>JAABUR0100009372.1_pt1 | contig 11061 bp, 13 predicted proteins | sample 5560091 | NCBI WGS metagenome assembly JAABUR01 (sample SAMN10711879, study PRJNA513375) | rock metagenome | isolation source: Antarctica rocks | place: Antarctica: Victoria Land, University Valley sud
GAGCGAAGCGACGTGGGGGTTGAGCAATGACCCTGGACCGCAACCAGCTGGCGGCGCGGGTGGCCGCGGAGCTACAGGACGGGGAGTACGTCAACCTCGGTATCGGCATGCCCACCCTGGTTCCCGGGTTCGTACCCGATGGAGTGACGGTGGTGCTGCACTCGGAGAACGGGGTGCTCGGGGTCGGACCGTATCCGACCGAGGACGAGCTGGACGCGGACCTGATCAACGCCGGGAAGGAGACCGTCACCATCCGCCCGGGTGCGTCCTACTTCGACTCCAGCGCCTCCTTCGGGATGATCCGCGGCGGGCACGTGGACGTGGCGGTGCTCGGCGGTATGCAGGTCAGCGCCACCGGTGACCTGGCCAACTGGATGGTGCCGGGGAAAATGGTCAAGGGCATGGGTGGTGCCATGGATCTGGTGCACGGGGCCGGTCGGGTGATCGTGATGATGGAGCACGTCTCCCGCGACGGAGAGCCCAAGATCCTGGAGAAGTGCACGTTGCCATTGACCGGGCTGGGTTGCGTGAACCGAATCATCACCGACCTTGCCGTCATCGACGTCACCGCCGACGGGCTCGCCCTGGTCGAATGCGCGCCGGGAGTCAGCGAAGACGAGGTACGCGCCGCCACCGGGGCAACACTGGCCTAGGTAAGCCGGAATCTCGGAGCGAGGGAGCAGACATGGCCACCACGGACGCCGACAGGATCGACATTGCGGCCGATACCGGGATCGCCGCGGCTGCCTTACGTTCTCACGGTTCGCGGCGCCGCGCTTCGGTGGGTACTGATCGTCCGACGATGCGGTTGTCGCGTGCCGAGGGGGTCGCCGTCCAGCTCATGGCGATCGCCGAAGCGGCAGTGACGGGCGACCGGCTCGGGTCCAAGGACGAGCTTCGCGCGCGGTGCGGGGTCTCGGTCGGCACGTTCAACGAGGCCATCCGCATCGCGCAGTCGCGTGGGATCATCTCGGTGCGACCCGGCCCCGGCGGAGGAATCTTCGCTGCCGCCCAGTCGGCGATGGTGCGACTGGGCAATTCAGTGCTGGCGTTGGATGCCGGTGACACCTCGGTGGCCGAGGCGGTGCGGATCCGCGACGCGCTCGACCCACTGCTGATCGAGGACGCGCTCTGGCATGCGTCTCCCGCGGACATCGCGGGGATGCGCGAGATCATCGCCGGCATGTCCGCCGCCGTCGACCGCAATGACGCGACGTCGTTCGTGCACGCAAACTGGCAGTTGCATGCCCGCATCGCTGCGGTCAGCCCGCACCCCGTGCTGCGCTCGCTCTACGTGACCCTGCTCGACCAGATCGAGTCGCACACCCTCGACGTCCTGCCCGTGAGTGAACAACCCCTGCCGGCTTACGTCGCCGAGCGGCACCGCCTGCATGCGGCAATCGTCGATGCGCTCGACAGCCGGGACCGCGACCTGGCGCTGCAGCTGATCGCGCAGCACAACACCGGGAACGCGATGCCCGGCGCAATGGTGCCCGAGGAACATGACAAAGGAACACGCGATGAGTGACCCGATTCTCGATGGTGTGCACATCAGCGAGTGGGGCCCTCCGCGCGCCGTCCTCGTGCACGGGGGAACACCCGGTGGTGGCGCGGAAGCCTTTGCAGCAACGCCCCCTCGCTCAGCGGTGGCACCTGGTGCTGCCCGACCGGCCGGGTCACGGGCAGACTCCCGCCGAGGGCCGGGAGGACTTCGAACGCGACGCGGCACTGCTCGCGCCGCTGCTCGGCCCTGGGGGCGCGCACGTGGTCGGGCACTCCTACGGCGGGGTCGTGGCCCTCTACATCGCGGCCCGGCACCCGGAGCTGGTCCGTTCGTTGATCCTCATCGAACCGTCCGCGTTCTGGCTGGCCCCTGAGGACCCGGCCACGGTCGCCATGTCCGCAGCCAACCGTACGTTGATCGAGGATCCGCCCAGCGATCCATGGGAGACCCTGGAACGCTTCTTCGCACTCGTCGGGATGGAACCACTGCCTGCGGTACTGGCGAGCATGGAGCCGTTGCCGCCACCTCTTATTCAGGCCGTGCACATCCTGCTCTCCCTGCGCGGGCCGTGGGAGGGTGACGTGCCGATGACGGAGCTTCGCCTCGCAGATCGTGGGCAAGGGCCGCAAGTTGCTCACCAACAACGTGGCGGCCGGCATCGCAGGCACACCGATCTACGCGTGCAGGAACGCGTCGGCCGACTGGCTCACGAAGAACCCCGCGGTGGCGAAGAACTTCGTGGCGGCGCTGACGGAGGCGAGCGCCGCGGCCACCAGTGACTTCAACTCGTTCAAGGAGTACCTGAAAACCAAGGGCAACACCCCAGCGGCAGTCGCGGACAAGGTCGCCGGGCTGGACTTCACCACCACGATGAGCAACGACGACGTCACCAAGTGGCAGGACGCCGGCAAGAAGTACGGCATCCTCACCGGCGGCAACGTTGACGCCGCCAAGGTCTATCAGGCCGTTACTGGCTGAGCGAGTGCCTTCAGTTTGACGACCGACATCCGGTAGTTCAGTGTTGCGGCGGCGACGGGGATGCCGTCGTGGTGCCACTGCATCAGCGCGGATCGGTTGCTGAGGTTGCCGTTGAGAACGCGCGGTTCACCGTGTAGCGGTAGTTCCCCGGCGATCTTCAGGTCGATGCCGAACTGCTCGGTCCAGAAGTAGTGGTCGGGTTGATACGGGGGGCTCTCTGGGTCGAGCAGGCTGCGTGCTGCGGCGCGTGCCTGGGCCACCGCGTTGGACCAGTGCGGGGTCCGCCGGAAGCTGCCCGGGCTGGTTTCGCAGATTGTGACGTCTCCTGCCGCGACGATGTCGGTGGCAACTCGGCAGTGATTGTCGATGACGAGACCGCCTGCCAGGTGGAGGCCGGAGGACTCGAGCCATTCGACATTCGGGAGGTCGCCGGCGGCCGTGATGATGAGGTCCGCGTGGAGCTCCTGGCCCGCTCCGTAGGTGACCGCGTTCACTGGGTCGCCGCGCAGTTGCACTCCGTCGGGAGCCAGCACGAACTGCACGCCCTCATCGGCGGCCCGCTCGACCAGCACGTCCGCGAGCCATTCTCCGAGCAGTCGGCGCAGCGGCGGATCCCGGTCGATGACGGTGACAGCCAAGCCGTGTCGCCGCAGCGTCGAGGCGACCTCCATGCCCAGAAAGCTCGCGCCGACCACCACGGCGCTCTGCGCGTCGGGGATCCGGGCGGCGATGGCTTCCGCGTCGGCCAGGGTGCGAATCACGTGCTCACCATGCTGCCCGGCGGAGGCGAGCCGACGGGCTCGGGATCCGGTGGCCACGATGAGACCGTCGTACTCCAGCTCGGTTCCATCAGCGAGCTCGACCGCGTGCCGCTCCGTTCGGAGGGCCGCCGCCTGGGTGCTTCGCCGAAGTTCGACGTCGTCGGGTAGGGCCGCCAAAGCCGCTGATTCCAGCGGTTGGGTGCCGGCCAGCACCCCCTTCGACAGGGGCACGCGCGAGTACGGCAGAGCCGCCTCGTCGGACAGGACGGTGAGGTGCCCGTTCCAACCGTCAGCTCGCAGGGTGCTGGCGGCGGTGACGCCGGCGATGGAGCCGCCGACTACCAACACGCGACGCATCAGCGTCGGATGGTCAGTGCGGCCACGGGGCACACCCGGGCGCCCGCCTCCGCCGCGGACTCCTGGGAGGCGCTGATTTCCTCGTGCCGCAGCCGGACGAACCCCTCGTCGTCGAGTTCATAGATTTCCGGCGCGGCCTGCTCACACAGTCCGTGTCCCTCGCACTTTCCGAGGTCGACGTCGACGTGCATGTGGATCAACTCCGAGCCGGCGTGACGGCGAGCGGCACGGAATCCCAGCTTCGGATCACGGGGTTCAGTCCTCGGACCGCTTCGCTGGTCAGCTCGAACCGATCGACTCGGGCGATGAACGCCTGAAGCAGGCTGATCACTTCGATGCGTGCGAGTCCCTGACCGGCGCAGTTATGCACACCGTGCCCGAACGCCAGGTGGTCGAGGGGATTGCGCCGGATATCGAACGTGTTGGGTTCGTCGTAGTGGCGCGGGTCCCGGTTGGCCGCCGCCCAATGCAGCATCACGCGGGCACCCGCCGGAACGTGGGCGTCGCCGATGGTGACGTCCCGGGTGGTGACTCGGAAGAAGCCGGTGACCGGTGACTCCAGTCGGAGGATTTCCTCGAACACAGCTCCCGCGAGGGAAGGTTCCTGGCGCAGGGTGGTCCAGACTTCGGGGCGTGCGGCGAACAGCCGCAGGATGGCGCCGATCGCGTTGACCGTGGTGTCCATGCCGGCCGTCATGTAGGCGCTGATGGTCTTGATGGCGCCCACCATGGTGAGCCGGCCGTCATCCACAGCATCCATCACCGCTTCGCCCCAACTTCCGGGGGCGAGGTTCGCGCGATTGGTCATGGTGGCCATCCACTCGTTGTACGACTGAGCCTCGGGAAAGTGTTCCAGCACGTAGGGCGTGAAGGGCCCGAAGCCGGCGAAGGTGGCTTCGGCCCCCGGGTGCATCCGCTCCCGGCCCTTCCTGGGCAGGCTGACGAGATCGGCGACCACGTTGATCGGGAAGACTCGAGCGACGTCGATGACCCCGTCGAAGCTGCCACGCTCGACCACCTCGCTCACGAGCCGGTCGGCATAGGAGCTGACGTCTGCGCGGATCTTCGCGAGCCCGCGGGGAGCCAGCTTTGCCGACAGCACGGCGCGGAGCTGGTCGTGCTCCGGGGGGTCGGTGGCCAGCACGGACCCGGCGAGGTTCTGGTTGAACACCTCGGCTCAGGGCCACGCCCTGAGCCGAGGTGTAGGACTCCCAGTCTGCTGCCGCCGCCCGCACATCGGCGTAGCGGGTGAGCAGCCAGAAGTCGTACTTGGCCATGTACACGGCGGGGCTGAGCTCGCGGAGCTCAGCGAGCATCGGATACGGATCCTCCACCGCTTCGGGAGCGAAGAGGTCGAGGTTGGATTCAGCATGGGTGTTTGCTGTTGTTGATGTCATTTTTGCCTCCAAGAAAGTCGGGCGCCATTGATTTCGACCGGGAAGGGATGGTTATTACCGCGCTCCACCTCAGGCCACGCAAATCCCTTCAACCGCCAGTTTGGTGACGAGGGTCGGGAACGAGACTGTGCCGTCTGGGTACTCGGGGAGGAGAGCCTGGAACGCCGGATTGAAGAATGCCGCGCGAAGGTCCTCGCCGGATTCCCATACCGCGATGTTTGTGAGTACGCGGCTGCCCGCAACGCCACCGTAGAGCTGAGCCGAGATGAACCCGGCCGACGCTCGCATGACATCGGAGTCCTTTTTCCAGGCCGCTATGACCTCCGCCATCTGGTCTTCCGGCGCGACGATGGTGTTGATGATGGTGACGGGGCCGGGACCAACTGTGTTCAGCTGGACCATGAACGGGGTGGACTCATCGAGGTTGTCGAGTGCGATCACGGAAGTATTCTCCTCAGGCTGTTGTGGACATGGACACGGTTTGCGCGGACGTGCGGCTGGACGCCGACAGGGCCACGTCCGCTTTCCGCACGAGATAGTTCCACCCCGCGACGAGTTGGCTTTCCGGCCAGCATTGCGACAGCTTGGCGCGGGCTTCCTCGGCGTCGGAGTGCACTCGGATGGTTCCGGCGGCCATGGTCGTGAGCTGCGTCCGACAGGCCCGCTCGAGCAGTACAGCGTGCATCACGGCTCTCGGTACTGACGGGCCGGCGGCAACAAGGCCGTGACTGGGCATGAGGGCGGCGGGTGCCGTGTCGAGGGTTTCAGCGAGGGCCTGGCCCAACGCGGGCGTGCTCACCAGGCCGCCGGTGTCGGTGAACCGCGGTACGTCCGCACCGCCGAAGATGGTGCCGTCGTGGGAGATCGGCAGCAGTGGGGCGCCGAGGGCGGCGAAGGAGACCGCGGCCGGTGCGTGGGTGTGCACTGTGCACTGGAGGTTGGGGCGGCGGCGGAGGATCTCCAGGTGAATGTGGCACTCCTTGTGCGGAGCCCCGTTGCCCTCGAGTACTTCGGTGTCGAAGGAAACCAATTGCACGCGGTCCTCGCGGACCTCCTCCAGTCCCCAGCCCGGCGCCTTGATCCAGATGCCCCGGCCGTCGGGATCGCGCACCGCCACGTGCCCCCACACCATGTCGCCCTGGCCCGCCGCGGCGAGGGCACGGGACGCCAGGATCGCCAGCCGAGAGGTCATCGATCACCGAGGCTGGAGTAGTAGGTGGCGGCCCCGGGGTGAAGGGGGATCGGGGTGTGTCCCATGGTGACGGGGTCCAAGGGGTAGGTGACGGGGGAGTGGTCTGGTGGCAGGTGTTTGTACTGCTTCTCCAAGATCTGGCGGGTCTCCCCGAGGATCCAGGCCAGGGCATGGGCGACGTCGTCGGGCATGTCCGCCCGGACGATGATGAGGAAGTCGCTGAAGTCCAGGGTGTGCACCTCGGGCGCACCGGGGAAGTAGCCGGCCGGGATGATCGCATCCGGCCAGTCGAAGTCGTGCTGAAGACTTTCGAGTACGTCTTTTTCGACGGAGAGAAAGGTCATGTCCTCGGTCATCTGCTGCCAGCCCGGAAGCATGATCGCCTCGTAGACGATGGCGTCGGCTCGCCCGTCGAGGACGTCGTCGAGACACTCGTACGGTCGTTCGTGCTCGAGGAGCTCCCCGCCCCATCCCAAGAAGTCGACCCCTGAACGGGTGAGCAGTTCATGGGTAGCGAGGCCGACGTGGCTGATGCCGTCGTTGCCCGACGTCGTCAGACGCAGCCGCGGCTTGGCTGCCCGCAGTTGATCGAAGGTGGAGATCCCCAGGGAGGTGCGGATGGCCACTACGAGCCGGTCGCGCTGGGGAACAGACCCGATTGCCCGCAGCTCCGGATATGCCTCACCCGCGTACGGTCCCCGTCCGTCGAGGGCCATGGTGATGAAGGCCGACGGCGTGGCGATGGCAAGGTCAACCTCCTGGCGGCCGAGGGCGCGCACGTTGTCGACGAAGCCGCGGCCGTTCCAGATCGCGATCCGCGTGCCCGGGGCGCTGCGGTCGGTGAGCTCCTGACCCAGCCAGCCGCACACCCGGGTCAGGTTGGCCGCGCCCCAGTCGGCTTGCATGTGCACGACGAGGGGGCGGTTGATGAAGGGTTCTTGCATGGCGACTCCCGGGTAGTTGAGGGACGGGCAGCTCAAAACTTGACGACGCCCATCCACATGGGGTCCTGTCGTTGCTGCATGGCCGTGAGTCCGTCGACGATGTCGGTCAGCGGGAATCGGTGGGTGATCAGATCCTCGGCCTGCAACGCACCGGTCGCCAGGAGGCGCAGGACCTCGTCGGAGTCGGTTCTGGTACAGGCGCGGGTGCCCACGATCCGCCAGAGGTTCACCATGATGGCGACCGCCGGGATGGTGAACGGCATCGAGTTTCCGCCCATGTGCACCAGCGTTCCGCCTTGGGCGAGTGAGGTGAGGGCTTGGGTGCTCGCCGGACCGTCCGGGATGTAGTCGATCACCGCCTCCGCCCCGGCCGGTGCCAACGCCCGGATTCGCCGAGTGAGTTCTTGCGTCTTGGCCCAGTCGGGGCCGAGCTCCTCGAGCGCGATCGTCTCCACCGGCAGGGAGCCGGCCAGTGCGCGTACCGCCGCCAGGCGTTCGGCCGACCTGCCGACGAGGATGAGTCGTCCGGCGCCGAAGAAGCGCGCGAGCTTGATCGTCGCGGTGCCCATGGTGCCCGTGGCTGCGGTGACGACGACGGTGCCGCCCAAGGGCAAGGCGGTCAGCTTCAGCGCACGCACCGCGTTCGCCATATCGTGCACTTTGGCGCCGACGTCAAAGCTCACGTTATCCGGAAGGACGTCGACCAGCCAGTCTGGCACCCGGATGTACTCGGCTAAGCCGCCGTCGTGGTAGCGGGCGTAGAGCTCCAGCGACCCGTTCCCGAAGGCCGCGTGACCGATCATCGCGGACTCGGCGCACATCTGCTCGCGGTCGGTGCGGCAGTAGACGCAGGACCGGCAGGCGAGCATGGGGTGGACCCGGACACGTTGACCCAGCAGGGCCGAGTCCACCTCGGCGCCGACGGACTCGACGGTCCCGGCCGCCTCGTGGCCGGCCGTCGTCGGCAGGTGCTTGAAGGCGCCTCGGGCGAGCAGCGCCATCATCCGGGGAGCCAGACCAGCCGAGGCCACCTTGATGAGGACGTCGTGCGGTCCCGGCTTGGGGACATCGATCTTCTCGAGTTGCAGTGAGCTGGCGCCGGGGTGTGCGCGAGCAGCGAGCATGACAGTCATCGGCGTTGTCTTCTCTCGGTTGAGGCGGTCCTGGTTAGTCCTGGCGGAGTCGTTCGAGCGCGGCGACGGTGATGGGCTCGGCCTTCTTGCTGGTAGGCGCGAACTGCGGAATCGGGAATGTGGAGACGAGGGTGATGTGTGCGCTGGCCTCGGCGTGGATGCTGGTGAAGGCACAGCCGACCGGGATCCGCACGAAGTCACCGGGCTCGAGGCGCAGGGTCCCACGCTGCGTCACCAGGGTCCGCCGCCCGCTGATTTGGTACTGGATCTCGTCGACGTCGAGGTGGCGGCGGTACTCCCGCCCGTCGGCGATCGGGCGGTGAGTACGGCCGATCATCACCTGTGTGGAGCGGTACAGCCACGTCGTGCCGGTCGTGTCCTCGGCGGCCCGCAGCACGTGAATCCGGTCGGTCTCGCGGGCAGCCTGCTGCAGCAGCAGCAGCTCGTCGATCGGCGAGATGGCCACGTCATGCTCGGGTCCACCGAGGCACTCGGTGGTGAGCTCGTTATTGGGTGCCGCCTCCCACCCCGGGAACCGCGGAAGGGTGAGTTCGGAGGACCGCACCGGAGCCTGCAGCTCCTCCACCGGCGCAGGGATGTAGAAGAGGAGGTGGCTCTGCTCGCGTCCGTAATTGTTATGAGCCACGCCGCGCGGGATTCGGGAGAAATCCCCCGGGACGTGCTCGACGGTTCCCAGCTCCGTCATCAGCGTCCGCTCGCCCCAGATCTGGAAGGAGAGCTCGTCGACGTCGCAGTTGCGGTGGTAGAAGGGCTGCCGGAAGTTCATGGTCTGCCACTCCACCCGCAGGTGGTCACTTTCGTAGACGCCGCGCGGGGGCGCGAACTTCACTGGCGCGTACTCGGGGGCGAAGTGCACCGCCTCAAGCGGTGACTGGTCCTGCCAGAGCTTCACCGGTGCCGGTCCCGGTGATGGTTCAGCGAGCAGCAACTCCTCGTCGCGCTGCAGCACGCGTGGTGCTGCGGCGAAGGGAAAGACGTCGAGAACTTCCTGGACGATGCTCATGGTGGGCTCCTGCTCGGACGGCCGTCAGGCGGCTGACGGAAGGTGGTGGTCGATGAATTCATAGGTGCGGGCCCAGGCGGCCTCGGCGGCGTCCTGGCGGTACATCTGTGGTCGGGCGTCACAGGCGAAGGCGTGCCCGGCCCCGGGGTACACGTGTTGGACGAACTCGGTGCCGACCGCACTCATCGCGTTGTTGATCACGTCCACGTGCTCGGCAGGAATCGTCGGGTCGTCCGCACCGACATGCATCAACATCGGCGCGGTGATGGAGCCTGCCCGGTCCGCCACGGCAAAGGGACCGGCCGCGATTCCGGGACCGTAGAACACCACGGCCGCGCCCAGGCCTGGAGACGCGGTCGCGGCAGTAAAGGCGGCCCGTCCGCCGAAGCAGAAGCCGACGATCGCAGTGTGTGCCAGGTCGATGCCCTCCTCGCCGTCCAGGTGTTCCAGCACGGCATTGGCATCGGTGGTGATCTGCTCCGGGCCCAGAGCGCCGATCAGCGCCATGGCTTGTGGGTGGTCGTCATAGGCAACCACCTCCGGGCCCGTGCGGTGAAACAGCTCCGGTGCCACTGCCAGGTATCCGCGGTCGGCGAATCGACGGGTGCTGTCCTGGATGTGGTCGTTGACGCCGAATGCCTCCTGCAGGAGGACGACAGCCCCGTTCGGTGTCGAGGCCGGGCGCGCGACGTACGCGCGCATCGGCCCGTCGGTCGTGCGCAACGTCATCCACTCGGTGCTCAGCTCGGCCACGGGGGCTGCCTTTCGGATGATGCGCCTCCCACGAGGAAGCCGCGCGATGTCCTGTTAAAAAGGACTTGAGTCTCAGTATGGAGGATTCACTCGTCGATGTGAAGGTCGACGACAGCTACGCTTGCACCTTGACATGAGTCACCGGGGGTCGTCGTTGCCATATTCGGTACGCTGATCAGGTGATGCGGCTTGCCCCGGCCCGTCTCATGCGGCTCGGGTGATGATCGTCTGATGTAGGCGGCCGTCGCGGTCACGGTGAACAGCGGGTCGGGAGCCGTGCGACCGCTGAAGAACGTGGCCGCGGACTCCGCAGCTGATGTCCAGCCGCTCACGCCCTTGGTCACGGATCGGCACGTCTGACCAGCAGGCGTAGCGGTTGGTGAGCTGAATGTTACTGCTCTTGGACCACCCGGTTACGGATGCTGCCGACCCCGTCGATTTCGACGCTGACGGTGTCGCCGTCGGTGAGAAACAGTTGCGGGGTGCGCCGGTAGCCGACCCCGCCGGGGGTGCCGGTGAGGATGAGGTCGCCAGTGTTGAGGGTGGTGAACTCGGAGATGGTGGCGATGAGGGTGGGGATGTCGAAGAACAGCTGGGCGATGGTGGATTCCTGCACGATGGTTCCATTGAGGACGGTGCGGATGCCGGCGCTGTTCAGGTCGACCTCGTCAGGAGTGACCAGGTAGGGGCCGATCGGGGTGGAGTTGTCCCAGGCTTTGCCCTGCACCCATTGGTGGGTCTTGTACTGGTAGTCGCGCATGGTGATGTCGTTGGCGACGGTGTACCCGGCCACGTGTGCCATGGCGTCCTCGGTCGGGATGCGGCGCCCGGGTTTGCCGATGACGACGACGAGTTCGCCTTCCCAGTCCATTTGGGACGTTTCTTGAGGTAACGCGATGTCGTCGGTCGCACCGATGAGGCTGGCGGCGTACTTGGGGAACAGCACCGGGTAGGTAGGGGTGTCCCGGCCGGTTTCGGCGATGTGGTCGGCGTAGTTCAGCCCGACGCACAGCACCTT
>JAABUR0100009373.1_pt1 | contig 11061 bp, 8 predicted proteins | sample 5560091 | NCBI WGS metagenome assembly JAABUR01 (sample SAMN10711879, study PRJNA513375) | rock metagenome | isolation source: Antarctica rocks | place: Antarctica: Victoria Land, University Valley sud
ATTCGACGACATGTTCCACCCAGGACGCTGCGTCATCGGAGCCTCCTGGGTGGAAATGACCGTGGAATCCGATGTCCTTCAGCCGGGCCCTTCAGGGCCGGAGACAACGGACGGTGCTGTCAGTTCGCTGGCGTCGCAACCGGGGTAGCACCGGGCGTCGCACCCGGGGTCGCGGCTCCAGCCGGGACGTCGAGGACGGTCGGGGTGAACGCGGAGAGCTCGTCGCGGTCGGCGGGCACGACGATCGTGCCGTCGATGATCGCCTGGCGGTAGACCTCGACGGCGGCGGTGATGTCCGCCGACAGCTTGCCGTCCGGGTCGCCGACGCTGACCCCGTTCTCGGCCAGGCCGAGGTTGTTGGTGCTGCCCGCGAACGAACCTTCGGACAGGGTCCGGACGGCGTCGACGACCGCGACGTCGAGCGCCTTGCCGATGAAGAACAGCTGCTCGGCGGCGCCGATGGCGCGCTGGTCGGAGTCGACACCGATCACGGCGTTCATCAGGCCGCGACCGCGGGCGGCCTCGAAGATGCCGTTATTGGTCAGGCCGGCGATCGGGAAGATGATGTCGGCGCCCTGGTCGTACTGAGCCGAAGCAGCCGCCTGGCCGCCGGCCGGGTCACCGAATGAGCCGACGTAGTTGACGAGCGGCTGGAAGTCATTGCCCAGGACCGTCCGGGCGCCGGCGGTGTAGCCGACCTCGTAGCGGATCACCGGCGGGATCTCCTCGCCGCCGACGATGCCGAGCTTCTTAGTCGTGCTATACATCGCGGCCGCGACGCCGCCGAGGAAGCCACCCTCCTGCTCCTTGAACACGAACGATTCGACGTTGTCTCCCTCGATCACCGCGTCGAGGATGACGAACGGGACATCGGGGTACTGCGGCGCGACTTCGGTCATGGCGTCAACGAGGTTGAAGCCGACCGCGACGACGATCGCGCTGGACTCGGCCGCCTCAATGAGGTTGGGGTAGAAGGCGTTGTTGTCGAGAGACTCGAGGTAGCGGTAGCTGTAGCCGAACTGGTCGCCGGCTTCCTGGCAGCCCTTCCAGGCGAGGTCGTTGAAGTTGCCGTCGCCGATGCCGGCGGTGTCGGTCACCATCGTGATCTGGCCGCCATCCTGGGCCCGCGCCCGGAGGCCACTCAGGCCGATGGCGGCCAGAGCCGGCGCCAGGGCGAGGCCACCCAGGACCGACCGCCGGCTGATCCGGAACACGTTGGCACCGGGCTCGTGCTGGTTGCTGTCGAGATGCACTCGGTTACTCCCTTGCCGCCCGGCGCTGCCGGCCAGCGCTGCGCAGCCGGATGTGCCGGGCGCGCGCAAAACGGGGTGGGCCGTCCGCCCCATCCCGGTGACTGGTGGGATTCCGCCCGCCGATCCGCCGGGTATCCAGTGCGGCGCCCGGTCAGGGGCGATCGCACGGTCCGATCGGGTGGATCAGGTGAAGTGGTGGTTCCGGACGGATGCTACCAGATCAACCCACCGTGGGAGCAGACGCAGGGCAGCGTGCTGGGCAGATTGCCCAACGATCGATGCTGTCCGACCAGGTTGGGGAGTCGCGCGAGGGTAGAGGTCAGGGCGTCGATTCCCGATCGGGCACCGCCTCGAGGATTCGTGGGAGGAGTGAGCCGGTCTCCGGAACGTCGGCCGCGTGCAGTCCCGGGTGGGCGATTCGGATGATCCCGTTGCGGTCGATCACGAACGTCCCGGGCAACTGCCGGACGCTGCCGACGATGCGGCGCGGCCGGTGGCCACGCAGGATCGCGCTCACGAGCTTCAGGCCAGGCGTGGGGCCGTAGACCTGCTCGGCGGTGCCGTCCGGCAGACCGTAGGCCGCGTAGGCCGAGCGGTGGAGGTCGGACAGGACCGGGAACGGCAGGTCGAGTTGCTCGCCGAAGCGCCGGGCGTCCTCAGGCGTGCCCTGACCGACGGCAGCGATAGCGACCCCTTCGGCTTGAAACGAGGCAAACCAGTCACGCAGGGTGGCGACCTGATCCCGGCACAGCGGACAGCCGTATTGCCGAAGGAAAGTGAGGATCACCGCACGCGGCGCATCGACCCAGAGGTCGGCCAGGTGGGCGCGGCGGGCGCTGGCGTCGTGGACGAGGACATCGCGGGCGAGGTCGCCGGCGGTCGGTGCCATACTTCGGGGCGACAGGTGCGTCTGGGCGCTGATGGTCGTCATGGGAACCCGGCTTGCGCATAAAGGGGGATCGAGAGCAGGACACCATCGCGGACGACGGTTGCGCATTGCGATCGCAATGACCATTCCATGACCTCATTACGCGAGATCGCAGGGCATGGTTGTAACTGCTCCTGTCTAGTGCGGTTGGCCGATCGCGTGATGAGGATGCCCATCGCCATGGCGTTCATCTGGATCTTCATCGGCGGCGGGCTGGGAGCCTGCTCGCGCTACGGGCTGGGAACCGTCGTCGCCCGCTGGGCCGGGACGGCCTTTCCCACCAATACGCTGCTGATCAACGTCACGGGATCGTTCCTGATCGGGCTGATCAGCACCCTACTGATGGACCGCGGCGTGACTAACCCGGCCTGGCGGCTGGCGCTGGTGACCGGCTTCCTCGGCGGCTATACGACCTTCAGCGCCTACAGCTACGAGACGGTGCGGCTCTTCGAAGCCGGGCATGGCGGCCGGGCGTTGCTCTACGTCGTGGGCAGCAATGTCCTGAGCATCGCCGCCTGCGTCGCCGGGATCGCGTTCGTCCGGCTGTTCATGACAGACGCGGGATAGGCGCCGGGGTCGATCCGCGGCGAGGAGCCGACCAGGTCATCGACCGTCGATCAACTGCTGGACGCCATCGAGGATCATCACCAGTCCGAATCCGAAGATGTGGCCGGGTGACGATGCGGTCTGAAACGCCTCACCGGCAGCCTGACCAACGCGGCCAGCGACCGGGAACTGCGAGGCGGCCGGGATGGCGTTGAGCAGCGGTTCCTGCGTCCGCCACCATTCGGCATCGTCTGTGCCGCGCTCGGCCCGGACACGTTCGGCGCCCAGTTGTGCCCGCGCTGTCCCCTCGACATGGGTCAGGATGAGGGCGAGCACCGAGTCCATTTCGATATCGGTCAGTCCAATGCCGTCCAGCGGACGCAACTCCGCTTCATACTTCAGCGACGTATGTGGCCCCACCACCGGTTGCGCCCCGGTGAGCTCCAGGAGCCACGGGTGCCGCCGGTAAAGGTCCCGGTTGCGTTCGGCAATGAAGGTAAGCGCACCCCGCCAGTCACCGGAGTGCCTGGTGGGTTCGTCGATGTCCGCGTAGAGCTCCCCTGCAGCGATGTCGACCATGAGATCGATCAACTCGCTCTTGCCCGGAACGTGAGTGTAGAGCGACATCGTCCCGACACCGAGATGATCGGCGACACGTCGCATCGAGAGCGCATCGAGGCCCGCCTCGTCGGCGACAGCGATGGCCGCGGCAACGATTCTACCGAGGGTGAGCCCCGAGCGACCGGGCTGGTTGTGGGGTCCCCAGAGCAGGGCGAGGCTGCGGGCCGAATCGGCTGGCGCAGCGGTACGGCCACGCTGGGCAACTCGGCCGCTCATGATGTGTCGTCCTGCAAGGTATTCATGAGGATATTGTAACGACGTACATTGTACGGTACAATGTACGTCTCTGGGCCACATAGCTGGACGACGCAGTAGACCAGAGCAATTCGATATGGGAGGGCACAATGCGCAACGAGCAACTGGCGATCCGGGCGGAAGGCGTCCGGAAGCGCTACGGCAAGGATCCCAGTGGACCGGGTCTGACCGAGTTCGACCTGGAGGTTCCGGTGGGCACCGTCTGCGGCCTGTTGGGGCCCAACGGGGCAGGCAAGACGACGGCAATCCGGATCCTCGCGACGCTCCTCCGAATGGATGCTGGTCGGGCAACGGTGGCCGGCTTTGACGTTCAGCGGCAGGGCGACCAAGTAAGGGAGCGGATCGGGCTGGTCGGGCAGTATGCTGCCGTCGACGAGATCCTCCCGGCACGGCGGAACCTTGAGTTGTTCGGTCGCCTCCACCACCTGACGGCAACGGAGGCGCGGAACCGGGCCGATGATCTGCTGGAGCGTTTTGCCCTCTCCGGCACTGGACGTCGCCCAGTCAGTACGTTCTCGGGTGGCATGCGGAGGCGCCTTGACCTCGCCGCCAGTCTGATCGTCCGGCCACCGGTGCTGATCATCGACGAGCCGACAACTGGGCTCGACCCAGCCGGGCGACAGGAAGTCTGGTCGGCAATGCGGGAGCTGGTGACGGCTGGCACGACGCTGCTGCTGACCACGCAGTATCTGGAGGAGGCTGACCGGCTGGCCGACCGGATCGCGCTCATGCGGGATGGACGGGTGATCGCCGAGGGAACCCCCGATGAACTCAAGTCCACCAGTGGCGGCGACTGGTTGGACATTACCCTTTCCGACGCCACGGAAATAGCTCGCACCCGCGCCATTGTCGACCGGGTCGCATCTGCCGAAGTTCGGGTCGATGCCGGGAGTGGACGGATCAGCGTGCCAGTCCACAACCGGACGCGGGCGCTGATCACGGTGGCGACGGCCCTGAGCGAGGCCAGGATCGAGCCGCGGGACATCACACTGCGCCGGCCAACACTCGATGAGGTGTTCCTGCACCTGATGGTCGGGACGATTCCGGTCGGATCAGGCGATCCGGTTGGAGCCGGCGATGGAACGGCCAACCGCACCATGGAGGTGTCAGCATGACCACCCCTGACCTGACTCACAGCGCGTCGCTGGCGGCTCCTAGGTCGGCCAGCCGGCTGGCCCGGACACTCGCCGATGCCTGGATCATTGCCGGGCGAGATCTCGCGCACTGGGTGGCGCAACCAAGCACCGTGATCGTCGGGTGGCTGTTCCCGGTAATGATCGCCGTCCTGTTCGGGCAACTGTTTGGCGGAGCGATCGGTGGTAGTGGCGGACAGGACTACATTGCGTTCCTCATCCCCGGGATGCTCGCGCTGACCGTGTTCTTCGGTATCGAGTCGACGGTCACGTCCGTGGCCACGGACGCGTCCCGTGGCGTCACCGACCGGTTCCGTTCCCTACCGATGAGCGGTGTGGCAGTCGTCCTCGGTCGGTGCATCGCGGACATGCTGGCATCGGTCATTGGCCTCACGACGATGATCGCGGCGGGACTCCTACTCGGCTGGCGATGGCACGACGGTCTGACGGGCGCGGTGGCGGCGGTCGGACTGCTGCTGATGCTTCGCTTCGCCCTGCTCTGGGCCGGGATCTTCCTCGGGCTGGTCATTCGGCCAGAGGGAGTCGTCATGGTCCAAATGCTGGTCTGGCCGGTCGGGTTCCTGTCGAGCGTCTTCGTCGACCCGGCGACGATGCCCGGCTGGCTTGCTGCGATCGCCCAGTGGAACCCGCTCTCCTCGACCGCCACAGCTGTCCGAGCCCTGTTCGGCAATCCCGGGCACGGCGGCAACGACTGGGTCGTTGAACACGCGATCCTGCTCTCGATGTGCTGGCCGGTCCTGCTCGTCGCCGTGTTCCTCCCGTTGGCCGCCTGGCGATACCGCCGGCTCGCCGGTTAGAAGAGCGTCGACGGACGAGCGAAGTGACGAAGCGACCTGACCCTGCGACCGGCAGTCGTTGGGTCAGGTCCGGTCGAGCAGAGCGACGAACGACTCGCGGGTGTAGCCGCCGGCCTCGATGATGTTGTTGATGACGGGCTTGGTGAGTGGCTTCGAGCCGTGCGACAGCTTGATTCGTCGGCCCGGCCGGTCGGGGTGCTCCAGCAGGAAATGGTCGCTCCGGGGCCGTGAGACGTCGACCCAGCCGTCGGCGAGCAGCGCCCGGTGAACGTCCCGCTTGCTGGCGATCGGGAGAGGGATGGTGGCCACGTCGGGTCCTGTCGTAGTTGACCAGTCGCCGCGTCGGTCCGCGATAGAAGCCATTCTGCACGATCCGTGCGGAGCACGGATGCGGGAGTTGCCCGCGGTCACTCCTGCAAGATCCGGGTGCTATCCCGATCGGTCAAGACGATAAGGCTCCAAACGGCGCGCATTACCCAAGCCTTGTCCGGAACTGCGAATTATGCCAGCGTGATGCGGACGATAGAGGAGAGGGTTACTCCGCGGCCTCGGCTTCCATCCGCAGCGAGAGCATCTTCGAGACGCCGTCGGCGCCCATCGTGATCCCGTAGAGGGTGTTGGCGATCTCGATCGTGCCGCGGTTGTGGGTGATCACGATCACCTGCGTCTCCTCGCCGAGCCGCTGGAGCTGGGCCCGGAAGCGGACCACGTTGGCCTCGTCCAGGGCGGCGTCGACCTCGTCCAGCAGGCAGAACGGCGTCGGGTTGACCCGCAGGATCGCGATCAGCAGCGCTGCCGCCGTCAGCGACCGCTCGCCGCCCGACAGCAGCGACAGGTTCTGCGATCGCTTGCCAGGCGGCTGGGCGACGATGTCGATCCCGCCCGGCGCGCCGCCACCGGTGCCAGTCTCGGCGCTCGTCATGACCAGCCGCGCCGAGCCGCCGCCGAACAGCTCGGTGAACGCGTCGCCGAAGGCCACCGCGACCCGGCCGAACGTCTCGTCGAAGCGTTCCCGCATCGTCTCGTGGAGCTCGGCCAGCAGCTTCCGGAGCGAGACGGCCGCGCCCTGGATGTCGTCGAGCTGCGTGCGCAGGAAGGCGTGGTGGGTCGACTCGCGCTCGAACTCGCCGATGGCGTCGTCCCCGACGTACCCGATCCGGCGGAGGCGCTCCCTGAGCCGGGCGATCTCCCGCTCGGGGTCGGTCGGCAGCACCGATGCCGGTGGGTGGTCGGCGCCGTCCCGGTCGGTGTCGAGCAGGATGTCGGCGGGATCCCCGAGTTGCAGGTCGTCCATGATCCGCAACTCGATCGCGGTCAGGTCGGCCCGGACTCGCTCCAGCCCCAGGCTGGCCTCGCCGCGGGACCGCTCGTACTCGAGCTGGGCGCGGCGCTCCGCCTCGATCGCAGCGGTGACCCGACCCAGCGCCACCCTCGCGTCCCGGGCCGTGGCGTCCAGGGGCAGTCGCTGCTCGCGGGCGGTCGCCAGCTGCGTCTCGAGCGCGGCGGTCTCCCGTTCCAGCCGCTGCCGCAGATCGGCTAGTGCCGCGATCTCCCCATCCAGGGACGTGGATCGTTCGGCGCGGGTCGCCATCTCCTCCTGGAGCGCCCGTTGCCGGGCGACGAGCGTTGCCTGCCGGCGGCGCTCGGCTCGCAGCCGCTCCTCCAGGGCCGCGAGATCTCGCTGATGATCGGCGATGGCGCGCTCGGCCGCGGTCGTCGCACCGGCGACCGCGGCCAGGGCCGCCTCGGCGACGTCGATCCGGGTCTGAAGTCCGGCGCGGTCGTCGGCGAGGGTCATGCCGGCGGCGATCAGGGCCGCCCGCTCGTCGTCGCGGCCCGTGAGCGCCCGGTGGATCGCATCGAGGCGGCGCTCCGCCCCGCGTTGCTCGTTCTCCAGATCGTTCAGCCAGCTCGCGAGTCGCCGGCGCTGGCCCTCCCGTTCGCGGGCCATTGCCCGCAGACCGGCCAGTTCGCCCTCGACCGTGCGGGCCTCGGCGGCGATGCCAGCCGGGACGGCCTCAGCCGCCGCCAGTGCGTCGACCCGGTCCTGTCGTTGCCGGGTGAGGGCGGCGACCTGCCCGGGGAGTTCGCGGAGTTCGCGCTCGCGAGCCAGCGTCCCGGTCTCCCACGTCGCCGCGCCGCCGGTGACGGAGCCACCGGTCCGGGCGATGTCGCCGCCAAGGGTGACCGCACTGAAGCCGGTCGGGAGGTCGCCGAGGATCGCGCGGGCGACCGGTAAATCGTCCACGATGACGGTCCGGCCGAGCAGCGCCTCGGCCACCCCGGTGAACTCGTCGGCGATCTCGATCAGGTCGCTGGCGAGTCCGTGGACGCCGGGGCTACGCAGGGCGGCCTCGGGCCGACCACGACCACCTCGTCCGCGGACGGTCTCGCGGGGCTGGAAGGTCGCGCGGCCCGCCCGCGCCCGGCGGAGATGGGCGATCGCGGCCTCGGCGTCGGCCCAGCGGTCGACGACGACGTCCTGGAGGTGGCCGCCGAGGGCAACCTCGATCGCGGTGTCGTAGGCTGGAGGCAGGGCGATCAGCTCCCCGACGGTGCCGCGAATGCCGCCCAGGTCGCCCGTCTGGCCAGCCTGGATGACGGCCCGGACGCCGGTGTGCAGGCCAGCGCCGCTGTCGTGCATCTGCTGAAGGGCGCGCCGCCGAGCCGTGGCTTCCCCCAGCTGCCGGTCGGCGTCAGCCAGGTCCCGGCGGGCCTCGGCGACGACGGCGTCGGCGGCCCGCTCCCGTCCGGTGATCACGGCCAGCCGGGTCGTCAGGTCCGTCTCGGCTCGCCGCTGTGCCGCGACGGCGGTGTCGTGCGCGGCCAGGTCGGCCCGCGCCGCCGTGAGTCGCTCGGCTCGCTCGGCGATGGTCTGGTCGTGGCGCTCACGCTCGGCGACGTCCAGCTCGCGGCGCTGGTCGAGCAGGGCCAGTTGCCGCTGCTGGTCGGTCGCCCGGCGCTCGCCGTCCCGAATCTCCCGGCGGAGCCACTCGACCTCGCGCTCCTGCCGCGTCCGGCGTGCGCTGACGTCAGCCGTTTCCCGCCGAAGGGCCGCGATCGCCTCACGGGCCGTGGCGACGCTGGCTTCGACCGTGACGACCTGCGCGAGGACGGCGGTGAGCTCGGTCGTCATGGCCGTCGCCTGCTCGTCCAGCCCGGACTGGGTGTCGGCCATGTCTTCCCGCCGGCGGGCAAGCGCCTGCTGGCGCTCACCGGCCAGGTCGCGCTGGTGGCCGACCCGCTGCGCCTCCTCTCCGGTCTCCTGCAGGTGGGCGGCGAACCGCTCCAGCGCCTGCGTCGCCTGGTCGAGATCCTGGCGGTGGCCGCGCTCGGCGGCGAGGTGCGCCGACAGCCGGGTCTCGCCGGCCGCGACCGTCTCTTCGGCCCGCCCCGCGATCTCCTGGGCGACTCGGGTCATGTTGGTGGCGTCCGCGTAGAGCGCCCGGTAGTGGGTCCGCTGGATCGCGTGCAGCGTGTCGCGGACCGACTGCCAATCGCGGGCCTGCCGGGCGTTGCGCTCCAGCGTCCGGAGCCGGGGCTCGAGTTCACCGAGCAGATCCTCCAGCCGGGTGGAGTTGGCATCGACCTCGGCGAGGTTGCGCTCGGCCTCGGCCGCCTTCATCCGCAGGCCGGCCAGATCGGCGGCGTGCTCGAACAGGCCGCGACGCTCCTCCGGCCGCTGGCTTAGCGCCGCGTCCATCAGTCCCTGGCCGACGACGGTGTGACTCTGCCCGAGGGAGGCGACGAGATGGTGGACGTCCCGGAGCCGGACGCGGCGGCCGTTGATCAGGTAGTTGGAGTCGCCGCCGCGGAAGGCCCGCCGGGTGACCGTGACCTCGCTGAACTCACTCGGCAACCAGCCGGTGCTGTTGTCGAAGGTGACCGTCACCTCGGCCATCCCGAGCGGGGCCCGGCCGGTGCCGCCGGCGAAGATCACGTCGTCGGTCCGGCGGCTCCGGAGCGCGTTCTGGCTGGTCTCCCCGAGGACCCAGCGGACGGCGTCGGAGACGTTGGACTTGCCGCTCCCGTTGGGACCGATCACCGCCGTGATGCCCTGCTCGAAGACCAGCGTCGTCCGGGTGGCGAAACTCTTGAAGCCATGGATCTCCAGCTTGGTCAGCCGGGGACCGGCGACGGCGGCCGAATGGCCAGTGGCTACCGCGCCATTGGCGAGCCGGGTGTCGCGGGCTGAGGCGTCGGTCGGGGTGGCGCTCATCCGTGCCTCCTTTCCCCGCTGGTCGGTGGTCGCCGGATAGCGGGATGGATCGGTTCGGGTCGCGAGTGACGGCGACGACACCTCCAGGACCATGCCCGTCGCGGCGGCGAGATCCGGCTGCCTGAATCAGCGAACGATGGTAGCACGGGGCTGACGGCGACTCGTCCGGATGAGGCCCCGGGATCGTCCGGCATGGTAGGCAAGACCTGGGTTGGGCACCCATGATGGCGCGGACACGATCGGCGATCTTGGGCAGGGGTCGGACGTTGCCCGGCCCCTGGTTCGCCTGGAATGAACCTGTGACGTGTCATGAGCGGCCACGAGGGGGCGACGTGATGACTGGCAACCGGCTGGGCCTATCGACCGGCGCGTTCTGGCCCCACGCCGGGACGGCCGAGGCCCCGGCGCTGGTCGCCCGTCTCGGTGTCCGGGACGTCGAGGTGATGCTGCAGAGCACGGAGGAGTATCAGCCGGCGTTCGCCGGCGAGCTGCGCCAGGCGTTCGACGTCGCCGGGGCCAGCGTCCGCAGTGTCCACGTCAAGCAGGCGCTTCACCTGGTCTTCAGCGACGTGGCGGCCGAGGTCGCGGACGGCTGGGATCTGTTCGACCGGGCGATCGGGGCCAGCGTCACGCTCGGTGCGAGCCTCCTCGTCTGGCATGGTCCGTCGCTGCGCCACGAGGCCGACGTTCCGGCCCTGATGGCCCGCTTCCCGGCGGCGGCGGCCCAACTGGCGGAGCGGTGCGTCGCGGCCGGTGTCACCCTGACGGTCGAGAACGTCTCCTATTGCGCGTTGCCGACCGTCCGGGACGCTCGCCGATACGCGGAGCGGCTGGACGCGAGCGGTGACGACCAGACCGGGTTCACGTTCGACCCGTTCCAGGCCGCCGAGGCCGGGGCCAATCCGTTCCTGATGCTGGCCGCGATGGGCCGCCGGCTGCGGAACGTTCACCTCAGCGACTATCGCTCCGCCAGTGGGACCTCGGGCCATGCTATCCGGCATCTGCCGCCGGGCAAGGGCGAGCTCCCGTGGCCGGCGCTGCTTCGGGCGGTCGCGACCGGCTATGACGGGCCCCTCATGCTGGAATCGCCACTTGGTCCGGACCCGGAGGAGACGTTCCGGCGGGTCGCCGCCTTCCTCGACCCGTTGATCGCGGCGGCCGGCGGTGACGTCCTCGCGACCGGAGAGTTGCCGCCCGGTGTCCGGGAGGGGATCGCGCTGTTCAACACCGGAGCGTACTACGAGGCGCACGAGGCGATCGAGTTCGAGTGGCACGCCGAGCGGGGGTC
>JAABUR0100009375.1_pt1 | contig 11060 bp, 11 predicted proteins | sample 5560091 | NCBI WGS metagenome assembly JAABUR01 (sample SAMN10711879, study PRJNA513375) | rock metagenome | isolation source: Antarctica rocks | place: Antarctica: Victoria Land, University Valley sud
TCCGGTCGGCCAGCAACCACAGTTGGGTTCGCCGGGGGCGCAGCTCCTGCGGTACCAGCGCCGGAGCGATGCTCATAAGGACCCCCTCGGAGTGGTCGGTATCAGTGCACCATGTACGGCTGACTCCACCACCCGGTATGTGAGGGTCAGACGGCGAGGTCGAGCGGGAGGTCGGCGATGTCTTTGAGGCGTTTGCCTTCGATCATCATGTCGAGCAGTTCTTTGGTGTCTTCGCCGCCCTTGTCGCGGACGGCGGCGACCAGCTCCGGTAGGGCGAAGTGGTAGACGCAGTCGATGTCGCCGGTACCCAGCGCGAGCGAGGAGATGCGCACGGGGGTGGGCTCGCCGGTCACGACGACCACGTGGGGTAGGCGGCCTTTGCGGTTGCGGACGAGGTTGAGGGCCTCGCTGCGGGCGTTCTGGGCGCGGTCGCTGCGCAACGTCCACTTGCACGACACCACCGCATGCAAGATCGGATTCGGCTGCACCGAGGCGCGCAGCGACGCATGGGTGGCGACGGTGTCGTCGACGAGGAAGCGGTGGGCGTTGATCTCCTCGTCGCTGACCGGTGCCCGGGATACGACGACGTCCGGGGCGATCGCGTAGGCGTTGCCCAGAACGGCCGCCAACGACGGGTTGGTCTCGACGGCGGCGGCGAGTTCGACCAGGTGGGAGTACTGCTCGTAGCGGGCGACACCGGAGGCGGCCCCACGGCTGGGGACCTTGTGCACCGACCACTCCCCCGGGCGCAGGTGCCCGAGCTGGGCGAACGCTGCTTCCAGGAACGTCGAGCAGGCTTCTTCGAACTTGCCCCCGGAGGTCTGCCCCGCGGCCCGCTCGCCCTCGGTCTCCACCTTCAACGCGGTCGCGATGTGAGCGGCGAGATTACGACTCAGTGGACTGCTGCGGTCGGCGTTGCTGGCCACACCACCGGCATCGACCGACAGTGTCCCCCGAGCAGCAACCCGGCATGAAACTGCGACCGCTGCTCGGCGAAGTACGCCTCCCCAGGCACACCCACCGTCTGCATCAGCGGGTGCCGGGAAACGGCCACCGACGGGAAGTCCTCCGGCAGGCCCTATCGAAGCTCACGCGACGGCGGGGACGGGGGTGAGGTGGCGGGCGGTGCGGCGGGTCCGACGCTGGGCGAGGTGGGGTTTGAGGTGCTCGGCGAGGGCGTGGGCAAGGCCCACGGGCACGGCGTTGCCGATCTGCTTGGCGATGCCGATCTTGGAGCCGCACCAGCGGAAGTCGTCGGAAAAACCTTGCAGGCGGGCGGCCTCGAGGTGGGTGATGGGCCGGTTCACCCGGTGGGTGGGGTCGTGGTCGTCCCACTGCGGGTGCAGGTACTGGCCCTTCTCGGGCTTGAAGAACTCGGTGCGGATGGTCAGCGACGGGGCGTCCCACCGCATGCGGCCCATGACGTCGGTGGTACCGGTGGGCTTGTTGCGCCAGCAGTTGGGAAGCAGCTCGTCGGGCAGGTCGAATCGGCCACCACCGGGGGGGACACAGTCATAACGTTGCAGCGACTTCGCGGTGGGCCGCCGCCCCAGGTGCAGGTCGGTGCCGGTGAAAGTGCCGGGAACGTCGGTGCCGTCGAAGCGCCACACCCGCTCCGGCAGAACATGGTCGCGGGTGGCGGCCGGAACCCCGTGCAGGGCGTCGCGCACGGTGCGCCACGGGATCAGTTCGCCGACACCCCCGCGGGCGTGGGTCGGTTCGGGCAGATGCACCGGGCCGACGCGGGAGCCGCGCCGGTAGGCGGCGGAGACCACGGTGATCGCGTAGTGCCCGGCCGCTTCGGGGGCACCTCCGGCCATGGTGGCATCGGAGAGGGCACGGCTGAGCTGAGTGCCCCGGTGCCCGGCCGCTCGTCCCGTCTGGGTCAGGGCGGCGGCGACACTCGCCGGATCGTGGGGTTTGTCAACCTCGATCTGGGTGGCGATGAGTTCGAACAGTTCCCGGTACACCGGCCGCTCGAAGTCGCTTTGGGTGAGGGTGGCGGTGATGGTGCGGGCCACGGGCGAGGAGGACCACAGCAACGAGCACAGGCACAGGGCCTCGGCGTCGGTCCGCGGGTCATCGAGCAGATCCCCTGCATCGACGGGGCCCTCCGCAGGATCGTCGAAGGGCTCCCCGTCGCCGTGGCCCGGCCCGGACGGTGCCGCACTAGCTGCTACTCATCGCGGTGTCCTCCCCTCGTTGCCCGCAGTGTGCCGGATCGCCCCGACCCTGCCCGTGTCCTTCTCCGCGGGCATTTCCCGCGCCGGGCCCGGACTCGCCTCGGCTGTGTCCACCGGGTGGGTCTTGTGCTGGCAGTAACACGCTCGGGCCACACCGCACCGACCCGCCTGGGTGTCCTCGCACTGCTCGGCCCCATGCGGCACGCGACACGGTGCGCAGATAGGCATGATGGTGTCTCCTTCCTGGTACTGGGTGTCCCGGGTTTGGCCGGTCCAACCGTTCTTCGCCCCCGCTGGCAAGGAACGAAGGACGGCGGGTGACGAGGAGCGCGGTACCCGCCGCAGGCGGGCATGGCCCCTGGTAGAGCGCAGCGGACCAGGGGTAGGAAGCGACGAGCACCCGCCACACTGAGAGCCCAGCGGGGATGGAGAAGGCAACACTCTCGCCGCCGGTTTGATGGCGGCGAGTGCAGCGCCGGGCCGGTGGGTGGCGCGCAGCATCCCGGTCCGGTTCCGCGTGGTCACCGTGTGCGGTGATGTTCATGCCGTTTCGCCGATCGCGGTAGAAGGAAGCATGGCGAAGGGGTCGCCGGTGAGGTCAGTGAGGGTCTGGGTGAGGTGTGCCGCGAGGGCGCGCCTGCCCTGCTCCGGGTCGGCCACCGCGATGTCTCGGATGATGATGGGATCGCGATCAGCGAGTTGCACGGTGCACACCGGCAGGGCGGCGGGTGTGTCGCTGGGCGCGTCGAGGTCGAGGATAGCGAGGGACGTGTGGAGGTCGAGGATGGCGTCCAGGGCGTCGCCGAGCGCCTCGTGCTGGTCGGTGGCGGCACCGCTGAAAGTGCGGTACCCGCTGCTGGTGAGTGTCCAGGTGATCATGGTGGGAGGGCTCCTTAGCGGTGATGTACGTGATGGGTGTTGTACGGCCTCAAGCGTGACGCGCAGCGGCACGCTTGAGGCGATTGCAGATCGGCCTGTGGACAGCGGGAGGGGTGGGGACAAACCCTGCACCCCTCCCGCTGGGGCCTACAGCCGGGCGGAGTCCCACGCGGTGGCCGGGAGGGTGGAGTCGGCGACGGTGGCGGCGTTGGTGAGGACCGCGACGGTGCTGGTGTAGGCGGCTTGGTCGAAGATTCGGAACAGGACGACTCCGGCGTTGATGTGCAGGAACCGCTGCGGGTGCGCCCAACCGCCGGGGCTATCAGGTCCGGCGGCGTGCACGGTGACCGTGCAGCGGGGTACGTCCCGGTAGGTGAGGGCGATGGTGGGCACGTACGCCTCACGAACGGGACGAGCACGCGGTCTACCGCGACGCCCTCGCTCGCCTGACCGACAACGACTGACCATCCCTCGGCGGGCCGCTCCGCCTCTCCCCCACCCTGCTGACCCCATGCTGCGCTCAGGGTGCGGTGCGCAGGTACTTGCCATGGGCGTGCGGTGAGAGTCCGCGGGCAACTCCCGAACGACGCCGGCGCGCTCAAGCGTCTTCAACCCGTGCGCCGCCCGCAAGGCCGGACAGGCAAGGTCGGGTCACTCTGGGCGATGAGTGGGAGCCAGCGTGAACGCCTTCGCCATCGCCCTTCGAATCAAGGTCGCGGGCGGCGGACATGTCCAACCCTTTGTCTGACAGGCCTGACAGGTTCGATCGGCCTGCGTGGAGTACCACGCAGGCCGATCGTGAGGCGTCATTTGGTCGGTGGCGTTGCCACGCCAATACCTTCTAGGTGGGGATTACGTCATCCGTCGGCGCCGGCAGGCGTTGTCGTGGTGGTGGTGCCTTCCAGTTTGTTTGCAGCGAGTGCGTATTTGTTAGTGAACGTGTTGGAGATGGTGACCTTGGAGGTGTCGACGCCGTTCCCCTTCTCCATGGCGAAGATCACCTTCGGTCCGCCGGCGGGCATGATGCCGTCGGGCAGGAACTGCGCTTTGTCGGTGGTTAGCCCGGCGATGTACTGGTCCTTGCTGATGGTGCTGTTCTGGACGTAGGAGGTCGGCAGTTTGTTGGCGATGTCCGCTGCGGAGTGGGTGTTGATCCAATGCATGGTGTCCACGAGTGCGTTCACCACCTTCTGGGCTGCATCTTCGTGGGACTGCACCCAGCTCGCGTTTGCGAGAAGCCCGGCCGCGGGCCAGTCGCCGCCGAGTGCCTTCGTGGCGCCGTCCGCGGTGGCCAGGTCGACGGCGGTGTAGGCGAGGTTCTTACTCAACAAGGCCCCGACGGTTGGTTGCGTGGTCATGACGCAGTCGGCGGAGCCGCGCTGGATTGCGGCGATCGCGGTTGCTCCGTCGCCCACGGCGAGGGTGTGGTAGTCCTTATTTGTGAGGCTGGCCTTGGAGGCGAGGAACTGCGTCAGTTCGTCGGTTCCGGACCCGAGGTCGGTGACACCGATGGTCTTGCCTTTGAAGTCGGCTGCTGAGTGAACGCCGCTTTTGGTGCCGCACATCACCCGTTCCCCTGGCGCACCCGAGAGCTGGACGAGGTTGGTCACGTCTTTGCCCTTGGCCTGGAAGTCGACCGTATGGACATACCAGGCGCCGGCCATGTCGACCTGACCGGAGCCCATCGCGTCCTCGGCACCAACGCCGCCCTGCTGCTCGGTGGAGAGCTGGACGTTCACTCCGTACTTCTTGTAGTAGCCCAACTGTTCGGCGAGCTGGTACGGCAGATAAATCTGTTTGTTGATTCCCCCGACCATCATCGTGACGGTGGGCATCGGGGCGGAGCTGCCGCTGGCGGCAGGGCTACCGCTTCCGGGGTTGCTGCCGCAGGCCGCGACGCTGAGTGCGATGGCTCCCGTGGCGGCGACGGCATAGATCTTGTGCTTTATCATGATTGTGCGGTTTCCTTTGTTAGACCCAGGGAATCCGGGCGTTGACTATCTGGGATGAATGGCGGCGTTTTTTCAGATCGCCTGGGCTTCGGAACGGTTCGGCGGCCGCCATTTCAGGAGCGAGCGCTCCAGCAAGGTGATGAGGTATTCGGCGCCGAGGGTAACGACGGCAATGATCACCATGCAGGCGAAGACTGTATTGGGGTCGAAGGTTCCCTGTGCCTGAGTGATGATCAGGCCGATTCCTTTCTGGGCGCCGAGCACTTCGGCGACGAGCGCGCCGATGATCGCGAAGCCGAACGCCGTGTGCAGGCTCGCGATGATCCACGTCATCGCCGATGGAATGGTCACGTGGGTAGCGACCTGAAGCGGCGATGCACCCAACACACGCACGTTCGCGATCAGGTTCTGATCCACCTCACGGACGCCCTGGAAGGCGTTGAAGAAGACGACGAAGAAGACCAGCACGGCCGCGAGCAGCACCTTTGGGAAGGTTCCGAGGCCGAACGCGACGATGAAGATCGACCCGAGAACGATTCGGGGGATTGAATTCAGTATCCGAATGTACGGGCCGACGACTGCTGAGAGGTACTTGTTGGAGCCCAGGAGAATTCCGAGCACGACGCCGACAAGTGTACCGAGCAGGAAGCCGTATAGCGCCTCCTGCACTGTGATCCAGAGGTTTTCCCAGATGCTGCCGAATGCCGTGCCCTGCGTGAAGAGTTGGACCAGACTGTTCCAGATTTCGGAGGGCTGGCCGAAGAAGAACTTGTCGACCCAGCCGGCCGAGGTGAACCACTGCCAGCCCCCGATCACGACCACCGCGAGGGTGATCCGGCCGGTCCAGATCCCTGCCGTGCGGCGCGTCATGGCACGCCGGGCGGAGACCTGAAGTTCGGTCTTTTGCTCGTGTGCGGAAGCACCGCGATGCGTTGTCGTTGTCATGCTGGAGCACCTGCCGTTTGCTTGTAGGCCCGGGTGACCTCGTCTTTCAGGGATTCCCAGATCCGGCCCTGCAGCTCCAAGAAGCGTTCCTCGTGGCGGATCTGCTGGACATCGCCGCGGGGTCTGGGAAGATCGATGTCGAAGACATCCTTGATGGTTCCGGGGCTGCTGGTCATGATGACTACCCGGTCCGAGAGCGCCACTGCCTCGTCGAGGTCATGGGTGATGAACAGGACCGAGGGGCGCAGTTCCTCCCAGAGCTGCAGCAGCTCATTCTGCATGATGGCCTTGGTCTGCACGTCAAGGGCGCCGAACGGCTCATCCATCAACAGGATCTTTGGGTTGTTGATCAGTGCCGCCGCCATGGCGACGCGTTTGCGCATGCCGCCGGACAGCTGGTGCGGATAGCGGTCCTCGAAGCCGGCCAGACCAACGCGGCGCAACCAGTCCCTGGCGAGTACGGTGGCTTCGCGCTTGGGAGTGCCGAGCAGGGACGGGCCGATCACCACGTTGGCCAGGACGGTCTTCCAGGGGAAGAGCGCGTCCGCCTGGAACATGTAGCTGACGCCCTTGGTGATGCCGTCGACGATCTGGTCGCGGACGCACACCGTGCCGGCGCTTGGCCGCTCCAGGCCGGAGACCTGAGCCAGCGTCGTCGACTTGCCGCAGCCCGTCGGTCCGACGATCGCGCAGAACTGGCCGGGTTCGATGGTGAGGCTCACGTCACGGATGGCCGTGAACGTCTCGCCCTTGGGCGTGAGGTAACGCTTGGTCAACCCGACGATGTTGATACCTGCCGCGTCCTCGGCTCTCTCGTGGGCCGCGGGCGCCCGGCTGGGATGATTAGCATTCATGTGCTGAGACCTCTCTGTCTTTCGGTTCATGTGACCGCCCGTTACGAGACGCGCCTCTGAGGTGTCCGGAAGCGGGACGGTCGGGTAGTTTCTTTTCGGCTAAGCGGCAGCGTGAAGCTGCGGTTTTTGGTTGTGAAGTTGGCCGGACGCTGCCCTCGCAGGCCCGCTCGATGCCGGCGGCCAGCTGGTGCGGATAGCGGTCCTCGAAGCCGGCCAGCCCGACCCGGCGCAACCAGTCCCGCCCCTCCGTACGGGCCTGCCTCATCGGCCGTCCCCGAACTTCGGACCCGCCAGCACGTTGTCCAGCACCGTCTTCCACGAGAAGACGGGCGTCGTTCTGGAACATGAAGCCGATGTCCTTGCCGATGCCCCGCACCGGCTCGCCGTGCACCAGCACCTCCCCCGTCGTCGCGTCCAGACCGGAAACCAGGATCAAGGTGGTGGAGGACTTGCCGCAGCCGGTGGGACCGACCACGGCACAGCACTCACCGTCGCCGATCACGACGTCGAGATCGCGCAGCGCCCGGTACCGGCCGCCCCCCGGGGTGGCGAAGGTTTTGCTGGCTCCGCGCAGCTCAATGACCGGTCCGCTCGGATGCGCGGCTGCGTTCTCGGCTTCGGCGGATGTCGGCGTGGGCTTCGTTGCCTGCATCGATCGCTCCTTGCTCTCGCTGTGGTGCGGTTGGGCCGTCCGTGAGGCCACCGGGCGGCACCGCTGTGACGTGGGTCGCATCTGTGCCTGGGCTAGTTCTACGGTCAGCAGGCGTCCAGGAGAAGCCTGTGCCGATTGATCGCCATAAAGGTCATTGATCTCGTTGTGCTCATAAAATGCACGGGCTGTGCGGCGCGAACGGCAGCGGTCCGAGCGCACACTGATCGCCATGACCGGAGGGTGGCCGCGCAGACGCAGACCGAGGCGGAGGACGCTGTCCGCGCAGCTGCTCGTCGGGCAGGTGGCCGTGCTGGTGGTCGCCGGCCTCGTTGGCTTCGGCCTGTGGGCCCAGACGCTGCGCACCCAGCTCGACCAGCAATATGAGCAACGCGCCCTCGCGATCGCCGCGGCAACCTCCTCAATGCCGCAGGTCATCACCGCCCTCACCGAAGGCAACCCGAGCGGCGTGCCCGCCCTGGCGGCGAGCATCACCAGGAATACCGCCGCGTCCTACGTTGTGATCATCGACCGATCGGGGATGCGCTACTCCCACCCCAACCCGGCCCTGATCGGACAGAAGGTGGAGGAACCGGTCGTCGCGCTCGATGGACACAGCCACGTCGGCATCGACCCCGGCAGCCTCGGCCGCTCCGCCAACGCCAAAGCACCGGTGCGTGGACCGGGCGGTGTGGTCATCGGTGAGGTATCGGCCGGTGTCCTGGAAACCGATGTCGCCGCCAAGGCACAGAGTGAGCTGCTGAGCCTGGCCATCTATCTCGTTGTGGCCTTCGCCATCGGGTTGCTGATGGCCGTGTTCCTCGCCCGGCGGCTGAAGCGGCAAACGTTCGGCCTGGAGCTCGACGAGATCGCCGCGTTGCTGCAGGAACGTGAGGCCACCCTGCACGGCATCCGTGAGGGCGTGGTGGCCATCGACCACCACGGCCGCCTGAGTCTGCTCAATGACCAGGCGCACCAGCTGCTTGGGACAACCCCGAACGACGTCGGCCGCCAGGTCGCCGACGTCCTCACCGACGGGGAGCTGCGCACACTGATCCTCGACAGTGGCGGTGCTGGCTTCGCCGACAAGTTGCTGCACTACCGCGGTCGGATTCTTATCGGCAGCATTCGGCGGACCATCCGGGCGGGCCGCGAACTCGGCTTGGTGGTGACCCTGCGCGACCGCACCGAGCTGGAGCACGTGCTCCGCGAGCTTGATGAGGTCCGTGGGCTCACCGACGCGTTGCGGTCCCAGCAGCACGAATTCTCCAACCGGATGCACGTCATGTCCGGGCTGCTGGAACTGGGCCGCTACGAGGAGGCCATCGGCTACGCGAGTGAGATCAACGGGGCGGTGGCGGGCTTGGCGGCCGAGCTTGAGGCACGCATTGGCAACGCCCGCATCGTTGCGCTGCTGGTCGCGAAGACCACGGTCGCCCGCGAGCGGGGAGTGACGCTCACGGTCGAGTGCGTGTCGACGATCGATATCGACGACACCACCACGACCAACGCGCTCGTGTCGGTGATCGGCAACCTCATCGACAACGGGATCGACGCTGCCACAGCTGCCGCAATCAAGGGGGACACAGATGCCGCCCCTGCGGTCGTGGTGCACCTCAGCGACGATGGGTCCCGGCTGGTCCTTGACGTCGAGGACAGTGGGCCCGGAATCACCGCCGGGACTGCCGAGTCGATCTTCACTGGCGGCTGGTCGACCAAGCGCCGGCCCGGTGGCCCTGCACGCGGCATCGGGCTGGCCGTCGTACGCCAGCGTGTACGCGACCTCGGCGGCAGCATCGACGTCGCATCAGGCAGCGCCGCCGGCGGCGCGCACTTCCGGGTGGTCGTCCCCCAGGCCGCCGTCGCGAGGCGGCGATGAGCGAGATCCGCCCCATCGGCGTGCTCGTCGTCGACGACGACTTCCGAGTCGCCGCGCTGCACGCCGACTTCGTCGATCGCATCGACGGATTCACCGTGCTGGCCACGGTGCACACCGCCCGCGCCGCCGTCGAGGCGGCCTCGAGCATCAGACCCGATCTCGTGTTGCTCGACTTGTACCTGCCCGATGAGGACGGACTGACCGTGCTCCGCAGGCTCCGTGATGGAGACGGCCCGCACCCGGACGTTATCGCGATCACCGCCGCGCAGGACCTGACCAGCATCCGCACCGCGATGCAGCGTGGCGTCGTGCACTACCTGGTCAAACCATTCGCCTTCCACACCCTTGCCGTGCGGCTGAACGCCTACCGCACGCTGTGGGCGCGAACACGCTCTAGCGGTGTCATCAGCCAACGCGACATCAACCAACTGTTCCGCGTGATGAGCAGCGCCGAAGCACCCGCGCAGCTGCCCAAAGGCCATTCCGAACCGACCATGGTGCTCATCCGCGCCGTGTTCGACCACCCCGGCGCGGACTGGTCCGCAGCGGAGATCGCCGAACACGTCGGCGTCAGCCGCGCCACCGCGCAACGCTACCTCGCACTTCTGGTCCGGGCCGGCACCCTCGAAGTACACCTACGCTACGGCTCCGCCGGGCGCCCAGAACACCGCTACCACACCACGTCGAACTGACCGCGGGATCACAAACCCAGACGGATACGGGTAAGTCCACCGCCCGGCGGCGAATCCGTTGTTAGCCGCTGAGAGAGCCCACGACAGAGGCCAGGCAACGAAGCCCTGCACGATGGAAACCCACTTTCTGAAAGGCCGGGCGGCACCAAGGTGTTGCCGATCGTGTTGGTGTCCAGGTTGCCAGCCTTCATGGTGTGCAGAAGGAGGATCCGTACAGCCGTTAGCGCTAAGGGCTTGCCGATGATCAACACGCTCAGTTTCGGGGTGGGTTGAGGGTGTAGTTCCATTCTGGGTGCCAGTCGTGGCGGTGTAGGACGCCGGTGTCGTGTAGCGCCTTCATCTGCGCGTCGGGGATCATGACGCCGACTGGGTAGGTGTCAGTGTCGAGTTCGGCGTGCACGGCCAGGCCGGTGGCGGTGGTGGTCGCGGCGATGGACTGCACGATCACGTCGTGGCTGGTCAACGGACGTCCGCGCCAGTTCATCGAGATGTGCGAGAACAGCCGGTGCTCGATCTTGTTCCATTTGCTGGTGCCCGGCGGTAGGTGACAGACGGTGATGGCCAGTCCGGTTTCGGTAGCAAGGGCCGCGAGTTCGGTCTTGAACAGCCGGGTGCGGTAGCCGTTGGATCCGCCGCCGTCGGCGGTGATCAGCAGCCGTGTTGCCTGCGGGTAGGTGGTGTTGCCGGCGCTGTGCCACCAGCGGCCGATCGTAGCGACGGCGAACGCGGCGGTGTCGTGGTCGGTGCCCACGGCGACCCAGCCGGTGTCGGCGGCCAGGTCGTAGACGCCGTACGGGTTGGCCTTGCCCAGCTCCGGGTCGATGAAGTCGTGGACCTTCACCGGCTCGGGGTCACCGGCCGGGCGCCACTCGGCCCCGCCGTTCTTGTATTGCCCGACGAGTTCCTTCTTCTTGGTGTCCACGCTGATCACCGGATCACCCGACGCGAGGTGCGCGCTGGCCTGCTCATTGAGGTAGCCGAACTGCCCGTCGCGGTCGGGGTGCTGGCCACCCTCGAGGGTCTTGGC
>JAABUR0100009377.1_pt1 | contig 11060 bp, 12 predicted proteins | sample 5560091 | NCBI WGS metagenome assembly JAABUR01 (sample SAMN10711879, study PRJNA513375) | rock metagenome | isolation source: Antarctica rocks | place: Antarctica: Victoria Land, University Valley sud
CTGGAGCTTTCCGCTCGCCTGGAGCTTTCCGCTCGCCTGGAGCTTTCCGCTCGCCTGGAGCTTTCCGCTCGCCTGGAGCTTTCCGCTCGCCTGGAGCTTTCCGCTCGCCTGGAGCTTTCCGCTCGCCCGGAGCGACTCGCTCCGGGCAGGCTCGCGCTTCGCCCGCGCCTGCGTTTGGCTCTTAGGGGTCGGGGTTGGAATCCTCGTCTTCGTGCCAGGAGCCGTAATCCAAAATGTGGATGTGGCGTCGAGGCGCATAGAAACAGCACCCGGCGTCTACCTCCTCGCCCTGTTCCTGTTCGCCACCTTGCTGAGCGCCTTCACGCTCTTCTACCGCAACCAGCACCACTTGCGCGGCAGACGGCGGGCGCAGGCGCGCCTCGTGCTGTATGGCTCGGCTCTGACCGCCGTCTTCGGTCTCACGTTCAACCTCGCTCTGCCTCTGCTGGGCGACTACCGCTGGGTGTGGCTAGGGCCGCTGTCCTCGCTGTTCTTCGTCGGCTTTAGCGCCTACGCCATCGTCGCCAAGCGCCTCTTCGACGTCAAGCTGCTGATTCGGCGGACCTTCGTCTACTCGTTCCTGCTCGCGACCCTCGCCGGAACGTTCGCCGTGTTGGAGAAGGGGACGCAGCACTTCCTGTTGCCCATGCTCGGACAGGAGCATGGGTTTTCGGGGGACCTTGTGGCCGCCCTCGTCGTGGGTTTCGCCGCCGACCCGCTCAAGAGGTGGCTGCGCCACGTCGCGTCCAACCGGCTGTTCCGGGGCGAAGAAGAGGGCGCAGAGATTCTTCCGGAGGCAAGGAAGCGCGCTCGTCACGTCGAGGAGAAGGGGTTCTACCCGCCTTCCTGATACCAGGCGTATTTGGTTTGGCTGTGGCGCCGCACTCCGGCTTCGAATTCCTCCAGCGTCGCTACCCCCGCGACGGTCTTGGTGCCGTCGGGGAAGACGTGCGGCGTGCCCAACACGCGAAACGGCACTCCGAACCGGTGGGCAAAGGGCCTCAGCCACCCTTGTTCCACCACGACGTAGAACCGGGAAAAGCCGCGCTCTTTCGACGCGCGGTAGAGCGCCTTGAACACTTCTTCCACCGGATGAACCCCGCCATCATCCCGGCCTGAAGCCACATCGGGTCGTACCACCAAACGCGACAGCTCCACCGCCCCTTCGCGCGGTAGCGCTTCGCGCTCCTCGTGGCTCAGCACGCACGACAGTTCGCGGTCGAGCATGAACCCCACAAGCGGCTCAAAAGGCAGAACGCGCAGATAAGCCGCTACGCCGTGATCGTCCCACACACCCAAGTGCAGACAGTGTTCGTCGTAACCGTCGCGCTCTAATCCCGGCACGGCGATATCCTCGGGCACCCAACCTCGCTCTTGCACGAAGTAGCCGTAACGCAAGCGGAAGCATTCTTCCAGAAGAACGGGGTCATCACAAAGCAAAGCGCCTCGGCGTTCCTGAAGCCGCTGCCTTGGATGCTCTGCCAGTTCAGCGTGCTTTTGAAGGGAGTTCATGGAGGTGTCCTTAAAGGCGAGTCGCAGGGACTTTCCTGCGTCTTCAGCCTTACATTCTAAAATCGGATAATGGTATAACCGATTCCGGTGTCTATCATCCTCTGCGATGAGTGACACCCCTTCTTCGCAGCAACATTCCCAGCACGAGAGCGAGGCGCACTCGCAGCAAAGCCCTTCGCTGGAAACCGAATCCTTCTCACCCAGAGCGCTGGAGCGCGCCCGACAAGTGTTCGGTGAGCGCTCTTCCATCTTCACGTCCGAATACCAGGCGCTACTGCGCCTGTTACGCACGGCACGCCAAAAGTCAGGTCTCACGCAGATGCAATTGGGCGAACGGTTGGGACAGCCGCAGGCCATCATCTCCAAATGTGAGCGCGGCGAAAGACGTTTAGACGTGGTGGAGTTGCGGGCTTACTGCACGGCGCTGGGGATTTCCTACCTCCATCTATTGGAGCAACTGGAACAGGAACTTTCTGCGGAGGAAACGGCGAACCAAGCCCTCACCTGATTGCGCGGGTCTGCAGCAACAACTTGTGAAGATGTTGTGGTTGCATTGAAATGTGTCCCGTCTCCTTTGCTCCAAGGGATCCCACCTGGTTGATGCTTGGAGTTGGCAACTGCAGTTCGTCCAAAGTTGCCGCGGTCACGGGGGCATCAGCCTTGTGTGTCCGCTTCATCTCTGACTCGCGCTTTCCACTGCCATTCAATCCTCGTCAGTACCTTTGTCACCATCCGCAGCCAGCTCGGCTTCGAGTTCTTCGACGGTGGGCAGGCTGGGCTGAAGATCCGCAGGCAAGGCCTGAGTGATCTCGAAGGCGGAGACGCCGATGGGCTTGTTCATGTCCCGCAGCGCGTATTCGGCCCGTAGGCGGTTGCGCGTCTTGCACAGGATGAGGCCAATGGAGGGCGCATCCTGCGGGGCTTTGAGCAGGTCGTCCACGACGGACAAGTAGAAGTTCATCTTGCCCGCGTGTTCTGGCGCGAACGCCTCCATCTTCAAGTCCACCACCACATAGCAACGGAGCCTGACGTGGTAAAAGAGCAGGTCGAGGTAGAAATCCTCCTCATCACTCGTGCCCGTTCCGATCTGGACGTGATACTGCGAGCCGAGAAAGGCGAAGCCCTGTCCCAGCTCCAGCAGGAACTGGCGGATGTGGTCGAGCAGACCTTGCTCGAGTTCCCGCTCACGCGCCGCCTGGGAGAGCGTGAGGAAGTCGAAGTTGTAGGGGTCTTTGAGCAGCTGCGCCGCCAGATCGGAAGCGGGTTCTGGTAGCGTGCGGGAGAAGTTGTTGGGCGCCTGTCCCAGCCGCAGATGGTAACCGGACTCGATCTGCATTTCCAGCACCGCACGCGACCAGCCGTTCTCGATGGTCTGGCGGATGTAGAACTCCCGGACAGGTATGTCTTTGACTTTATCGAGCAGGATGCAGTTATGGAACCAAGGCATTTGTGCAGCAAATTGCTGCACAAATGCTTCATCGGGCCATTCTTGCGCGAAACGGCGCATGTATTTGAGGTTGCGCGGCGAAAAGCCACTCATCTGCGGGAAGGCGCGCTTGAGGTCGGCGCTCAGGCGGTCAATGACCTTGGCGCCCCAGCCGTGCTGCTCCTGCTGTTCCAAGATGGCCCGTCCGATCTCCCAGTAAAGCAGCACCAGCTCCCGGTTCACCGACAGCGCCGCCTTGACCTGCGCCCTGGCCACCCGTCCCTTGAGATCAGCCAGGAACTGCGGGTAGTGAGCGGGAAGTGGGGAAGTCATGCCTCTAAAGTATCACGATTCGCCCTGGCGATCACCTCCGGCCCGGCTCAACCGGTTCGCGCAGAAGGGCGTTTGAGGAGCGGCTCTACGTGCCTCACGGGTTGATCCAGGTCGCGGGTTAATCCAAATCTAATTCTTCTTCGCTACGATGAAGGGGAAGCTGCGACTGCGTCCGTTCCTCAGGCTTTGCCTCACCACCGTGTCCAAGCCGGGAGACGCTGTGCTTGCGCGTGCCCGCGCAACTTCACCTCCTCGCCCCTGCGCCTGTTGCGCCCTCGCAACGCCAGTCGTTGCGTCCTCGCTTGGCCTTCACCATGAGGTCATCTATTTCCTAACGAGGAGCAACGATGGACACAGCAACAGCACACGACGTGGTGCGTCTGGCAGGGCCAGACCAAGTGCAATATCAAGGGAGGGAACACCAGGGGGAGCAACAGCCAGACAGAGCGGCGCACGAACTGGAACAGAATGAGAGGCTTCCTGAAGCCGCGCCGCCTGATCAGCCGCTCCAGGGGCTGCTTCACCACCGGGTGCGCGAGGTCGCCTGGCACATCCCCTGGTATGGCTTCAAGACCCAGGCGAGACTGGCCAAGGACAGCGGCATCTCGCCTTCAACCGTCTCCCGCCTCTTGCGCGGGCAGGAACTACCTTCGCTGCTGGTGGCACTGCGCCTCACCGACGCCCTATCACATCGTCTGGGTCGTCCTCTGGATGTGGGGCAGGTGTTCTCGCTTGACGGGCTCTACTCCCGCTCGGTCTGTGACCTCACCGGCTGCCGCTCCTGCCTGCCACCGACCGCTTATGACCGTGACGACAACTTCCTCACGCCGGCTCCTGATTCGCCCAGCGGCCAGTGGGTCAGACCCTTGTCCAGAACAGGAGCGCGATGAGCGGAGCGAACAACAGGGTTTTAGATGGCACGTCCCGCTTCCTGGAGCGCCAGATGGGGGCGTGGCTGTTCACGCTCTCCTTCCCGGCCTACTGTTCTCTCATCCGCCTCCTGCTATCGCGCTGCGGCTACTCGACCGTGCGCGCCCTCGACCCCGGCTCCTCCCCCAGCGTGAGTGGAAGGCGCTACAGCGGGCAAGGCGGGCTGGATCTGCTGGCCTTTGCCCACACCGACATGGCGACCTTCCTGTCGGCGGTGGGAGTCAAGACCGGGCGCATCCCCTTGGGGCGGCGCTTCGTGGACGAGCTGCGCGGCGCGATGAGCCGGGTGAAAGCCGAACAGGGGTTGCTGTTCACGACGGCCACCATCTCCGCCAAGACCTGGGAAGTCGCAGGCGCCTCCGGCCTCTCTCCAGTGCATCTGGTCGATGGGCAGCGCCTGGCGCGGATGCTCATTGAGCGGCGCATCGGGGTGCGTCCCATAGATGACGAGTGGGAGTTTGACGCCCGCTTCTTCGAGACCCTCGAAGAGCGGGCACAGCGCTACCTGAAACCGGGCAGACGACGCCGGCGATGATGGGGCGCACCCACCTATTGCTTGGCATCAACGCGCTGTGGCTCCTGGAAGTGGGGCCGCTACCTTCGCCGGATCGTTTTGTTTTGGCCGTTGCAGGCGCAGCTCTGGGTTCTCTTTTGCCTGACCTTGACGCCCGCGCCAGCCTGCTGCAAACCATCCGCATCGGGGGCGTGGCGCCACTGGTTCTGCCTGCGCGCCTGCTCAACCATCTCTTCGGGCACCGGGGAGCGCTGCACTCCCTCCTCGCGCTGGGCGTTCTGGCGCTTCTGGCGCTACCGCTCCTTGGCATCGAGCCGCTACTGTGGCTGGGACTGCTGCTCGGCTACGCGAGCCACCTCATAGGCGATGCCTGCACCCGCCACGGCATCCCGCTCTTCTTTCCAAGCCGCACGCGCGTTCATCTGTTGCCCAGACCCTTTCGTCTCTCCACCGGCTCGCTCGCCGAGGACGCGCTGCTCGTCCTGCTGGCGCTCGGTTGCCTGACGCTGCTGCTGCGCCACCTGCTGGGGATGAGCGGGCAACTGACTTTGGAGTAGCCACCGAGCAAAGGGCGCTTCCCCGACAGGTTGGTATAGGCCTTCCCGCTATCAGATTCTGTGCTTCCTCCCCAAGCCAAAGCGCCGCCCTCTGTGGCCTGACCCGGGATGACCTGAGGGCGGCAAAGAGGGGCGGCGCACGCTTCAGCTTAGGCGCCTGCCGTGGGTGTTGCACGCCCGCGTGCCGGGGCACATCCCTTCCTTCACCTCTTAATCCTTGCCTCCATGAACTGGCCCTGGCATAAACGTGCCTCTTCTGCGGCGCCACCTTTTCCACCACCCGCATCCGGGGCGGATGCGCCGCCAGCCAAGCGCCTCGCGCCGCCCTTTGTGCTCGAAGAACGCTTGGAAGAGGTGCAGACGAGTGGATCCTTCACGCCCCGCTGCGCGCTGTGGCTGTCTGCCTCCTTCGCGCAGAGCGGGCTGCTGCGCGATCTGGCAGATGAGGAGCTGTATCTGCTGCTGGCCGTGCTCTCGTGCCTCTCGCCCAACGGCGCCTTCCTCGCCACGCCCGAGCGCGTCGCTGAGGCCGTGGGTGCTTCGCCGCGTGCGGCGCTTCAGGGGCTGGAAGGGTTGTGCGAGCGGGCGTGGCGGGGCCAACCGCTTCTACGAAGCCACACCACCGCAAGCGGGCTGCGCTTCTTCTCGCCCTCGCCGCATCTGCTGGAGGTGCGCCGGGGCGTCGTCACGCCTGCGCCTCCCGGCGGACAACGGGTAGCGGCGTCCCAGGAGGCGCAGGGGAGACCCGCAGCGAGAAGCGCGGTGCGCGAAGAGGTGGTGGCCCACTCCCGCGCCCGCTACGCCCGGCCCCGCGCGCAGGTCGAAGCCGAGATCGAGGCGTTCCTGAGGAGCGGGCGCGGCCTCATCAAGGTGCGCACGCCTCCCGCATGGGAAGCCGCAGGACAAGCAGAGATGCCTATAACCGAAGAACAGCCGCAGATTTCGGATGGCGAAGAGGCGCCGTCTCCCGAAACAGCCGTCACTCCGCAGGCGCGGCAGTGGCTCCATCTCAAGCGCGCGCTCGTCGAGGCGGGCGTGCCGCAGCACCGCGCCGATGAACTGCTCGACCTCTACCCGCCGGAGCGCATCGAACGCCAGATACGGTGGCTGCCGCTTCGCCAGGCGCGCAGTCCCGTCGCCTACCTGCTCGCCGCCATCGAGCGCGACTACGCCCCGCCTTCCGGTTTAGCTCCGTCCAAAGCCGGGCAAGCCGACGAACCGCCTCCATCCGCCTCAACCCCCGAAGAACCTCATGAACCCTGAACGTCCGGCTTTCCTCCCGCTTGGCGGCTCGACGCCCCTACCCAACGCCCTGCTCGACACGATCCTGCCCACGCTTTCCGATACCGAGTTGCGCGTCTTGCTCGTGGTGGCGCGCTCGACGCTGGGCTGGAGGGAGGGAAGGGGACGCAAGGAGCGCGACTGGCTCTCGCACTCCCAGCTGCAAAAGCGCACCGGACGAAGCGGCGCGCCCGTCTCACGCGCCATCGACACCCTCGTGAAGCGCGGCCTGCTCGTCGTGCAGGACGAAGCGGGATCCGCAAGAGCAACGGCCCGCGAGCGCAGGGCGCTGAGAAGCCGCCTCTTCTTCCGCTTGGGGGACGGCCTGCTCGGCAGCACGGCACTCCCCAGCGTCCTGCCCTACCCGTCCGGCACCCTGGCGATCCAGCCGCTTCCCGCCACTTTGGAAAGTAAAGACGAAGGGGAGGCAGAGGGGGCACTGGCGCCCCTGGCTGCCTCACACCGTCCATTCGAGGGCGCTGTGGACGACTCGTCCACTTTAGAAACTCGACTTCACTTTCTAAAGACTACTAAAGAAAAACAGACTAAAGATATAAACACACCTTTGTCCTCTTTGCTTTCTAAGAGCGCCTAAATAAAAGCGGTGGATGTTTTTGCGTGGGAAGGCGAAGCTCGTTGTTTGGCTTGATAAAGCGCATCCACTTTCCAATCCAAACCTTCACGCACCACAGCCGCTTTTATTTAGGCGCTCTAAAGACACACAGGAAGAAGGAGAAGAGGCGGACGCGCAGCCACGAATCGAGAGTGAGCAGGTGAACTGCTTCCTCGTGATCTTCGACCGGACCTTCCGGGCCCTGCGGCCTCAGGAGGAGCCGGTCAAACCGGATGAGGCGGATCTGACGCGGCTTCACAGCTACTTCGAGCGCGGCTACGGGAACGCCTTGGAGAAGTGGCTACCCGCCTTCTTCGCCTGCTCCTTCGGCTTCGTCACGAGGCGCAACTACTCCCTCCACGCCTACCTCCACTGCTTCTTCACCCTCCAGGCCCAAAGCGGAGCCGTCAACATCAAGACGATGTAAAGGGCTGATACGGTTGACCAGGTTTGCAGAAAATCGTAAAATCGTCTCGTCGTTTTTGCTGAAATACAGAAAAACGGTTTTGCGTTTCTTATGATCATCTCGTTGCTCAATCAGAAAGGCGGCGTAGGAAAGACGACGCTGGCTTTGCACCTGGCAGCGGCGCTCGCCGAAAGGGGAAGCCGCGTCCAGCTCGTTGACGCTGATCCCCAAGGCAGCGCGCTGGACTGGTCGGTGATGCGCGGCGGCGAAGCGCCGTTCGGCGTGGTTGCCCTACCGCGCGCCACCATCCACCGCGAAGTGCCGCGCTTCCTGGAAAATCACGACCACGTCGTCATCGACGGGCCGCCGCGTGTCTACGAGGTTGCGCGCTCGGCGATCCTCGCTTCGGATCTCGTGCTGATTCCTGTCCAGCCGTCACCTTACGACGTATGGGCTGCCAAAGAAATCATCGACTTGCTCCAAGACGCTTCTTCATTTAAGGAAAACCTGAAAAGCGCCTTTGTAATAAACCGCAAAATCGTAAATACGGCGATCGGACGCGACATCGGGGAGGCGCTGTCATCCTACCCGGTTCCGGCCCTCGCTTCGCAGGTCTGCCAGCGCGTGGCTTTCGCCGAAAGCGCGGCGCAAGGGCAAACGGTCTTGGAAACCGAACCCAAAGGCGCCGCCGCCGCCGAGGTGCGCGCGCTCATCAAGGAAATCCTCGCGCTGTGAACGCCTGACCCTACACGACCATGCCTTCCAAAAAAGTCACCATCTCCGCCAAGCCGCAGGAGCGCACCGCCGACGAATGGGTGAAAAGCGGCGACAGGAACAGTGCCGCCGACTCGCCGATGGGCACAGGCGAACTGCCCCCAAACGCGGTGGCCGATTCGAACAGCGTGCTGCTCAAGCGCCTCACCATCGACATACCGGAAGAGCTGCACGCCCGCATCAAAAGCCAGTGCGCCCTGCGCCGCACCAAGATGGCGGACGAAATCCGCGTTCTACTGGAAAACCATTTTTCCAGGTAATCGTTTTCACGTATTTACGCTTTCCCGTATTTACGCTTTTCTGTAAATCATGTTGGACTTGACTTCAGGCGCTGCCCGCACTGCCGAAGAGGAACAGCGCCGCTTCTACGAGCTATGGCTTCCATTCGAGGCCGAGTTCCGCAGGCTATCGATGGGCCGCGCGGCGGAACTTCCGCTTTCCGCGCTCCAGGAGGAGACGCGCCGCTCGCTGTTGTCCACGCTGTGGGAAGAACATCAGGCCGAGCGGCCCCAGGCCCACAAGACGTTCCAGGCGTTCTCGGACGTGTTGGATCTCTACGTGCGCGAAACGCAGCGTTTGCTGGAAGAGGGCGGCTACTCGCAAGCCGAGGCCGAGCGGACGGCGCTGGGCAACCTGTCGGGCGAAGCGGACTTCTTGCAAAAAGCCAACGCTTACGCCGCCGAATTCCAAGAGTGGCTCATCGACCTGCTGGCGCGCGGCGAAGCCAAAGCCGAGTGGTTGCGCGCCGGGGAAAAACCTGTCGAAGCCAGCGGGGAAACGCCAGACCGCACGGGTAGCGCGCAAGATTACGTCATCCAGACTTCGCAGGAGTCGGCGATCATGCTCAAAGCCATCTGCGACGGCAAATCCGGCACGCACTGGAAAAATGACCTGCAAGCCGGAACCCGCACCTACGAACCACAGGGAGTCTTCCACCGCGTGCAACTGCAATTATCCGAACAAGAGCGCGACAGCGGCCTCACCACCGAGGCATTGGAAAAAATGACGCAAAGCTTGGACGCCGACGGCACCTTCGCCGTGCTTTACGTGTCACGGTTGCTCGCGCCCCCGTCCCCCCTGCCGCGCAACGCCCTCGCTTACGACTGGGTGACGCTCGACGACGTGATCCAGAAGATTGGCTGGAACCCGCGTCGGGCCTCCGAGCGCCAGGAGATGCGCCGCCGCGTCTTGGATTACCTGCGCTTTTGCGCGCGCGCCAACCTGGTCGGGCAACGCTCCACGACTTACCGCGACCCGGACTCGAAAGAAGCGATCCCGACGCGCATCGAAGGCCCGATCTGGCGGTTCATGAAAGAAGAGAAACCCGACCAGCCCTCGCTTTTCGCGGAAGAGGAAGTGCCCCTGCGGGTGCAACTGGCGGTGTCGGCGGAGTGGACGCGGCTGACGACTTCGCCGCTTCTGGCCCAGTTCCTCCCGATGGGCGAACTGCTGGGCGCGATCCCGCCGGACAAGCCGTCCGGCGCGTGGGCGCGCTCGATTGGTCTGGCGCTGGCCGGCCTGTGGCGGCGCAAACCGCGCGAAACCCTTGACGGCACGATCCGCCCCACGCGGCGGGAATTGCTGACGGCATACACGCCCAAGATCTCGCCGCCCGAAGAAGTGCTGGGCGGCAAAAACCCGCGCCGCGCGCTCGACTACTGGAGCGGCGCTTTGCAAGTCTTGGCCGACGAAGGTTTCGTCGCCAAAAGCGACGAAGCGGCCCGCACTGCCCGCGAAGCCGCAGCAACCTTGCCGCGCTACTTTTGGCAAGACTCCTGGCTGGATGAGGCGGTCATCCTCCAGCCCGGCCCGAAGATGGAAGAAGCGGTCAGGCGATGCGCGCACAACCTGCCGGTTCTCCAGCCGCGCAACCTGAAAGCGCCGCCGCGCAAACGAGGCAGGCCGCGCAAAAATCCCTAAAATCAGAAAATTCAACTCAAAACTGTGGCTCGCGCCGCGCGGAGCGCAAATGCAGCGCGACAACGAACGATGGCGGCAGATGCTTGTCGGCACAAGAAGAAGAGGGAGCGAGCCACAGTTTTGAGTTGGATTTCGGCAAAACCCAACTCAAAACTGTGGCTCAGCGACTCAAAACTGTGGCTCGCGGACTCAAAACTGTGGCTCGCCAATTTGAGTGTCAAGTCGCTCAAGCCGGCCAGAATTTAATGCCTGTCCCAATGTGCGGTGAAAAAACGTCGGGTTTTTTGTATCAGACTTTTCCCCAATAACAATAACAATAGGCGAATATACGCAGGCTTACGCCCGCTATTCGCGTTATTTATCCTTCCGGCGTCACTTGATTGAGCCTCTTATGCTTCGACAAGCACCTTCCGCCGCCGAAACCAATTCGCCTCCCGCCGAGCGCCCGCGCCTGTGCCTGTTGTCCGACCTGCTGGGCGAATGGGACAAAGAAGCGCAGGCCGCGCATGAGGCGCGCCAGAGCCAGACGCTGCGCGGCCCGGTCACCGGCTTCAAGAAGTTGGACGAGGACTTGGGTGGCTGCCTGTCTCCGGGCCTGCACATCATGCACGGCCAACCTGGAACCGGCAAGACCGCTCTGGCCTTGCAAGTAGCGGCGCAGTGCGGCTTTCCGTGCCTGTATGTCACGTGCGAGATGGCGCCGCTGGAACTGCTGCGGCGCCACACGGCGCGCGTCACCAAGACCTACCTGAACCGCTTCAAGAGCGGAGAACTGGCGCCGCGCGAGTCGCTGG
>JAABUR0100009378.1_pt1 | contig 11059 bp, 12 predicted proteins | sample 5560091 | NCBI WGS metagenome assembly JAABUR01 (sample SAMN10711879, study PRJNA513375) | rock metagenome | isolation source: Antarctica rocks | place: Antarctica: Victoria Land, University Valley sud
CCGAGCAGCTCCGCGTAGGGCACGCCGTTGACGGCCGCGCGCTCCGGGTGGGCGCGCGCCGCGCGCGGCAGCCAGGCGTCGACGAGCATCTCGCGAACGTAGCGACCGGGCGTCAAGGCCCCGGGCCGCCGAAGTAGCCTCACCGGCCATGCCAGTTGCCTGGAGCGCCGCGGACGGCGTCGCCTACGCGGACATCCGCTACGAGCTCAGCGGCGACGGGATCGCGAAGATCACGATCGACCGCCCCGAGGTCCGCAACGCGTTCCGCCCGCAGACGCTGGTCGAGCTCTCCGACGCGTTCGAGCGCGCGCGCGAGGACCCGGAAGTCGGCGTCATCATCTTCACCGGCACGGGCGACAAGGCGTTCTGCTCCGGCGGCGACCAGCGCGTGCGCGGCGACACGGGCTACATGGCCGAAGGCGCGCAGGTCGGCCGCTTCCACGTCACCGACTTCCAGGTCCAGATCCGCCGGCTGCCCAAGCCCGTCGTGGCGATGGTCGCGGGGTACGCGATCGGCGGCGGCCACGTGCTGCACCTCGTCTGCGACCTGACGATCGCCGCCAAGAACGCGCGCTTCGGGCAGACCGGACCGCGCGTCGGCTCGTGGGACGGGGGCTTCGGCGCCTCGCTCCTGCGTGACCTCGTCGGCCCGAAGAAGGCGAAGGAGATCTGGCTGCTCTGCCGCCAGTACGACGCGCAGGAGGCGCTCACCATGGGCCTCGTGAACACGGTGGTGCCGCTCAAGCGCCTCGAGGAGGAGACCGTCGCCTGGTGCCGCGAGATGCTCGCGCTCTCCCCCTTCGCGCTGCGCCTCGTGAAGTCGAGCTTCCACGCGCACGAGGACGGCTACGCGGGCATCCAGCAGCTCGCGCACGACACGAACCTCCTGTTCTACGGCTCCGAGGAGGCGCAGGAGGGCCGCGACGCCTACAAGGAGAAGCGCGCGCCGGACTTCTCGCGCTTCCCGCGGCGCGCCTGATGGCCGCCTCGGCGAGCGGGTCCATGTCGTGGAGGATCTGGCTCATGGCCAGCCGGGTGCGCACGCTGCCCGCGGCGGTCGCGCCCGTGCTCGTGGGCACCGCGCTGCCCGCGACGACCGGCACGTTCCGGGTCGGCGTCTTCGTCGCGGCGCTGCTCGGCGCCGTCTTCATCCAGGTCGGGACGAACCTCTCCAACGACTACTCCGATGCGCGGCGCGGCGCGGACACCGAGGACCGCCTCGGGCCCGTACGGGTCACCGCGGGAGGCCTGGTGCCGCCGAAGCAGGTGCTCCGGGCGACCTACGTGAGCTTCGGCCTGGCGGTCGTCTGCGGGATCTACCTCGTGGCCATGAGCGGCGTCGAGCTGCTCGTGATCGGGGTGCTGTCGATCCTCGCCGGCGTGCTCTACACGGGAGGCCCGCGGCCGTACGGGTACGAGGGGCTCGGCGAGGTCTTCGTGTTCCTCTTCTTCGGGCTCGCGGCCGTGACGGGTTCGACGTTCGCGCAGATCGAGGCGTTCCCGTCCGAGGCCTTCGTCCTTGCGGTGCCGGTGGGCCTCCTCGCCGCAGCGATCCTCGTCGTCAACAACGTGCGCGACATCGACACCGACCGGCGCGTCGGCAAGCGCACGCTCGCGGTGCGCCTGGGGCGCTCGCGCACGCGGACGCTGTTCGCGGCGATGGTCTACGGCGCGTTCCTGACCGCGCCGCTGGCGATCCTCGCCGACGACCTCGAGCTGTGGCTCTTCCTCCCGTGGATCGTGCTGCCGCTGGCGGCGAACCTCGTCCGCACGGTGCGCAACCACGCCGACGGACCGACGCTCAACGGCGCGCTGGCCCGGACGGGGCAGCTGCAGCTCGTGTTCTGCGTCCTGCTCGCCGCCGGCATCCTGGCGAGCTGAGCCGCCGTGGAGCTGCGCGTCGAGCACACGACGCTGCGGTTCCGGACGCCGCTGCGCACGAGCTACGGCGCGATCGCCACGCGGGATCTGTTCTCCGTGGAGCTCGACGGCGGCGGCGTCGTCGGCTGCGGGGAGGCGGCGCCGCTGGAGGCCTACGACGGCGTGCCGGCCGCCGCGGTGGCCGAGGCCCTCGCGCTCTACGCCGAGCTGCTCCGCGGGTTCAGCACGGACGTGCCGGGTCACCTCCTCCTCGACGCCTGCCGGAACGCGGTCGAGCTCCCCGAGGCGCTCGCTGCCGTCGACATGGCGCTGTGGGACCGGGCGGGCAAGCGCTCCGGCCGGCCCGTGGCGGCCCTGCTGCGCGACCACCACCTCGACGCCGTGCCCGTCAACGCCACGATCGGCGCGCTGGATCGCGCAGGAGCCGCGGCAGCGGCGACCCTGGCCGCAGCCCAGGGGTTCTCCTGCGTGAAGCTCAAGGTCGGGACGGGCGACGACGCGGGCCGCGTGGCGGCGGTGCGCGCGGCGCTCGGGCCGGGGGTCGCGCTGCGGCTGGACGCCAACGGCGCCTGGGACGTCGGGACCGCGGTGCGGATGATCGAGGCGCTGGCGCCGGCGGGGCTCGAGCTCGTCGAGGAGCCCGTGCACGGCGTGGCGGCGGTTCGCGAGGTGCGCGCGCGGGTGGCCACGCGCGTGTCGATCGACGAGACCGCCGACGAGCCCGGCGCGCTGACCGCCGCGGTGGCCGACGCCGTGTGCCTGAAGGTCGGGCGCTGCGGCGGGATCGGCGGGCTGCTCTCCCAGGCGGCGCTCGTCCGGGCGACGGGTGCAGACGTCTACGTCGCCTCCACGATGGACGGCCCGCGAGGGATCGCGGCGGCGGTGCACGCGGCGGCGGCGCTGCGCGTCGACCTCGCGTGTGGGCTGGCGACACTCGGGCACTTCGCGGGATTCGAGGAGCCGGAGGCGCTGCGGGTCGTGGACGGGGCGATCTGGGTGCCGGTCGGGGCGGGGTTGGGGGTGTGAGCGGTGAGCCGCGCGTCCACGAGCTGAGGGTCCTGCATTGGAGGAGGCCCCCGACGAGAACGCCCTCGCGGGCCCTGGCTCACTCAGCCCGCCAGCACCGCTGCCAGCGCTTCCGGCGCCTCTCGCGGCACGCCGTGCCCTGCGCCCGCCACCACGTGCAGTCGTCCCTGCGGCAGCGTCGCGACCAGCCGCTCTCCGAACGCGAGGAACTTCGCGTCACGCTCGCCCACCACGACGTCGCAGGGCATCGGCAGCTCCCTCAGGCGGCTCCAGAGCGGCTCCATCGCGCCGGTGCCGATGCCGCGCAGCACGGCGGCGAGGTCGCGCGGTGACGTGCGCCGCAGGTCCTCCGACCACGCCGCGGCGGCCGCCGGCGGGGTCTCCGCGAAGATCGGCTGCGCCTGCCAGACGCGCGCGAACTCCTCGGGGTCCATGCGCTCCGCACGCGCCGCGAGGGCTTCGTCGGCCGCCGCGCGCTCCGCGCGCTCCCCCGGGTGGTCGATGCCCGCGGTCGTCGCGACGAGCACCAGGCGCGCGACGCGCTCGGGCACCGCGAGCGCGACGTGAAGGGCGACGCGTCCGCCGAGCGAGTAGCCCGCCAGCGTGAAGGGCACCTCCGGCGCGCAGGCCAGCACGTCTCGTGCGCAGCCCGCGAAGGTCACGGGGCGCAGAGCAGCGCGGCGGCCGTGGCCGCGGAGGTCGGGAGCGAGCGACCGATAGCGTGCGGGATCGAGCTGCTCGCGCACCGGGTCCCAGGCGTTGCCCGTCCCGGCGAAGCCGTGGAGCAGCACGATCTCTTCCATGCGCGAGAACCTAGTGAGCGAGGCCGTGGACACCCACCTGCTGCTGCGCGCGTTCGTCGACGAGCTCGCCCGCTGCGGTGTAGCCGGCGCGGTGACCTCCCCCGGCTCGCGCTCCACCCCGGTTGTCCTCACGCTCGCGGCCGACGGCCGCGTCCCCACCTGGTCACACATCGACGAGCGCTCGGGCGCCTTCTTCGCGCTCGGCGTCGCGAAGGCGACGGGCCGCCCGGTCGTCCTGGCCTGCACGAGCGGCACGGCGGCGGCGAACTACCTCCCCGCGCTGATGGAGGCGCGCGAGGCGCGCGTGCCGCTCGTCGTGCTCACCGCCGACCGGCCGCCCGAGCTGCGCGAGGTCGGGGCCGGACAGGTCATCGACCAGGTCAAGCTCTACGGCGCGGCGGCGAAGTGGTTCGTCGAGGTCGGCACCCACACCGCCGACCGCGACCGGCTGCGCTGGGTGCGCCAACTCGCCTGCCGGGCGTTCTGGACCGCGCTGGAGGGCCGACCGGGCGTCGTGCACCTCAACTGGGCGCTGCGCGAGCCGCTCGTGCTCGACGGCGAGCTGCCGCCCGACGACAGCGGCCGCGACGACGGCCGGCCGTGGGTCTCGCGGCCGGCGCTACCCGACGACCTCGCCGCCGCGGTCGACACGCTCGAGCCGATCGTCCGCACGGCGCAGCGGGGCGTGCTGATCGCCGGGCGCCACGAGCGCCGGCGGCCCGCGCTGGGCCCCGCCGCGGCCGCGTTCGCGGCCGCCGCCGGCTGGCCGGTCCTCGCCGAGCCGCTGAGCGGCGCCCGCCGCGGCCCGAACGCGATCGCGCACTACGACGCGCTGCTGCGCGCCGGCGCGCTCGCCGCGGCCGTCCGGCCGGACGTGGTCCTGCGGGTCGGCGACCTGCCGACGGGCAAGCCGCTGCGCGAGTGGCTCGCGGGCGCCGATGCCGTCCAGGTCGCCCTCGACGCCGAGGGCGCCTGGCAGGACCCCGCCGCGACCCTCGACCTCTCGCTCCCCGCCGAGCCCGCGGGCACCCTGGGCGCGCTGGCCGAGCGCCTCGCTCCAGGAGGCCGAGTGCCCGTGAGCGTCAGCTCTGCGGAGGCTCGAGGGCATTCGGCCCCGTCGGGCTACCTGGAGGGCTGGCTCCACGCCGACCGGCTCGCCTCCGCGCAGATCGGCGTCACGCTCGGCGATCACCTCTCCGAGCCGCGCGTCGCGCGCGAGCTCGGCGCCGCGCTGCCCGCGGACGCGACGCTCGTCGTCAGCGCCTCGATGCCGATCCGCGACGTCGAGACCTTCTTCCCGGTGCGCGACGACCCGCCGCGGGTGCTCTCCAACCGCGGGGCGAACGGGATCGACGGCGTCGTCTCGACCGCGTTCGGCGTCGCCGCGGGCGCCGCGGGCCCCGTCGCCGTCCTGATCGGGGACGTCGCGCTGGCCTACGACGTCGGCGCGCTCGTCAGCGCCCGGCGGCTGCGACTGGCGCTCACCATCGTGCTCGTCGACAACGAGGGCGGCGGGATCTTCGATTTCCTGCCGGTCGCCCGGACGCGCCCGCGGGAGACCTACGAGGTCCACGTCGCCACCCCGACGGGCCTGGACTTCGCGGAGATCGCCGTCGCCTTCGGGCTGCGCTACCTCCCGGCCACCACGGTGTCAGAGCTCCGCGGCGCCGTCGCCGCGGCCCTCGCGCACGACGGCGTGTCGCTCGTGCACGTGCACACCGATCGTGCCATGAACGTGCGCCTGCATCGCCGCGTGTGGAGCGACATCGAGGCTTCGCTCACCGTCCGGCGCACCACCTAGTCAACTCCGGTGTCGGGCGGAGCCCCGAGCAGCAGCTGCGTCCCCGGCGACAGGGTGCACCCCGCCTCCCAGGGAAACCGCCCGGACGCGTCGGGCCAGACGAGCTGGAGTACCGGGAACCCCCCAGCCGTCCCGTTGTACCACTGGGCGTACCCGAGGAAGCTGCCGTACCAGTGCGGCCGCACCCTGAGGAAGCAGACCTCGTACGCCTCGATGAAGTCGCCCGCGTGGGTGCCGTCAGCGGCCTGCTGCCCCGCCTTCGCGATGTCCGCCGCGACGCTCAGCACCCCCTGGGCAGTCTCCATGTCGAGCCCGAAGACCACCACCTCGGGATGGCCCCAGGTCTCGAACAGCCCGACGGAGAACGACCAGCGAAGACCGGCATCCGGGTGGATGTGGAGGTGGTGCCACCCGAAGTCCCGCACGTCGCCCAGCAGTTTCTGGTCGCTCGCGTCGATGTTGGTCTTGTCGGGACGCCACGTCGGATCGGCTGTTGCGGGTAGGAGATCGTGCGCCTGCCAGCCACGGCGCTCGATCAGCGCGATCGTCTGCTCGTCCTGCGCGTCGAGTGCCGGGGGGTCGTCGTCGGCCATCGCCCTACAGCGCCAGCACCGGGAGCAGCGCCTGGAGCTTCGTCTCGGTCTCGGCCAGCTCGGCCGCCGGATCGGAGTCGCGCACCACGCCGACGCCCGCGTAGCAGCGTGCCACCGGGCCCTCGAGGAGGGCGCAGCGGAGGGCGACGCAGAACTCGCCGTCCTCGTTGAGGTCGGTCCAGCCCACGGGCCCGGCGTACCAGCCGCGATCGAGGCCCTCGAGCGCCGGGATGAGCGGTGCCGCGACCGCCCACGGCTCGCCGCCGACCGCGGGGGTCGGGTGCAGGAGCCCCGCGAGCTCGACGGCGGGGACGCGCTCGGCCAGCTGCGCGCGGATCGGAGTCGCGAGGTGCTGGATGTTCGCCATCTTCACGAGCTGCGGCTCGTCGGCGGTGGTCACCCACAGCGCGACGCGCTCGAGCGCGCGCTCGATGCGGCGCGTCACGATCTCCTGCTCGCCCCGGTCCTTCGCCGAGCGCAGCAGCTGCTCGCCGAGGTGGTCGTCGACGGCCGGATCGGCCGAGCGCCGCGCGGAGCCCGCCAGCGCGAGCGTCCCGGCGCGCAGGCCGTCGCGGCGCACGAGCAGCTCGGGGCTCGCGGCCAAGAACGTCGCGTCGCCGCGCCCCACGGCGAAGACGTAGCAGGAGGGGAACGCCTCGCGCAGCCCGCCGAGCACCGCGCCCGCGTCGTGGGAATGGCCGCGGCCCGTGTGCACCTGCACCTCGCGAGCGAGCACGACCTTCTCCAGCGCGCCGGCGCGGATGCGCTCCACCGCGCGGGTCACGGCGCCCTCGTAGTGCTCGGGCGGCATCGCGCTGACGACGCGCACCCGCCCCGCCGGGTCCGGGTCGAGCAGCGGCAGCGGCGCGAGGCGCAGCTCGTCGCAGCGCGCCTCGAGCGCTCCGAGCAGCCCGTCGACGGTGTCGGTCGGGCGGGCCAGCGCGTGGAGCGTCATCCGCACGTCGTCGCCGCGCCGCGCGAGCGCGATCTCCGGGACATGCAGCGACGCGGGCGCGAACGCGCCCCAGTGCGGGGCCTGGCCCCCCTCCGGCGCGAAGGCGAAGCCGCCGACGGCGACGGGGCCCGAGCCTCGCGGACGCCCGCGGTCGTCGTCAGCGTCGCAGCAGGCGTCGGACACCAGGCGCCGCCAGCGCGCCGCGACCTCGCGGAAGCGGTCGGGGCCGCGGACCTCGAGCGCCTCCACGCAGCCGAGCGTCGCCAGGGCGGAGCGCTCGCGGTCGGGCTGCTCGAGCGCGAACCACGGCTCGCCGGCCCGCCGCGAGGCCACGACGACCGCGGTCGGGTCCGTCCGCGGGTCGAGCGCCACGGTAATCGCCGCGAGCGCCCGGCCGGAGCGAACCACCCGAGCCCGCCGGATCGCGGCCTCGAGATGCCGGCGCAGCCGCTCGTGATCGGCGGCGGCCAGGGCGAAGGGCGAGGATCCGGCGGTCAGCGTCGACATCGAGGAACGTTGCCAGGGTACGCGGGTGGGCGGTCACGCGGCCACCCGGCGCACGTTCCTCGGCCCCGGGACGACGAACGTGCGGCGGCGGCGGCTCAGGTCTCGCCGCGCCCCCGCGAGATCGCGATCTCGCCGGTGCGGATCATCTCGATGAGCCCGAACGGGCGGACGTTGCGCTCGAAGGCCTCGATCTTCTCCACGGCGCCGGTGATCTCCACGACCACCGAGCGCTTGGTCACGTCGATGACCTTCCCGCGGAAGATGTCGCAGAGCTGCATGACCTCGGCGCGCTGACTGCCGTCGGCGGCGATCTTGAACATCGCGAGCTCGCGCGACACCGCCTCGGCCGGCTCGAGGTCGCGGATCTTGAGCACGTTGACGAGCTTGTGCAGCTGCTTTGTCACCTGGTCGATCGGGTGGTTGGCGCCGTCGACGGTGATTGTGATCCGCGAGATGTGATCGTCGTCGGTCGGCCCGACCGAGAGCGTGTCGATGTTGAAGCCGCGACGCGCGAACAGGCTCGAGATGCGCGTCAGCACGCCCGGCTTGTTCTCCACGAGGATCGACAGCACGTGCTTGCGGCCGGTCCGGATCGAGCCGGCGGCCTCGAGGCTCTCGAGGGAGAGGACCTCCTTGACTCCGGGCTCGCCCACGTCAGCTCACCCCACCATGTCGCGCGCGGCCTCGCCGGGCACGATCATCGGGTACGTGTTCTCCTCGCGGGTGACGCGCACGTCCACCACGACAGGACCGGGCGTGGCGATCGCCGCCCGGATGTCGTCCACGAGCGTGCTCTTGCTCGTCAAGCGCACGCCGGTGCAGCCGTAGGCCTCGGCGAGCTTCACGAAGTCGGGGAACTGGCCCATGTCGACGCTCGAGTAGCGCTTCTCCCAGAAGAGCTCCTGCCACTGGCGGACCATGCCGAGGTAGCCGTTGTTGGCGATGATCACCTTCACCGGGATCCCGTCCTGCGCGCAGGTGGCGAGCTCCTGGGCGTTCATCTGGATCGAGCCGTCACCGGTGATGCAGACGACGGTCTGATCCGGGCAGCCGACGGCGGCGCCCATGGCGGCGGGCAGGCCGAAGCCCATCGTGCCCAGCCCGCCGGAGGAGATCCACTGGCGCGGGCGCTGGTAGTGGTAATACTGCGCCGCCCACATCTGGTGCTGGCCGACGTCGGTCGTGATGATCGCCTCGCCGCCGGTCGCCGCGTAGACGGCCTCGATCAGCCGCTGCGGCTTGATCTCCGCGTCCTCGCTGTCCGTGTAGCCGAGCGGGTGCTTGAGCTGCCAGCCCTCGATGCGCTGCCACCAGTCCGACAGGCGGGCCGGCTCGGCGCCGAGCGCGTCGTACTCGGCCTTCAGCTTGATCAGGATGCCCTTGGCGTCGCCGACGATCGGGATGTGCGCAGGGATGTTCTTGGAGATCTCGGCCGGGTCGACGTCGATGTGGATGAACTTCGCGCGCGGGGCGAACTCCGAGAGCTTGCCGGTGATGCGGTCGTCGAAGCGGGCGCCGACGCAGCAGATGAGGTCGGCCTCGTCCATCGCGTAGTTCGCCGTGCGCGTGCCGTGCATGCCGAGCATTCCGAGCCACTGCGGGTCCGGGGCCGGGAAGCCGCCGAGCCCGTTCAGCGTCGTGGTGACGGGGAAGCGGTCGGCGCGGCAGAACGCGACGAGCTCCTCCCCCGCGTCGGCGAGGATGACCCCACCGCCGGCGTAGATCACGGGTCGCCGCGCAGCCGCCAGCGCCTTGGCCGCCTGGCGGATCTGCTTGACGTTGCCCTCCCTGGTCGGCTGGTAGCCCGGGAGGCGCACGTCCTCGACCGGCTGGTAGTCGATGTCGGCCTTGGAGAGGTCCGTCGGGATGTCCACGACGACCGGGCCGGGGCGCCCCGTGCGCGCGATGTGGAAGGCCTCCTTGATCGCGCGCGGGATCTCCGTCGGGTGCTGGATCATGATCGAGTGCTTGACGGCCGGCATCGTGATGCCGATCACGTCGGCCTCCTGGAAGCCGTCCGTGCCGAGGAGGTCCGTGCGCACCTGACCGGTGATGAAGACCACGGGGATCGAGTCCATCATCGCGTCCATGATCGGCGTGACGAGGTTCGTCGCGCCCGGGCCGCTCGTGCCGAACGCGACGCCGACCTTGCCGGTCGCCTTGGCGTAGCCCTCGGCCGCGTGTCCGCCTCCGGCCTCATGGCGTACGAGGATGTGGCGGATGCCGCCGTCGTACAGCGCGTCGTAGGTCGGGATGTTCGCCCCCCCGGGAAGGCCGAACACGACGTCGACGCCCTCCGCCTTCAAGCACTCCATCACGGCATCAACTGCTCGCATCGCCCTTCGACCTCCTCTCGCGCTTCTCGCATGACGGCGGATCGCATGGTCCGGCCGGACCGTCGATGGTAGCTCAGGCGGGGAGCCGGGCTAGGTCGCGGGATGCGCCCTGCGCGCGGCGTCGGCGCTGGACTCGATCGCCACCTCGGGGAACTCGAGCTCGGTGCCACAGCGGGTGCACAGCGCGTCGTAGATCATGCAGACCCTTCCGCAGCTCGGGCACTGGCGACGCAGCTCCTCGGTCTCGCGGCGGAAGAGCAGCACGCCGGCCAGGCCGAGGATCGGGAGGATCGCGCCGATCAGGCCCCACAGAAGCCACGATGTTCCCTTCGCGCGGGCCACCATTGCCGTCGCCACCCCGGAGAGGACGCAGACGGTCAGGTAGATCACGGGGGCTTGAGCGTGCCGGAGGACCAGAGGACCGCGACGCCCACGAGGACCACGACGAGAAGGACGAGCGCGAGGAAGAAGAGTCCGAAGAGGACGCCGGTGATCAGCCGGATCAGGACGTAGGCGACGACCAGGAGCACGACGACCGCCAGGATGCGCTTGAGCAGCGAGAGGGAGCGGAACGCCTCGGAGATGGAGCGGAACGCCTCGGAGAGGGAGCGGAACGCCTCGGACATACCCAGGATGCTAGCCCCGGAGGTCCGAAGGTCGTGCGGGTTCGCGCTCAGTCGCAGCTGCGCTTCAGGTACGCGTACCGGGGCTCACCCTCGTCCCGCCGGGCGTCGAGCTGCAGCCGCGCGAGGCGGTAGCGGCGGACCTTCTTGGCGGTGCTCGATCCGGCGGGGCGGGAAGGACCTTCGGCGAAGAGCAGCAGGCGGGTGGCATCGGCGGTGGCGGGCGCGGTGGCGGCGGTGGTGGTGGTGGGCATGGCAGCATGGTGCGCGAGGCGAGGCTGCGTTCCCATGTTCCGACGGTCTAAGGATCCGGCGGGCCGATCGACACGAGGTCTAGGCTCGGGCGCTGCGCGCGACGACACCCGCGTGATCCAACGCCGGGCGCATCGCGGCGGGCAGCCGGCGCCGCACACGCCAGCGCGCGCCGGAGAACGCGCAGTTCGCGACCGTGGCGAAGCCGGCCTCGTCGGAGCGCAGCGCGAGGAGGAGGTGCGCGATGCGATCACCCGAAGGAAGCTCCGGGTCGGGCACCCT
>JAABUR0100009379.1_pt1 | contig 11058 bp, 11 predicted proteins | sample 5560091 | NCBI WGS metagenome assembly JAABUR01 (sample SAMN10711879, study PRJNA513375) | rock metagenome | isolation source: Antarctica rocks | place: Antarctica: Victoria Land, University Valley sud
TTTTCTTTGATGTACATAAGCACAATGTTGAGAGGTGTAAGATTAGGAAATGCCACTTATTATTGTTCGCTTTGATCGTGCAAAGTGCCGCAGCTTCGATTCCATGTAAGAAAACTTCGCGAAAACAGAATACAATTCTTGCGAATAATCGAATAATCGAATAAACCCCTTGCGTTACTATGATTCATACATTCAAGATCTTCAAACCAACCTCACCACCATCAATATGCTCTAGCCGCAAACGACCCCACCCTACCTCCTTTGAAGCTTTACTCAAACGATTTTCGATTGAAGGCTATTTCGTGCATTCATTTTTGTTCAAAACATATGAACATTGACAGCTATGTAGAGGGCTGAATTAGACTTATTTTTGCGTTGAAGATGATCTGAAAGGGGTAAGAGAGGGGTTTTTTGGGAAGGTCTTGTAAGATTGTGTAGCCGAAGTGTGAAGGGAATGGGTGGGAGGTAGGGTCGCTGAAGAGGGCGAAGAAAGTATGATGGAATGATGTTGAAAACAAGAAAACTTTAACGTGAATTCTTGAAATATCGGTGCGACGCTAAGAGAGCAGCGAAAAGTGCGCGTTCACTGTTGTACTTCAGAGATCGGCTCTGATGTGGTGACACTGAGGTTTTAAATAACCTAGCCAGCGAAACAATATTGCTGCATGTCGACTACATGTAATTTGTTGGAAATAGGGGAGTTGGTAACCTCCGCCTCACAGGGCTGGTAGGGCTGGGGCCCGCTAGTAGAGTTTTCACCTTCCACCTCCTAGATAGCCTCCTAACAGCAACAACCAATATATCAATATGCCCCTATATGACCTCGTATTCCAACAGGTTATGAGCCCGGGTTAGCGCAAGCTGCTTAAGTTGTTGTTCCGTTCGTGAGTACGTCAACTCACCGACCATGTCTATCGTTGTCGACGTCGTTACTCGGAAGCCTCTACGTGATAGAGCCCAACGTCGATAATTCAAGCCTCTACGGAAGCCTCTACGCGATAGAGTCAAGCAGAAACACCGTGAATATGTTCCTTCGATGAAGGGAAGCGGTGCAGCCAAGTCAGGTTCAGGTAGTCGATCGCTACTGAGCCGAAGAAAGTCAGTCATCGTGGATAGATGAAGCGATGCATCAGTTATATCAGGATGGATCAGAAACGAACCAGAAACGAGTTAGAAACGAGGCTAGGATGCCAGAAACGAGACGGAAACGACGCGGAAACGAGGTCATCCTGGATGGATCAGATTAAGCCGTGAATGTATGCCTTCGAAGCGAGGGTAGCGGTGGATCCAAATGGAGACCGTGGATAGCCTCGGGCGAGGAGCAAACGGTATAGAAAAACATAGCCATCAGACCGTGGATAGCCTCGGGCGAGGAGCAAACGGTATATAAAAGGATAGCCACCTGGAATACGTGGACAGGCCTCTGAAAGCCTGATCAGCTTCATATGGTACTGCTTCATGCAGGAGCCGAGGGAGCTTGGAAGCTTCAGCCGGGGGAGCTTGAAAGCTTCAAAAAGGGGAGCTTGGATGTTCGAATTTTGGCCCATGGAGGCTCCGATTCCCAAAGGGGAGTGTTGGAAATAGGGGAGTTGGTAACCTTCGCCTCACAGGGCTGGGGCCCGCTAGTAGAATTTTCACCTTCCACCTCCTAGATAGCCTCCTAACAGCAACAACCAATATATCAATATGCCCCTATATGACCTCGTATTCCAACATAATTTAGGTATTGCCAGAAGTAAGATCGTTTCGTATCCACATATTCCAAGTAACCTACGTGGTGCAAGACAGTTCAAGGCTTCAAAACTCCAGAGGTAGTGAATTTGCGAAATCATGCAGAGATCAGAGATCAGAGATCAGGATTCTTATAATGCAACACTCTACTCTTTCTTTACTTTCTTAACTAAGAGAATCAAATTTCGAAAGTCTTTTCGGTCATACACTGACTTTTCATAGCTGAGCAAACGTAGTTTCACGTTCTCATTGCAAGTTGGGATCAAGACTTAGGGCTCATTCGCGCAGCCTTTGATGCTTCCCATGCGGGTGCGGCTGTTAGAATACAGCGCGTTTCAATCAGACTCGGGAGCCAAGATTTTGCACCACCAGTATGCCTCTTCCGGGACCATCACTTCTCAAAACGGCGCACAGCATGGTAGAACCCAATGTCTCTCACGCGTCTGAGATATACTTGAATGCTTGCTGTTGACAAGCATTTATGGGAAATTTGTTGTGAAGGCAAAAGTGGGTGAGGCTTTAGCCGACAGGCCAAATCGCCGGAGCGAATTCAAAGCCAAATAATTATCGGGTTTTGTCCAAGGTCGAGACATTCATAGACCTGTGCAGCCGATCTCTCTTTTTCCTGCGCAGATTGGTATCTTTGACACTGATGATGTCATCAATATGAGCGACGATTATCGTCGTAAAGACGACTTTTACATACAGATCTTGTTGAATAATTGATACTTCAGGCTTCACGCCAGTTCGATGGGCATTTGGAACTTCTAGCAACCTCATTTATCTATCAGGTTGCACTTCCATTTAAGCGGATAGATCGCGTGAAGCTCGAAGCGGATGTCAAGTCGCTTCCATCTGGACCGTACGCGGTTAGGACAGAACATTCATCAGACGTGGCGCCTCTACCCTGGTAGCATCGATACAATTGTCTTTGCTGTGGACCCAGCTAACCTTGACGGGCTCATATAGTAGATTAGCTTGATTTCTCGAGTCGCATATTAGCGCTGAGACTGACAGCTAAAAGACAATCTCTTCTTGACGTACTTACTCAAGATATTTTGTTCAGAGGAGTTGCTGTGCCTAGCCGACCTTATTCGTCGCTGGCGAGTGAGAAATCTTTGCCTGGGGCATGTGTCTCAACCAAGGACAAATACAACCCTAATAGGATCCAGACAACCATGACGAGTCGGGATCATGCAGCACTGTACGAGCCACAAACGCCAGCCGCAGGCTTGCTGATTCAAGCACAGTAATAGTATGAAGACGAAAACGATGAGTCTACAGATCAGTGGCTTAATTACCAATGTCTAATCAACTCTAGACGGTGTCAATATCAAAGTCCATTGGGAAGTACTGCTGGCGGTGCCACTGCTTTGGCTAATTATCCATGGCTTGACTACTCTGTCGGCACTGATAGTGAGTTCTTCGTCAATTATGCTTGACGGTTGGCCAACTATTATGTAGCAGTGGCAGCATTCTAGCACCTGCTACTTGTAACAGTTCATATGCTTTACGATCGTCCTGTGGTTCTGTATCTTTCGAGGAAACTGTTCCTTCATGCCAGTAGATTTCATCTAGAGATTTGCGATGACTTGTATAACAAGCGGCTTTTACAAAACATTTGATACCATTGGCTTTCTTAGTCAAGATCTTCAGTCTCTAAATATCCTTGCGAAACACGCGCTTAACGTCCCAGGAGAATATGTGGTATTTGGTCCCACCCTTGTGGGTGTAGCATCCTAAAGAGCCTAATTATCAAAGCACCTCCTTTACCCCACGATTTTTTCCACACAGCAACACCAATCACCAAGCAATGGTGGATAGATACGCCGCAGTTCTGGGAAAGTTTCTGAGGGTCCTAAAACCGATTTCAGCATTGCCGATCGTTGGCAGACATGTCCGCCGGATGCTGCATCTGCAAAGTTTTAAAGAGTATCTACTAGTGTTTTATACTGCGTTGATTGAGTAAAGAGCGCATTTAGCTACATTTAGAGTGCCTTTGGGTTATTCTGTTGTGACGGCTATCACACGTTCGATGACTTCCGCCGACTGTGCGGCGAGAAATATCAAAAGGAACCACACGTTAGTCCCTATATAAGTTACTAATGATATTCTCTCGGCGCATGCATGCTATGGCGCAATAGGCTGACAAAATGGGGCAGGGACACAAGGATGTCTGTGACCGCCGAAGAGATAGCTCAAGTCTACAAGACTTAACGGTTTTCGTAGATTGTTTCAAGGACAGCATCCTAGCTGTGTCGAACCCAACTTCATCTGACATAATTCTAATTATGCTCAGTGGCCGTGCAGAAACCAAGAACATGATTCGGATGGGTACAAATGTCTCATCCTCTGTTGCAGGAATTTATTCTAATCGTTTCGTAACTCCACCTGGCCCTGTTGGCACTTTTACCGGGAGACTACTTGGCCACTATGGTTGAGCTGTCTCGGCTTATGTTATCGAGTTTTTTTTTCGGATAACAATGCAAAATCCCGTTGCTGATACGGTCTAGTCGGACAAGACCGGTATAAGTCACAAGCCAACGGCAGCACATACCATCGACCCATCATTGTACCATGGTGAGAGCGAAAGGCACGTCGATTTAAGTCCAATATATTAAGAACTCTACACATTGTTTGCAAGCAGCGAACTGATGCTATTTCAGTTAGCCAGAAGCATTCGTGGCATTCAACTCCGCGGCGTGGGTCACAATGGTAAAGACTGGCCGACACTGGCCGACACATGTTGGACCTCGGTCGAGATTCCGCAACGCTGCATTTGTTACTTTGATGGAATCCGCAGAGCTACAGAGTAAGTGACTTATATCTAGCGAACATGGGCGATCAGGAGACAATCTCCTCAATTCACTACTACTACATCACTATGACTGCTCTTGAAGGTCGCCGAAAAGACGAACTACAAGTGAAGCCTACTTTTCCTCTCGTTAACTCCTCAAAATGTCATACGACGTACCCGATTCGCTAAAATGGCAGGTACTCCCTTTCTTGCTGTCGGAATGTGCTATACGTATATTAACAGAGCCCTAAGCAATCTCTTCAACAATTTAGTCAATTGGTTAAGCCAACAGTACAAAGCTAATGGCTTATGGGTTTCTGTTCTATCTTCACAGGTCGCTCTTACAGATCCATTCTACTGCTCCTTGGCACGTCATTTCCATCTCCGGTACCACTCCTCCTCAAAGATAACTGTGGAACGAGTGGGCAGAAGGCGTATGTCGACGAGAAAGGTACAAATTGGCAACTAGTATCGAAGCCGTGGTGAAAGATCCAAATATACATGGGTGAACAGGGTAGCTCTAGTAGCCCTAAGGTGTTGCCTCCTGAGGGCGAACGCCACGGCACCACAATCTCAATCAAGTATCAAGGACGATTATAATACTTATACTTGTAATGGGAAGATGCTAAGGACGACGCGAACAACGGAGGAGGACAAGATTGATGAGAATGACAGATATGAGGTTGAGGATAATAAGGACAGCTAGAACGTGAATGAGGAGAATTACGTTTCCGAGGATAGGAGAATGCTCAGAAAAGCTTCTCGCCGCCAAGACTGAATGTCGTCAAATTCGCACAAGGAGTCGGTTCCTTACTGTCACCTTCGTGACCTGACTGAAACATACCGGCTGTTGCTGAAAGTGAAGCCCTCAAGTGAGTGAAATTTTGATTGTGGATGCTTGCGATTTTCTATGACAGTTCAATTGAGAAGAAGTGCAAGAAGAGGCGGACGGGCTGGTCATCATGTGGACAACGTTTGATCACAGTTGATGACTCAAGATAGTATGCGAAGCGTTCACTCCCAAGATGACTCGGAAGCGGTCCCAATCCACATATAAAGGCAACGCTTCTCTTCTTCCTGCTCTCGGCATACATCTTTCCTCACTCTTTAAACCTCCTGTCCCCACCACCAAAGCAAGTCTTCGAAATTCTTATTTGGAAAGACCCCCTACCTCCAAGCTTCTCGCCTTGCCAGCCATAAACTCCAATATCCTTGAACAACAAAATGGTCGCATCAACCTGGGGGTGCCTCGACGGTGAGCGTATCGAAATCGAGACTGACAAAGACATGCGCCGCATTGTCCTTGCGAAAGTGTATGGACGCCTCTCATTCGCCGACATCACGAAATCCTTAAACCAGCTTTACGGGCAGGGAGCATTCTTGGAGCAATGCATTAGATCCTCCTACCAGGCTGTGTTAGAGATATACTTGAACACGGAGGAAGGTCGCGATTGCTACAATTTCAACCACAGCCTGACAGATATGTTCTCTGAAGACGCGGGAGATTCCGAAGCAGATATACTGGCGACGGTAAAAGAGGGACTACTTTGGGCGGAGAATCCAGCAGCAGAGGCGTGTGGGCCGATATCGTTGCGGCTGTACAGAAAGCGCAATGGGTATGTGGAACACGAACGCTGCAAAACTTGGGCACTGGAGCAGTGGGAGAAAGGCCCGTTGTGGGAACTTGGCAACTAGTGCTAGATGCTTGGATGGGTCTTGATTTTAGAATTTGTTTTGCTTGCTCATGGTTACCGAAGTTTGGCCAATGGTCCTGTATCTTCTTCAATTTCGTACAGAACCTTTGACTTTTCATGAGTTGCATGCCAGTCAGTCATTAGTCTAAGAAACCACACCCAGAAAGCTTCCTCTCCTTTCCTGTCCACCACATATGAATACTCAAGACCGTTTTTTCCATGATTACAATTTTGTAATCGGGGGTCCATTTAAAAAGCATTACTATGTTGCTGGTTTGAGCCACCTGTCGTATCATCACAGTGACTTATCTATATCAAGGATTGGGATTTGTTGGAAATAGGGGATGGTAATCTCCGCCTTCATAGGGCTGATATGGCTGGGGCCCGCTAGTAGAGTTTTACCTGCTCGCTCCTAGATAGACTCCTATTAAGCTTCAACCTACATACCAAAATGCCCCATATGACCTCGTCCTTCAACAAAATTTCTACTAGTACGCACCTCAGGAAGCTACAGTATCTGTGTTTGGTGCAGAGTGCGGGAATACATATCCGCGCTTACCGAATCAGGCTAGTTCACCGTGTGATATCGCTGCTCCTATTCCTGCTTCCGCTGTTCCTATGTATTGGTACTTTTGCTTCCACAAGGCTGTGCTTCAAAGTGGTAATTTGACATTTTTGGTCTTGGCTTGGGTAAGCGTACGGAGTACTCATGAAAATAAGCTGCCAAATTGAGCTACAGTAGCAGAGACAGGGGTGACACAGCGTTGCTTATTATAGAACCCGAAGCATTTGCGACTTCCATCACGGACCATGATTGGATTCCAGCAGTTGAGTGTGCCAGTCCAAGGTACCAGATGTCTTGAAGTCCTTTCCCAGCCACTACAGCCAACATACACACTTAGTCGACGGCCACTCGGTGGAGTGATTGCCAGAGGATTGGTCGCAAAAAGCCTGACCAGAACGGAGGCAACCAACGGAGCCACCGCGTTAGCTCTTCCTAATCACAACATCCAACATCCATAAGATATACGTACCATTAGCAACTCATGGTGATTGCATCCCAACACAAACATTCTGGATTCCCTTTATACATGTAAACCAGAGACTCGTTCGCTTGACGCTTATCCGGAATCAGCCTCGCGATGATGCTTCTGCGACGGCTAAGTACCGATCGCTTACTTATCCTTGGACGGCTTCTAGACGTCCGCACAAGCCAATGCAGGGCGTGGGGGTTGTCCACCCCCCTATCACTGCGTCGAGGTTGTCTCTGAATTCTGTAGCTTGTTTCTGTTGCATGTTTCATGCCTGCTTCCCTCGTGAATTCTTAGGCTCTCTTAGGCTCTAACGTACGATCTGCGTCGGCCAGTCTTGAGTCGAGGCTGAGACCACAACAATGGCAATGCTGCTCCTTGCGCCGACGCGGAAGCTAGCAGGCAGAGCATATCCACTGATTTACGTCTCAGCATCGATCTAGACGGATATGACGATGGCCTTCGACTTAATTAATCGATGGGTTTCCTACCAGTCGTTTGCGCGTCTAGGACCTTTTGAGCCGTCACCTGCATACAATGGCTTGGCACCTCCATTCAGTTTCATAAGTTTCATATCTCTTCCGTCTTTCTATTCCGTCAGCAGAACTGTTCACCTTGTTGAACCTCGCTGTCGAGTAACAGACTGCAATGGCAATTGACATCCATGACGCTTCACGTCTCCATCTACGCTCGTCAAACAACAATGGAGAAGTGACCGGTTCATCTCCAATTCTGGAGCCCGACATATCTGTCGGAGGAACCCTAACCAGTGCTGTACTTTCTGCTGCCTCCAGTATTGCCAAGGACTCGACTGTGAGCGGCAGTTCAAAATCCGGCAGTAATTCGCACGCTTCCCAACTGGGCAGCATCACTACAGATACGACACGGATCAATTCAGCTACTCGGACGACATCAACCCCAACCGCAAATGCAACACCTATCCAGGCATCCCAAGCAAACAGTACTCCAACTCAGGATCCTGCTCCGCAGCATGGCCTCAGCACCAGCAAACTCACAGCAATCATTGTTGTTCCTATTATATTCGTCGCCATCGTTTCCCCCATCCTGATAGTCTGGTTCGCCAGCTGGCGAAGAAAAAACCGGCTGCTAAAGGGTCATCATCGCCGACGAACCCTGCATGAAAGCAAACTACTCGAGCTTCAAAAGAGCTCCCCTTCGGTTTCTTCACATGGCGAAGAGCAAAATGCACGGTCCAGAGCTAATACGCACCCAAGAGATTCAACCCAGGCCAGGAATCTCACACAGGTTGGAAACTCTATTCAGACCAGGAACTCTGCACAGCCCAGAAACTCCGCACAGACGAGGTTTCCTGTCCAGCCAACAACTTCTCCGCCCCCAAAGACATCCTCCCTTGGACCATCAACCCAACCAAGATCACCCGCCCAATCCCGAACATCAAACCCCCCCCGAAGTTTCGCCCCACCCAGAAGTTCAATCCCCCTCGACCCCTCGTTCAACAACTTCAACTTCGACCTTCCCCCCGGCCCCTCCAGCAGACCGCTATCCCCTCAACCTTCCATGTCCCCCCTATCAACCCGCCGCTCTCTCCCGCGCATCTGGTCTCCACCCCCAGCCTACACCTCCCGGCCCATGACCCTCGCCTACCCCGAATTCCCCCCACGGATCGAAACCCCTCAACTCCCTCGCACCCCACCACTCGCACCGCAAGGGTCCTTTGCCCCACAACGTACCACCATCTCCTCTCCCGCACCCACAAGCAATCTCTTCGCGGATCCCAACCCTCACGCGCCCTCCACCTCCCCTTGCCGCCCCCTAAGCGAAGGAAACCTCTCGGTGCACAACGGCGCGAATCTGCGCCCCCCGTTCTCAGGCCTCGATAGCCCCGCGATATCGGATATCTCGGGCTTGTCGTTTGATCATTCGCTATGGATGGCCACCCAAGGGCCCCGTGCGGGCGGGAGTGGATTTCTGGCCGGGGCGAGGGGCGAGGAGATTGTGTCGCCGTTGGGGGAGGTGGAGGGGGAGGGGGGGAGGGTTGAAGCGAGGCATATCGTGTGATACTGCGTCTGGTTGCCCAGCTCGTTCAATTTGGGAAGCGGGGGTAGTTGATGGCATGGTCTAGCTTACAAAAACATGAAACAGCGGTTTCGAAACTCACGAAGCGTGGCGAATTGTGGGCTCGGAGCTCTGGCGCGCTCAAAGGTCGTGGTGCTGCCGTTTCTACATGGCGCGGATGGATGGACGACATTTTCGGCTTGAGGTTTTTCTTTTGTCTCGAGAATAGATAGAGACTACCTCCTTCGCGGCCGGCAGCTGCGCGATAACACAACAATATTCTATGCTTTGACCATCACACTTACCGTTCCCCATCAAATACTTCTCTCGGTTGGTTGGTTGGTTGGTTGGATGGATGTTGATATCTCAGCAAGTATGATGGGTAAGAAATCCAGTTTTTTGATCGAAAAGTCCGTGGTTTTGGGGGTTTTCCACTTCGTGAACAGGGAATTGTTTGGTAGGCGTGCTTGATGGGTGGAATTGTTTATGGATTGCTAAAATGTTTTGGCTTGTATATACATGGTTGCCGCTCGAAGAATCAATTCTACACTTCCCCCCCTTTTTCCCCTCCCTCTCCTTCCCTTTTCCCCCTCCCCTAACCCCCGTCCTTCCTTCACCACCACCACATCATCCCATCATTCCCCCCCGCCTTCATGAAACCAACCAATCTCGATAACATCCACCGCTTCTTCCCCAAGTCTCTATTTAGTAGGTTTGAAATATTAGGGGCGGAAGAGCGGTGGATCGGGTGGCCCTGACTACCATTTCGGGAATAGATGGACGAGGTTTGAATATCCTGAACGGCGATGAAAACTGGCGGGAATGAATCAAATGATAATTGTGCATCGAGATCTGTATCTTTGCAACACATAAAAGAATGGATCAGAAGCGCCTGGGCACTTGCGAAGCCAATTCTTTCGCCAATCGTACCCTTAACTAGAATATCCATCAAGCTCATTAGCACTGCGATCTTGATTGCTGAGAGTCCTTCGAGTTTTCCATTGCCAGCAAGATATGAGATGTTGCTTAGCCGGTCTACCAGAGGGTGTAAGCAGCTGTGCTGATGGCTGGATAGTTTGGAAAAGATGCGCTTACGTAGTCTTATGTACATTATAAAGTAATGGTTACCAGCCCATTAGTGATAGTCTCAGTACGCAGCTTCGGAGAGCTTCGACATGACCTTTTAGCAGAAGATCGAATGAGCAAAGATAGTACGTACTGGTAGCAGGATTTCAACCGGGCCACGTCAGGACCTATTTGGCTAGATCAGGCCTCCCTTACTGAACCCTGACGATGCACTTTGAGTGTTTCATATTGCAGAAGGCATAGGGGACGACCATAATAGACACCGTCAGTATCAAAAGTAGGGTAGATAAGACGAGTTGAGATGCTAATAGAAGATATTCAACTTCATCCTTCTCACTATTGAACCTGATCAGAGCCGAGCACTAGTCCGACCATTCTGGATAGGAGTCGCTACTGCCGTCTTCAAACCAGCATCACGTATTGTAAAAATGATTTTAAGGTTAAGGTGCGACAAATGAGAGACTGTGAGCAGAAAGCCACAAATCTGCTCTCCCAAGATGATCATATAACACTTAGTCAGCCATCGATGTAGCATTTAGGGAAAGTACCCTTGCGGGTTAGGAGTATTCCCGGCCCGATGCACGTTCCGGTCCCGTGCACACCCCACTTTACTACTTTCATCTTTCTTCAAAAATCAATTACAAATTCAATATGGCTTCAATTGAGGCAGCGCTTGCAGATC
>JAABUR0100009380.1_pt1 | contig 11057 bp, 14 predicted proteins | sample 5560091 | NCBI WGS metagenome assembly JAABUR01 (sample SAMN10711879, study PRJNA513375) | rock metagenome | isolation source: Antarctica rocks | place: Antarctica: Victoria Land, University Valley sud
CGATCCCGAGCGCTTCCAGCCGCCGGATCAGGCGGGCGAGCCGCGCCGCCGGGTACGGCGTGTCGCCGGTCGGGCAATGGCCGCGCGGCATCAGCCGCGATCCTCGAGCTCCTCGGTCGTCGGCGTGGCTGGTGGCTCCTCATCATCGGGGATGCCACCACTGCTGCGCAGCAACTCCCGCAAGCCGTCCAGCGCAACCGCATCCCTTGTCGAAAGCGCCCCCTGACGTTGCTGCGCCAGCAGTTCGCGGTAGACGGTGATCCGCCCGGGGCGCAGCGCCAGCGCACGCGCGGCGTGGTCCTCGTCTCGTTGCTTCACCCACTGCACCAGCCCTACCTCCTACGCCGCTTTCCTACGCCCGCGCGTCACCTGATCGTTGTAGAGCACGATGCCGGCGGACCGGGCGGCGATCGCGGCGTGCAGCTCCTCCACGGCGCTACTCCTCACGGGGCAGTAGGATACGGGTCTTCAGGAGTCGCCCTACCGCTTCAGACGCCCCCTCGCCGACGATTACCGCGTGCCTGAGGGCCGCGTTCGCTTCGTCGCGCTCCTCGGTATCCAGCATCATGATCGCCGCATCGAAGGCGAACGCCAGGAGATCCCGCTCCATCGCGCGGCGGCGACGGGTCGGTTGCGCCGCGATGAAATCGCGGAGTGCCTGGATCGTCTCTTGCTGCGTTGCGCGCGGATAGCTGGCGCGCAACGTGGTGAGCGCCTCCCGCAGCGATACGCGGATCATGTGCCGACCGTTGGCGAGTTGCTGATCGTCCCCGAAGCTGACACGCAGCGCAGCTTCGCGCTGGTAACGCGGTTCGGCGAGCATCCGCACGCTCATGCGTTGGATCGCTTCTTCGGAGACTTCGTGCTTCGCCATTGCGCTACACTCTTCCCGCTCGCCGGTGTTCGTAGCACCACGAGCCTACGGGTGGCCTGCTAGCTCAGGCCGCCCATTTTTCCGCCTGATCATCCTCTCCGAGAAGCAACCACTGTGGCTCAACTTCAAGTGCTGCTGCTAACTTGCGCACGGTGCTCTGGCGTGTTGGGCCTGATTTGTCATTCTCTAGGCGCGAGATCGTCGCCTCGGTTATCCCCGAAAGCTGCGAGAGATCCTCTTGTGTGATAACCCGGCGTTCGCGCGTCTGGCGTAGTCGTGTTCCTATCGTGTCCACAATAACCCCCTTTCGATCTTAGTATATCCCTATTATAACCCCTTGACAAGTAGTTATTCTAAGGTTATAATAAGGTTGTAGCAATCGAGGGCTACACACAAAGAGGCCCCACGAGCCTAGCCGGTCAAAGCAAACTCGTGAGGCCGCAAACGGGCCGAGGCCCAAGGAGATTCTAAACCATGAGCACCGCCTCCGTCGCACAGCACGTCGCCGCCGAGCTGGTCTTCCGCACGCTGGACGAGTCAAACCTCGCCACGGCTTACCTTACACATGTTTGCACTTGGAAATGGCAGAGAATTGGTGGTGACCAACCTGGATTTCCGGCACCAGCGCTCACATGCTGTCGCGTTAGCACCGTGTTTTCCTGCCACCGTTAACTGCAAACATGTGTCAACAAGGTTCTGGCGAGGTTTGGGACGAGTCGGGCGAACTGTCCTACTTCCTCAGTGAGAGCGCCAGCCGCCCCGGCAAGCGCAACGTGACCGCCCTCGACCTGACCACCGGCGACGTGTATTGCTTCTGTCACGCCGCGCAACTCAACAAGGAGTGCTGGCATTGCCAACTGGTCCGCGAGGCATGGCTCGCCCACGTCGCCGCCGAGCAGGTCGCCAAGGCGACCACGTTGGCCGAGGTGGAGGCCATCGGGCGGGCGGCGAAGGCGCGGATCGCGGCGTGGGGCGCGCTGACCGTCCTGGCCTCTCCGCTCGATCGGGCGGTCTACACGGAGGCGCGGCGGGTATACGCCCGCCTCTTCCGCACCGCGCAGGAACACGCGGCGCTCGTCGCGGTCGTCGCGGAGTGGGAAGGCATGAGCACGAGCGATCGACACATCGACGCCGGGCATGGCGGGATGACCGCGTACTATCAGTTGCGTGACGTGCTCAACCTTCAGCACGCGGCGTAGGCCAGCACGCGGGGCGCTCCCACCGGCGAGCGCCCCGACCACCCACGAAGGAGCAACCGCCATGACCGCCTACGCCGATCGCAGCGCCCGCCGCGCCGCCGCCCAGTCCGCCTACGTCGCCCGCGTCCAGGCCGTGGCGCTGCACCAGTCCCAGGCCGCGACCGCGTGGGATGGGCTCGTCGCCATCGTCGCCGAGTGGGAGGGCCTGAGCTACAGCGACCGCCATATCGATCTGCACGTCGATGGGCGGCGTGGTGAGCGCACCTACTATCGGGCGCTCGGCGCGCTGGCCGCGCCCCTCGCCGCCTGATCGCTTGGGCCACTTCGGCGGCCCGGTTATCCCCAGCCGCTGCCACGTTGTCAACACGCCGTCCACCGACTATCCACAGGCGCCGACAATATAGGCCCCACACCGAGGAGAATTTGTCATGTCTGTCAATGCCCTGCTGCTGGCCCTTGTCGCCGAGCTGCGCGCCGAGGACGTGCCGGACCCGCTCAACGAGCGCTTCACGCTCGCCGCCATCTGGGCCGACCTGGCGCGCCTCGCCGGCGAGACCGTGCCCCCCGCGATCGTCCTGGCCCTCGACGCGCCGGTGCCGGTCGCGCCGCCCGTGCCCGCCGCCGCGATCCGGCGCGGCTCCTACGCCGACCACCGCTCGCAGTTCCCGGAACTGTACGCGATCCCGCGCGGCGACCTGACGATCACCGAGATCCTGGCCCGCTGCCCGCACCCGCCGCGCCGCTCGCTCGCCAGCGGCACCGCCGACGCGGCGGAAGGGGGCGCGTGATGGCCGACATGGACCATGATCGCCCCTACGCCGAGGTGGGCCGCGCGATGGCCCGCTGGCTCGCCGATAACGACCCACACGCCACACCGCTGGTGGACTACGCCGGGTTGCATCCCGCGACGCACGCCGACGCCGCGCGCATCGAGCAAGCGCTGGGCGACCACCTGACCGCGTTCAGCAACGGCTTCAGCGCCGGGATGGCGTTCGTGCGGGAGCATCCCGGACTATTCGGGGCGCGGGACTGCTGACCGCCACCGTGCGGGCCGCGCCGTCTGTGCGCGCCGATCGTACCGGACGTATGGCTCTAGGCGTTCCGCGCGGAGCCCGGTACGCTAGGGGGACTGCATCCCTCCTCATCCCTCCTCATCCCTCCTCTTCCCGGCCCCGTCTGGTTGGCACCTGGCGGGGCCTCCCCGTGCCCGCCGCCGCGCTTGTGGCATCCTCGAACGGCCAGGGGTGTAGTGTGCGCGCGCCGAAGGCAGGATAAAGGGGCGTGCACCGGTCGGCCGTTCCCCACGCCAGCACTGGCCGCCACACGTACACCCACACCCCACACATGCCGAGACGACAACTGCACGGAAGCGGCGTTTCACCAGACGGTATGCGGGTGCCACACAACCCCCACACCCCGGCAACACTCTTGTATCGCGTGGTGTGCTATGCTGCGCGCCTTGTGCGCCATTGTAAGGGGTTGTCAGGGTGGATGAGCACGCCGAGTATGTGAGCATCGCCGACGCGGCCACCTTGTTAGGGGTACACCGCAACACGGTGCGGAACCGGGTCAAGGCAGGGCGTTACAAGGCGCACAAGTTGGTAACCCCCCAAGGCGAAACCTATGCCCTACGCCGCGATTCGTTGGGCTTACCCCTGCCAAGCCCTACCAACGGGGCCGCACAACCCCTCACAGGCGCTGTGCATACCAATCCGCCCGACCCCTCACAATCCGCCCCGCTCGTCAGCTCCGATCAACAGGCCCAAGCCGATGCGATTGTGCAGCGCTTGTTAGCCCCCTTCATCGCCGAACTGGGCACGGTGCGCGAGGAGTTGGGACGGGTGAAGGCTGAGCGGGACGCCAGAGACGAGACGATCGCCGAGTTGCGCCGCCGCGCCGAGGTGGCCGAGGCGGAACTCGCACGCCGACATGAGGATGTGGAGGTCGCGCAGGCCGCGTCAGCGGGCCCACACGACGAGGAAGCGCCCGCCGGGGCACCAGGAGCCGCCCCCGGCGTGTGGGGGTGGCTCAGGCGCTGGTGGGGGCGATGAGGACCGCTGGTCGCCGGGCAGTCGCGGCCCTGCTGGGGCGCGTCGTCGTGACGCTCGTGTTCCTGCTCGACCCGGCTACCCCCGTGCTCCGGATCCGGAGCACGGGGGTGGGTGCGCCGGTGTCCCCCGTCCTCGTCGTCCTGCTGCTCGCGCTCGCCGGGGGCGCGAGCTGGCTCTGGACGCGCCGCGATCCCCCCGATGAAGGGGGTTAGATGGTCAGGGTGAAGCCGTCGATAAGCGCCAGCAGGGCGAGCGCGCCGGCGATAAGGCTGACGAGCCAGACCGCCCGCCGTCGCAGCAGCGCGGCGATCGCCGACAGGCCGATCGCCACCTGGAAGAGGGTCACCGCCACGGCGAAGCGATGATGGTGCGCCAGGTTCGTGAGCGACTCCGCATTCAGCGCCGCCGTCTCGTCCCCCAGGCGCGCGGCCTCGGGTTGCAGGGTGTCCTGCTGCGCCTGCCGCCGGGTGGCTTCGTCGCGCGCGGCCTGGATCTCCTGCGGCGTGCCACCCGTGTGCGCCAGGATGGCGGCCAGGTTCTGCGCCGCGTACTTCTTGATGCTGTCGGCCTGGTACTCGCTCCAGGTGTCGACCGCCTGCGTCTGCCGCAGGACCCCCGCGTTGGCCGCGAACAGCGCCTCGTTGGCGTAGTTCCCCGCCTCCAGCGCGGCGATGGCGGCGAGGACCGCGAAGAGGGCGGTGCTGACCGCCAGCGCGTCGAGCCAGCGGGGCCGGCGTTCCGTGCGCGCCTCCTCGGCCGCCTCGCGCCGCCGCTCCGCGATGTCGTCCTGCAGCCGGTCGGTCCCCACGTCCACGTCGTCCATCCGGCCTCATCCTTTCGTGTGCACAACGCCTCGCGACTCGTGGGTTACGGCACCCCGAGGCCCGTCGTTTGCCCCCGCACCCGACCGCAGCGGCCTCAGCCATGCCGCTCGTCGCCAGAAGCGGGCGGCGCGGTCGCGCCGGGGAGCGCCCCGACCTGGAGCCCCTGGCCATTCAGGCCTGCGGGCGGAGCCGCGTGCGCCTCGGTCGCCCCGTCGGGCGTACCGGTGGGGAAGGTGTAGAACTCGTCGAGGAGGGTCTGGAGCACCACCGCGACCGGGATGGCCAGCAGCGCCCCGACGATCCCCAGCGCCTCCGCGCCGACGAAGAGGGCCAGGACCACCACGAGCGGCTGGAGCCCGACGATCTCGCCGACCAGCTTGGGGTAGACGATGTGCGCCTCGACGTTGGTGACGATGAGGTACCAGACGAGCACCGCCCCGAGGAGCCAGAGCTTGCCGGTCGTCGCCGCCATCAGCAGCGCCAGCGCGATCGTGATCACGCCGCCGACGTAGGGGATGATCTCCAGCACCGCGCCGACCGTGCCGATCGTCGCGGCATACGGGACCTGCAGTACGGCGAGCCCCACCCCGAAGGTCGCCCCGAAGAAGAGGCCCACCAGCAGCTGGGCCCGCACCCAGGCCCCCAGGCTCGTGCCCAGCCGACCCATAAGGCGCTCCGTCCGCGGGCGCGCGGCGGGGGGGAAGAAGCGCGCCACCAGGCGCTGGGCGAACCGCTCGTCGACGGCGAGGAAGAACGCGAAGACGAGGATCAGCAGCCCGGTCACGAGCAAGGCGCCAACGTCACGCACACCCCGCCCGACGTCGCCCGCGGCGGTCTGCGCGTAGGCCGTGAGCGGTGCCACCAGGTCGTTGACGCGCGGCGGGGCGCCCCCGCGGCCGGGCAGGCGCGCGAGCAGGGCGTTGGCCTGGTCCTCATAGCGCGGGAAATTGTCGCGCAGCAGCACGAACTCGCCGCCGAGGAGCGGCACGATCAGGCCGATGAGCCCGGCCAGGATCGCCAGGAGGGCCAGGTAGGTGAGCAGGATCGCGACCGCGCGCGGGACGCGATAGCGGGCGAGGCGGTTGGCCACGGTGGACGCCGCTGCGGCGACGAGGACCGCCAGGAAGAGCACCACCAGGATGCGCGTGGCGTGGCCGAGGAGCCAGACGGTGCCGAGGAGGCCCAGCACCAGCAGGATCGCCCGATTCGTCAGCCGCAGTTGCAGTTCGCCGCCCATCGATACCCCTTGCGATAGCCTATTGGTCCCCGACGTGGCGGCAGGTACGCCGTTGGCGCAGGCGTCTATTGGTTGTTTGATTGCCGTATCATCGTCTTCGTGACCAGCGTGAGCGGTATCACGGGTTATGAAGCCGCCGGTCAGCCCCCGCCCGTGGCGTGCCCTTCGGTTCGTAACAGGCGATGATCAACGGCCGGATGCGCCCCGGTCGCCGCGATGTGCTGCTCTGTCCGCTCGCCGGGTTTTGCTCTGTAGGGGCCACGCCGGAACGAGAGAGGGCCCCGAGCGACACCACATCGTCCACCGGCGTGTGCCGCGTACGAAAGGCCAGGCCTCCCAAGCGCGCTTCGCAGCCTCACCGGGAGTGCATCGGTCGCCATCTACCCCACCGGTGCGAGCAGCCCGTTCGGGTCCGGGTATCCGGACTCCTGCGAATTCGCTGCAGGTGTCAGAGCCTCACCGATCAGCCCAGCGGTCGAACCCACCATCCCGCTCGATGCCGCGACGCGCTGTACCGGGCGGCCCGATTGCTTACGCACGATCCCTGCCAGCCGGGGCATTTGTGGCCGCAACGTGGTGCGCAGGCGAGTGGTGGGCGGATGAGCTGAGGCCGCGAGCCGCCGCATGGCGCGCAGCTGTTCACGTAAGCGTCTCTTGCGTCCATTCCGTGCAGCAGAATCTGGAATAGCGCTGCGCGGCTCATGAATCAGCGAAAGGCATCCGCAGGGGGCGGACGCAGCGGTTTCCGGTCGTTCCTCCCCACTGTTTGCACCGATCTGGCAAACTGCACGGCATGAGCCGAAGAGCCCATTGCGTGCCAAGCCCAGGTCGGTGGCCCGGCGCACGGTGCGGCCTGGGGGCCGACGCGCGGTACGCCGCGTGCATCGGGAGCGGGCAACGGGTCGCGGCGCGGCGAGGGGAAGCCAATAGAGGAGTCGGCATGGGCGGGGTAGGGGAGGCGCTCGGGTCGGGTGTGCGCGCCTTGCTGGCGACGCACCCGCTCTGGGCGTTGGCGGCGATCATCTTCGTAGAGGAGCTGGGCATACCCAGCCCGGTGCCGAGCGATCTGCTGATGCTCCTCGCCGGGATCGGGGTCCGCGTGGGGACCTACCCGCTCTGGCTTGTGCTCCTGATCCAGGAGGGGGCGACCCTCCTCGGGACCACCGGGCTCTACTGGTTCACCCGGCGCGTGGGGCGGGCGGGGGTCGAGCGCTACGGCTGGCTGATCCACCTCGGGCCCGCGACCCTGGCGCGCGCCGAGGGCACCCTGCGGCGCTCCGGCTGGCGCGGCATCCTGCTCGGGCGGCTGATCCCGGGCCTGCGGATCGCCACGCCGATCGCGGCGGGCGTCTTCGGCATCCCGTTCCGGGAGTTCCTCCCGGCCGTGGCGGTCGGCGGCCTCCTCTACATCGGGATCTTCGATCTCGTCGGGTATGCCGTCGGCCCGGCCGCGCTGGCGCTCTTCGAGCGGGTGGCGCTGCCCCTGGGCGCGCTCGTGTCGCTGGTGACCGTGGCGCTCGTCGTCTTCCTGATCCGCAACGCCAAGCGGGAGGTGCCCGGGCTCGCGCGGGGCGGGGGCGGGACGGCGGTGGCCGCGCGGCTGGACGGCCTGCTCGCCGGGGTCATCGCGCTCCTGGCGACCAACGGGATCGTCGGGGTGGCGAGCTTCGCGGCGCGCCTCCTGGGGCACGCCATCCCGCTCGGTGCCGAGGAGCTGGGGACGGGCCTGCGGCTGCTACTGGGCGGGCCGGTCTTCCTGCTGGCGGCCAGCGTCCTCGGGGTGGTCGACGAGCACCTCGGCACCGCGCGCCTGCCCTGGGCGCGGCGTAGCGCGGTGATGGCTTTCTTCCCGCTCGCGCTCACCCTGCTGCTCGCCCTGCCCCTCGCCGGGCGCGGCCTGCTCCCGCTTGCGACGCGCCACGGGGAGGCGCTGGTCGCGGTCGAGGTGGTGCGCTGGCTCGCGTTCGGGGTGGCCCTCGGCGAGCTCCTCCCGCTCGACGCGCGCCTGCAACATGCTGTAAGGGACTAACGCGCCGTTACGCCCACGCGTGGTGCATTCAGGGACGCCCCGCCGCGCCGCGCTGTGCAAGGATCTCCCGCGCCTGTTCCAGCACCATCGCCCATCGCGTCTCGTCACGCGGCCGCGTCGCTGCGCGGGCAGCATCGGAGGGCGACGCCCCGATCGCGTCGATCGGGGCGTCCCCTTGCACTTGCCTTGGTCGGGGTATACAGTGTGCGGGCATTGGGGCGGGTCGGTGCCCGCCGACGGACCGAGCCTCGTGGGGAGCACCGGGCACCCGTGCGTGGGTTGGGCGCGGCGTGCGATGGACCAGGATGCCGCTGTGCGCAGCGCGGAAGTAGGGGCAGGCATGGGGCGCGGGGTGATCGTCGTCGGGGTGCTCGTGCTGCTGCTGCTGGTCGTCGTCGTCGCCGTGGTGGTGCCGCGGCTTGCGACCCGGTCGCCCGGTGGGGCGGCGCAGGCCGCGGCGACCCAGACCGCCGCGGCACAGCCCGAGGAGGCGCAGACCTTCCCCACCGTACCCACCCCACCGACGGGGCCGACGGCGCAGGCGGCACAGGCGGCCGTACCCGCCGGCGCGCACCCGACCCCGCAGGAGGAGACCTACAAGGGCTGCCCCCCGGGCGGCGACGGCACCGACCCCGAGCTGAACACCCTCAAGAACCGCGTCGATCCGGTCGCGTCGCCCGCGCCGATGCCGTTCGCCACCCTGCTGCATCAGCCCTGGCCGGCGACGGTGAACCGCCAGCACATGGCCCAGTGGGCACCGGCCGATCGCGCGCAGATCGCTCGGACGAACGGGCTCGGGGTGACCATCGAGGCCTACTTCATCCGCGTGCAAGCGGAGGGGCCGGAGTCGCCGAACTGCCATTCGACGACCGATGTCGACTTCCACGAGTGGGTCGTCGCCGACCCGGCCGACGACCGCACGAAGGCGGTGGTGGTCGAGGTGGGGCCGCGCCAGCGCGACAAGCACGCCGGCTGGACCCTCGCGCGCTTCCAGCAGCTGGCCAAGGATAAGGCCCGCGTGCGCGTGACGGGCTGGCTCATGCTCGACCCGGAGCACCCGGACCAGGTGGATAAGACCCGGGGGACGATCTGGGAGATCCACCCGGCGACCAGGATCGAGACCTTCCAAAACGGCCAGTGGGTCGACATCGACACATCGCGCTAGCGGCAGGAGGTGGGCCATGACGAAGGACGAGCGCGAGCGCCTGCGCGGTACCCTCGGGCGCGTCGAGCGGGCGCTGGGCCACGGCGCTGCGCCGCCCGCGCCGCCGGCCCCGTCCGACGCGGCCCCGGCCACGATGCACAAGGGCGCGGTCGTCGCGGTGACGCTGCTCGTCGAGGGCGAGGACGTGCCCGCGCACGACTTCGCCGCGACCGCCAGTGCGGCGGCGCGCGCGGTCGTCGCCGCCGGGATCGCGGCGCAGGCCACGCCGCTGGCCGTCACGGTCAAGAGTGTGGCGGTCGATGACGACCGCCCAGATCGGGACGCGTGAGCGGGGAGGAGGCGCGGGCGGAGACGGCCCAGCCCGCCCGGCGCGGCCCGCTCGCGGGGCTGACGCGCAACGTCTTCGTCCTGGGGGCGGCGAGCTGCTGCACCGATATCGCGAGCGAGATGCTCGCCCCGGTGCGCATCCTCTTCCTGGTGCTGGTGCTCGGGACGCCCCTGCCGCTCGCCGGGCTGGTCGAGGGGGTGGCGGAGAGCACCGCCAGCCTGCTGAAGATCGTCGCCGGGCGACTCGCGGGCCGCGTGGCCTGGTGCCGCCCGCTGATCCTCGCGGGCTACGGGCTGTCGGCGGGGTATTGTCAACTTAAGATAGGCTCGGCGGGAAGCGGGAGCTCGCAGGCATGGCGAGGCGCGGTCAGTCCGTCGGTTAGGCCATGGCGGGGGTGCCGGTGACCTGTCTCGGCTACTTCGCCTATCCGCGCCAATATTAGCCGGTATGGGTCACGCGGCACGACGATAGTCGTGGTGAAGACCGCCCAGGACGGGGAAGGCGACGATGCGCCCCGCGCCCGCGTGTATCCGCGCCACCTCCGCCGCTCCTCCCGGGATCGCCTGGCCGATCCCTTGGTGTGGCCGGGCGCGGTTGCAGTACCCGCCATACGCGCGGAGGACGCGCCGCAGGTGGGCCTCGCCGAGGATGCGGAGGTGGTCCAGGCACTCCCGCCGCACGCTGCCGAGGAAGCGCTCGCAGGTGGCGTTCGCCCGCGGGGCGCGGATGGGCGTGCGCAGCCCGCGGATCCCGCTCGCGGCGGCGAGATGGTCGAAGCGCGGTCCGTACTTGGCGTCATTATCGCGGATGAGCAAGCGCGGCCGCTCGTCGAACGGCGTGGCCTCGCGCAGCTGCTGGGCGACCCAGGCGTCGGTCGGGTGGCGCGTCACGCCCATCTGGACCACCCGGCGCGACCCGCGTGCGACGATGAAGAAGGCGTGGAGCGGGCGGAAGAGCAGGTCGGTGACCGGGAGGAAGTCGCAGGCCCAGATCGCCGGGGCGTGGTGGCGCAGGAAGGCCGACCACGCCTGGCCGGAGCGACGCGGCGGGCGGGCGTGCCGCAGGGAGCGCTGGATCGTGCGCTTGCTCACCCGAATGTCGAGTTTCAGCAGCTCGCTGCGGATGCGATCCGCGCCCCACAGCCGATTCGCCGCGGCCATCTCGCGGATCAGCGCGATCGTCTCGGTAGCCACCTTCAGCTTGGCGGCTGATCGCGGCTGTGCTTTCCGCCGCCAGAAGAGCCGGAAGCCTGCGCGGTGCCAGCGCAACACGGTCTCGGGGCGCACGATGACCAGCGCGCCCGCCCAGGCGCGCAGCCGGCTGGCCAGGAGGACCAGGAGCCCGCGATCG
>JAABUR0100009382.1_pt1 | contig 11055 bp, 9 predicted proteins | sample 5560091 | NCBI WGS metagenome assembly JAABUR01 (sample SAMN10711879, study PRJNA513375) | rock metagenome | isolation source: Antarctica rocks | place: Antarctica: Victoria Land, University Valley sud
CGCCGCGCACCAACTCGGGCGCCGATCGTCCCGAAGTCCCGACCGACGTCCCAGTGGGCGTCGGCCCAACCGGTGAGGCACTGCTCGATCTCGTCGGGTCGAGCCGACGTGGTGAAGTCGAGGTCGGAGTCGAGGCCGGGGTTGAACCTGTCGAGGAGCGCGTCGCGTACGCAACCACCTACCAACGCGATCTCGTGCCCTGCTCCGGCGAACTTCTCGCCTACCCCTCTGATCACCGGAACGCTTCGCACCAGCTCATGAACGGAGCTTCGCTGCGCGGCGTTGAGGGACCGCTGCGGCTCAGACACAATGCACCACTGTATGAGGCGGCCCGCCTCTGCGCGGTAAGCGGTTAGCATTTCAAGCGTGCCCGGGTCGTGGACTTCAGTCCAGCGTGGACGGCGGCGGTGAGAGCAGCCGGCCGCCGACTTTGCTGCGGCATGCTGGCTCTGACGGGCCTGTGCTGGTTCGGCGCGCCCGCCTCGAGCACTGCGGTCGAGCAGGACCGACCGGGAGCAGAACAGGCGAGCGCGGCAACTCGCCCCCCTGTCGGCACGTTGTCAGACTCCACCGGACCCATCGGTTCGCTACGTTCTGCCAACTCCGAGGCGAGGCCGACCATGGGTCACCCGCGCACCAAGACCGACCTGGAGCGGCAAACTGGGCTGACGGTCAGCATCGACGACATCAGGCCCGCCGCGCTCACGCCAGGCGAGGTGCTCACCGTGACGGGCTCTGTGATCAATGACGGTCCGACGCTCTGGCGCGACGCCCAAGTCTACCTGGAGGTCGGAGCCGAGCCAGCCACCACCCGGACGTCGCTGACGAACTTCGCCGACAGCGACATCGTCTTCGGCACCCGCATTGTCGAGATCGGATTGTTCGACGAGATCGGGCCCGTGCAGCCTGGGGACTCCAAGACATACAACCTGCAGGTGCCGTTCGCGCGGCTGCCGATCACTCGGTTTCCCGGCGCCTACCACATCGGCGTGAGCGTCCTCGCTCAGAACGAGGACGGGCGAGACGTCGACGCGGACGCCCGCACCGACACGCTCATGCCCTTCCTACCGCGAGACAGTTCCGGCATCCCGACCAAAGTCGTCACGCTGATCCCCTTGACCGCCCCGGTGCTGCGCCTGAGCAACGGCAACTTCCTCGACGACAGCCTCGTCGAAGGTCTGTCAGCGGGTGGGCGGTTACGCAACGTGCTGAGCTTCGCCGCTCAGGCCCCGCGCCATAGTCTGCAGATCGTCATCGACCCAGCCCTTCGAGACGCTGTGCAGGACATGGCGGGGGGCTACCTGGTGCAGACCGCGGCGGAGGCCGCACGGGGTGACCGCGGCCACCCCGGCGGCGGCCAGCGGGAAGCAGCCGACTGGCTGGCGGAGCTCGACGCCGCGGCGAAGCGCCAGCGGCTGTCGCTGATGGCCTGGGGCTCTCCCGACGCCAGTGGGCTCGTCGCTCACCAAATGCCGGGGATCGTCGAAGCAGCCGTCTCGGCCAGTCGCAACTACGCTGCGGACAATCAGCTGAGCGAAGCGCTGGTCGGATGGCAGACCAACGGTGCCTCCACTCGACGAGGGCTGTCGATCACCCGGCAATCAGGTGCGTCGGTTCAGGTGGTCGCCGAAGGCAGCCTGCCCCGGCTCACTCCGGATGACAGCTATCCCCCGGCGGTGGTCAGTCTGCCCACAGAGCTCGGCCCTCTCACCGCGCTGGTGGTGCGCAAGGATGTCGCCGGCGAGCCGCTGACCGCCGCCACGTCGGCGATCCAGTTCCGTCAGAACGTGTTGGCCGAGACGACTGTCCGGTCACTGAGCGACGATCCCGACAGTCATGTCGCCGTGTTCGCGGTCCCGTTCCGGTGGGACCCGGGAGCGGCCGCAACCAACGTCAACCTCACGCAGGCGTACACCTATCCGGCCGTCAAGCCGCGAACCGGTGACGCTGTTGACCGCAGGGACCCCACGACGTACACCGGACCGGTCCGGGTGAGTGGACATCTACCGTCGATGTCGAGCGCTGTGATCAGCGCAATCGCCAGCCTCCGGGACAACGGTCGCATCCTGACCGGCATGCTCAGCGACCGTGAGCGGGCCAGTGTCGACCTCAACGAGAAGCTCGGCGTCGCGGGGTCATCAGCCTGGCGGCGGCAGCCAAGAGCCGGTGCGTCGATGATCCGGGAGCAGGCCTCCCAGTTCGGGAAGCAGGTCTCGAAAGTCACAGTCACCGGACCGACGTTTGTGGCACTGTCCAGCGACACGGGGCGGTTCCCTCTCACGGTGACCAACGGCCTGGACCAGCCGATCGTGGTGCGTCTCGACGTCAAGCCACGAAATCCGGCGCTGAAGATCGATCCGATCGAGGCGGTGGAGTTGGCCGCCGGTCAGCGTCGTGACGTCCAGGTCACCAGCCGGACCGATGGCTCCGGCCTCACCGAGGTGAGGGTCAGGCTCTCAACTCCCGATGATCGCAACTTCGGCTCACCGTGGCGCTTCAACGTCCGAGCCACCCAGTTCGGGCTGGTCATCTGGATTGCCATGGGCGCCGGTGCGGCGGTGCTGTTCGGTGCAGCCCTGCTGCGCATCTACTCCCGCATCAAGGGGTCGAGAGCCAGCGCAGGCCGCGAGCCGGCCGCTTCATGAGTCGGGTCGTCGCGCCGACATCACCGAGCGTGCTGTCATCCAGCGCAGTGATGGCCGCCGGAACCCTGGTGTCACGGGTCACCGGGTTCCTGCGAGCGGGTCTCCTTGCCGCCGCCATCGGTGTCTCGCTCCAGGCCGAGGTGTTCAACGTCGCCAACACGATCCCCAACAGCCTCTACATTCTGGTGGCTGGCGGCGTCTTCAACACGGTGCTGGTCCCTCAGCTGGTGCGGGCGATCAAGAACGACCCCGACGGTGGCGACGCCTACACCAACCGCATCATCACTCTCGGTGCCCTGGTGCTTGCTGGAGTCACCGCAGTGCTGGTGCTGAGCGCGCCGCTGATCCTGCACGTCGTGGTGGACGGGAGCTTCTTCACCAACCCCGATCTCGCTCCCCAGCGCGAGTCGATGATCGACTTCGCCCGCTGGTGCCTCCCCCAGATCTTCTTCTACGGGATGTTCGTGCTGGTCGGACAGATTCTCAACGCCCGGGGCCGGTTCGGGCCGATGATGTGGGCGCCCATAGCCAACAACATCATCGCCATCGCCGTCATCGTCACGTATCTGCTCGCGTACGCCGACGAGCCCCCCGCTGGCGGCTACACCACTACCCAGGAGGTGGTGCTCGGGCTGGGCAGCACACTCGGGATCGTGGTGCAGTTGCTGATCTTGATCCCGTACCTGAAGGCGACAGGTTTCTCGATCCGCCCGCGATTCGACTTCACCGGCACCGGCCTCGGACACACCTTGCGCCTCGGCATGTGGACCGTCGGCTTCGTGATCGTCAACCAGCTGGCGTTCTACGTCATGGTGCATCGGGCTACCTCCGGCGCCGCCGAAGTCGTCAACGGAGCGACGGCTGCCAGCGGGTTCACCGTCTACTCGAACGCCTTCTTGCTCACCCAGGTGCCGCACTCGATCGTCACCGTCTCGCTCGCGACAGCCGCCATGCCGCTGGTCTCCCGGCTCGCCGCTGATGGCCTGCTCCATGAGGTCGCAGCCGAGATGTCCCGCACGCTACGGATGGTCCTCGCCGTGATCGTGCCTTTCGGTGTCGCTTTGCTGGTGCTCGGCCCCGCCTTGGCCACGGTGATGTTCAGCTGGGGCCAGGCCGCGGGCGATACCGGATCGCTCGGGCTCACCCTGATCGCCTTCGCCCCCGGTCTGGTGATGTTCAGCGTCCACTACGTCGTGCTACGGGGCTACTACGCTGTCGAGGACACCAGGACGCCGTTCTTCATCCAGTGCGTCATCGCGGCCGTCAACATCGCCTTGGCCATCGCTTTGACGCTCGTCGTGCAACCGCAACTCGTGGCGCCGGTACTCGCTTTGGCGTACGGCGCCTCATACGCCGTCGGTGCGCTGCTCTCGATCGCCGTCCTCGGCCGCCGCTTGGAAGGACTGCGGCTGGGCCAGCTCGCCTCGTTCGTCGTCAGGGTGGCCGCCGCGGCCACACCAGCCGCTGCCCTTGCCTGGTTGGCCGTTGCCGGTCTGCAAGCCGGCGGACTCGAGGTAGCCAGCAAGGTCGACTCACTGGTGCTCCTCGTCACGGGCGGGCTGCTGGGGCTGGGTGCGTACGTCGTGTTGGCTCGGGCCCTGCGGGTCGGTGAGGTCACCCAACTTGTCCAGCTCGTGGTTTCACGTGGAAGGCGGAGCTGACTCCGGCAACCACCCCGCCTGAGCGCCTACCATGGAAGCACGAATCCGGCACGGACCGGTCGCTCGAGAGGTCAGCAGGCGGGAGGGGTCGTGAGAGCGCGGTTGGTCGAGCCCGGCACCGTACTCGCGGACCGTTACCTCATCGAGGACATGCTCCCGGAGGAGGGCCCGGCAGACTCATGGCGAGCTCATGACCAGCTGCTTGCCCGCTCGGTCGTGCTGCAGTTGCTGCCGTCGTCCTCGCCGTACGCCGAGCGGCTGCTGGCCGCCGCCAAGCGAGCCTCCCGAGTGGCTGACACCCGCATCCTCCAGGTTTTGGACGCTGTGACCGACGGCGACCTCGCCTACGTCGTGCGCGAGTGGTCGACGGGCCAGTCCCTCGACCTCCTGCTGACCGACGGCCCGCTGCCGTCGCGGCGTGCGGCCTGGTTGTCACGTGAACTCGCCGGCGCGATCGGCCAAGCCCACGCCCTCGGGGTGACCCACCGGCGCCTCGCACCCGACAAGGTGGTTATCACCAGCTCAGGCGGTGTGAAGATCATCGGAATGGAAACCCTTGCCGCGCTGCACGACGACGTCGAAGTCGCAGCTGCCGAGCTCGAAGACACGGTGGGGTTGGGCCGACTGCTTTACGCCTGCCTGACCGCACGGTGGCCGGGAGCAGACTGCCCCGCCTTGCCTTCGGCGCCCGTCGAGCAGGGCCGGCTACTGTTGCCCCGCCAAGTGCGGGCTGGGGTGCCGCGGGCGCTCAACGAGATCTGTGACCGGATCCTGAGCCAACCCCCGCGCTACGGACCCCCGATCACGACGGCCGCTGATGTCAAGGAGCACCTGACACAGCTGCTAGGCAACGACCTTCCCTCGACTACCGGCGGCATGACTGCGGCCACCCGGACCCACCAAGCGATGCCACCGCCTGTCGACCCGCCCCCGGCGTTACTGCCCCGCGAGGGAGGCGCGCCTCCTCCCGCCGGTCCGCCACCCACCCCGGTGGCCAGGTCGTCGGAGCGTCGGGCCCAGCTGCGTACGACGCTCATCTGGATCGCAGTGGCCGCCTTGGTGGTCGGGGTGACGCTGCTTGCCTATCTCGTGGGCCAGCAGGGCACCAGCCGCGAACAGCGGAGTCCGACCCTGTCGTCTTCGCCCTCGGTCACGACCTCGCAGGGCACCTCACCGGCAACCTCCGCCCAGCCCGTCCAGATCGCCACAGCTCGGTCGTTCGATCCTTACCCCGGCTCTGGTGACGAGCACCCCGAGCTGGTAGCGCTCGCCTACGACGGTGACCGGTCGACTGCCTGGGAGACGCTGACCTATCGGGGCGACCCGGCGCTGGCCGGGTTGAAGGATGGTGTGGGTCTGTTGCTCGACCTCGGGCGCGTGCAGGAGGTCCGATCAGTAAGAGTTGAACTGCAAGGCGAGGGCACAACCGTGGAGCTGCGCGCTGCTCCTGAGGAGGCAGCCGTCGCGCCCGCTGCGTCGGCCCAGGACTACCGGTTGGTTGGTACGGTCGCCGACGCCGGTACTACCGCGCTCTTCCGGCTGCAACAGCCGGTCTCGACCCGCTACTTGCTGGTCTGGCTCACCTCTCTGCCCCCCGAGGGCGCCGACACCTACCGCGGCCGCGTCGCCGAGGTGAAGGTGTACGGATGACCGAGCTGGCGGAGCAAGACGACGCTGCGCTGCTCCGCGCCCATGTCACCGGCGACCCCGACGCCTTCGCTGAACTTGTCCGCCGACACCGGGACCGGCTGTGGGCGGTTGCCCTCAGGACCACCGGCGACCCCGAGGAGGCAGCCGACGCGGTTCAGGATGCGCTGCTGTCGGCGTTTCGGCGCGCCAGCACCTTCCGGGGGGACGCCCAGGTGACCACCTGGCTGCACCGGATCGTCGTGAACGCCTGCCTTGACGACATGCGGCGCCGGAAGGCCAAGCCGAGCGACCCCTTGCCTGACGAACAGGACAGGAGCATGGCCTTGTCCAGCGAGGAACCTGCGGGCTACCTGCCCGAGGTGAGCGACCGCCGCGCCGACGTCCTTGCTGCCCTGATGCAGCTCAACGACGAGCAACGGGCCGCTTTGGTGCTCGTCGACATGGAGGGTTACACCGTGGACGAGGCGGCCGACATGCTCGACTGCGCTCCCGGCACCGTGAAGAGTCGCTGCTCGCGCGGGCGCGCCCGGCTCGCTCCCCTGCTGACGGCGTACCGGCGGAACCAGTTGGGACCCGATGACGTCCAATCCACAAGAGTTGCCGGTCAGGCAGCCCGTCCGCCCACACCTCCACCTGTCCAAGAAGGAACCCAGTCTTGACCGCCGACCACCCCTCGATCGAGACGATCGCGGATCACCGGGCCGCGCTGCTGCCACCCGAGCAGCAGGCATCGGTGGCAGCGCACCTGTCCCACTGCGCCGATTGCACCGCGGCCGCGGAGGCTGTCGATGAGGTGTCGGGTGTCCTCGCGCAAACGGGTGCTGAGACCGTGCCCATGCCCGCGGAGGTGGCCGCGAGGCTCGACGAAGCGCTGCGCACTGCCGGCGAGCAGCGGGCTGCGCACGAGGCCGTCGGGCAGGGCGCCACCGTCGTACCGCTGGGTCGACGTGCTCCGGCAAAGACCCCGCGACGGAGTCGACGCAGCTGGCCGTTACTCGTAGCCGCAGCAGCGGCAGTCGTGGCGGTGGGAACCGTCGTGATCAACGACCTCGACCTCTCTCCCGGCGGCTCGGCTGACTCGGTGGCGGCCCGCGACGCCCCGACCGATTCCGCCCCGGCCGGCGCCGCCTCGGCCGATTCCGTCCCGGGGGCTGGAGCCCCCGAAAGCGCTGCGGAAAGTGGACTCAACAGCGAAGACGAGACCGACAGCAGCGCCGTCCCGGCACGCCCCCGGCTGAGGAGGCTGTCGCCGTCGAGCCTCCCGCGGTACGCCGCCGGGCTCACCCGAGCGTCGACGCAGGATGGTCCGATCTCAAGGCGCTGCGCTCCTGCGCCAGCCCCTGCGGGTGACGTCATCTCAACCGTCCGATGGAAGGGTGCGCCGGCGACCGTCGTGGTTGACTCCGAGGCGAGGCAAGTAGCTGTGCTCGACTGCGAAACTGCCTCTACCGTGCTGTTTCGCACCGGCTACTAAAGGCTGGGGAATGACTGCTCTCTAAGATCGGTTGACGCGAGAGCACCGCACCGTGGAACGACCAGGGCAGTTACCGCGACGAATCGAGGCGAACAGAGATGTCTTCGGACGTTCGCGACGTCATCATCATCGGCTCCGGGCCCGCCGGCTACACCGCCGCAATCTACGCCGCCCGTGCCAACCTCGCCCCGCAGGTTTTCGAGGGGTCGGTCACCGCAGGTGGCGCGTTGATGACCACCACTGAGGTCGAGAACTTCCCTGGCTTTCCTGACGGCATCATGGGGCCTGCCCTGATGGACGACCTGCGTAAGCAGGCAGAGAAGTTCGGCGCGGAGCTGCTGCCCGACGACATCACCGACGTCGACCTCACCGGCGACGTCAAGATCGCCACCGACTCAGCCGGCAACGCTCATCTCGCTACGACGGTCATCTTGGCGATGGGGTCGGGCTACCGCAAGCTCGGGATCGAGAACGAGGACCGGCTCTCGGGCCATGGCGTCAGCTGGTGCGCCACCTGCGACGGGTTCTTCTTCCGCGACCAGCACATCGCGGTCGTCGGCGGCGGGGACTCCGCGGTCGAGGAGGCGACGTTCCTCACCCGGTTCGCCGACAAGGTCACGATCGTCCACCGCCGCGACACCTTGCGGGCGAGCCGGATCATGGCCGACCGAGCGGCGGCGAACGACAAGATCGACTTCGCGTGGAACAGCGCGGTCAAGGAGATCGTCGGCGACGACCGGCTAGAGGCGGTGGTGCTCGAAGACCTCAAGACCGAGCAGGCCCGACGGTTGGATGTCACCGGCCTGTTCATCGCGATCGGCCACGACCCACGCTCCGCCCTCGTCCGTGGCCAGGTCGACGTTGACGACGAAGGCTATCTGTTGGTGCAGGGTCGCAGTACCCTCACCAACCTCCCGGGCGTCTTCGCCTGTGGCGATCTGGTCGACCACACCTACCGGCAAGCCGTGACAGCGGCTGGCACGGGTTGTGCCGCCGCACTCGACGCCGAGCGTTTCCTCACCGCCCTTTCCGACAACTGAGCCAGCGTCCCACCCAGTCCACCCATCCCGCCCAGTCCACCAACCAGCACCAGACCAGGAGCAAACAAATGAGCAACCTTCCCGCCGTGACCGACAGCGACTTCAAGACCACCGTCCTGGAGTCGGACAAGCCGGTGCTTGTCGACTTCTGGGCCGAGTGGTGCGGTCCATGCCGTCAGGTCGCCCCCATCCTCGACGAGATCGCCAGCGAGCACGGAGACAAGATGTCGTTCGTGAAGATGAACGTCGATGAGAACCCCGTCACACCCGCGGGCTACCGGGTCACCGGCATTCCGGCGCTGAACGTCTACAAGGGCGGCGAACTGGTGAAGTCGATCGTCGGGGCTCAGCCCAAGGCTTCGTTGCTCAACCAGCTGTCGGAGTTCATCGGCTCCTGAGCAGCCGCCGGCCCGTCACTCCCCCGAGGATTCGGTCCGGGGAAACGCCTGTACCGGGCTCGCGCTCTTGTCTGGCCTGATGGCGCCCAGCCACCGTTCGAGGGCAACCTCCATGTCGGTCCGCCACGACAAGACGCTGCGCAGGTCAAGCCGCAACCGCGGGTATCGAGGGTGCTGGTGAACTGTCTTGAAGCCGACCGCGGTCAAGAAGTCCACCGGCAGCAGGCACTGCAGCTCTCGCCCTTCCACGTCCCCGAATGCCTCGACGGCACGAACTCCACGTCGACTCATCAGGTCCTTGACTACACCTTGCATCAAGATTCGGCCTAGTCCAGCCGCTGAGAACTCCGGTGCGACTCTGGCCGTCATCAACAACACCGCGTCCGGACTCACCTCACTGGCCGCGAGCTGGGCGGTCCCGGCCACGTACTGCGCGGGCGCGTACGTCGCGTAGCCCGCCCAGTGCCCGTCGACGTACAGAATCCGTCCACAACTTCCCCAGTCCAGGAGCACAGCCGATATCCAGTCACACTTCGACTGACCGTCAGTGCCGCGCCGACCAGTCTCCCAGAACGCGCAGTGGCGGCACGGGGAAGGTAGCTCGTCAACGTTGTCGAGCGTGAGCGGAACGGGGCGGCGGCTCACCGCTGCCTCAGTCCCGTTCGCCAAGAAACGAGTTCCGGCCGCACCGAGCCCGCCGAGGCCCTGGGTGCGGATACCGATGGCACCCGCTCATTCTAGACGCATCAGAACAAGCATCGCATCGATTTATCGACTTATTAATACGTTCTTAATGCTCCAGTTTCGCGAGAATTCGAGCCAGATCGTCGAGCGAGGCAAACTCGATGGAGATCTTGCCCTTGCGTTGGCCTAGGTCGACCCGACATCGAGTCTCAAACCGCTCGGAGAGGCGCTCGGCGATGTCGGTGAGGCCCGGCGCGCTCAGTTGAGTGCGGGGCTGCCGGAGCTTGGGCCGGCCCTCGTCACCGGTGGCCACCAGTTCTTCCAGAGCCCGGACAGACAGACCCTCAGCGACCACCCGCGAAGCCAGCCGCTCCTGTGCGCCGGTGTCCTCCACGGCGACCAGCGCTCTCGCGTGGCCCGCGGTCAGCACGCCAGCAGCCACCTTGCGCTGCACCACCGGCGACAGTTTCAGCAGGCGAAGGGTGTTGGAGATGTGCGGGCGCGATCGCCCGATCCTCGTGGCTAGCTCGTCATGCGTTGCGCCGAAGTCGTCGAGCAGCTGTTGGTAGGCGGCCGCCTCCTCCAACGGGTTCAGCTGGGCGCGATGTAGGTTCTCCAGCAACGCGTCGCGGAGCAGGTCTCCATCAGCTGTCTCCCGGACTATCGTGGGAAGAGTCTCCAGACCGGCACGTAGCGCAGCCCGCCATCGGCGCTCGCCCATGATCAGCTCGAACTTGCCCGACTCGGTGGGACGCACGACGACAGGCTGCAGGAGACCGACGGCGGAGATCGACGCCACCAGCTCAGTCATGGCGTCCTCGTCGAACACCGTGCGCGGTTGTCGAGGGTTCGGCCGGATCGAGTCCAGGGGCACCTCCGCGAAATAGGCGCCGGCGTACTGGACCTCGCTGGGCAGGTCCTTGTCAACGTCGGGATCCGCTCCGCTCAGGGCGATCCCGGTCTGCGCATCACCGGCAGCCGAGCCGCGGTCGCCGGGCTCCGGCTCTTCCGGGGACGGCGAGGAGTACGGCTGCTCCACGACGGGCGACGCGTCGCCCGGCAAGATCGCCGGTCCGGCGATGCGACGGGAGACATGGGGACCGCTGGGTATCAGCGCCCCGAGGCCGCGCCCCAGCCCGCGCTTCGACGTGTTCATGGGACCTCCTGAGTCTGGGCAGCCAGTTCGCCAGCCGCCTCGAGGTATGACAGCGACCCAGCTGAACCGGGATCGTAGGTCAAAACCGTCTGACCGTAGCTTGGCGCCTCCGAGATCCGCACCGAGCGTGGGATCGCTGTCTCGAGGACTACGTCGGCGAAGTGCCGTCGAACCTCGTCGGCGACCCCCGATGCGAGTCGGGTGCGGCCGTCGTACATCGTGAGGAGGATCGCCCCGACGCGAAGCGACGGGTTCAGGTGTTCGCGGATGGACTCGATGGTCCGCAACAACTGGCTGAGTCCCTCGAGCGCGTAGTACTCGCACTGCACGGGGATCAGCAGCTCCCT
>JAABUR0100009383.1_pt1 | contig 11055 bp, 10 predicted proteins | sample 5560091 | NCBI WGS metagenome assembly JAABUR01 (sample SAMN10711879, study PRJNA513375) | rock metagenome | isolation source: Antarctica rocks | place: Antarctica: Victoria Land, University Valley sud
CGACGGTGATGCCCGCAAACGCGTCTCGCTCCGGTCGGCCGGCATCGCCGTGTGGACCCTCACCTGGAGTGACGTCCGTGCGGCGCTCGACGCGGCGAACGCCGGCGGCGGCGCGGTGGGCGCGGCAACCCCGCTGAAGGGGCCGGTGCGGGCGCAGGCGGGGCAGGCCGTCGTCGCGCAGCTCGGGAAGGAGCATCCGCTCGGCGGTGTGCTGAAGCTGGGCGCGTTCGAGCAGCTCATGCAGCGGCTGCGCGAACCGGACGCCGACGCCTGGGAGAAGATTGGGCTCGCCGTCGCGGTCGGCGCGATGCGCAACGCTCCCGCCGTGGACGTTGAGATGTTCGAGACGGCGGTCGAGGAGGTCGCGCTCGGAGGCAGCCCGACCCACGCATCGATCCCGACCGAGACCCGCGCGGCCGCCTGGGAGAGCACCGGCGGCCTGCTCGCCCACTCTGTGCTGCGCCGGGAGCCGCGACGGTGCGCGGCGGTGGTGTCGCTCGATACCGCGGCAGACGTCAGCCAGGATCAGTGGACGGACTGGCTGCATCTCGGAAACCTGCTCGCCGGGCTTGGCGAGGACGCGGTGATCACCACGACGCGGAGCTTCGAGACGGAGCTCTCCCTGTCGCCGGCCGGCAGCACGGCCGCCCCTGTTGGCGCGCCCGACGCGGGCTTGGACGCGCTGCTCGCCGACGTCCTCGACGACGCGGCCCGTGACCTCGCTCGCGCCGCCGGCGCTGCGGGCTTCGCCTCCTTCGTCGTCGGTCACGAGCCCGGCTGGCCCGACGGCACGCTCATCGAGGTGGCCTGGCCCGGCTTGCGGGTCGGCGTTCTACCGAGCGGGGCGGAGCTCCCGAACGACGCGCACGGCTGGACGCTGCTGCACGCTGACCAGACCACCCCGTCCGAGTTGCTCGCCGCACTCACCCCCGGAGCCACCTGATGCCGACCCTCGTGTTCGCCAAGGAGTTCCTCGACGACTTCGCCAAGCTGCAGCCGCCGGTCCGCCAGAAGGTCCGCGAACTGCCGGACAAGTTCGAGCACGCCACCACGAGCGGGGTCCACCTCGAGAAACTGAACGCGCAGAAGGACGACCGCGTCCGGACCGTTCGTGTCGACAGTTACTGGCGCGGCATCGTGGTCCGGCTCGGTGAGGGTCGGTACGCGCTGCTCCGGGTGATGGGCCACGACGAGGCCAACGACTGGGCGGTCCGACAGCGCTTCGGCGTGAACGCGGTGACCGGCATCGTCGAGATCCTTGACGTCCCGACGGTGCAGGAGCGGGTGGAAGCGCTCGTCAGCGGGGAGGACGCGGCGGTGGCCGGCCTGTTCGACGCCTTCCGCGACCGGGACTTCACCAGCGTCGGCATCGACGAGGCGCTCGTGCCCGTGCTGCGCAAGCTGAGCACCGACGACGAGCTGCTCTCGATCGCCAACTACCTCCCCGACGCGCAGGCCGACGCGGTTCTCCTGCTCGCAGACGGCAAGTCGACCGACGAGGTGTGGCAGGAGATCCAGGAGAGCTACGGCGTCACCCCCGGCGAGACCGTCGACACGGACGACATCGACGCCGCGCTCAGCCGCCCCGCCAGCCGAGCGTCCTTTGCGGTCACGACCAGCGACGAGGAGCTGCTGCAGCTGCTGAGCGGCGACTTCGAGACGTGGCGGACGTTCCTGCATCCCACCCAGCGCGCGCTGGCGTACAAGGAGACGTACAACGGGCCCGCGAAGATCACCGGTGGCGCCGGCACCGGGAAGACCGTCGTCCTGATCCACCGTGCGCGGCTGCTCGCACAGCAGCTCGTCGACTCGGGCGAGCCCGGTCGCGTGCTCGTCGCCACCTACACCACCTCGTTGGCGAAGAACCTGACGAAGGTGCTCGGGACCTTCTGCGATCCGGAGCAGCTGCGGCGGCTGCACATCACGACGGTCGACGCGCTCGCCCGGCAGGTCCTCACCGCCGCCGACGTTAAGCTCCGCCCGGTCGACGGCGATGAGCTGCGCGACATCGCCGAGGAGGCGGCGGGCATGGCCGGCCTCGACAACCTCGGGCTCGACCACCGGTTCCTCGTCGCCGAGTGGGAGCAGGTCGTCCTGGCTCGCGACATCAACACACTTCCTGAGTACGCGATGACCCCGCGGCCCGGCCGCGGGCGCCGCCTCACCCGACCCGAGCGCAAGGACGTCTGGGCGGCGCTCGAACGCGTTACCGCGGAGCTCGCGAGCCGCCGACGGGCCACCTACGTGCAGCTCGCCGCGCTCGCGGCCCAGAGCATGAGCGCGCGAGAGACCGGCCAGTACCGGCACGCGGTGATCGATGAAGCCCAAGACCTCCACCCGGCCCAGTGGCGTCTGCTGCGCGCCTGCGTCCCGTCGGGGCCGAACGACCTGTTCATCGCCGGCGACGCCCACCAGCGCATCTACGACCACCGCGTGAGCCTGACCAGCGTGGGGATCGAGACACGCGGGCGCTCCCGCCGGCTCAAGATCAACTACCGGACCAGCCAGTCGATCCTCGCGGTCGCCCGGGGCATCCTGCGCGGGGAGAAGGTCGACGACCTCGACGGGGAGCTTGAGGCGGAGGTCGGCTACCGCTCTGCGTTCGACGGGCCGGCACCCGAGATCGAGCGCTTCGTCACGCCTGCGGAGGAGGCCGAGCATGTCGTGGACGTCGTCGAGAGTTGGCTCACGCACGGTGTCAGTCCGTCCGCCATTGGGATCGTCGCGCGAACTGGCTTGATGCTGCAACCGGTTCGTGACGAGATGACCCGGAGGGGGGTCGGATCGTCGGAGGTCTCCGACGCGCAACCGTCCGGCGTCAGGCTCTCGACGATGCACTCAGCGAAGGGTCTGGAGTTCGAGCGGCTGGCGGTCGTAAGCGTCAATCGCGACGCCCTGCCGCTCCCGATCGCGGTCACGCCGGCGGCGGAGGACGAACGGCAACACGAGCTGGACGTGCTGCGCGAGCGGTGCCTGCTCTACGTCGCGTGCACCCGCGCGCGCGACGAGCTGGTGGTGACTGGCTCGGGTACTCCGAGCCTGTTCCTGCCAGGCTGAGCTCGATCTGCGTAGGCGGCGCGTCTGATTCGGCGCAAGGTCTTGGCGAATGCGAGTAGATCCGTGACACGGGAGCCGATCACGCTGCGGGCATGCCCAAACCGATCCCGGGAACCGTCGTTCAGGCCGAGACACCGTCGTGGGCGGCGCTTGAGGCGGCGGTCGGGGTTGTCCTTGCGCCCGGCTTCATGTGGATGTTCGAGATCAGGCTCGCGGATGGCACGCGGGTCGACGCATACAAGCACGTCGCCTCCCGCCGCTACCTGTACCTGGGGGAGGACGCGCGGGCGCTCACCTACCGCGGCGAGTGCGGCTACGTCCGGACGGATCTCGAGCAGGCCGTCGCCGAGGTTCTCCGGGGCACGGATGTGTGCGGCCAGCGCTCGACGTCGGCGGGTCGTCGGCGTGCGGCGTAGCGACGTCGAGCCGGTGATCGAGGGCGGCTGGGCGCGGGCGTGCGATTGTGCGGCCCACCGGGCCTGACACGTAACATCGGGTTACCGTGGACGACGCGCTCAAGGGATTTCGGCCGTTTAGCCTCGGCGGCGGGCGATTTGAGCAGCCCGCCGACGGGGTTGGGTTCCCGCTCGATGCCGTGGTGGAACTGGCGCGGTACGAGCGGCTGCTGATCAAGGTCGCGCGGGAGCTCTGGCTAGCCGAGCACGAGGGACGGGTCCGAGTCCCTAAGGGCTTCGAGGAGGCTTTCAAGCTCCGTCTAACCGGGGTTGAACACGGCTCGGTGAGTCCGGTCGTGACGGTGCAGAATCCGGAGGCGGGAGTGCTCTTCGCCGACCCGATGGTGCAACGCGCGCACGGTGAGATCGCGGGGGCGCTGGCTGCGGTCGTGTCCGAGGAGCCGCTCCCTGGGTCGTTCCCCGACGACGCGGTGCCGCTGCTCGTTCCGTTCGGAAGCAGTTTTGCCGAAGGGGAGACCTGCTTCGTGCATCGCCCGCAGGGTTCCGACGTTCCCTACACGCAAGCGGGACGCAAGCACCTGGTTCGCATCGTGTCCGCAGACGACATCAAGTTCGACGGCCACCTAGTGGGTCGGGTCGCCGGCTTCGAGGCCAACCAGCAGACCTTCACGTTCACCGGTCGCGACGGTCGACGGACGCAGGGCGCGTTCGAGCAGCTCGGGATGATCGACGTGTGGAAGAAGTACGCCGATCGTGATGCTCGCGCGCCGTTCGTTCGCCTCTCGTGCCGGTACGCGACGACCGAGACCGGGTTCCTCTCCAGGATCGAAGACGTTGACGATGTCGAGCTCTTCGTGGGCCACGCGGACCGTCTGGCCGGCCAACTCCGTCCGCTACTCGAGCTGCAGGGCGCATGGGACGGCCGGGAGGCCCCCGCGCCGGCGCTCGCGGCGATTGCGTGGGCACGAGACTTCGCGACGGACCTAAATGAGGAAGAGGCGGCGCGTTTTGCGGTCTTTCCCACGCATGAGGGCGGCGTCCTCGTCGAGCATCACCAGGACGGACGCCGTTGGTCGCTCGACATCGACTCGGACGGAAACGCGATCACGGTCACCGTCGACCAGGAACTGGCATCGACGCTAGATGAGATCGCGACGCCTGAGGCGGCGCTGACCCAGTTCCGGGAGTTCTTCGCATGACCGACGGTGAGCTGCGCGACTGCGAGTACGAGCTCGACGACGCAGACGAACTGCTGTGGAGGCAGGTGCACCCCAGGTTCGTGCGCGACGGGGTGGTCGCCGCCGAGGGCTTCGTTGGCCCCAAGCCCGGGACCTCCGAGATCTCGGTGGTGCGGTCAAGCCTCCGTTCGAGCCATCAGGCCCGGGCGCACCACACCGAAACGCTCGGGCTCGACAGCGCAGGGACGTGGGCGGTCAGCGTCGGCGAGGTGCTCAAGACGCGGGGGCGCTCAATCGACGACGCGAACTGCCCGGAGGTGGATACGCCTGGTCATGCGTACGTCGATCTGCGGCTCTTGAGCAAGAACGAACGAAAGCGAGCCCGCGTCGTGCTCGCAGCGGCCGCGACGAACCGCGGGCAGCTCCAACAGGCAGCTTGATGTCGGCGCGGCGCCGCCACACGCCGGGCCGAAGAGATCGACGCACTCCTCACGTTCAATCACGACATCCTCTCGCGGCTGAACAACCCCAGCCATAAGGTGCGTCCACCAAACTGGGGGATTTCATTGCCTCGCTCACGGCAACGCTAGAAGCTCGCGCAGACGCGGCACCGCAGCCTCCAACGTCACGGGGACGGTCTCGAAGCGCACCTTCCAGCGGTCGTCGATCGACCAGCTGACGCCTTTCGCTCGCGCGGGGGTGTGGCCGGGGTCGAGTAGGGCGTCGGGGTAGAGCAGCGCGCCGATCGTCGCGTCGTCCTTGCCGAACCGGCTGAGGTAGCTCGTGAGCTGGTAGAGGTCGGCGCGGTCGACCCCGTCGATGCGGTCGGGGTGCCGGAAGGCGAGCGGCTTGTACTTCGCGTCGATCACGGCACAGACCGTCCTATCGGGCCGGCGGACGAGGATGTCGGGCTTCAGGCGGCCGATCCCCCGTAGGTGGTCGGGGTTCGAGAGGAGGTAGGTGCGCTCCGTCTCGCCCTCCGGCGCGCCGTGCTCGACGATGTGGTTGGGGAAGGCGCCGCGGACCGCCCGGAGCAGGAAGAGCTCCCATAGCTCGGCCACGTCGAGCAGCAGGCCCTCGCAGGGGCCTGCTTCGGTTTGAATGGCGGTGCCGAGCTGCGAGGCGATGCGGTGGGAGAAGAGCGCCACCTCGCGGTAGGGCCGGGTGATCGGGGTGTAGCGCTGCCGCGCCACGGCGCGGACCGTGGGGAGGCGCGGCCGTGCTCCGACGGCGGTGACAAGCTGGGCGCTCAGATCGCGGATCCCGGGTGTGCGCCAGTGGTTCGACCCGAGGTGTTGGGTGAGCGTGCGCTCCGCGAGGACCAGGGTGCGGGCGACGTCGTTGTTCAGGTTTCGAAAGCGGGCCGTCGAGCGCAGATGGACCGAGCCCCGCGCGCGGAGCGCAGCGGTGCCCCGCACGTCGAGCGCACCGCGGACGTGCAGGCCCTCGTAGGTGCGCTCCGCGCGGAAGGATGGTGGGCCGTGGCGCGAGGCCTGGTCGACCGCGCGGCACCAGAGAATCGCCAGCAGCCGGGCGACAAAGACGTCGGAGTGACCGGTCGCTGAGGTGTCCGGGACGGCGATGAGGTTCGTCACGGCCTCGAGCCAGCCGGCGATGATGTCTTCGCCGACTCGAGGGATGATCCGGAGGGTCCGATTTCTCATGCGGATGTCACCTATGTACCGGCCGCTGAACCACTCGCCGTTCGGTGTCGAGGTGAGGACGGGTTCGAGGTCGTCCCGGGCGGCCCCGAGGCGCACGACGAGGTCGAAGTCGGCGAGGTGGGTCTGGAGGTCGAGAAGGAAGTGGTGCTCGGCGGCGCGGCGAGCCTTGGGCTTCGTCGCGAGAGCGATCGGCCGCAGATCCTCCGCTCGGACGACGAACGTCACGGGAGGTTGGGCGCGCAGAAGCCGTCTCGGAAGCGCTTCATCTCCTCCGCGCGGGAGTCGGGGGTCACCCCAGCCAAGTACTCCTCGAGAAGCGGCTCGAGCGAATACGACCAGAGATCGAGGAGGGGCGACAGCGGTTCGCCGCCCTTCCTCCACAGGTAATTGCCGCGCTGGCTGTGCTTCGGGATGAGCCTCGGGTCGCGGGCCACGAAGTCGGCGATCTCGAAGAAGTAGGTGTGGCCGATGCGGTATTGGCCGCCGAGGAGCTTGGATGCGCTGATCTGCTCGTTTAGCTGCTCGGCCCGCTTGGCGAGCAGCTCGATGTCGGCGGCGAGCCCGCCCCAGGGGTGGCGTTTGAGGTGGTCGCGCTTCTCGTGCTTCGGGAGCTTGTCATTCGCGAGGAGCGCGGTCCAGCGTTCGCTGACGACCGGCTCGATGACGTCCGCGCGGAAGTCCGAGAGCAGCCACAAGAACCGGCGGCGAAGCGCGAAGTCGAGCTGCTCGACCGACTGGTCGATAAGGTTCATCGTGCCGATGATGTAGAGGTCGGAAGGAAGCGAGAACGGGCCCCAGGCGTCGGAGCCGGCAGCAGAGAGCTCGATCTCGGCGTCTCGATCGTCGAGCGCCGAGAAGACCTCACCGAGCAGCCGGGTCAGGTCTGCGCGGTTGATCTCGTCGAGGATCAGCACCCAGGGGAGCGGGGCGAACTCGGGCTGCTCGTCGGCGCTCTCCTGGATGCGGTCGACGAGCTTCAGCAGGTGGCCCTTCACCGGCTCGGTGCCACCGCCATCGGTGAGGCGCAGCCCACCGATGAAGTCCTCGTAGGTGTACGCCGGATGGAGCTGGCGACGCTGAACCTGTGCCTTCACCACTTCCTTGACCTTTGCCTCGTTCTGCAGGTAGGTCGTCGGGTTCCAGCGCGCCATCGCGGCGCGACGGATGAGCTGCTCGGCCAACTGCTTGGCCTCGTGGGTCTTGCCGGTGCCCGGAGGCCCAAAGAGCACGACCTGCTTCTTCTGCTCGAGCGCGGTGAGATGGGACTGCGATCGGCTCGGGCGGCGGCCGCGGCGCGCGTCCTCGGGATCCCATGCCTCACGCAGCGGCGAGTAGTAGAAGTCGATCTCACCGCCCCCGCCGGCGGTTCCGTCCGGGAGCAGCTCGGTCAGGCGCTCGCGGATGGCGAAGAGTGCGCGGTCCGGATCGCCGTCCTTGTCCGAGTCGTCGACGACGCCATGAAGCTTCACGACGATCTGCGCCTTGTCGGCATCGACCGCGATGCGCTCGAACGCATCGGGGAAGAGAAGGTGGAGCAGGATGTTGCGCATGGTCTGCGCTCCCTCCTGCGGGTCCTTGACGGTGTCGTCGAGCCAGCTCTTGAAGGCCCACGGATCGGCCTCAGGGTCAACCAGCGTTGCCCGTTCATCCTCGCTTTTCGCCTTGAGGGCTGCGGTGAACCTGATGAGGTACGCAACAAGGAACGGGCGGTAGGAGTTGAACCCCTGGCCCGGGCCGCCGATCCCGCCGGCCATCCCGTGCCAGATCACCCCGTCCTCCTCCAGCTTCTCGCCGTCATTGAAGGCGAGCACCTCGCCGATCAGCTCACGCTTCCGGTCGGTGCCGACGGCGGTCACGGCGAACGCCTGATAGATCGCAATGGTTTCCGCCATCAGCCGGACGACGCCCGGAGCCTGCCCGTCGAGCTGCTTCTTGAGCTTCTCGATGAACTTGGAGTCGTCCTCGAGAAGGTTCTCCACGAAGGCCTCAACGAGCACCGCCACATTGTTCGGGGTCCACACCTGCTCCTCGGCGCGCAAGGACCCGTCTTCAACGAGGCAGGTGGTACGCCATGCGTCGATCAGGTTGTCGACGGGCATGCGGTCCTGCTCGGTCCAACGGGCCATGATTCTCCATTCGGGATGCGTGGCAGACGGGGCGTGGGGTGTAGGGGGCCGCTGACACGATCGTCAGGACACGTCGTTGAACCGCAGACGAATGCCGCTTCCCAGCTCGGTGTACCCCTCGCGCCCCGGCTCGAACGGATTCGGCAGCACCGGGAGCTGACGCTCTTCTGGAGTCAGGACGGAACTGATGAAAGATGAAGACGATCCGATACGCGCCCTTACGCGCTCGTCGGGCGAAGTTGACTTCCGATCGCCCCATCTCGAACTCGGGCTCGTCTGTCTTGGTCGTCTTCACCTCGAAGAACAGTGGTCCCTGTTGACGGTCGATCTTGAAGTCGTAACCGAGGCCGTCGTGCCCATCATGGCCTCCAAGTCGACGCACGCGATTGCTGGAGACCCACGAGTCCGGCGTGGTCTCCGCCGCGTAACCGCGCAGGAGCCATTCGTACGCCACCTCGCGCGCGAGCGCATCGCGGCCGTCGCGGTCGCGCGGACCCCGCTCAAGGTGCTCGGCGCCTCCTCGCGGACCCCGGGCTTCCTGCCGGCGCTCCTGGCGCTCGTCGACAAGCTCGAGACGCTGCGGGTCAGCCCCGCGCGGTGGATCGCGGCGGCGCGCGTGGGGGGCGGCCGAGTCTGGGCGCGCGGACTACGCCGAGGATCTCGGCGCGCTGTTTAGCGCCTACGCCGCGGGAGTCGAGCGCGCGGGGCGCCCCGACGCCACCCAGCACGCCATCGCGGCGCTCGACGCGCTCCGCGAGGAGCCGGCGAGCTGGGGCGGCACGCCGGTGCTGCCGTAACGGCCCGACGGCTGCACGCAGCGGTTGGGCTTCGGCCTTGTGGCCTGTCAGGCTCGTCTTGCAGCCGGCGACTGTAGGCGTGTGAGTCGCGAGAAGGACAGTAAAGATCTCGGCGCGGGCTGCGGGTGCCTGTTGCTCATCGTGGCAATCGCCCTGGTCGTGGCGGCCGCGATGTCGCTGGCCGCGCTGGTCGACCCGTTTGACTGGTACCCGTCCTTCGACGAGCTCTGGGCGGACTGCGAGGACGACTTCGCCATCGCGCAGGACGAGTGCTCCTACGAGCAGCGCTTCCCCGGGTTCTGGTGGCATCTGGCCGTCAACCTCGCCTACGCGGCCGCGGCGCTCGCGGCGCTGCTGGTCTTCGCCGGGACGGTGCCCGAATTCCGAGAGCGCCGCGTGGCGCGCCTGTCCAGCGCAGCAACGTACGCGATCTACGAGCAGGCCCGGGCCTCGCTGACGCTGTCGGCGGTGGGCGTCGCGATCCTGGCCGCCCTGCCGATCGTCGTGGTCGTCCTATGAGCGCTGGCGCCGATTGCTGCGATCCGGCCGTTCGCGCCGAGCGCGCCCTACGACGCGTCGGGCAACGCCAGAAGCAACGTCGCTGGCTCGTCGCGTCCGGCCTGCTCGCGGCGGCGGCCGCCATGCCGTTGCTCACCGGCAAACCCGGCAGCATCGTGGGAGGCCTGGTCGCGTCGGCGCTGTGCGTCGGGCTGGCGGTCGCCGCCTGGCCGTGGGCGTGGTCGGTCGAGGAGCGCGAGCACCACCACCTCGAGGCCATCTGGCGCGAGGCCCGCACCGACGCCCTCGCCGACGTCGCGTGGGAGCGCTACGCCGCCTGGGCGGTCGCTGACGGAGAGCAGGTCCGGCTCCTGCGGCTGACGTGCCTGCCTTGCACCGACCACGCCCCTCGCCGTCTAGGAAGCCACGTCGTCGAGTCGATCGACGCGGCGGCGATCGCCGACGCGGCACAAGCGATGGAAGCGCTCCGCAAGGCCTGCGAGGACCGGGAGCTCGCCGCCCGGCAGGCGCTCTCCGACGCGCAGCTGCTCGGCGAGCGACAAGCCGACGACGAGGCGCTCGCGGCCGTCGACACCGCCGCCGCCCGGGCGCAACGCGAAGCCGACGAACAGATGCGACGCGAGGTCGAGGCTCAGGACGCCGCCGAACGCCGAGCGCAGGCCGCGGCGCTCGCCGAGGCGCTGCGCCGACCGTAAATCGTGGGACCCGGAAGATGCTGGACAGCAGCTGGCCTTCCCCGGAGCGCGCTTCGATGAGCGATGACGTCGACGAGGCCTTCACCCGCATCGAGGACTTCCTCGCCGCCCAGACGGCGGGTGGCAGCCGCATCGAGCTCGACAAACGTGCTCCGGCTGCAGGAGTCCGTGGGCGTCGACGACGACACGCGGGCCGACTTCGTCCAGCGCCTGAGCGCCGTTCAGCCGAACGCGCCGGCCGGTGCCGTCCTGCTGGGGCTGCTCGTCGGATTGTCGGCCGCGCAGCTGCAGGCGGAGAAGGCGTGAGCCTGCACTGTCAGGTCGCCGTGGCTGACGGCGACCTTCCTCTCATGGCCGCACCGATCGAAGACCTCGCCGCACCGACGCTCGTCAGCGACTGGCACGACGCCGCCGCGGTCGACGCCGTGCTTCTCGTCCGTGAGGTCGAGCGCCGGGAGAAGCGCGACGGGTCGCCGTTCCTGCGCCTGGTGCTCGGAGACCGTTCCGGGACGATCGGTGCGGTCATGTGGACCCCGGACGAGGTGAGCGAGACGATCGACGCCGGTGCGCCGGTACGTGTCCGTGGCCGCTGCGCCGACCACC
>JAABUR0100009388.1_pt1 | contig 11051 bp, 16 predicted proteins | sample 5560091 | NCBI WGS metagenome assembly JAABUR01 (sample SAMN10711879, study PRJNA513375) | rock metagenome | isolation source: Antarctica rocks | place: Antarctica: Victoria Land, University Valley sud
ACCCGACGCACCCACCGCGGCGACACGCGGCCAGCCAGCCACGACCAACACCAAACGAAAGGAGAAAATGATCAAGACCAACTGCCGTCACACCGACCCCGCCGACTCACGAAAGATCGAGGCTAGCTGGAGTCGTTGAATCACTCGCACTGGTGCGTCCATTGCTGGCTGAAATACCTGCATGAGTTGGCGTGGCACCGTACCCTCGGTGAATCGAACCTCGAGGACATAGCTTCGTGGTGGCCGCAAAAATCCACTTATAGCCTCATTTGCACTCGAAGAGTTGCTTGCATCGTCGCCGCCGACGCGAGCAGCGTCAAAGTCGGCGCAGTAGCGCAGGAGGTGGCTATCGCCCCGGGAAATCGTGCGACCGAGATTCAACCGGAATAGCTTAGCGCCTGCGCTTTGGAAGACTCGTGCGCCTTCCATTGCGCAATTTTCTAGACCTCGCAGCTGAAGCAGGTCCAATCGCATGCTGGGGTCTAGCGGCTGGTAGATGACGGTGCGGTTTTGAAGGTGGTCAATGCGTGCCTCGATTACCTCTTCCGTAAGCCACGACTTGATCCGGCGCTCTGCGTTGACTCGGACCACCTCGCTGAGGGCCAAAATCGCTGCCGAGTTCATCGCGGACAGGGCCAGCTTATTCAACTGCGTATTGGCCGAATGGACCACGTCTGACAACGGCAGGGCTTGGTCGATCAGGGGCAGCCACGTCGACACGAAGTCCTCGCGGTCTGTCTGATTCATCCCCAATACAGACGCAAGGGCGTCAAGCGTTGCTCGGCGAGGCCGCCGGATCCGACCAGACTCCAAATTCCGGATGGTTCGAACGTGAATGGCCGCCGATCCAGCTAGTTGCTCCTGAGTCATCCGGTTACGGACTCTCATCACTCTAAGCCATTGTGGGCCGTCAGGTTCACTCATTGTTGCCTTCCCGCAGTCGCATCTCTATCAAACTTTTGCCAAATTAGATGGCCTACATTCGCCACAGTATTTGTCCTACTGGGTGCCCACGACGAGCGTCTCGGGCGGCGTGGACGATTTCGGGTGCGATGGCATGTAACTGGTTGATGGTCATGACCCGTGCGATCTGGGTCATGAGCCCTTCGATCAGCCGGAAGTTGCCGCCGGTGTCTTCGTCATAAATCTCCTCCTCGAGATTGATCGCACGCTGAACCGGCCACCCGGCCTCGGGTGGCTGGAATCTGTTGCCCAGGACGGCATCCGACCCGGGCGTCTGACCAGGCCCCACTCGATCAACAGTCCTGGAATGCCATCGACAGGAGGTTCGTGTCGCTGGTCGCGAACAGTGACACAGCCGTTACCTCGGCGTGATCTCTGTGATCCGAATGCGACGATCGAGGTCGGTTGGTCAGCGGATCCGCTTTAAGAGTGTCGCCGACCTCGCGGTTGGTGAACGCCCCGTCAAATCCTGGTGCCGGTGAAGATGGAACGTTCTCATGGCCCGAGGGCTTCCGATCACCGGGTGGTGCGGGCTGTCATCCGGTCAGTGTCGCCTCCCACCTGAACGCCCCGGGTCTTTGCCGCGTGTCACGATCCCATCTCGCTGCCCAGTTCGATCGGCCCGGCGGGGTGTGGGGGGTCGTGCGCGCACGTGCATGACTTCGGCCCCCAGGGTCAGCTCAAGGAGCGGACTTCAGCCCCATCGAGCAGGAAGACCCCGACGAAGACGCCGCCGACAACAACGATCTGAGCAGCTATCCGCTGCTGCAGACCCTGGAACCGGAACTGTCTCAAGACCACTCAGCAGAAGAATTCGAAGAGGCCCTGGAAACCTTGCTCGACCGCCTTGAGCTCCTGCAATCCCATCCGCCGAACTAGCCCCACCGTGCACCGTTGTGGCACCCGTTCACGTCACGCTTGTGACAATCGGGTGGCAAATAACTTCCCGCGAGCGAGTCTACCTTCACCCTGCGCCGAGCACCGGTCCACCACCAGGGGGTGCGCAAGCCGCGGACCGCTCGCCTGTCAGACCTCGACCGTTCACACTCGTGCGGTTCGTCGGGGTCGACCTTGCTGGGTCTAGCCGCCGATCTCATCCTCGATAGCCTGCATGATCAGCGTCCGTCGCGGATCAGCCGGTCCGCGCGCCCTGATGTCCGAACGCACCCGCGACGGCCTCGTCGTCGCCCGGGCCCGCGCCCGCACCGCCGGCCACAAACCCAAACTCGGCACCCGGCAGGCCCGGGATGGCCCGGCAGATGTACGACGAGACCCTCCAAGGCCGGCACCGCTACACCGTCGCCCAGATCGCCGCCAAGTTCGGCGTCACCCGACAGCCGCCGACGGCGGGCCACCTGAGGACACCGTGGCTGGCCCTCAGCCCGGAGTGCCGATCGCCTGGTCAGCGGTCCCTACCCATCACTGCCGGCGGCAACCGAACGCCTCCGCTCGGAGGCATCGTTCGCCGCCTTGTGCGGTGCTGCGCCCGTCCATGCGTCCTCCGGACGCACCGTGCGGCACCGGTTGTCCCGTGGCGGTGACCGGCACGCCAACAACGCGCTCTACCGCATCGCCCTGGTCCGGATGTCCAGCCACCAACACACCCGCGGCTTCGTGGCCCGGCACGTTGCCGCCGGACGCACGAAGCCCGAAATCATCCGCCTCCTGAAACGGGCCATCGCGCGGGAGATCTACCGGCACCTCACCCGGTTCACCCCGGTACCCAGCTACGACGACCTGCGGCCTGCCCGGCAAGCCAAGAACATCACATTGACCGCCGTGGCCAACCACTTTGGCGTCTGGCCAGGCGTCATCTCCCGCATCGAACGCGGACTCCAACGCCACGACCAACTCGCCGACTAGTACCGCAACTGGCTCGCTGCCGCTGCCTAGGAAGTCGCCTGGCAGGATGAGTCGATGAATACCGTTGCAGTCAGCGTGCAGGGTTCACCGAGCGATATTAGTTCGTGGACAGCTCTGGCCCGAAGGGTGGAAGCGGCGGGGTTCGAGGCGCTGCTGGTCGGCGACCATCCCGGATCTGGGCCCTCGCCCTGGCCAGCACTCGGCGCGGCAGCGGCGGTCACGGATTCGTTGAAACTGGGGACTTGTGTGTTGCAGTGCGGGGCACGCGAACCACTCGACATCGCAAGCGATGCAGCAACGTTAAACTTGCTCGCGCCTGGACGGGTAGTTCTGGGCATGGGCGCGGGCCACACGCCGGCTGAATGGACAGCTCGCGGTACGGACAGGCCGAACTCGGCGGATCGCGTCGGTCGGCTGAAAGAGATCGTCGACGCAGTCGCAGGCCTCCTGAACGGCGAAACTGTCACCGCTGCCGGCCGCTACACAACGCTGGACGAGGCGAAGCTCGACGACCTCCCCATCTCCGGCGGTGTCACGCTGTCGATCGGTGGCGGCAACGCCGAGCTGTTGCGGTTCGCAGCCGAACACGCTGACATTGTTGGTCTCTCCGGGCTGGGCCGGACGAAGCCCGACGGCCATCGCCACGAAATCCGGTGGCTTCCAGCCCAGATACAGAGTCAACTCCAGGCTGTCGCGGAAGTCAGCGCAGCAACAGGGCGGACGCCTGCGATCGAAGCACTGGTCCAGACAGTCGAAGAAACGACCGACAGGCGCTCTGCCGCAGAAGCCTTCGCGGGCCAGATCGGCGGATACATCCCGGCTGACGCACTTCTCACCGCACCATTTGCGCTCTTCGGAACTCCGCGTCAGATGGCTGACCAATTGTCACAGCAGCAAGAGACCTTGGGGATCCACCGCTACGTCGTTCGTGACAGCACCCTGCCGGTGATGGAACGCGTTCTCGAATACCTCGCCCGTTAGCAGAAGCCCGGCCGCAAGTGTTCGGCCGCCGATCAGTCCCTTCAAAGCGTCTGCGTCTCGCAGCACAACACTGCCTTCACACACATAGCAGCATCAGTGGCTAGGTACGCCGTCGTTCACCTCGCTGCCGCTCGATCAGGGCGCGGACTTCATCACGGGGTGGCCGGCTGTCGGGGTACCGCTTGAGCAGCTGGATTCGCTCGCGGAGCTGTCGCCAGAACATCACTATCCGGGCCCGGTTCACTGCTGGTCACCCCCGGCCGGCGGCCTCGGCGGACGGCCGCTGTTTCTGGATTCATCGTCCAGGCCATGTAGTTCCCGCACTGCGTCGAGGCGGAACCTGATGCCCTCGGCTACCCCATCGTCCGGCGCGGTGTCAGCGGGGTAGTCCTGGGCCAGTTTGTCCAGAATCTCGGCGCGTTCATTCGCTTCGTTCCCACCGATCTGTTCAGCGGTAGCCGAAATGGCCCGTATCTCCCCGACGGCCCGATCCAGATTAGTCCGGGTAGCCGTCAGCTGGTCGGGGTCGGCCAGGTTCCACCGGTACTGGTCCAGGTGGCGGCTGAGGTCGCGCAGGAATACCGGACCCAGCACCCGGCCGCTGTCGACCTGGTGCTGAGCTTCCCCGATGATGGCCACGTCGAGTGGAACATCCCGATCCGGTTCGTGGCGCCAGGTTTCGGGTGCGCCGCCGGCCGCGTTCACGCCATCCCAAGCCACCCCGCAATGCCATGCATGCCGCCGGCGATGGCACCCAGACGGGGGGGATCACCGTCGCGGCGCCGACAGCACGGGTGATCACTCCCCCGCCGAGGAATCCCCTGCTCCACCGGCCGCAACGCCCACCGGAACCGCCGCCCCGAACACCCCGTAGGGAGATCCGTCCGACCGACGCAGGTACGCCTGCTGCTTGTGAGAGGTCGCCTGCTGCTGAGTGCGTGCCCCTCCTGCGGGGTCTCTGACCACGATCTCCCAGACGGTCAGCTGGCCGACCTCGTCCTGTCCTGCCCGGGACGCGGCACCACGTAGCCGTACATTCTGTCCAGGGCCCACGTCACCCACCCCCACGACAGCGACTCGGTCCACGTCACCACCGGAACCGCGCTGTCGTCGTCAACGCGAGCCGCGGCCAGCCCAATCTGATGCATCCAGTCAGACACCGACAGCACCGACAACCACCGTTGGAGGTACGGCAGATCGCTGTGCAGTGCAGATGTTCCGCTCATCTGCTGCACCCTCCCCCACGATCCGCGCTGTCGCACAACATGCACCGGAAATAGCTAGCTAGATGCCTGGCTAGATGGCGTCGTGCTGTCGGGTGATCAGTTCCGCGATCAGAACTTTCTTGGTCCTACCGGTGTGAGCAACCAGTTCTTCCAGCTTGCCGAACACGCTCGCCGGCAGCGCGACGTTGAGCGGGATCTGTCCCTCTCGGGGAGGCCCGGACCGCCACCGGCGTTAGCGCCGCCGGCGCCGCGGCCGCCGCGGATCGCGCGGTTGGTGCTGCGATCGGGTGTCGACCGGATCGATCTGCTCGTCCGCTGCCGGCTTGGGTCCGCAGGGTCGTGGCTGTGGCCTAGCCATGTGTGACACCCGTTCTGTGATGGACATGTATGCGGCGTGGACGGCGGCTCCCCGTCGTACCAGCCGAAGCAGTCGCGGGCGGCCAGGGCTTCGCGGACGACGGGACGCGGTAGTGGTCGAGATGCGGTGTTGGCAGAGAAATCCGACGTCACGCTGATCCGATCCGGTGCGTCGACGCCGGCTCCGGTCCGCGGATCCCGCACCGCACTGCCCGGAGTGACTACCGTGGTGGTGGCAACGCTCTCGGCCACACCCGGCCGCGGACACCATCGACGTCGCCGTCAGCATCGGCACTGAGCACATCGCCATCGCGGTGATGGACAACGGTGAAGGACTGGGCGGGCAGCAGCCGGCAGAGCTGGTGCGCCGATTCGCCCGCGGCGTACAACTGGCTCAGCGCACCGACTCCGGGTCGCGGATTCGGTCCGGCCGGCCGTCAGTTGGGGGTTCGGCCTGTCGTTGGTGCACAGATCGCCCAGGCATACGGCGGCGGGTTCGCATTGTCCGAGCGGCGCGGCGGCGGAGCGCTGACGGTCGGCCGTGGGGGTAAGGCAGCGGGTTTGTCGCAGCGCAGCTTTGTTCAGAGCGAGCCCAGCATGGCGGCGTTGACGGCGTAGACGCCGATCAGGGCCAGCCCAGCGACCCAACGATCGGCGGCCCAGAAGGCCAGCGCCCCCACACCGAACCAGAGGATCCGGAACGCCGCATCCAGCGGGCCGGGCAACCCCACCGGCGCCTTCGGCGAACCGAAGATGCCCCAGGCAACGGCCATCAGCACCGGTGCGCCGACGCCGGCCAGGATCCGGATCGGCAGCCCCTGCTGCAGGTGGAATCCCCACAGGCAGACGCCGACCAGCACGGCAATCTCGAGCAGAAATGCCACCACTGAGTTGACGGTGCTCATGATTGGGCCACCTTGTTCCACTCGGAGAGGCTGACGGCGAGACCCGCGATCAGCCGGTCGAAGGATGCTGAGATCTGTTGCGGCATACCGAATCCGCCTTCGACCTCGAGGCTGACGAATCCGTGCAGGGCGCTACGCACGATCCTGGTCGCGTGGATCGCCTCGTCACCCTTGAGTCCGTAGTCGCGCAACGCCGCCACCAACGAATGCACGGCAAGAGCGGCCGCCGCCACGTGCTGCGGATCGTCCGGATCCGGTACCCGCTGGGTCAGCGGGTAGCGCCCTGGGTGCTGCAATGCGTAGTCGCGGTAGGCGGTGGCGGCCGCCTGCAGCGCCTGCTCGCCCGACCGGCCGGCGACGGCCGCCGACAGCCGCTGCGCCAGCTCGGCGGTCGCACGCGCAGAAACCTTCTGCTGCAACGCGTCCAGATTGCGTACATGCTTGTACAGCGACGGTGCCGCCACCCCGGTACGAGCTGCGACGGCGGCCAGACTCACCGCGCTAGCGCCCTGTTCGTCGACCAGACCGACCGCGGCGTCCACCACACTGGCGGTGGACAGCCCGGCCCTAGGCATGTGAGACCTCGGCAAGGAACGGAAGCAGGGCCGCTGCGGTGGCGTCCGGTAGCTCGGCGTGCGGGTAGTGGCCGGCGCCGTCGATCAGTTCGACGGAGACCGCGGTGTGGGTGCGGAGCAGCTGCTCGTCGCTGGCGGCCTCGGCAACGGCGTCGGGGAAGTCGGGATCCTTGCTGCCCATCACGATCCGCACCGGACAGCGCAGCTCGGAGATCCTGGCCCGGCAGCGCTCCTGCTCGGTGGCCACCCCGGCGGTGGCGGCCATCCGGCCCTTCTGCTTGAGAATGGCGTGCATAGCACGGGTGTAGTCGGCGAAGTCGGCAGGCCTGGCCGCCTTGTACAGCGACGGATAGTAGGCCTTGCTCCAGATCAGCGGGCTGTGGGTGACGATCTTCTCGGCCAGTTTCAGCAGTGGGTTCAGCTTGGCGTCGTGCAGGAACGGGCCGACGAGGGCGATGCCGTTGACCAGCTCAGGTGCCTCGGCAGCGGCCCAGATCGCGGCAGCGGCGGCGTTGGAGTGGCCGACGATGGTGGCTGGCCCACCGAGGTGACGGATCAGGGCCAGCATGTCGTCCCCGGTGGCCGGGCTGCCGAAGCCTGCCCACTGAACGCTCGACTCGCCGTGCCCGCGTTGATCCATTCTGGCGACCCGGTGGCCGGCGGCCAGCAGTAGCGGCTGCAGGAAGCGGAAGGCGGCCATGGTGTCGCCCATGCCGGCGACCAGCAGCACCAGCGGTGCGCCGTCCCGGCCGGCGACGTCGTAGGCCAATCGGCCACCCGGCTGATCAAGGAACTGGGTTGTTGACATGGCGTTCTCCTCGTTGGCTACGGTTAATAGCCGCAAAGCTAATGTGCGTAGCCGATCGTGTCAAGCTGCTATCCGTCGAATCTCACTTCGCCTGATCGGTAGCCATCCATCGGCTCGGCTCGGCCCGAACCGATGCCGGCCGCGTCAACCCGCTCAGATGTCAACGGGCATGCGTTCCGCGCGTCACCACCCGGTGGCGCGGCAACCATCGTCAGGCAGCACTATTCGATGCCGACCGCGCGACATTGGTTTAGAGAGAACCACTCTCGAGCGATGCCCTACCGTCGGCGTACAAGATGCTGCCGAGGTTGTCGGTGAGGGGTAGTAGTGGGCGCCGATGTCGGTGAGGAAGCCGGCGATGGAGCTGGAGGGTTCGTGCTGGATGTAGGTGGTGCCGGCGATACCGGAGCCGGGGTCGACGGCGATGTCGGTGACGCCGGTGAAGTAGTTCCGCAGCACGTGTGAATTGGTGCTGGTGATCTTGCCGATCATGACGCAGCCGCTCGTGGCCGATGGCCGGTGGGTGGGATGTTTCAGTAGGCGATCCCGCCCTGGCGGGCGGTCAGACGTTGTCCAGTGTCGCCAAGGAAGCGTCGACAGCGCCTTCGACGTGTAGGCGAGGGGTGGGGAAGCGATCCATCGTCAAGGACCTGGCGCCGCACCCATCGCGCAATCGCGGTCGTCAAACCCCGACTGCCTCGGCAACCCGGTAACCGACTTCGGCGAGGCCCTCAGCCAGGACAGCCCCGTAGGAGCCGATGCCTTCAGCAGTGATTAGGACACCGTCGAAGTCGCCGCCGGTGCGGCGGGCGATCCAGTCACGGTCACGGGTGTGATCGGCGGCGCTGTCTTTATCACACTGGACATTGCGATGTCTCCTTCACTTGAACCGGGATGGCGTCGTTGCCGACGTCGGCCCGGGAGTGAAGTCACTACGAGGCAGGCCTGTAACGGGTCACAGCCAGAGTCGTTTCAGCGGCTCGGGTTGGACATGCTTCCCATCAAGCCATCGTGGTGGGCCAGGGTCGACACCCGCTCCCGGACCTGACGGACAGATCCCGGGCAAGGCACCCCGAAGGGGTCAGGCGATTCACGAGTCACATCCGATCCGAGAGACCGCCGTCAACCCTGCCAGCCAGCCCCAGGCCAGCCACCACGAACACTTACAGGCGGTTCAGACGCTCATCCCGCTGACGGCTCGGGCGCGTCAATGACCTTCGGGGTTTCAGCGCTTCGGTCCGCCTTTCCAGGGCGCCGTCGTGTAACTATGACCCCTGCCACGCAGAGAAGACCTCCGACAGTGGCAAGTGGCGTCGGAACTTCATTGAGCATCAGCCAAGAGAGCCCGATCGCAATCGCGGGGACAACCAACGTGGTGGCGGTCAGACGGCCGGCGGAAGTCCGGGAGAGTGCGTAAGCCCACGTTGTGAAGGCCACAGCAGTTGGCCCGACGCCGAGGTACACCACCCCAATTACGTCGCGGGCTGGCGTCAAGGCCAATTGGGACCACGCCTGTCCGGCAAAGGGCGCCGTAGCTAGCGCTCCGATCGCGCAACCGAGCCAAGTCGCGGTCAAGGCGTCGACCCGGGGTAACGCGAGCTTCTGGACTAAAACGCCGCCAGCATAAAGCACGGCAGCAAGCAGGCCCAGAACGATTGCCGTCACGTCGTTAACTCCATTCGTATGGCTTCCAATGGAAATCACCACAACGCCGACGACGGCGATGGCAAGGCCGACGAGGAGTGGACGTGGAAAGCCTTCTCCGAAGAACAATCCGGCGACTACCGCTACAAGCAGTGGCGCCACCTGCACCAACATAGACGCCGTGCCCGCATCCAAATGTCGCTCCGCCCAGTTCAAAATGACGGTGTATCCAGCGAACCAGATCACCCCATAACTGGCCACCAAGGCAAGGGTTCGTCCCCGCGGCAACGGTTTACGCCGGCGAAGCGCAAGCAGGGTGAGCACAAACGTGCCCGTCAACAGCCGGGAAAAGGCCAGTGGGCCAGGGTCAAGAACGCGGCCAACCGAACGGATCACGACGAATGCTGAAGCCCAAAGTAGGAGCGAAACCGCTGTGGCCAGCACGATCGTTCGGTCAACAGACCGCAGCTTGCTGTCATGCACTTCTGCTCGATTCCACACCGCGAGCCTTCCAGAAGCGAACCATGAGCACAATCAAACGTTTCTCGATCATCGTTAAGCTTCGCTGAACTATTACAGCGTGCATGTTCAGCGACGCGGTACCCCGCCGCCTGAGTTTGGGGAAGTTGCTGGCAGAATGTCATGGGTTGATGAGCTGCTAGTAGCCGGGTGAGTGAATGAGACAGAGCACGACGCCCAGCAGCTCTTTGAGGAGCACAGATGACGAATGTTGATCGATTGGGTGCGGGGCTGCGGCCAAACTATCCGATCAGAACGCCACGCCTGCTGCTGCGGCCGCACCGCGCCTCCGACGTTGACCAGCTGTTCCAGTTTCACTCCGACCCAGAGGTGGCGCGTTTTGTCCCGTGGCCGGTGCGAGACCGCGCTACGACGGAGGAGGCGTTAGGAGTGAAGCTAAACCAGGACGCGTTGTCCGAGCCGGGGCAATGGTTGGTGTTAGCTGTGGAGCTGGGTGAGACGTCAACGGTCATCGGCGAGGTGCTGTTGAAGTGGACGAGCGCAGAAGACCGCCAGGGGGAATTGGGTTTCGCGTTCGCCCGCCAGCACCACGGCCGTGGCCTCGCCGCCGAAGCCGCTGGCGCGATAATCAGGCTCGGCTTCGGCGAGCTCAGACTGCACCGCATCACCGCCGTTTGCATTGAGGGGAACGAGGCGTCCACCCGGTTGCTGCGACGTCTTGGCTTCGCGCTCGAGGCGCGCTTTGTCGACAACGTGATCTTCAAGGGGCAGTGGGCCACGCAGCTCGTGTACGCGCTCACCGTGGACAGGTGGCGGGACGAGAGCGCGGCGCGCGGGGCCGCTGCCAATGCCGACGTCGACGCGGTCGTCGACCTGGTGAGCCGCTTCTTTGTGGCCTTCACGTCTGGGAAGGGGGTCGACCAGCGGCTCGACGCCCTTCGCACCGTCATGCTGCCAGAGGCGATAGTGGTCCGTACCTGCGGCCAGCCAATGGCCGTCTACGACGTCGACTCTTTCATCGCCCCGCGCCGGGCCCTGCTCACCGACGGTTCACTCACTAACTTTCACGAGCACGCCGCCCACGGTCGCGTCGACGTCTACGGCGACATCGCGCACTGGTTCGGGTCAAGTCCGGGGGCGTGGTGTATGAGGTGATCCCTCGTGGTTCTGGTCAGGCTGTGAGCTGACCGATGGTGGCGGGGTCGGTGGTCACCTCCTGGTCGGGCTGGGGATGGTTGTCGATGATGGC
>JAABUR0100009390.1_pt1 | contig 11049 bp, 21 predicted proteins | sample 5560091 | NCBI WGS metagenome assembly JAABUR01 (sample SAMN10711879, study PRJNA513375) | rock metagenome | isolation source: Antarctica rocks | place: Antarctica: Victoria Land, University Valley sud
CCTGCCAGCGTCATGAGCTGATTGGGTGCGGCAGGAACCGGCGGACTGTGCTGGCCGTCAACACACAAAGCTTGCGAGTGCCCTGGGAGCGTGGATGCCGATGTGATGCGTGCGGTCGAGTGACTGTGTGCAAGTCCATGCGCATATGCATCTTTCATGCCGCGACACCGCCGCGCTGAGCGAACCATGTGTTTGGGCCAAGGTCCTGGCTCAGCAACAAGCATGATAGTTGGTTGGGGTGGCCAGCCCTGCATAGTGCGAGAGTGCGCTGCGCAGGACCTGCGGCTGCCGGGCGCGCACGTGGACGTCAATGTGCACCCGACCAAGCGCGAGGTGGGCTTCCTGCACCAGGAGGCGCTCATTGCGCGCCTGTGCCAGGCCGCCGAGGCGCTGCTGCTGGGCTCGAACTCGCAGTGCGCGCGCCGCCGGCCCCCTGCGGGCTGCATGTCCCCTGCGCTGCCCCGCAGGGCCTGGCAGGTCTGGCCGACGTGCAGGGGCGGCGGGAACCGGCCGGCTCTACGTGTGCATGCGTGTGCGCTCGGCTGGGTTGCTCGCTCAGCTCGACGAACAACTGTCAGAGCCAACAGGAACGGAGTCTGTGCAATGCGCAGCTGTGTCTGCATGCTGATGTGCTCACAACCGCGCGTAAGCGGGTCAGTGAACCGCGGACGTCTGCCTGATGTGCTGTGCGCCGGCTGCGCCAGGCGCACGTTCACACAGACGCTGCTGCCGAGCGCGCCGCTGGTGCTCAGCCCCGACCGCGCGCTCGCGCGCGCCGCCGCCGCCGGGGGAACCCAGGGCGCGGAGCGCCCCGGCGCGGGTGCGGCCGGCGCCGCGCGCAGCAAGCGCGCGCGCAGCGGGGGCGCCGCGGGCGCGGTTGAGGGCGCGAGCGATGACGATTCCGTTTGTAGCGTGAGCGAAGAAGAGGATGAGGATGCGGAGGGGCGGCGGGGGGCGCCGGCGTGGCCGCCACCCGTCCTCACTGCGCGCCGCGACAAGGTGCGGGCCGCGAGCCTGCGCTCACCCGCCTGCATGTGCGCTGATGCGCCCCGCACCAGCACCGGCATCGGGGGGCAATGCTGTCCGGCGGATGATGGGGTGGCAGCGGCCTCAGCAGAGCGCGCGAGGCAGGCGCATGCTGGCGCGCGCCGACAGCCGCAGCGGGGCCGCTCCCTCACGCTGTGCCGGCCGGCGCCGCGTCGCCGTGCGCAGGCGGCGCGGGGCTGAGCGCGGCGGTGCGCGGCGGCCCCGCCCGCTCTGCGTGAGTCGCCTGCCGGTGCCCCGCGCAGGCGGCCTATGATCCGCGCAAGCTGGTCCGTACCGACAGCCGCGCGCAGACGATGGAAAGATTCCTGCGGCCGTCGCCGCGGGCCGGCAGCGGCGGCGGCAGCCCCTTCGCCGGCGGCGGCAGCCCCTCCGCGAGCGGTGGCAGCCCCCCCGCCCGCTGGCCCTCCGGCCCGGTCGCCACCAGCGCGCCGGGCGGCGGCGGCGGCGGCGGCGCCGGCCCCGGCAGGCACTCCGGCAGCGCCCCCAGCAGGCTGGGGCCCCCGCGCGCCGGCGACGCGGCGGCCGCCGGCAACGGCGCTGCGGCCGCCGGCGGCGACGCCGCGGGCGGCGGCGACCCGGTCGCGGCAGCGGCAGCGGCGGCGGCGGCGGCGGCGGGCGCGCCGGCGCGCCGGCGCGGCGCCCAGCGTGGCCTCGTGCGGCCACGGGAGGCCTGGGACGGGGCGGCCGCGGGCGCCGACGCCTGGGCGGACATGGCGCCCGTGGATGAGGAGGGCCTGGAGGCACTTGCGGGGCTGGGCCCGGCGCCGGGGGGACCGCCAGGGCCCGGGGGCAGCGCGCGCGCGGTGTGCGCGCGCCACGCGCCGCCTGCCTGCCAGCTGGACTCCATCCAGGAGCTGCTCGTGGAGGTGGACCGGGGCGCGCACCGCGGCGCGCCCTCGCCCCCGCGCCCCCCGCTACCATGCTGCGTGACTGCACCCGCAGCTGCTCGCGTGGATGCATGGGTGCACATGCGAGCTGCACATGCGAGCGGCATTGTCTGAGCAGCGACGATGCAGAACCAGGTTTGTATGAGCAACGCGCCCAGCGCACCATACAGGGGCCACGCCCCGCGCTGATCGGGACCGGGCTTGCTGCGACCCTTCACTGGGTAGCGGGCAACGCGCGCGCGGCAGGCCTGACGGACATGCTGCGCGGGCACACCTTTGTGCGCATGGCCCTCCAGCGAGCAGTGGACGGCGTGTGCCTGAGACATTGTGCGCATGGGCGGCAGGCCTGACGGACATGCTGCGCGGGCACACGTTTGTGGGCATGGCCGACGAGGCGCTCGCGCTGGTCCAGGGCGGCACGCGGCTCTTCCTGCTGGACGTCGCCGTCCTCTCGCGCGACCTGTTCTACCAGCAGGCGCGCCCGCCCGCCGCCCTGGCGCTGCTGCCCCGGCCGGGGACGGGGCCGGCCGCCTGGCGCGCCCGTGCCGCACACAGGGTCCCCTACCAGCCAGCGCGTGCGCTCCAGGCGGTCCGGCCCGTCCGTTCTGCGCTCTCCTTGCGCCGCCAGTTCGTCCTCTCTCGATTCACCGTGGCCTCAGAGCCCTCGCAGGTCTGGTAAGAGCCCGCGGTCGCTCCGTCGCGCAGGCGCTGCGACGCTGGGAGAGCCTGCCCGCCGTGCGGCTTGAGGACGCGCCGCGAGTGGCGGACCTTGCGGCCGCCGCGCTGAGCGCGCCTGACCTGTACGGCGATGCGCCGGTGCGCCCGCGCGCGCGCCTGGGCGGCGGCCGCGTGCTCCCGCGGGCCCGCCGGCCGCTCCGCTCTGCGGGGGCGCGCCCTGCGTGCGCCCATCGTAGCCCTGCTTTTCGTTGCATGGCGGGCGCGGGCGCGGCGGCCGCCAAAAGCTAAGCCGGGCGCCGGCGCCGCGAGCGCTCACGCGGCCGCATGGGGCGGCCGGCGGCCAGGAGGACATGGGCGAGGCGGGCGCGGGCGAGGTTGCGGCGCTGGTGGAGCGGCTGCTGCTGGCCAAGGCGCCCATGCTGGCCGAGTACCTGTCCCTCGGTGCACCCGCCCGCCGGGCCCGGCCCGGCCTGGGGCGAGCCTGCATTGAGGGGCGGCCGCCGAGCTTGCGGGCGCGCCATCCGACCTGGCGCAGTGGCGCTGCGGCGCCTCCGATGGGCGACCGGGGCGGCCGCGGCTCGCGCAGGGCTGAAGCAAAGTCGTGACAGTGTAGCCGCAGGGGAGCCTGCGCTGGACTGCCTCTCTGCTTGTTTCGAAACTTATGTTTTCTCAAAACAGAGCAGGGCGGACCTGAGGCCCGCGCGCCGCGCGCGCCCAGGCGTGGACGCGGCCGGGCGGCTGGCGTCGCTGCCGCAGCTGGTGGACGGCCACGCGCCGGACCTGGACCGCCTGCCGGGCTTCGTGCTGGCGCTGGCGCGCGACGTGGACTGGGCCGCGGAGAAGCCCTGCTTCCGCACGCTCGCCGAGGCGCGCGCGCCCGCCGCGGGCGGCGCCCGGCCGGGGGCGCGCCCGGGCCTGGGCGCCCCCTCAGGCGGCGGAGCGACCGGCCTGGCCCCGCCCCCCCGCTCCTGGGCCGCTGCGGCACTCTTGCCTGCATAGGGTTCCGCCCTGGCGCAGGGCACATGTCCTCAACCGCGCTGTCTGCTCTGATGGCGGCGGAGCTCCGGCCTCCGTCGGCCAGCCAGGCGGCTCAGGCAGCAGGGAGCTGGCTGCTGCACCCTGTGACTCGATCATGGAGGCAGAGGTGTCAACCGGGTGCCGCGGCGCGAGCGCGCCGGCCGCGCTCGGCCCAGCGCACAGCGCTCTGGGGCCGGCTCGCTATTCCCTGCACTACCGCCATGTGAGGCTCAGACACTGCCCTCGCCGGCGCATGCGCAGGCGCTCTCGGACTTCTACTGCGCGCAGCTGCCGCTGCTGAGCGAGCGCGCTCCTGAGCACGCGCCTCGGCAGCCCGGCCCGGCCACGGACGCCGCGGAGCCCATGCAGGTCGACGGCGACGCGCCCGCGGCGGCCGCCGGCACGCCTGGCGCCCCACCTGCGGAGCTTCCAGGCGCCGGCGCCGCGGATGCAGGGCCACGGGACGGGGCTGGGAGCGCCGGCGCCATGGCGCTGGGCACGTCTGGCGACGGCGGATCGCGGGGGTCGGGGGCCGCCGCGCTGGCGGCGGCCAGCAGCGGGGCTGCGGGGCCGGCCGGGGCCGCAGCTGCCATGGGCATCAGGGACGGCCGTGGCAATGGCGGCGCTGTGGGGCCTCCCGCAGGCCAGCCAGCCACTGCCGCGAGCACTGGCGCGCATGCAGGGCCTGGCCGGCCACCGGATGCGGCTGCGGCGGACGCGGAGGCAGCTGAGGAGGCCCGCTCGGCGCGCGAATGGATGATCGAGCATGTGCGCGCCCTCTTGGGAGTGACTTCTCATTGTGCGACGTTGCGCCGCAATATGTGCAAGCCTAGTGACCATGAGCATGTCCGCAGGTGCTCTTCCCCGCCATGCGCCACGGATTAAAGCCTCCACGCAGTCGCGCCACGGACGGGACGGTGGTGGAGCTGACGCGTCTGGAGAAGCTGTACAAAATTTTTGAGCGCTGCTGATGCCTGCTTGGCAGCATTATATCACATGTGCCATCAGTATCTTCCATCTGTACGTGTCCTCTGGTATCCAACGATACACAATACACAGTGTAGGTACGACTACACTATTGTGTGATATTTACAAGGAATTGGCGTGACAGGGGATGATAGGGTTAGGGTTAGGCAGTAAGTTGTTGGCACACATTGAACATGCACGCATGACCATATGAGAGGAACACACCACCGATATGGGTCCTTAGGTCGAACATTTTTAGTTCAGACAAAGTGTTTGCCATGTAGTGGTGTGAAGGCACAATCTGCATTTGCAGATGAGGAAAGTGCCACATGAAGTATGTAACAACACACGTAGACAATGACAGCAGTGCAAAACTAGCTAGACTGGTGGTGTACGACAGCCAGCAAGATTGGTGGTGTCGACAGCCAGCAGCATCCCACAGACCACGCTTGACCCTGACATACGTCATCTGAACTAGCACACAGCTCCCAACAAGTCCTCAGGCAAGGCAACATCATGCATACCGCTGAAATCACACCCTCGCACACAAAGTGCGTGCCAATAAATTGTCGGCCCGCTTGATGCCACTAGGCACATGCCATTGCAGAGAATCACATGTACCAGAGTCTACATATCAGAGCTTCCTACTCCTTGGCAGCGCCCGAGCTGTGCTGAACCTTCTGGGCCGTGTGCGTGGTCTGCTGGCCGCCACCGGTGGTGCCCGTGGCAGTCTTGGTTGTGGTGGTCGTCTGCTCCACGCGCTTCTCGTGGCGGTGCTCCCTGCCGACTCACCGCCAATTCAGTCTGTGGTAGCAGCACCAGCGCAAGTACACGCAGCCGCGGCACAGAGCTGTCGCGGGGTTCAGCAAGTGCATCTGGCAACATGCCAAAAGCATAATAGCTTCCCACTTCTTTGCCTGTAGCGCAGGAACAGCTTGTCTTTCAGCACCAGCCAAAGGCAGTGCATGCTGTGCCATGCGCCGTGATGCGTAGCATTTATAGCAGCAGCCACAGATTGCACTCGGCAGGGCGGAGGCTGCGCACAGGTTGGCCAGGCGCGTGGCGGCGTCCTGGTCGCCCATGTCGCCAGCGTCCTTCGCCTTCTCCCACAGGTCCTGCACATGCACAACACGTAAAGATGTTGCCGCTCACACTCGTTCCATTCAGGACAATCACCCGACTGCATATCTGCCAAACACTTCAGCTTCACACGTCACACTGTTAACGCTCTATTAACACAGCCCCACACACTCATGACTGCTGTGTTAACGCAGACCCACACGCATTACTGCAGAGCTGCAAGACACGCAGACCCACTCGCATTACTGCAGTGCTGCAGGACACACTGACCGCTGAGCGTTGGGTGCACCTTCTTGTAGGCATCGGCCTGCTCCGCGATGGTCTTCTTCTGCTCATACTCGTGCATCTTCTGCTCAGCCATCTGCTCAGCCTGATCGGCGCGCTGGCCCTGCACCGCACAGGTACATTCTCTAAAACAACACTGCAAAAGATGTCTGCAATGACACACCGCAAAATCCATATTCAAAGCTGTGGCATGCATGCAAGCCACAAGCATAAAAACATGCTATGCCATCGCATCCATACCCTATTGTACAGCCACGTCATCAGTACCAAAAAGAACCCCCCGGTGCCGCCAAGCAGCTACACTACGGGCAAAGGGCGAGACCGCACCTGCATCTTGAACGCCTTCTCCAGCTCCGCGCGGCGGGCCTCGGCCTCGCGCGCGCGCGCCGCGATAGCCTTGAGGTCGCGGTCGATGGCGTCCGCCGCCTCGCGCGCCTTGACGACCGACCTGCCGGCAGCAACAGCGTCAGCACCACCCCTATCACTTTGTTCCATGACCATGACTGTATAAAAGCGTATACGCAGCACAGTAGACTGAGGACAGACACCCCCATATGCACATACACACATGCGATACATGTATTGTGAAGTAGGGTCGCACTCGGCGGAAGGACCAGCCGACTTCTTGACCGACTCGAAGTGCTCGACCGCCTTGCGCAGCTCCACCTCGCGCGCGTCGTGCTCGCGCTGGATCTTGGCGACCTGCAGCACCCAAGCCGTTGCCTGAGCCACAACGTGCTGGGGGCGCACACTCAAGCAGCACATCGTGCATACAGTGCAAAGAGCAACCCTCAACCCTCATACAAAGAAAGAGTGCACAGCAGGGTGTTCTGCTTGTGCACACCTCGTCGCGCGCAGCCTCAATCTTCTTCATCAGGTCACCCTCCTTCAGCCTGCGCAGCGACCATCCCATGTCAATGGGGAGTAAGGATGCAGACTAGATATAGCGCCTTACAAGGATGACCGACAAAACAGGTATCTTAGTTATAAAAATGTAGTACGCAAATAGGCATGCATGTACATCGCCAGGCACAACATGTGCAGCACTGGAACATTCATACGACATGGAACAGCATACAAGCACGGGACGCACGAGAGCTTGTCCAGGGCACCAGTGGTGTCCTTCACGGTCATCTGTGCGTACTCCAGCTTCTGGCCAGCAGCCTCCGCGGCGCGCCTGTAGGGCGCAACACATCATGTGCTGCCTGCCATCTCCATTGCAGCACATCGCAAAACATGAAGCAGCCATAGCAGACGAAGTCATCACAATAACACCAGCAAAACTTTATAGGTGTGTAGCAAGAGCATAAGTGATGCGCTTCATCACAAAGTTGCATCAGCACTGAACTTCCTCACCCTTAAAGTACCCTTTCCAATGCATAGCAAATGCAGCTACAACTTGCTTGAGCACTGCAACACGTCGGGGGTGCGCACTTCGCCTCGGACAGCTCGCGCGAGATGCGGTCGCGGTTGTCCTTCAGGTCCTTCAAGTGCTGCGCGGTCTCGTCAATCTCCTTGTCCTGCTGCGACAGCAGGTTCTGCAGGCGCTCCACGTCTGCGAGCAGCGCACCATCTCCCTGTTTCACTTCAATCTGAAACAGCCACAAATGGGCCTGCATTTACTTTGCACAACCTGCACATCACCACCCAGTGATACATATATCATAAGCACCAAGATTCGCACCGCTGAGCTTGCTGCCGCGCGTCTCCTCGATACGCCGCATCTCCTCGGCAAAGTTCGTCTTCTTGCCCTCCGCCTCGCGCTTCTTCCTGCAAACGGAGCGCATTTGCTAACCATTTAGTCACCAACTTGGCAGCCCTAAAAGCTCAGCTAAACGCCAGGCTCAACAACTGCATGCACTCTTTGCATGGTCTCCCAAGAGACAAGCTGTGATACTTTGCACTGTCAGCTAGCACCGGGTGCGCACTGGCGCAGCTGCTCCAGCTCGCTCTCCAGGCGCGACATGCGGTCGCGCGCAGGCGCGGTGTCTGCCTCACCCACCACAGTCTTCTGGCGCTCCACCTCCGCGCGCGCGATCTCCACGTCCTGCACCAACACCAGCAGCACTCAGTGAAGACATTGCAACTCACCCCTATTTCTTGATAAAAGGACTGCGTGCTGTGCAGTGCTACTATCAATCGCAGACATACACAACATTGACCACAAGTGAGCCAGCACATAGTGCACGACCAGGCACAACACCACAGGCAGGAAATCAGCAAGAACGTGTGGGTCACCTTCTGCGCCTTGGCGCGCTCCTCGCCCAGGCGGCGCGCCTCCTCCTTGGCGCGCTGCAGCTCCGCCTCCTTGCCCTTCAGGTCGCCCGGGTTCGCTGATGCGCGCGCAGACGCCAGCTCCTTCTCCAGCTGAACGGCAGTCCCACACCACCCTCAGTGACGATACACGCGTGAGTGATGACAAGCATACGCTTGCACACTGAAGCCAAGGGAACAAATATGCTACTTGATCAACCTGCACATAAGTACACACCAAAGCAATACCAGTCACACTACTCTCTGCGATCAAATATACGCAGCGCCCCCTGTGAAATAAGCAGGTACTGTAAACACTATGCATACTACACGGACATAGCACACTACACGCAAGTCTTCAGTTCGCCGCAGCGGCTTGAACTTACCTGCGCCTGGCGGCTGTGCGCAGCCTCAGCAGCCTCATTTGCCCGCGTGTAGTTCTCGTACGTCTTTGTGGCGTCGCAAGCCTTGATCTGCGCAGTGCGTGCGCTCTCCATCGCCTGACGGGTCAGGTCCTGTGCCTTCTCCCATGGCTCAGCCTTGCCCTGCGACCGCAACAGCCGCAAGTCAGCAACAGCAGTAACGCATTGCTGACACACACCGCCAGTCACCTCGCAACACAGCTTGGTAGCACGCAGGCAGGACGACAGGGACGGTCAACAGGACCTGCGCCGCACTACACCTCACAGAAGTCAGCAATACAGGTAGCCGGCAGCGCCACTGACACTGGAAGCTGTGCTCTGAAGCACTTCAGTGCAAATAGGAGTGACCCAGCACAAAGGCACTGCTCACCTTGGCCTCGAAGACGCGCTCGCACTCGACAGAGGTGGAGGACGTCACGTTCTTGCTCCCCTCCGCTCCTCCGCCTCCGCCTGAAGAACCCGTGCTAGCAAACGTAAATGCGGTGCTCTCCTTCGCATTCCGCAAAGCTAGAAGCAGCGCAGGGCGACGGCAGTCACGAGGCCGGCCGGATTCAAGCTGCAAACAACTTGCGACAGGCAATCAAGCAAGGGAGCGTTCCAAGAAAGCAAGCACGTTGCAGACCATTGTGTGCATGCTAATCTGAGCGCTCACCACGGCCAATAGTGGCGCCGCTGGTGGATGAAGGACGAACTATGTCTGCCTTCTCACCTGTGATTGCCCCCTTGACCGCGTCGATGATACCCATAGCGGCTGCGAGCTGTGAGTAAGCTGGTTGGCTTGTGAGTGTGTACAAAGAGTCTCTTGAGCTTGGAATAGATTGATGGTTTTCCCTGCAGGACTGTATCTCAAGGAGACTGCTTTTGGGCCCAGGAGACACCGAGCGAGAAATAGAACCCTACTGCTGACCTGGGCATGCTCGGCCCTCCCTTCTGATGAGCAAAATAAGCTGCACAATGAACTCATCTTGCCCGATGCAGAGCTGGTGAGGCTGTGCTGAGGAGCACGCGACGCGTGCCACCCATGGCGCTGCAGCCAGCGAGCTACAAGCTCAAGACAATAAGCTTTGGGCCGAGTCGTCGGGCGGTGCGTGTAGTGATACAGAACGAGAACGGGCCGTGTCCGCTGCTGGCGATCGCCAACGTGCTGCTGCTGCGCAATGCGATCCAGCTGCCCGCCGGCGCGCCGGACGTGACCCAGGAGCGCTTGGTCTCTCTGGTGGCCGGGCACCTGCTGGATGCCAACAGCGAGGAGCGCCTGCGCGCCGCGTCGCCAGAGTACCGCGCGAACGTGCGCTGGCGCCGATCCCCCGCACCGCCTGCCTCGCAGCGTGCCGCTGCAGCGCTTGTTGCGCCACTGTCTATGGCGGGCCTCCTGCGGTGCGTCGGGACGAGCGCTGCCTGCTGCTGCAGTGTGAGAGGAGAGCGCAGACGCCGGCCAGCGCTGGAGCCCACCTGCTCGGACCGCGCTCGGTCTGCTTGCTGTACACGGCCCGACTTTCATGCGGTCCGACTGTCTGCCTGCGTGCGACGGTAGGGAGCGCCGCGCACCTGGTCGCAGCGCACAAGAGCGCGTCGGCAGCGCTCGACCGCGCCTGGCCGGCTCGGGCGTCGCGGCGGCAAGGGAACAGGGCTACCCGTGGGCGCAGGTGCGTCAAAGCATTGCGGACGTCATCGCGCTCCTGCCGAAGCTGGCGACTGGCGTGGACGTGAACGTTCGGTTCCATGACGTGCACGCGTTCGAGTACACCGACGACGTGGCCATCTTCCCGCTCCTCGACATTGACCTGGTGCATGGCTGGCTCGTCGAGCCCCAGGTGCGCCCCTGGGCGGCCAACTGCCTGGCTGCGGGCTGGCTGGTGGGTGACAAGCGCTTGCGCCGCCCGCCCAACCACGCATTGCTGCGCCGGCGTGCCAGCCGGGGCTGGTGTCGCAGCGTGCGGCGCGGCGGGGGCTGGCCGGGCATGCGCCGCTGTGGCAGGCCGGCAGCAGGGGCGGCCCTCCGGCCCTGCTGGCCGCGGCGCGCCGCGGCCGTGGCCTGACTCGCGCGGCCGGCAGGACCCGGCCGCGGCCGCGCTGGCGGGGCGCTCGTACAACGAGGTGATCACGCAGCTGGTGACGGCGCTGGGCGACGAGCCGGCCGTGCGCGCGCTGTCGCCGTGCTCCAGCGGCGTGTCGCAGCGCTCCGCCACGGCCGCCGAGCCTGCCGCCCCGGGCCCCAGCCAGCCCCGGGGGGCTATTGAGCAGGGCCCGTGCGCGCACGCGGGAGGTGAGCGCCCCGCGGCTGCCTCCCACGGGGACGCGGCTGCAGCCGCCGCAGCGCCAGGGTCTGAAGGCGGGGAGGCTGGCAGGGAGGGCCCCGGCAGCCTCGCGGGGCTGCCCGCAGCCGGGGGTGCCGAGGCGGGCCGGGGCGCCGC
>JAABUR0100009392.1_pt1 | contig 11047 bp, 10 predicted proteins | sample 5560091 | NCBI WGS metagenome assembly JAABUR01 (sample SAMN10711879, study PRJNA513375) | rock metagenome | isolation source: Antarctica rocks | place: Antarctica: Victoria Land, University Valley sud
CGGGCGGCTCGAAGAAGGAGGGCCGCACCACCTGCGAAGCCCTGCTGGCGCTTTGCAACGGCGAGGCGGTCGAGCTTGCGGTCGATGGGGGCGCGACCGTACTGGTCCAGTCCGGCCAGCCGCCGCGCGTGGACGGCGTGCTGGAAGAACGCATGCGCGTCGGCTGCGGCTCGGCCACGATCGGCATGTTCGCCAAGCAATGGTACGGGCTCGTCGACGAGGTCGTGGTGGTGGACGACCACATCACGGGCGTGCTGTCCGAACATCAGGCGGGCGTCCTCCTCGGCATGGCGCCCACGGGCATCAAGCTCAAGGGCCGCCGCTCGACGCCGGGGCGCTACTTTCAGGTGGCCGAGCCGGGCACCGGCTGGGGCGGCACCGACATCGCCGACCCGCTGCAGATCCTGGGATCCTTCGACCCCAGGGTGGCGCGACCCGGGATGACGATGCTGATGGTGTCGACGACTGGCGAGCACGCCGGCTTCTACCGGCTCGACGAGGCGCTGCGGCCGGTCGAGGGCGACATGCCGGCATCGCTCGCCGGATCGGTCGACCTCATTGGCGAGAACTGCGAGCCGGCGCTCTCCACCATCCTGTTCATGGGCGGGGCCGGCGGCTCGCTCCGCGCCGGCGTCACCGAGAACCCCGTGCGCCTCACGCGCTCGGTCAAGGACGCCCTGACGGTAGTCACCTGCGGCGGCGCCCCTACCTATGTGTGGCCGGGCGGCGGCATCACCTTCATGGTCGACGTCGGGCGCGTGCCGCACGGCGGCTTCGGCTCCGTGCCGACGCCGGCCCTCGTCGCGCCGATCGAGTTCACGCTGCGCATGAGCGACTATGCGGCGCTCGGCGGCCATATGGGTGAGGTCCGGCCCTTGTCGGAGTTCAGGACCGCGAGCGAGCATCGCCGGCAGGTGCCGCACCGGGCCGACAACCCGTGGCCGCTCCTGCCCGACGCCGCCAGGGCCCTCTCCCGGTGAGCCGCCTCCAGGCCCGCATGCTGGGGGACGGACGGCGCCTGCACCTGCAGGACGGTCCGATCGACCTCGTGATCCGCGCCGACGGCGCGCCGCGGGCCGAGGCCGAGGCCTATGAGGCCGCCGCGTCCGCGATGGAGGGCCTGCTGGACCGGCTCTGCGCGGAACTGCCCCTGCTGCGCGCCGCGGCGGCGCCGGACGGGCCCCGCCCCGGAGGGGCGGTCGCACGCCGCATGGCCGAGGCGGTCGCCCCCTTCGCGACTGAGACCTTCATCACCCCGATGGCCGCCGTCGCGGGCGCCGTGGCGGATGCGGTGCTCGATGCCATGGTGCGCGCGGCGGCGCTCGAACGCGCCTTCGTCAACAACGGTGGGGACATCGCCTTCCACTGCGCGCCGGGCCGCAGCCTCACGCTCGGGCTCGTCGACCGGCCGGACCGGCCGGGCCTCTTCGGCCGCGCCGACTTGGGGGACCGGGACGGCGTCGGCGGCGCCGCCACCAGCGGGTGGCGCGGCCGGTCCTTCTCGCGCGGGATCGCCGACAGCGTCACGGTGCTGGCCCGCACGGCTGCCGAGGCCGACGCCGCCGCGACCGTGGTGGCCAACGCCGTCGACCTGCCGCACCATCCCGCGGTGCGCCGCGCGCCGGCCGAATCCGTCCATCCCGACAGCGATCTCGGCCCCCACCTCATCACGCGCGACGTCGGCCCGCTCGCGGCGGTCGACGTCGTCGCCGCGCTCGAAGCGGGCGTCGCCTGCGCAGAAAACCTTGTCGACCGCGGCCTGATCCTCGGTGCGGCCCTGCAGTTGCAAGGTCGCGTGCGGACGGTCGGTTACCCGGGCCGCGCCGTTCCTCTGGCCTTGCCCACTCGTCCGGAGCTCGCCCGCCATGCCTGAGATCGCGATCCGCAAACGGATGGTCACGGTCGAGGAGATCTTCCACGAGGGCGGCCCGCCCTCCGCCGTGCCGCTGAGGCGCGGCGCGATCGTCAGCGTCATCGCCAACCCCTTCGCGGGGCGCTACGTCGCCGAGATCGCCGCCTTCATGGAGGATCTGAAGCCGCTCGGAGCCGCCATGGCGCGGTCCCTGGTCGAGGCGCTTGGCGGCGACCCCGCGGCCGTGGAAGGCTATGGCAAAGGCGCCATCGTGGGCCAGGCGGGCGAGATCGAACACGGCGCGCTCTGGCACGTGCCTGGGGGCTATGCGATGCGCGCCGTGCTGGGCGACGCCAAGGCCATCGTGCCCTCAACCAAGAAGGTCGGCGGTCCCGGCACGCGGCTCGACGTGCCGGTCACGCATATCAACGCCTCCTACGTGCGCAGCCATTTCGACGCTATGGAGGTCGGCGTGCCGGACGGTCCGCGCGCCGACGAAATGGCGGTGGTGCTCGTGATGACGACCGGAGCGCGCATCCACCAACGCGTCGGCGGCCTCGCGGCCTCGGCCATCGAGGGCAAGGACGGGCTGCGATGACGGCTTCCATCCGCAAGATCGTCGTCGTGGTCGACGAAACCCTGACCGAGATGGGTCGCTCCGTGGATCCCCCGATCCGCCGCGCCGCCGCCCTGGCGGTGATCGCGAATCCCTTCGCGGGCCGCTACGTCGAGGACCTGTCCGTCCTGGTCGCTCTCGGCGAGGAGCTCGGCGGCCTCCTGGTGGAGCGCGCCCTGGGGGCGCTCGGCATCGTAGGCCGAGCGGTCGAAAGCTACGGCAAGGCGGCGCTGGTCGGCGAGGACGGCGAGCTCGAGCACGCCGCCGCCCTGCTTCACCCGAAGATGGGCGCCCCTGTTCGCAAGGCGCTCGGCGGCGGCGCGGCCCTGATCCCCTCGTCCAAGAAGCGCGGCGGCCCCGGCGCGGTGCTGGACATCCCGCTCGGCCACAAGGACGCCGCCTTCGTGCGCAGCCATTTCGACGGCATGGAAGTGCGGATCAACGACGCGCCCCGCGCGGGCGAGATCGCCGTGGCGGTGGCGCTCACGACGGGCGGGCGACCGCTGCCGCGCGTCGGCGGCCTGACGGTGAGTGAGATCAAGGGCGAGGACGGGCTACGATGAACCGCGCCGCGCGCCGCTGCAAGGGGAGAACCGGGATGATCCGTAACGCGATGGCGGCCACCTTTCTGGCCGCGCTGGGAGCCGCGGGGCAAGCGGCAGCGGCCGACGGGGAGATCAAGATCGGCGAGATCAACTCCTACTCGGCCCTGCCCTCCTTCACCGAGCCCTACCGCAAGGGCTGGCGGCTCGCCGTGGACGAGATCAACGCCCACGGGGGGATCGACGGCAAGACGCTCGTCGTCGTCTCGAAGGATGACGCCGGCAAGCCCGGCGACGCGCTGACGGCCGCCAACGAACTCGTCTCGCGCGAGGGCGTGGCCATGCTGGCCGGCGGCTTCTTCTCCAACGTCGGCCTCGCGCTCGGCGAATTCGCCAAGCAGCACAAAATCGTCTATCTCGCGGGCGAGCCTCTGACCGACGCCCTCGTCTGGTCGGCCGGCAACCGCTACACCTTCCGCCTACGGCCCTCGAACTACATGCAGGCCGCCATGCTGGCCGACGAGGCCGCCAAGCTGCCGGCCAAGACCTGGGCGTCGATTGCGCCGAACTACGAATACGGCCAGTCGGCCGTCGCCGTGTTCAAGACGCTGCTGGCCGCCCGCCGGCCGGACGTGACCTGGGTGGCGGAGCAGTGGCCGACCCAGGGCAAGATCGACGCCGGCCCGGTGGTCCAGGCCATCGCGGCCGCCAAGCCCGACGCCATCCTCAACGTCGAGTTCGGCCCCGACCTCGTCAAGCTCGTGCGCGAGGGCGCCACCCGCGGGCTGTTCAAGGGGCGCAGCGTAGTGAGCTTCCTCACCGGCGAGCCCGAATACCTCGACCCGCTGAAGGACGAGGCACCGGAGGGCTGGATCGTCACCGGCTATCCCTGGTCGTCGCTCCATACGCCCGCCCACGACGCCTTCCTCAAAGCCTACGAGGATCGCTACCACGACCATCCACGCCTCGGCTCGGTGGTGGGCTACGCGCTTGTCGAGGCCGCGGCCGGCATCCTGCGCAAGGCCCACTCGACCGATTCCGAGGCCATCGCGGCGGCCGCCGAGGGGCTCGCCTTCGACACGCCCTTTGGCCCGGCGACCTTCCGCGCTATCGACCATCAGTCGACCCTCGGCGCCTTCGTGGGCACCACGGCGCTGAAGGACGGCGCCGGCGTAATGACGGGCGCCCGCTACGTCGACGGCGCCGCGGTCCTGCCGCCCGACGCCGAGGTGAAGGCGCTGCGCCCGCAGCAGTAATGCCGTTCCGCCGGTCCGCGGCGAGCGGCGGCGGCGGCGGCCGAGCCCGGGAGATCGCGTTGGATTTCGTCTTCGCCCAGTTCCTTACCGGCCTCGCGGGGGCCTCCTCGCTTTTCCTCGTGGCCTCGGGCCTGTCGATCATCTTCGGCGTCACGCGGGTGGTGAACTTCGCCCACGGCGCCTTCGCCATGCTGGGGGCCTATGTGGCCTACACCCTGACGGAGCGCTTCGAGGGCCCCTTCGGGTTCTGGGGCGGCATCCTGGCCGCCGCGATCGCGGTGGCGATCCTCGGCGCGGCGGTCGAGATGGTGCTGCTGCGGCGGCTCTACAGGGCGCCGGAGCTGTTCCAACTCCTCGCCACCTTCGGCCTGACCCTCGTGTTCGAGGATCTGGTGGTGCTGGTCTGGGGACCCGACGACCTGCTCGGGCCGCGCGCGCCGGGCCTTGCCGGCGCCGTCGATGTCTTCGGCCAGGCCGTGCCGAGCTACGACCTGCTGCTCATCGTCCTCGGCCCGCTCGCCTTCGGCCTCCTGTGGCTGCTGCTCCACCGGTCGCGCTTCGGCGTTCTCGTGCGGGCCGCGACGGAGGACCGCGAGATGGTGGCGGCACTCGGCGTGGACCAGCGCTGGCTCTTCACCGCGGTCTTCGCCCTCGGGATCTTCATGGCGGCTTTCGGAGGCGCCGTGCAGATCCCGCGCGACGCCGTCAACCACGGCATCGACCTCCGCCTCATCGTGGACGTCTTCGTCGTCGTGGTCATCGGGGGACTGGGCAGCATCGGGGGTGCCCTCCTGGCCTCGATCCTGGTGTCGGAGCTCGACGCCTTCGGCATCCTGGTGTTCCCCGGGGTCTCGCTGGTGCTGGTTTTCGTCGTGATGGCGGTGGTGCTGGTGGTGCGGCCCTTCGGCCTGCTCGGGCGAGCGCAGGCTCAGGCCCGCGCCGTGCCGGAGCCGAACCGCCGACCCTGGGCACCTCTCTCGCCCGCCGCGCGGGCCGCCGTCGCGGTTCTCGTCGCCGTCCTCGCCACGCTGCCGCTGTGGGGCGGCGACTATCTCGTGACGGTCGGGTCCGAGATCCTGATCGTGGCGATCTTCGCCGCCAGCCTGCAGTTCCTCATGTCGGCCGGCGGCCTGGTGAGCTTCGGCCACGTCGCCTATTTCGGCCTCGGCGCCTACGGGGCCGCGCTCGCCGCCAAAGACCTCGGCCTGCCCATGCTGCCGGCGCTCGGCTGCGGGGTGGCGCTCGGCCTCGCCGGAGCCGGGCTCTTCGGCTGGTTCTGCGTGCGTCTGTCGGGCGTGTATTTCGCCATGCTGACGCTGGCCTTCGCCCAGATCGCCTGGTCGGTGGCGTTTCAATGGACGGGCGTGACGGGCGGCGACAACGGCCTCCTCGGCGTCTGGCCGGACGGCTGGGCGGCGAACCCGCGCGCCTTCTTCTGGCTCTGCCTCGCCGCGGTGGTCGGCAGCGCCGCGCTGATCCGTGCCCTCGTCTTCTCGCCCTTTGGCGCCGGGCTGCGCGCCGTGCGGGATTCGGCGCTGAGGGCCGAGGCGCTGGGTCTCGCCCGTGCGGCGGTGCAATGGGCCGCCTTCGCGCTCGCGGGCGGTGTCGCAGGGCTCTCCGGCGGCCTCTTCGCTTTTCTCAAGGGCAGCGTCTTCCCCGACAGCCTCGGCATCGCGACGTCGGTCGACGGGCTCGTGATGGTGCTGCTCGGCGGCATCGGCACCGTGTCGGGAGGGATCGCGGGCGCGGCCGTCTACAAGGCCCTGTCGGTGTGGCTGATCTCGCAGACGGATTATTCCAAGCTGGCGCTGGGCCTCGTGATCATCGGGCTGGTGCTGCTGCTCCCGACCGGGCTCGGCGGCTTGGCCGAGCGAATCCGTCTCCCTCGCCGGGTCCGGCCCGCGGCGTCGCCCGCACCCGTCCTCGGAGCGGGAGCGCCGCCGTGACCGCCCTCATCGACGTTTCCGGCCTCACTAAATCCTATGGTGGCGTGCAGGCAGTGCGCGGCGTCAGCTTTGCGCTCCGCGCCGGCGAGGTGCTGGCGCTGATCGGCCCAAACGGCGCGGGCAAGAGCACCTGCTTCAACATGCTGAACGGCCAGGTGCGCCCCGACGCCGGCACGATCCGCCTCGACGGGGAGGACGTGACGGGACTGAAGCCGCGCCGCATGGCGTCCCGCGGCGTCGCCCGTACCTTTCAGGTCGCCGCGACCTTCGGGTCCATGACGGCGCTCGAAAACGTCCGGGTCGCCTGCCTCATCCACGCCGGCGGGGCGGCCTCGCCCTTCGGCCGCGCCGATCGGCGCTTCACGGTCGAGGCCGACCGGCTCCTCGATCACGTCGGCCTCGCCGCGGAGGCGGAGCGGCCCGCGGCGGAGCTCGCCTATGGCGACGTGAAGCGGCTCGAGCTCGCCATGGCGCTGTCGGGCGAGCCGAAGCTCCTGCTAATGGACGAGCCCACCGCCGGCATGGCGCCAAAGGAGCGCCACGCTCTGATGCGCGCCACAGTCGACCATGCGCGACAGGCCGGGATCGGCCTGATGTTCACGGAGCACGACATGGACATCGTCTTCGCCCACGCCGACCGCGTGCTGGTGCTGAGCCGCGGGCGGCTCATCGCGGCGGGCTCGCCCGAAGAGGTGCGGCGCGACCCGGAGGTGCGCGCCACCTACCTCGGGGGTGGGCTGACCTTCGCGCCCGCCGACACCGCGGGCGCTGCCCCATGACGGCGCTGCTGCAGGCGGAAGGGATGAACGGCTGGTACGGTCGCGCCCAGGCCCTGTTCGGCGTCGGGCTGACGGTCGCGGCGGGCGAGGTCGTGGCGCTGCTCGGCCGCAACGGCGCCGGCAAGTCCACCACCTTCAAAGCTATCGCTGGGCTCCTCGGGCGCCGCGAGGGCCGCGTGGTCTTCGACGGTTCCGACGTGTCGAGGCTGTCCACCCACGGGCTGGTGCGGCGCGGCCTCGCCTACGTGCCGGAGGACCGGCGCATCTTCGCCGACCTCACGGTCGAGGAGAACCTGGAGGTCGGGCGCCAGGCGCGGCGCCCCGGCGCCGAAGCCTGGACGCCGGAGCGGCTCTTCGCGCTCTTCCCCAACCTTGCCGAGATGCGCCGCCGCCGCGGCGGAGCCATGAGCGGGGGCGAGCAGCAGATGCTTGCGATCGCGCGATCGCTGATGGGCAACCCGCGCCTCGTCCTGCTCGACGAACCCTCCGAGGGCTTGGCGCCGAAGATCGTCGAGAACATGGCGATGGCGATCCTGGCGTTGAAGCGGGAGGGGCTCAGCATCCTGCTGTCCGAACAGAACCTGCATTTCGCCCGGTTCATTTCGGACCGTGCGGTGGTCATCGACCGCGGCCACGTGCGGCTGACCGGGACGGTGGCCGAAATCGCCGCCGACGCCGAAGTCTGCGCCGCCTATCTATCTGTATAGAGCTTCGGCGGATCGCGCGGCGGCGAAGCCGAGGAGCGTCGAATGAGGTCTAGATCGTCCGCACCGATTGAAAGGGTGCAATAACTTGGCATCCTATATGCACAAACGACGAGAAGACCGCCGAGAAGAGAAGTCCATGATTGAATCGCAATGGAATCGCCGTCGTTTTACCGCCGCCGTCGCGGCAGGCTGGACATCGACCGCTCTGACGTCCTGGCCGGGAAGGTCTTACGCTGCCGACGCAAGGACCATCACGGTGCTAAACTGGCCAGGCTACGGGACGGATCTGCCGGCGAGGCTGAACAGGTCAAAGTCACGACCGGCATCGACGTCAAGCATGACCATTACAGCTCCGAGCCGGAGATGTTCACCAAGGTCAGGACCAATCCCAGCGCCTATGACGTCGTGCTCATCAACTCGGCGCGGGATGCACAGGCCAAGGCCGACGGTCTCATCGACCCGATCGACTTTGCCGGGGTGCCCAACGCCGCCGGCCTCGCGCCGGCCTTCCGGACCAATCCCAACATCCTGATCGGCGGGAAGACCTACGGGGTGCCGTGGGTCTGGGGACGAATGCCCTCGCCGTGCGCACCGACAAGGGCCTCAAGGCCGACAGCTACGCGGTCTTCGACGAGCCGAGCCTCGCCGGGCGCGGGGCGCTCTTCGACGACGCCGTGAGCGAGATCGCCATCGCGGCGCTGATGACCTGCCAGGACATCAACGCACCCGCCGACGTGAAGAAGATCTCGGACACGCTGAAGGGGTTCAAGAAGTCCGTAAAACTCGTCTGGTCGAGCGAGGACGAGTGGAACAAGGCCTTCGCGGCGGACGCGTTCGACGTTTCGGTGTTATGGTCGGGTGCCGTCACGCGCGCCGTCGACCTCCATCACCAGCCCGTCAGTTTCGTGATCCCCAAGGAGGGCGCGGTCGGCTGGCTCGACAACCTTTGCATCCCGGCCTCCAGCACCAACAAGGTGTCAATAAGCCTCCAAGGTTGACCCCTTTGCATTCGTCGGTCAACGCTCTGATACAGATCAGGAATTCAAACTCCCGGTGGGGTCACGATCGGCGCCGATCGTGACCCCACCGGGAGTTAAGATTGTTCAACCTTGCCAATACGACAGATCTGATCAAACCTGGGGTCGCACTTCCAGGCTTTTTCACAACACTGAGAGTGTCGTGTTTAGTTGCGCAACACAAGGCTTTCGAAACAGAATCCGCGCAACATCGCCATGTTTCGTAAGGCCATGGCGTCGCGATGTCATTCCAAGTGTCCAGTCCGCTCCACGATCCGCCTCGCCCCTCGCGGCTCCCCCGCGGCTGGGCGAAGCGGCTCTGGGCCGACCGACGGGGTGCCACGGCCGTGGAGTTCGGCCTCGTCTGCATCCCCTTCTTCGCCCTGCTCGGCGCCATCATCCAGACGGCGTTCATGATGTGGGCGGGCCAAGACCTCGATTACGCCCTGCAGAAGACGGCCCGTGCCCTGTTCACGGGCCAATTCCAGGCCGCCAACAGCGGCCAAACCAACACGGCGACGCTGCTGGCGGCGCTGAAGGCCACCATGTGGGGCTCCGGGGCGGCTCCGACCGCGACGGTGTTCGACTGGTCGGGCGTGAAGATCGATGTGAGATTGGGCACGTCCTTCGCGGGCTACACCCCGACGACCATCATCGACCCGAGCACCAAGGAATGGGCCGCGGGCTTCAGCACGAATTCCGCCTGCGCCACGCCGGATTCGATCGTGATCGCGACGGCTGCCGTCAAGTTCCCGGTGTTCTTCGGACTTCTGAACCCCGGCCTCGCCAATTTCGCCGATGGCTCGAAGCTGCTTCAGTCGACGGCGGTGTTCCGCGCGGAGCCCGATAGCTCCGGCAATGCGTCGAGCTGCTGAGCCCGCGGATGAAACACAAGCTCACCCCGCCATGGCGGCGATCCGGCTTCCCGCGGAGCACGATCGCGGAGTTTCGCCGTAGCGCCAACGGCGTATCGGCGGTCGAGTTCGCCTTGATCCTCCCGCTCATGCTGACGCTCTACGCCGGCGGGGCCGAGATGGCCCATGCGATCGATAACTGGCGCAAGGTGACGGAGCTGGCCCGCACGGTGGCCGATCTCACCTCGCAGGGCGACACGGACAGCACACAGCCAATCAGATCGTCGACCATGGACGACATCCTGGCGTCCTCGACGGCCGTGCTGCGCCCGTTCACCGCCGCAAACGCCAAGATCGTGGTCAGCGCACTCGCGGTCGACACCGTGGCATCGCCCCTCAATCCCAAAGTTTGTTCGAGCGTCGCGACCAGCAACGCTACCGCGCGCAACACGGGCATCGCCACGGACCTGCCGATCCCGGCTGGCTTCGGGGTGGACGGCAACCGATACGTGCTGGCCGAAGTCAGCATGCCCTACACGCCGATGATCGGCACCTCGCTCGTCAAGCTGGTCAACGGCATCAACGGGTCGATCATGCTGAAGGTCAGCTTCCCATGGCCGACGCGCGGCGGGCAACCCTATAAAAGCACCACCAATACGTCCGAGGTCATCCTGCCGGGCGGAGCGGCATGCCCGTGACACGGCGGCAGCCCGCCTCTCAACGCGATCGGAACTGAGGTGGCTCCGTTCATCTGAACGACGTCTGGCGCTTGGGTGAGTGGAGCCCTGCTGGGTTCAGGCCACCGCGATTTGCGGCAGCCCGTCGAAATAGGCCTGGTCTGGCGTCTTCCGGTCAAGGCTCGAATGCGGCCTGCGACCATTGTAAATCCACAATCTCAGCCGACCTCGCCGAGATACCAGTCGACCCAGCGAATGGCGTTGGGCTCGACCGGCGAGTAGGGGCCCGGCTTATAATAGCGCGAGTTGACGCCTCTCTGGTTGTCCTCGGTGATCCGCTTGTCGGCCTCGGTCGTGACCCGCCAGAGCCAGGTCAAACGGTCTAGATCGTAGTCGATGCCCTCTCGGGCATCGCCGCGCACCAGCCACACGAGTTCCATGGTGGAGGAGCATGGCGTCAGCGGGATGAAGCGGTAGAGCACCCCGTGGTCGGGATAGGCGATGAAGAAGCTCGACGGGGCACAATGCGCCGAGGTGACGCCGCCGTCGTAGCCGGCGAAGCCGCCCATCAGCGGAGCCACGGGTCGCCCGTCCGGCCCACCCGTTTCGACCCCGTCGTAGAGGGCGTATCGAAAGATGAAGACGGACGCGTCACCGCTGGCAGAGCCGATGCGACGGTCGACCGAGGGGATCGCGAGTCCTAGGCCGCGCGTCCGTGCCTCCATTGCGACGTTGAGGCTCTCGATCATGTCGAGCGGCTGCTCGAGCGCATGCAGCTTGGAATATTCGGGGTGCGAGGGCG
>JAABUR0100009393.1_pt1 | contig 11047 bp, 10 predicted proteins | sample 5560091 | NCBI WGS metagenome assembly JAABUR01 (sample SAMN10711879, study PRJNA513375) | rock metagenome | isolation source: Antarctica rocks | place: Antarctica: Victoria Land, University Valley sud
AGCTGCTGCGGGTCGCGCGGGAGGAGGGCTGGGACGTCATGCGCTTCGACCAGCTCGGGCGGCGGCTGAAGGGCGCCGCCGCGCTGCTGGCCGCGGCGCTCGTGGGCACGGCGGGCCGCACGGTCGCCGCGCGCCGCGTCGTGCGCTGAGCGACTACAGCTCGCGTCGGACTGCCTGCGCCAGTCGGTCCGCCTCGGGCGAGTCCCAGGCCGGGGCGCGACTTTCGCCTACGCGCTCGCGCGAGCTCTGCCCCAGGCCATTCTCGGTCCAATTGGGCGGGCGCATCCGTGGATCGGGGCGCGAGGCGGCTCGCCGGCCTCGTCTGGAGCCGGTGAGCAGCGAGCGGAGCATCACGTCGTCGGCGTCTGCTTGTGCGGATCGTTCCAACATGCTCCAAGCGTGCCGCGTGCTTGGCGCGCGCGCCACCTCGATGTTGTCTGCCAACGTGCGGCAGCCGCTTCTCTTCCCGGTGGCGGCGGGGAGCTCGCGCCGCGAGTTGCCCGCCTCGGCGTGACGCGGGCGCCTTCTCGGCCTAGGATGCAGGGACGCCATCCGGTTCCTCCTCGACGCAGCGCAGAGGCCACAATGTCGACCACCGTTCCCACCACGCACGACGAGTGGCAGGCCGCCTACGGCCTGACCACTGAGCGCGATGCGACGTTCACGACGCTCTCCGCCGAGCCGGTGCGCCCGCTCTACACCGCCGCCGACCTGCCCGACGAGGAGCGCATCGGGCTGCCAGGGCAGTACCCCTACACCCGCGGCGTCTACCCGTCGATGTACCGCGGCCGCCTCTGGACGATGCGCCAGTTCGCGGGCTTCGGCACCGCGCAGGAGACCAACGCGCGCTTCCGCTACCTGCTCGACCACGGGCAGACCGGGCTGTCTACGGCCTTCGACATGCCGTCGCTGATGGGCCACGACTCCGACTCGCCGCTGTCGCTCGGCGAGGTCGGCCGGGAAGGCGTCGCGATCGACACGGTCGACGACATGGAGACGCTCTTCTCCGGCATCGAGCTCGACAAGGTCTCGGTCTCGATGACGATCAACGCGCCCGCGGCGATCATCCTCGCGTTCTACGTCGTGGCCGCTGAGCGCCAGGGCATCGGTCCGGAGCGCCTGAACGGCACGATCCAGGCCGACATCCTCAAGGAGTACATCGCCCAGAAGGAGTGGTGCTTCCCGATCGACGAGGCGATGCGCCTGCTCGGGGACATGATCGAGTACTCCACGAACGAGATGCCGCGCTTCAACTCGGTGTCGATCAGCGGGTACCACATCCGCGAGGCGGGCTCGACGGCGGCGCAGGAGCTCGCGTTCACCCTGAAGAACGGGCTGACCTACGTGGAGGAGGCCGTCGCGCGTGGACTCGACGTCGACACGTTCGCGCCGCGCCTTAGCTTCTTCTTCAACGCGCAGATCGACTTCTTCGAGGAGATCGCGAAGTACCGCGCCGCCCGCCGCATCTGGGCGCGCGAGCTGCGCGAGACGTTCGGCGCGAAGGACCCGAAGTCGTGGCTCATGCGCTTCCACACGCAGACCGCGGGCGTGTCGCTGACCGCCCAGCAGCCGCTGAACAACATCGTGCGCACCGCGATCGAGGCGCTTGCCGGCGTGCTCGGGGGCACGCAGTCGCTGCACACGAACTCCTACGACGAGGCGCTCGCGCTCCCGAGCGAGGACGCCGTGCGCATCGCCCTGCGCACGCAGCAGATCATCGCCCACGAGACCGGCGTCACGAACACGATCGACCCGCTCGGCGGCTCCTACGCGGTCGAGGCGATGACCGACGAGATCGAGGCGAAGGCCTATGAGTACTTCGCGAAGATCGACGAGCTCGGCGGCATGGTCCAGGCCGTCAAGCGCAACTACCCCCAGCGGGAGATCGCCGACGCGAGCTACGAGCTGCAGACCGAGATCGACGAGGGTCGCCGGATCGTCGTCGGGGTCAACCGGTACACCGAGGGCGACGACGGTGAGACGAACCTCCTGAAGACCGACCCGGCGCTCGAGGGCCAGCAGATCGAGCGCGTGCGCGCGGTCAAGGCCGCGCGGGACAGCGCGCAGGTGGAGGCGTGCCTCGCGGCGCTGCGGGAGACCGCCGCCGATCCGGGGCGCAACCTCATGGCGCCGCTGCTGGACGCCGCGCGCGCCCACGTCTCCGAGGGGGAGATCGTCCACGCGCTGCAGGAGGTGTGGGGCTCCTTCACGGAGTCGCCGGTGTTCTGAAGGGGCGGCTCAGCGGCGTATGCAGCGCGGCTTCGGCCGGCGCGGCATCAGCGGCTGGGTGTCGAGCTTGCAGCGGGGGACGGGACGGCAGGCGAAGATCGGCTTCATGGTCGCCGATGCTCTCGCCCACGCGACGCCTCGCCCACCGACCGCCGGGCCAATTCGGGACCGCCGGCGTTCGACCACCGGGATCTTGCGCGACGCGCGCGCAGGGGACGTCGGACCCGCCGCGACCCCGAGCGGAATATGCTTCGCCCGGCCATGGCCACCGTGCAGAAGAAGATCCGTGTCGTCGTCGCCAAGCCCGGCCTGGACGGCCACGACCGCGGGGCGAAGATCATCGCCCGGGCGCTGCGCGACGCGGGCATGGAGGTCATCTACACCGGCCTGCACCAGACCCCGGAGCAGATCGTCGAGACGGTCATCCAGGAGGACGCGGACGCGATCGGGCTCTCGATCCTCTCGGGCGCCCACATGACCCTCGTCCCGCGCATCGTCGAGCTGCTCTCCGAGCAGGGGATCGACGACGTCATCGTCACCGTGGGCGGGACGATCCCCTCCGACGACATCCCCGAGCTCAAGAAGCTCGGCGTGGCGGAGGTCTTCACGCCAGGCGCGCCGACGCAGGCGATCATCGACTTCATCCAGGGCGCCGTCACCCGCACGTAGGGCGCGTCGGGGCCGGGGATCCGCTCCTGCCGCCGAAGCTGCTCCGTATCCGCCCGATTGACTCGTCAGTCAACCCGAGAGCTACACTGCGGACGTCCGTTTGCCAGAGGAGGCCGAAGTTGAAGATCTGCGTCCTGGTCAAAGAGGTTCCCGATGCCGCCGTCACGAAGCGCATCGACCCGTCCACGGGTCGCATGGACCGCTCAGGCGAGAAGAACCTGAACCCGTACGACACGCACGCCATCGAGGCGGCGATGCAGCTCAAGGAGGGCGGAAAGCTCCAGGTCGAGGAGATCGTCGCGATCTCCATGGGCCCCGAGTCCGCCGTGCGGGCGCTGCACAAGGCCGTGTCGCTGGGCGCCGACCGCTCCGTCCACTTGACCGATCCTGCGCTGGCAGGCTCCGACGTGGCTGCCACGGGCTACGCCCTGGCCTCGGCGATCAAACCGGAGAGCCCCGATCTGATCCTCCTCGGCCAGCAGTCCGACGATGGCGAGTGCTACACGATCGGCGCTGTCGTGGCCGAGCACCTCGGCATGCCGTCGCTCACCCAGGTCGTGAAGATGGACGTCGACGGCGAGGGCGTGACGTGCGAGCGCCAGGCCGAGTACGGCTACGACACCGTCCAGATCACGTTCCCCGCCGTCATCTCCGTCGGGGACGCGATCAACGAGCCGCGCTATCCGTCGCTCAAGGCGATCATGGGTGCGAAGAAGAAGCCGCTGGCGACCGTCGCGGCCGGCGACGTCGACATCGACGCGGCGATGGTCGGCGCCGACGGCTCCCAAGTGCAGTGCGGTGCGTTCAAGGCCCCACCGCAGAAGGCCGCGGGCCAGGTCATCGAGGACGAGGACACCAACGAGACGGTCGCGAAGATCGTCGCCTGGCTCGACGAGAGGAAGCTGATCTGAAGTGGCCGACGTCCTGGTCTACGCGCTCCACCACGAGGGCGCCTTCAACAAGAACTCGCTCGGTGCGATCACCGAGGCGACGAGGCTCGCGGCCGAGACCGGCGGGCAGGCGCACGCCGTCGTCGTCGGCGAGGGCATTCCCGACGAGCTCGCCGCGTCTTTGGGCGAGTACGGCGCCGTGAAGGTCTTCAAGGCCGAGGGTCCGGAGGGCCTCGCGCAGCCGGTGATCGACGTCATGGCTCACGTGATGACCGAGGAGGACGTGCAGTACGCCCTCTTCGGCGGCGGCCTGCTGGGCTTCGAGGTCGGTGCCGGCCTCGCCGCCCGCCTGAAGGCGGGCGTGACCATGGAGGTCACCGGCGTCCTCGTGGAGGACGGCAAGCTCGTCGCGGAGCGCCCGATCCTCGGCGACTCGGCGATTTCCGAGTCGCGCTACAAGGACAGGGGCATCATCATCTCCCGGCTGAACGCCTTCGAGGCGAAGGCCTCGGGCGGCACGGCCGAGGTCGTGGCCGTCCAGGCCGAGGCGTCGCCGCAGGCGGCGCAGGCGTCGATCGTCTCGCGTGGCGAGCAGCGCGGTGCCGACGTCGACATCGAGGGTGCCGGCACGCTGCTCGCCGGCGGTCGCGGTCTCGGCAACGCCGAGGGCTTCGAGCTCTTGCAGGAGCTCGCGAAGGCCTTCGGCGGCAGCACCGCCGTCGCCGCCACCCGGGCCGTCGTCGACGCGGGCTGGTACCCGTACGCGGGCCAGATCGGCCAGACGGGCAAGACCGTCGCGCCGAAGCTCTACCTGGCCGCCGGCATCTCGGGCGCGATCCAGCACAAGGTCGGGATGCAGGGCTCGGAGAACATCGTCGCGATCAACAAGGACGCGAACGCCCCGATCTTCGAGTTCTCCGATCTCGGCGTCGTGGGCGACCTGAACAAGATCGTGCCCAAGCTCACCGAGGCGATCGCGGCCAAGCGCGGCGCCTGACTCAAAGGAAGAACTCCACACATGGCTCACACCAACGGAGCACACGCGACGGTCCCCGCCGCGTTCCCGCCTCCGGTGGACTCGCGCCGCGAGTTCATCAAGCGCGAGCTGGACCCCGAGGACGAGCGCATCGAGGTGGGTGTGGCGATCGTCGGCGGGGGCACCGCCGGCCTGGCCTGCGCCACCCGGCTGCTCCAGCTGCTCGGGGACGATCCCGCCACGATGGAGCGCCTCGGCGAGGTGCCCGTCGCCGTCGTCGAGAAGGCGAAGGCCTGCGGCGGGCACAACCTGTCGGGCGCGGTCATGCGTCCCGGCCCACTCCGGGAGCTGCTCCCCGACCTTACCCGCGAGGACTGGCGCACGGCCGGCTTCGCGTTCGGGGAGGTCGAGAAGGAGGGCGTCTACATGCTGCCCTCCGCCAGGGCGTCGCTGCGCATCCCCACCCCGCCGCCGTTTCGCAATCACGGCGCCGAGGTCATCTCGGTCGCCGCGCTGTGCCGCTACCTCGCGACGCAGGCCGAGGAGGCGGGCGCCTACGTCCTCACCGAGACCGCGGCCGCCCAGCTGCTCGTCGTCGACGGCCGCGTGCAGGGCATCCGCTCGGGCGACAAGGGGCGCGACAAGCAGGGCGAGGAGCTCGGCAACTTCGAGCCGGGCGCCGACATCACCGCGAAGGCCACGGTCCTCGCGGAGGGCTGCTGGGGCCACCTCACGGGCCCTGCGATCAGGGAGTTCGGCCTGTCCGCCGGCCGCGAGCCGCAGAGCTGGGAGCTCGGGGTCAAGGAGATCTGGAAGGTCACAAAGCCCCTGGATCGCGTCATACACACGATCGGCCCGTGGCCGCTCAAGCTGAGCACGAAGTACCACCACACGGGCGGCTCGTGGATCTACCCGATGAAGAACGAGAAGACCGGCGAGGATCTCGTCTCGATCGGCTTCGTCCTCGACCTCGACTACGCCGACGCGACGACCTCGGCCCACGACCTGCTGCAGCAGTTCAAGCTGCACCCGCTCGTCCGCCAGATCCTCGCGGGCGGCGAGCGGGTCGGGTGGGGCGCCAAGGCGCTGCCGGGCGGCGGCTACTGGGCGATGCCGAAGCTCTCCATGCCCGGCGCGGTGCTCGTCGGCGACGCCGGCGGCATGGTCAACACGACCGCGCTGAAGGGCGTCCACTACGCGATCCAGGCCGGCATCCTCGCCGCGGAGAGCATCTACGCCGCGCTCAAGCGCGGGGAGACGAGCTTCGCGAAGTACGAGGAGGACATCGAGGCCTCACTCGTCGGCCGGGAGCTGTGGGAGGCGCGCAACTCGCGCCAGCCGCTCGCGCAGAAGGGCCTCATCCGGGGCGGGCCGATGACGAACGTCATCATCGCGACCAAGGGCAGGTTCCCCGCCCGTCGCATCCCGATGAAGGCCTCCGACGAGACCCCGATGTTCATCGGCAAGACGAAGGACGGCTACCCCAAGTCGGACGGCAAGTACACGTTCGACAAGCTCTCCTCGGTCTTCATCACCGGCAACGCGACACGCGACGACGCCCCGAACCACATCCGGGTGCGCAAGAACGTGCCGCGCGTCATCGCCGAGTCCTGGGAGTGGATGTGCCCGGCCGGCGTCTATGAGATCTCCGACGAGCAGCGCGAGGCGACCGACGGCAAGCCCGAGGCGCACGTCGACGTCATCGTCAACTACACGAACTGCGTGCAGTGCGGCGCGATCACCGCCAAGGGCGGTCGCCTGACGCCCCCCGAGGGCGGCGACGGCCCGCTGTACCAGCTGACGTAGCGGCTAGGCCGGGACGCGCCCTGCGCTCGTGGTCACCGCCGGTATCTCGGAGACCTTCCGCGCGGAGGCCTTCCAGGTGCAGGGCGACAGCCTCCCTGATACTCCCCTCGGCACCGGTCCGCCCCGACCCCGTGGTCACACAGCCGGGAAGGTCGGGAACGTAGGCGCTCCAGCCCTAGTCGTAGTGCTCGTAGATGACGAGGTACTCGATCATCGAAGGTCCTCCAGGCCGGTCCGACATCGCACCAGTGTGGGTGCGTCCGGATCCACGTTTCTCGAGGCGCAACAATCGCGGTGCCCCGGGGTTTGTGGGCTCGTATGCGTCGAACCGCTCTCTTCATCATCCTCGTCGCCTTCGCCGCGTCGGCCGACGCGGCGCTCGCCGCCGGCCCTCCCGGGGGCCCCACCCTCGGCGTACGCGTCGCCGGGTGCCAGACCGGACTGGAGCTCGAGCAGCGCGCCGCCAACTTCACCGGCTCGATGCCGGCGATCACAGGCTCCTCGGTCCTGGCGATGCGCTTTGAGTTCGAGCAGCGCCGCGGCCGCGCCTGGAAGCCTGTGGCGGTCCCGGGCTCCACGCGCTGGGAGCGCTCCGAGCCGGGCGCCGCGGGCTTCGTCTTCGACAAGCGCGTCGAGCGCCTCGCGCCGGGCGTGACCTACCGCATGACGGTCCACTTTCGCTGGTCCGCGTCCGACGGCACGGCGCTCAAGCGGGCGACGCGCCGCAGCGGCGCGTGCCGCCAGCTCGACCTGCGCCCGGACCTCTCCGTCGCCGGGCTCAGCACCGAATCGCTCCCGGATGGGCGCGCGCGCTACGTCGTGCAGGTGCTCAACAGCGGCCTCTCCGCCCTGCTCGAGACGCTGCGCGTCAGCGTGATCGTCGACGGCCTCGCGCTCACCCCGCAGTCGTTCTCCGGTCTCGGGATCGGAGCGATCCGCGAGCTCGACTTCGAGGGCCCGGCCTGCCGGCCCGGCGGCACCGTCCGGGCGGTGGCCGATCCGGAGGACAGCCTCGGAGAGCCCGGTGAGGCCGACAACGCGCTCGTGCAGCGCTGCTCCGGTGGCTGATCGTCCGGGGAGTGGAGGCCGGCGGTACCATGGCCAGGCCATGAAGACCGACATCCATCCCCAGTACGCCGAGGCCCAGGTCACCTGCACGTGCGGCAACCAGTTCACGACGCGCTCCACCCAGGACACGATCAACGTCGAGATCTGCTCGAACTGCCATCCGTTCTACACCGGTCGTCAGAAGCTGGTCGACACGGGTGGCCGCGTGGAGCGCTTCAAGCGCCGCGCCGCCCGCCAGTCCGGGTAGGTTCGCCTCGCCGGTCGGATGATCGAGCGGCTGGTGGAGCAGATCGAGGTGCGCTTCGCCGAGCTGGGCCGGATGATGACCGACGCCGAGGTGATCTCCGACCGGCGGCGCTACGCCGACGTCGGCCGGGAGTACTCCCAGCTCGAGCGCGCCGCCAAGCTCTCCGAGGCGTGGCGGCGCAGCCACGGCGACGTCGAGGGAGCCCAGGAGATGCTCGCCGAGGGCGAGGACCCCGAGGTCCGCGAGATGCTGGCGAGCGCCCGCGCGCGCCTGGAGGAGATCGAGGAGGAGCTGCGCCTGGCGATGGTCGAGCGCGATCCCAACGACGACAAGAGCGTCATCCTCGAGGTGCAGGGCGGCGCCGGCGGCGACGAGGCCTCGCTGTGGGCCGCCGACGTCTACCGCATGCTCTCCAAGTACGCCGAGAAGCGTGGCTTCTCCACCGAGGCGATGGACGCCGGCGAGGGCAAGTACACCTTCGCGGTCAAGGGCGACGGCGCCTACAGCGTCTTCAAGTACGAGGGTGGGACCCACAAGGTCCAGCGCGTGCCGGCCACCGAGTCCCAGGGCCGCATCCACACTTCGACCGCGACGGTCGCCGTGCTGCCGGAGGTCGAGGACGTCGAGGTCGACGTGCAGCAGTCCGATCTGCAGATCGACGTCTACCGCTCTGGCGGTCCGGGCGGTCAGTCGGTCAACACCACCGACTCCGCGGTGCGCATCACCCACCGGCCGACGGGCATCGTAGTGGCGATGCAGGACGAGAAGAGCCAGCTGCAGAACCGCGAGAAGGCGATGCGCATCCTGCGCGCGCGGATGTACGAGGCCGCGCTGGCCAAGCAGCAGGCCGCGCTCTCCTCCGAGCGCCGCGCCCAGGTCGGCACCGGCGACCGCGCCGAGAAGATCCGCACCTACAACTACGGCGAGCGCCGCGTCACCGACCACCGCATCAAGCTCACCGCGCACAACCTCGACGCGGTCCTGGAGGGGGAGCTGGCCGAGTTCACCGGTGCGCTGCAGAACGACGAGAAGCGCCGCCGCCTCGAGGACCAGGCGAACACGGCGAGCTGATGGCCGGACCGTTCACCGGCGTACCCGTCGGGGAGGCGCTGGCCTCGGCGCGGATCGCGCTGGAGGGCGCGGGCGTCGACACGCCGCGCCTCGACGCGGAGGTCCTGCTCGCCCACGCGCTGGGGATCGACCGCGCCCGTCTGGTGCTGGAGCGCGACACGCCCGTCGAGGGCCCGGCGATCCGCGCCTTCCAGACGGCGGTCCGGCGCCGCTCGGTCGAGCGCGTTCCCGTCGCCTACCTGACGCAGACCAAGGGCTTCCGGCGTCTCGACCTCGACGTCGACCCGCGCGTGCTGATCCCGCGCCCGGACACCGAGGCGCTCGTGGAGTGGGCGGTGCGCAGGCTGCCGCGCGGCGCGCGGGTGGTCGATGTCGGCACGGGCAGCGGCGCGATCGCCCTCGCGCTCAAGGACGAGCGGGCGGACCTCGAGCTGCTGGCCACCGACGTCTCCGCGGAGGCGCTGGTGGTCGCGCGCGCCAACGCGCGGCGTCTGGGTCTCGACGTCACGTTCGTCGAGGGTGACCTCCTCGCCGGCCTCGACGCGGACGCCGTGCTCTCCAACCCGCCCTACGTGGAGACCGGCGCGCGTCTCGCGCCCGAGATCACCCGACACGAGCCGCCCGGCGCCCTCTTCGCCGGCCCTGACGGCCTGGACGTGCTCCGCCGCCTGGTCCCGGCGATCGCCGCGAGCCGTGCGCGCTTCGCCGGCCTGGAGGTGAGCGCGGGCCAGGCCGCCGCCGTGCGCGCGCTGTTCACGGCGGGCTGGGAGACCGACGTCGGCCGCGACCTCGGGGGCGTCGAGCGGGTGGTCAGCGCGTGGCGGGGCTGAACGGCGGCGGGGCGGCGGGGTGCTGGTGCTCGCGGCGGGGGTGGCGCGGAGCGTTCGGCGGGTTCGGCCGGTCGCCCCACGGGGTCGGCGTGTGGCCTCGCTGACTCCCGCCGACGCGGCGGCCTTCGAGCGCTGCCTGGCGGCCGGGGGCGTCGCGGTCTTCCCGACCGACACGGTGTACGGGCTGGCCTGCGCAGCCGAGAGCCCGGAGGCGATCAGGCGGCTCTACGCGCTCAAGCGCCGCCGCCCCGAGCAGCCCTCCGCCCTCCTCTTCTTCGCGACGACGGACGCGTTCACGGCACTGCCCGAGCTCGGCTCGCGTACGTGTGAGGCGCTGCTCGCGCTGTTTCCCGGCCCGGTGACGCTGCTGCTGGCCCAGCCCGCCGGGCGCTTCGCCGCGTGCTACGGACCCGGAGGGCTGCTCGGGTTGCGCGTCCCGGCTCTGAATCCCGCGATCGCGGCCCTCGGCGCCGTCCGCGGGCCCGTCCTGCAGTCGAGCGCGAACCTCTCCGGGGAGCCCGAGGCGCGGCGGCTGGCCGACGTCGAGGCGGGCATCCGCGCGGGCGCCGACCTCCTGCTCGACGGCGGCGAGCTGCTCGGCATCGCCTCGACCGTGGTCGACCTGGCGGGCTACGAGGCGGCGGGCGCGTGGAGCGTCGTGCGCGAGGGTGCCCTGCCGGCCGCGGCGGTCGCCGCGGCGCTGGGATCGCCGCCTCGATGACGGCGGGAGACCCGGTCGCAGTACGTACTCGTACTGTTGCGGCGCCCGGGGACCGGCTGGGAGACTCGGACGGTGCGTCGACTCGGACTGCGGCCGCTTCCGCTGGGGTTCTTCGCGCTCGCCGTCGCGCTGGTCGTCGCCTCGGTGCCGCTGTCGCTCGGCGGCGAGCCGCTGTACGACACCGTGCTCTACGGGCTGATGGCGCTCGCCTTCGCGGTCGCGGGCCTGCTGGTCGCCTCCTGCTATCCGGGCAACGCGATCGGCTGGCTGCTGTGCAGCGCCGCTGTGCTGTCCGCGTCAGTCGAGGTCGCCGAGGGCTACGGCCGCCACGTGACGTTCGCGGCGGCCGAGACGGCGCAGTGGTTCGCGAGCTGGAGCTGGGTGGTCGGCGGCGGCCAGGACGCGCTCGTGATCCTCCTGTTCCCGACGGGGCGGCTGGCGAGCCCGCGCTGGCGCCCCGTCGTGGCGATCCTGATCGCGGGCGTGGTCCTGACGGCGGTCGGAGGCGCCCTCGGGCATACCGCGGACTCCGCGTTCACG
>JAABUR0100009401.1_pt1 | contig 11040 bp, 8 predicted proteins | sample 5560091 | NCBI WGS metagenome assembly JAABUR01 (sample SAMN10711879, study PRJNA513375) | rock metagenome | isolation source: Antarctica rocks | place: Antarctica: Victoria Land, University Valley sud
GCAGACGCTCGAGAATTGGGCGATCTTTGAACCCCTTCCTCTGCAACATGCTACATCCACGGAATTCTATGAAGACGATCCAGACCTGTTAAAAGCACTTCGGCTCCATGGAATAGGTTTAGCCTAGTTTTTGCCGAAGTGACCTGACCGCCTTTGGCAACCATCAAGCAAGAGAAGTCGGACATGAAAGCACGGTAATGAAGGCATCTGGGCCATCCATCTTAGCGCTCAGCCTAAAGACGCCGGGTAAATCCTAGCGCAGTCCGTTTCAAAGTGAACGCGAACTTTGTGGGTCAACTCATCGCGAACACGAAGAGAAAAGCACGTTGCATCTTGGGCCGCTGTTGGTCCAGTCGAAATTTGACTCGATCGCGGGACAACGCGGTGCGCCTGCATGAGCGTCAAAAGTATGCGGAGGCGACGTCTCCAGAAAGCAAAGCATCGGAATCTATCGCTGATTTCCAGAAGCGTAGAGCTCAGATGTTCGTGGTGGGTGCAGAAACGCATCCGACGGGATTTCGCCCTGCCCGCCCCAGCGCGTGAATACTTAAGGCAAATATGAATAGCATCTCCGTCCTGATTCTGTTTCTCTCCCTCTGGCCATTTTCTGGCGGCAAAACCTACCACATGACCGCCGACAGCAGTGTTCCCGCTGCAAGCGGCATCGTCAGCGTCCACAGAGGAGGCGCCAACCGAAATACCGAGCTGGACATCAAGGTCTCGAACCTGGCCAGGCCGGCAAACCTGGCCTCCCCTGGGAATGTTTACATTGTGTGGCTCCGCCCCAACGGCCAAGCCCCGGCCAGCCAAGGCGCTCTCCGCGTAAACAAGAACCTGGATGGCGAACTGAAGGCCACCACCACTTCGAAGGACTGTGAAGTCTTCATCACCGCAGAGCAAAGCGCGACGGCAACCGCTCCAACGGGCGCTCAGGTCCTGCATACACACATCACCCTGGAATAAAGACCGTGATCGGTCCCCAAGGAGCAAGGGAGAGAGCAGGTCAGTCTGAGCGATGCACCCCCGGGGCAGGAATCCCAGGATTCCTGCCCTTTCTTTTGCCCGGCTACCTGCTGAAGGCTTGGGCACGCAGCAGAGCTGCGGGAGTTTCCGTTTTGTCGTCCAGCCTCGCAGTGACTTCAAACTTTGCGCGCGGGAATTTGATACAGATACTCGTGCCGCGCAGCGGGCTTCCGTGGAGTCGCGGACGCTCCGATTGCATTGATGCTTCTGGATAATCTTTCGCGTCGCCCATAATCCGAGTCCAGTGCCGACAGCAACTTTCGTTGTAAGTCTGATTTCCCCTCAGGCTCCGGTAGCCTCTGCATTCAAATATGTTTGGGAACGAACTACGGCCTCAAACGGAAGAAACATTGTAAAGACGGTGCCCTTGTGTCCTTCCCGCTGGCTGCTGCGGACAGTTAGCTTACCTTTGTGACGATCAATGACCTCGCAACTGATCCAGAGGCCGAGCCCGCTTCCACCGATTCCTTTGGTAGAAAAGAAGGCGTCGAAAATTCTTTTTAGAACCAGGGGGCTCATGCCCGGCCCGGTGTCGGCGATTGTGAGGATCAGACCTTTCTTTCCCGTCCTCCAGTTTGTACCCTCTTTGCTGCGGCATATCAACCGCCCCCCACTCTGCTGCATGGCGTCGATAGCGTTGCTCACGAGATTGCTCAGCACCTGCCGAACCTCGCCCTCAAAACAGGTGATAGGACGGATGGCGCGTTTACGCAGCTCAACATGAATGTTGCCGTTCAGGATGCGCCCTTGGTAAATGGAAAGACTGTCCCCAATGAGATCCTGACAGAACACGGCCGTTGGATTGCTTGCTTGTGGAAGCGTAGGGTTTGGTTGGCGATGTTGGAAACACGGCGTAATTCGCGTTCCGCCGTATCGAGATACGCTTTCAGTTCGGGGGGGAGCAGGTCGCTGCCGGATATGAGGTAGAGCAGGTTGGTCACTGACTCGAGTGGGTTGTTGATCTCGTGTGCAATGGAACTGGCCAACCGACCGACGGCGGCGAGCTTCTCGTTTTGCATAAGAGCTTGCTCGGCAAGCCTCCTCTCGGTCACATCTACGCCCAGGCAAATAACGCCCGATGTACTCCCATCCGGCTCCCGAAGCGGCTGATAGAGGTAATCGACATAGCGATCCTCAGACGGTTGGCCTTCGTTCCTGAGAAGCGAGATGCGAGCGGCTTGCTCTACGTGCGCTTCGCCGCTTTCATAGACCTGGGTGAGCAATCGTAAAAATGATTGCTCTTCAATCTCCGGTAAAGCTTCGACTGCAGCTTTCCCGATGAGATCGCGGTTTCCAACCAGTTGATGATAGCGAAGATTCACCATTTCAAAGACGTGCCGAGGCCCTCGGACGACAGCGATAAAGGCTGGAGCTTGCCGAAAAAGCTCTTCCATTCTCTTGCGTTCCGAGAGCAACGCATCCTCAACTCGTTTTTCTTCCGTGATGTCCCAATTGATGCCGACAACCCGCGCTGCTTTCCCATTTGATAGATGAACCCTGGTGCCTCGCCCCGCAACCCAGCGGACGACTCCATCCGGCCTAATCACCCGAAATTCGTGCTTGAATTCAACTCCCCTCCTCGCTGCGCGGTAAACCGCCTCCATAGCCTTGTCGCGGTCGTGCGGGTGCAAGTAGGAGGTCAGGCGGTCTAAGTGGGTCAGCTCTTCAGCGGGCAAGCCGTAAATTTTTGCTACCTCGCCACTCCATCTAAATTCATTGGTGTTTAGGTCCCACTCCCAGGTTGCTAGCTTTCCGGCGGTCTGCGCCAGGCGCAGACGCTCTTCGCTCGCCTGAAGGGCAATCTCCGCCTGCTTACGTGCGGTGATGTCGCGTGCCGTTCCGAGGATCCGCCATGGCGCTCCATCGGACCCGTACTCTAGTTGGCCCTGGAACTCCACCCAGCCAGGAAGGCGGCCAGCAGGATAGAAGCGGCCTTCGAAAACAAAGGGTTCGCCCGTTTGAATAGCGTTTTCGATCTTCTCCAGGTACGAGGCCCCTTCCAGAGGGTGCAGTGACTGTGCCACGAACTGCGCATGGTTCAGGGGGCCATCTGCGCGGGTACGCCCAAAAATGTCGTACATTCGGTCATTTTCCCATGTGCCGCGATCCTCCTGGAGATACCAAACCCAGATCCCAAGCTCCGCTGCTGTGGTGGCGAGCTTCAGCTTGGCTTCGTTCTCCCGTGAGACTTGGGCGGCCAGCATCTCCCTTGCATGGAGGTCTCGCAGCGCAGATACGTCAGCATTTACATCGTGACAAACGATCAATATGCCAGCAACTTCACCGTCCGAACCATAGATCGGGCTATAGCTGTAGGTCCAATAAACTTCCTGGAGCACCCCATGACGGATCACGGGAACAAGTACATTTTCCTTATGGGTAGGCATTCCGTGCTGAAACACCGCCTCAAGCTGAGGACCGATAATGTGCCACGCCTCTGCCCAGCACTCCTGTGCTCGCTGCCCGAGAGCAAGAGGATGTTTCCCCCCCATGAGTGGTAGATAAGCGTCGTTATAGGTCTGAAGCATCTCTGGGCCCCAAACTATGACGGACGGGAACTGACATGAAAGCATGAGATTAGTGGACACAACCAACGTCTCAGACCAACTATGAATTGGCCCAAGCGCGGTTTTACTCCAATCATGGCTCCCGACAAGGCCCGCCATCTCGCCCGAAGCGACGATGCGGTTGCACTTGTCATTACAGCCCACTTGCACATTTGAGCCGATCGAATTGGCGTGCTCTCCTGGCACGTTTAACATAGATGACTGTTTCATTGAAGGTCGCGGAGCTTTCCTTGAATTTTGCCTTCTCTCTACTGCTCACTAGAAGAAACCATTGAGTGCTTTCAGAATAATAGCGAGTGTCCTTCGGTCTGCGATGTGATGGAGCGACCCGCGAGATAACGAGAATGCCAGAACTTCGCTGAAGGAATTGTCCATCAGAGTAGGGGCTTGCTGTCTCGCCACAGATGCTTCATACCGCTTGCTCAACTACAACTTCACCTAAACCGATTCATCAAGTCTCTTCACTTCAAGCACTGACTGAACCAGCTCAGCCAAACGTCTCGCTTGCACACACGCCTGAAGCAGGTGTTCGTCGTGAACTGAAGGTAATACCAAGTAGAGCGAGTTCATTAAAGCTTGCAGAGGATTATTCATCTCGTGCGCGAGTTTGTTTGCAAGGCGAGTTGCCGACGCAAGAGCCTCACAAGAACGCAGACTCTCCTCTGATCCGTTGCGCTGCAGAGCAAACCTGGTGAAGTTACCCAGAGCTTTAAGGAGTCTCAGGTCCTCCGGATCAAAGTGCTTGCTGGGCTCGTGCGAAGCGATCCATATGGTCCCCCGCCGCCCGGAACTAAGCTGCCACGGAACAACGAGCAGCTCCTCAAAATTCCTCATTTCGCGCAGGAGGCCTGTGTAGAAGCGTTCCGGTCTGCGAAAGAGTTGCGTCTGCTGGCGATCTACGACGGCTCCACTAGGGCTGTGACGGGATATGCGGTGACGGTGCTTCGGCATCAGTTGGCCAGCCGCGCTCGCCCACTGTAATTCCTCTAAAGTGTCCCTTCGTTCCTCAAGCGTGACCCCGGCGGATTCCGCATCGCAGGCTCGAACCAATACTGCCGCGAGCTCATGCAGGAGGAGCTCCGGTTCGGCGGCCAAGAACTGGGCCAGGTGATGAAGTGCATCGAGTTCGATCGCTGGATTCTGGGTCCGTGTCCCCCGTCTATAGAACTCCGACGTGATCATTACATCCTCCGCACAGGTTGGCGTATTTTCAGTCAATGCGTAACACGCTACGATGAGAGGGATCAGCTTTTCGTCCGATGCGTCTCTATGTGGATAGTCTGTTCTCTGCCTGTTTCGAGCCATCATGGATCACCTGCCGGAGTGTGGGGCCAACTGGCTATTGTTTGATGCTGAGTGTGCTTTTGCACGTGCACGAGTACGCGTTCGTTTTGCGTTCCTATGCTTACGATAGGTCTGTCGTGGTATGACCGTAATCCTCTGATCCACTGGAGCAAGGTCCGTTTGGTTAAGTGTTGCGCCTGCAGGGATCACAATGCTTTCCACAGTCTTATTAGCTGCCGCTCCTGTGTAAGTCGAGATCCGAGAAGAATCAATGCCTTTGTCGGTTACCAGATAATCCTTCGCATTAACTGCGCGTTGGGCAGCTTCATCGAAGCTACTGCTATTCTTTGCTCCCGCCTCGCCTGGATCGCGATGACCTATCATGGCAAGCCTGGCGTCAGAGGAGCGTTGTAGATTCAACGCAATTTCATCGAGACAAGCCTTGGCCTCGTTGTTGACGCGGGTCGGTCGGGCTGTATCACGGGCGAAGTCAATCGTGCAGAGTTGCGCCGTGGAGGGGGCAGGGACAGGTGCCGACGCAGGAGCTTCCACAGTTACGAGCGCGCTCGAAGAAGCGGCCTGGCCCCTGTCATCGACAACGTTGCACGTAACAGTAATCGTCCCAGGGCTAACCCCCGCAGTGCTGAGAACACCAGTAGAGGTTGGCCCACTGACTGAGCCCTCAGAGGCGGAGTATCTATAGGTCAAAGGCCGTTGCTGTGGGCTAATTCCTTGCGACTGGATTGTTGCCGAATCTCCGGGTCGAACAGTGGAAGGATCCGCAGTGCAGCTGATCGTTGGCGGCTGCAACGCAAGCACCGTATAGGACGAGGAGCAGTCAGCGGACTGGCCGGCTTTACTGCCCTCAACCACATGACCGACTACCCTGTAGGTCCCAGGAGCCGTGTTGCTGGTATCGACAGTGGACGTGGTGCTGCCGCCGTTGACCTTTCCTTTGTCCGCTGTCCAACTGTAGGTCGCTGTCTTCTTCGGGTTCAAATTGAGTGCCGTCCCAGTCACTGTGACTGGCTCGCCCGGATAAACAGACGCGGGAGAGGCTGAACAGCTATAAGTAACAGGCGCTGGAGGTGTGATCGAGCCAAGTCCAAAGACAAGTCCGGATGATAAACGAACATCATTCTGAGTCTGCCTGTCGCCTGTGGTCAGATTAGCAAACCGAGTCATCATGTACTCGGCTTGAAACAGACGAACGGAGATTCTTCGATGGACCCTGAGATCGACGCCACCTCCTGCTGTCATGGCGAAGGCATTCTCCGAAGGCAGCTTTACACAGGAGGCGCTGGAACATTGCGACTGGGTCACTCCGCTCGCATGGACTGCCCCGAATAGAGCCTGGGCAAACGGCGTAACTCTTTCATGCTTCCTATAGGAAACCCGCGGTCCCAATAGATAGGTGAAGGCCGAACCGGTGGAGTCCGTGGTACTGGAGGGATTCCCAGCCGCGCCCTTCAGACGTAATCTGGTGTCGCGATAGCCGCCGACATCGGCGACGATCCCCACATAGCGATTCAGATTCAGCGCGCCCGACGCGCTGCCGCCGGAAAGCCACACCAGACGGTTCCCGAGCGTATCGGTTGGCAGCGCCCGGACACCTGAGTAGCCAAGAAAGACCTCTACCCTGGGAACGCTTTTCAACCTGGGGTGCTGAATGATCGTGGGACCATAAACCTGCGCGGCGGCTGGAGCACTCTCCGGCGCGTTGTCCTGGCAAAGTAGGAGAGCAGGCGCCAGTAAAAAAGCAGCAGCCGTTGTGGCAATCTGCGCCGGTAGTCTCATCATCATCTCCTTGACTGCGCCTCACGACCGTCATCCGCTCTGTGGGCGCGATGACCTTAATGTGGTGGGGATCTCGAATCGGTGTGGCTTTGGAGACAGGGGTTCACAACGTTTGCATCGTGAGCCCCGGCTCCCGGGGGATCGCATTCGAGCTCTGATTGCTTACGGGGCTGGTACGTTGATCACAGTGTTTACCATCGTCACCGGCCCTGACAGAACCAGAAGTCTGCCATTGATGGTGGTGATTGCAGCGACACCAGCCGTTGAGACTGATACTCCGGCTTGAGAGATGATGGTGCCGGACATCGTTCCTCCCCCAACAATGCCGTTGATCGTCGCGGCTGTACCCACCTGCCAGAAGACGTTCTTCGCCTGAGCACCGTTGACCAGAAGCACAGTGCGCGGCGTTTGTGGCGTGCCGACCGTCAGCGTAGTCGCCATTTGAAAGACCCAGAAGGCGTTTGGATCACCCTTAGCATCGAGCGTAAGATCGCCTTGCGAAATAGCGTAACTTCCCGGTGCGGATTTGTAGATTCCAGGGGCGAGGGTGCGATTTCCAAGTTCGCCCGCCGACCCACCGCCACATCCAGGGCAGGTTGAAACATCCATCCCATTTGGGAATGCGACGAGATCGTTATACGCAGTCAGGGCATCGGCTGCCGCCTTCGCTGCAATTGCGCCGGTGATGGCGGTCCCTTCCGACGGGCAGCCTACTGTGGGAGGTGGAGGTGCGGTATCGATGGATCCGTTTACCAGGCCCATATTGAGTGGCGTCTCCGTATAGGTGCAGCCCGGGGTACCGTCATGGAAGCCTGTGATCTTCGTAGAAACCCCGGTGGTTCCAATATCGCCATTGATGACGGTCGAGGTACCCTGATTGGTCATCCCAGCGCCGCCGCCGAAGCCGCCGAAGGCTGCGGCTGCCCCGAGCGGGACGGGTGGAGAAACCGCCGCGGTCCCAGTGGTGAACGTCCAAGGGTCAGGCACAGTGCCAGCACCTAGAGGATTGCCTGCGAGATCCGTCGCGCCGGCGGTCACCGTAGCGGTGAATTGGGAGCTGGGGGTAAGGGTGGCAAGCGGAGTGAAGGTAGCGATGAAGTTGACTGCATCGTAAGTTGCCGTCCCGGCCACTGCGCCGTTGGGTCCACTCAGCTGGAAAGTTGCGGTTGTGATCGTCAGCGGATCCATAGCCTTGTTGAAGGTTGCGCTAACCGCCTCATTGACCGGTACAGCGACCGCTCCATTAGCCGGGCTGGTTAACACCACAAACGGGGCTGCTGCAGTGGTTGCCGCAGCCGTGGTGAACGTCCAGACATAGTTGCTGACCAGTGCATTGCCTGCCAGGTCCTTGGCGCCAGTGGTGATCATTGCCGAATACTTTGTATTCGCTTGAAGGTTAGCCGTAGGAGTGAAGGTGGCGGTATTGCCGACGGCGGCGTAAGTGACGAGCCCTGCGACAGCTGCGCCCCCTGGGCCCGTGACGCTGAAGTTGGCTGCAACGATAGTGGTTGGATCCATAGCAGTACTGAAGGTGGCGCTGATGGCCTGGTTGATCGGTACGCCTGTCGCTTGGTTCCCCGGCACAGTCGAGATCACTGTGGGTCGGGTGACGCTGACGACTGTTCCAGTAGTAAATGTCCACGCGAAGTTTGAGGTGAGGCCGTTCGGAGTGACAGCAAGGTCCTGCACGCCTGTCGTGATGGTTGCAACATATGTAGTATCGGGTGCCAAATTGCTCGATGGAGTGAACGTTGCAATGGATCCCGCAGCAACATATGTCACGGCACCGCTCACCGCGACGCCCCCTGGACCGGTAACCAGGAATGTCTGACCATTGACAGTCGCCGGGTTGACAGCCTCACTGAAGGTGGCCGCTATCTTCTGGTTAAGTGGCACATTGGTCGCGTTATTCGCCGGAGTGGTCGCAATGACAGTCGGCGCCGTCGGTGCGGGGACGGTCCGGAAGGTCGAGGTGAAGGCGCTCGCAAGCGGTTCTCCCTGCTGATCCGTGGCAGCGGTGGTGATGGTGATGGTGTAAATCGTATTCGTCGCGAGCGGTGCCTGCGGGGTAAAGATCGCACCGGTTCCCGTGCATCCGACGGTTCCCGGAACTACTGCGCCGCCCGGCGCCGTTACGACGAAACTCTTAGCTGGTGAGTAGAGCGTCGCACAGTTCATCACGCGGCTGAAGGTGACCACGACATTCTGATCCAGCAACACCCCGGTGGCACCATTCTGCGGCACGACGGACACAACAGTGGGCTGCGTGCCGGTGCTGAACGTCCACACATACGGGCTTGCAAGGCCGGACCCGGTGGTATTTTGCACACCAACGCCGAGGGTGGCCGTGTAAGTCGCGTTGGGCGCCAGTTGCGCGGAGGGCGTGAAGGTTGCGGTTGCGCCCGAGCAAGTAACCGTTCCGGCAACTGCCCCGACGGGACTGGCGAGGGTAAACGTTCCAGAGGTCACGGTTGAGCAGTTCAGTGCACCGGCGGGGCTATCGGAATCGAGCAGGAAGCTGGCCGTGATCACCTGATTGACCGGTACGCCGACCGCGTTGTTCGCGGGGTTGGTCGAAATCAGTGAGGGCACCTCAATGGCCTCAAAGGACCAGACATAGTTCTGAACGAAAGCCAAACCCGCGGCGTCCGTCACTGCGGTGGTAATGGTTGCACTATAAAGCGTGTCAGGCTGTAGGGCGTTCGTTGGAGTGAAAGTCGCCGTGTTCCCGCTCAAGGTGACTGCACCCGCAACCGGTACACCGGACGCCGCCACGGTGAACGATGATCCATTCACCGTCGATGCTTTTACAGGTTTGTTGAAGGTGGCGGTGATGGGCCCTGCGAGGGGGACGCCTGTGGACCCCTGAGCTGGTGTCGTGGATAGCACATAGGGCGCCGTATCGGGGATGTTGATCGACTCTTTGCCGCATCCAATGGCGAAAACTACCAGCAAACTGAAGAAGAACCCAACCAACCCAACCCTGTATGCGCGCATGTATCTCCCGTGACCGAGCTAAGTAACATTGGCCCGCGACGGCCAACATTCAGCCCCGAGCGCGCTGCAATCAACGCCGCGACGCGTCAGGTACTCAGTGGAAGGTAACTTTAGTTCGAACCACGCTGTGTCCAAATTTGAACAGAGTGCAACTTTAGTTGCAGTGACCAATACGGCACGCCTCTAGGCCGCTTGGCAAACAAATCAGTTCTCCGCACACCCAGCATGGCATTCAGTCATGCAAAACCAGGTTCAATAGAGACTTGTGAACGTGAATGTGCCCGTTGTACTGAATGAAACCCAGGCTGCGAAACCGATTCATGAAGAAGTTGACCCGCGATCTTGTTGTGCCAACCATCTCCGCCAGGGCAGCCTGGCTGATCTTCGGGATTCGAGTTTCCGCGTCGCCGGCCTTCTCGATTTCAGCCATCATCAGGAGCACTCTCGCAAGACGCCGCTCACTGCTATTGAACAGTTGATCGACAAGATCGGCCTGCGTTCGCATACTCCGGGACAACAAGTAGCCGAGGAACATGTCCGAAAAGGAACTTTCTTCGTGGATCACCCGAATCATCTCACTCCGCTCGATCCTTAAGGCAGTACAGGTGGCCATCGCGGAAGCCGTCGCAAGACGCCTTCCAGGTACGGCGGCAATGGACTCCTCGCCGACAAAATCCCCTTTCGAGAGGACGGCGATCGTCCCTTCTTTTCCCTTTTTTGATAGAACCGTCACCTTCACCCTTCCGGATTGCAGATAGTAAAGGCAGTCTGCCGCGTCACCCTGCGAGAAGAGCACCTGCTTCGCTTTGCAACGGAGGATTTTGCGGCCTTTGCCAGCATGGGCCAAAAAGCTGAGTGGGGAAAAATCGCTACCTTTTATTCGCTTAGTCAAATCTCATTTCTCCTGTGGGCCACCTTGACCAGAGACAGAGGGTTTGAGCGTGGATGCATTCCCGGGTGGTGCGCGAAGCTCTGTGCCTTGCAGTTACTCAACAGGGACAATCGTAAGCAGAACGTCCAAATCTCCTGTGGCCGGAAACGTGAAAAGGCGTTGTTTCACTTGAAACCTCCCTTCCTCGGTTTCCATCAGGTCACCTACCGCCGGAAAGTGCTCCGCATTGTAGATCGTCATATGATGCGGTTGACTGCTGCCGTCCGGAGCTTCGTTACAAACGTGAAGGGTGGTCGCCATCTCCAAATCCTACATGGATTCAAGGAGCATTTGCCTGCGTGGCTGGTGGGAGCCTAGAGGCTGTTATGGCTTTTGAACCGAGGTAGGTTCTTTGCTGGGGTGGGAAAGATGTTCAGCATGAAGGGATGGGCGAAGTTGATCGCAAGGCATATCCGCAGGATGTGACGGATGAGGAGTGGA
>JAABUR0100009402.1_pt1 | contig 11040 bp, 19 predicted proteins | sample 5560091 | NCBI WGS metagenome assembly JAABUR01 (sample SAMN10711879, study PRJNA513375) | rock metagenome | isolation source: Antarctica rocks | place: Antarctica: Victoria Land, University Valley sud
CTGCGCGCGGCGCCAGCGCCGTCGGCGGCCGCGCCGCGCCGGCGGCCGCGCGCCATGCCAGCTGCCACGCGCTGCAATAGCTGCAGCAAGGCCTTCTGAGCGTCAGCGCCGCCGAGCGTTTCTGGCCTGCGCGCGCTTGGCCATTGGGTGTGCTCGCGGCCGTGCGCGGAGCCTCGTCCGCTGCAAGCGCGCGCATCCTCTCTGCAGCCACAAGCACCGCTAGCCGCGCGATGCACGCCACTTGCGCGTCACAGGTCCGCTTATCCGTTTAGGTCAAATGCTGCATCATACCATGCCAGCGAAAGCTTTTAATACTTACTCGGAAAAAGAGGAGGTCAGGACAGCCTGATGGACCTTGGCAGCGAGGGACGCAAGGGCTGCGACGGGTGCGCGCGCTGACGCCAATCGATTGGCATCAAACGGGAGGCGGCGGGGCGGCGGCCGGCACGCGCGCGGCGCCGCGGGCCGCACCAGGTTGTCCATGAGGCCGGAGCGCACGGCGTCCATGGTGGACACGCGGAACAGGTCGACCGCGTGCCGCACGTGCGCCTGCGTGGCCTCCGGCTGCAGCTGCATGCGCGCGAGCGACTCCGCGATGCGCACAATGGCCTCCAGCTGGCGCACCGTGATGGGCACCGGCGGCAGCTCCGAGCCGCCGGCCTTGGCCGCATCGCGCGCCTGCGCGCGCGCGCGCTCAGGGCCTGAGCCCTCTTGCGCCTTGCGCGCCTGCACATCACTGCAACAGGCTTCGCACAGGTGTCCCCGGGCGCAGAGGTGAAAGGCCGCGCTTTGGTCAGGGTGCGCCCATCGGCGGCCAGCGCCTCGGCAGCCGGACGCGTCCAGCCGAGCGCCGCCTGCGAGCCGCGCGCGCCGCCCCCAGCGTGCGCTACGGAGGCGGCGTCAGGGCGTCCTTGCGCACGGGGAGCATCATGCCCCGGGGCCGCGCAGTGGCCGACCAGGCAGGGGGGCGGGGCGCGCGTCTGCTGCTGCAGCTCCACGCACTTGCGCGTGGTGAGCATTGCACCCCGGGGCAGCAGCCGACCTGGCAGGGGGGACCCAGCAAGGGAGACCTGGCAGGGGGACCTGGCAGGGGGACCTAGCAGGGCGCGCGCCTGCTGCCGCAGCTCCACGTACTCGCCGGCCAGGCCCTGGGCGGCCTGCGCGCTGAGCCGCGGGGCCACGCGCGCGCGCGCGTACTCCAGGTAGCGCTTCAGGAACGCCTCGGCGCGCGCCTCCTCGCCGTCGCCCTCGCCCGCCGCGGTCGCCTGCCGGTGCACGTCCAGCACGTGCCTGCCGCGCGGGGCGCACCGCATCAGCGGACGGGTGCAGCCCTTCCCCAGTGCTTGGCGCGGGGTCGCCGCGCGCAAGCGCCGGCGGCCTGCTCCATTACGGTGCGCTCTGCATCAGCTGCAAGCCGGCCAGCGTGCAAGCAATTCCTACACCATGAGAACTTACGCCCTGAGCATGCCTGCCGTCCCTGTCGCATGCCCGCGTCGCCCGCATGGCTACCTGGCAGACAGGCGCCACATGACAGCAAAGCGACGCTTTTGGTTGCAGGGTCTGAGGGGCCCTTAAAAGCAGCCGCCTGCCCATGCGACGGCGCGGTGCCCGGGCGGGCGCAGGCGCCGGGCGGCGGCCCGCGCCTGGCGATCTGCATGTCCCGCTCCGCGTTGCGCTCGTCCTTGACAATGAAGATGAGGTCGAAGCGCGACAGGATGGTGGACTGCAGGTCGATGTTCTCGTCCGCGCTCTTCAGGTCGTCGTACCTGCCGCGCCCCCAGGCGGACGCTGAGTCAGCGCAGGCCGTGCGGCATCCAACGCTCTGCGCTTCATGTGAACGCGACAGCCCGCGCCGCCTGCATTGGCCGTCCCTGCTCGCCCCAGCGGCACGATGCGGGCGCCGCATGCGTGGGCGCGCATGCGCCTTGCTTCCTCGAGCACGCGGCCGCGCACCGGCCGGAGGGCGGGTTGGCGGCCGCGAGCACGCTGGTACGCGACTTGAGCATGGTGGTGATGCCGGCCTTGGCGATGCTGATGGTCTGCTGCTCCATGGCCTCGTGAATGGCCACGCGGTCCTCGGGCCGCATCTTGTCGAACTCGTCGATGCACACCACGCCGTTGTCGGCCAGCACCATTGCGCCGCCCTGCGCGGCGGCGCGGTCCCCGGCTGGCTCGGGTGCGGCAGGGAGACGGGGCGCCGGGACGCGGTCGGGCGCTGGCTGCAGGCCCGGCTATCCGAGGGGGCGATAAAGACTGGGTGTGTGTGCAGCTCCGGGATTAGGTCCTCCCGCGCACCATTGCGTCATGTCAACGGGGGTTTGTTGTGGATGCCTCCAGTCGCACTGCCACAGGCTGCATGCTGTGCATGGCGCGGCAAGCATCACGTAAGGTGTGAGGAGCGGGCGCGCGCCTCCAGGTAGAACTCGCCATGGCTGTCCTTGATGACGCTGGCGGTGAGCCCGGCCGCGGAGCTGCCCTTGCCGCTGGTGTACACGGCAATGGGCGCGGTCTTGGACGCAAACTTGAGGAACTGGCTCTTGGCCGTGCTGGGGTCGCCCAGCAGCAGCACGTTGATGTCGCCGCGGCGCCACGTGCCGTCCGGCAGCCGCTGCGCGCCCGACCAGGGCTTGCAGGTGGGCATTCTGACGTTGCACAGGCATGCGTTCCGCTGCAAGAACCCTTCCAAACAGCGCGCCGGGGCGCCCAACAGCATACGCTGTACGTTCAACGAGGGACTCCTCCTGCGATGAGGCACACCTGCGATCCCCGCCATGAAAGCATGCGTGGAGCTCCAAAACAGCTGATTTGTACCCACAGCGCATGCAGCAAAAAGTGCATGCCGCGGCCGGCCAGTGCGACTGTGGGGCGCGCCTTGCGCGAGCCGCCAAACAGCAGGCACGCGACCGCCTGCTTGATCATCTCGCCGCCGAAGATCTGCGGCGCGATGCGGGCGAATAGGTTGGCCACCGCGTCCGGCCGCGCCGCAAACTCGCGGAACTCCTGCTCCTCCTCCTGCCTGCCGCAGCCGCGGCCGACCGCCCTCGTGAGCGCCCGCACGTGCCCGGCGCGCCGCTGCCTGCTGCTGGTATCGCGAAGCTGCTGTTCAAAGCGGTGTCGCCCAAATGGGTGGTCGGCGCATCAGAGACGTCCTGCAGCCCTCCAAAGTTCTGCACCCCTCCTGTATCCCTCGTACGCGCCGCTGCATAAGACCCTGCTGATGCAGGGCACAGTGCTGTGGTGGCGTCGGTCTGTAGTGGGCCCATCATCAGCACGGCATGTTTCACAAGCTCAAGCTCCAGGGCCACAAGCACCAGGCTCAACAGTCATCAGCAGTTGCCTCATTCACACGCTGGGGCGTATTGGGCGCGCACGTGAAGTCGGGCGTGCCGTGCGCGCCCTCAGCCTCCTCCTGCATCCCGACCACGCGCAGGTAGGGCATGCGCAGGGCCACCGCGCTGGCGTCCTTGCGGGGCCCTTTCTCCTTTGCCGCCTGCGCACCCCGGGGGCGCGCGGCGCGTCAGGCTGGTGCAGCATGTCTCTGCTGTGACGAGGTGGCGATTAAGGCAAACAGACAGCCCTGTTAGCAGCACCAGGTTGCAGAAGCGTTTGAACAGCAGCAAGACAGGCACCCGATCCGTGCTTGAGCACACACGCGAGCTTGCGCGTACATGTCTGAGCACTATCCGTCATGAATGGGCGCAAAGCGCATGTAGGTTGTACTGAACCATCGCTTATACACATCCTTCGGCTCACCCTTGGTATGGGGCGCATATGAAAAAAGCTAGCTACAGCAAGTGAAAGGAGAGTATAGCGTATAATGTACAACGTATAATGAGTATAATTTAGGATCAGAAACCAGGCAGCCGCAGCCTGATGCCCACCCGCCCCCGTATTGGGGCATGTTTCCACAGCCAACATGGAGGCAGAGACGGCACGGGGGACGGAGCGGCCGGGCGGCAGCTGTCTGCGCGGCCGGCGCGTGCGTGCCTGGTAGATGGAGTAGATGCCGACCGCGGTGACGCGCGTGCCCGGCGCAATCGCGCCGACCAGCGTGCGGTCGGCCACCAGCTGCAGGCTGCGCGGCAGCTCGCCCATGGGCACGTCCTCCGGGCACTCCTGCGCGGCGATGCGTCAGAGAACGCGGGCCGCGGAGCGGGCCGACCTGCTCAAAGAGGATATGTCGTGTCCCAAACTGATCCCCACACGTTCAGCACATGATCATGCACCGAGCATGCTCGAGCATCGGCACATTCTCAGGGCGTGCCTGCACGGCACCACGCGGGAGTCCCCTGCCAGCTCACAGGCAACCTGCCTGGCCAGCCTGCCAACGGGTGACATACCATGCGCCACATGGCCACGCAACTGAGATGCAGCCCTAGCCTGTGCTGTCACTGCGCCCCTATGAGTGTGCGCCAGTAGCTCAGGCTGTCCCTGGTGGGCGTGTGAGCGCAGTCCGTGCTGCCGGGGAGAAGGAGGCGCGCCTGCAGCTTCAGCATCTGCTGATCCACATATTTACTCTTGCTTGGCAGGATAACGAAGGAGTCTGCCGAGCAGCGGTCTTGCCCGGGCAGCTCGTTGCCCTGCGGCCGCCCAGCCGCCGTGACACCCGGGTAGCCAGTGGTGCCATACTGCGGCGGTGCCCGGGCTGGATGCTCCACAAGTACCACCGAGCGCGGGCTGGCACTGCTGCTCTTAGCCACCAGTCGATGCGCTCTCAGAACATCATGTCACGTGCAGCGCAGGGCTGCCTGGCGCCACGCAGCAAGGCCGAGCGCAGCGGCATGCAGGCTCACCGAGCGCGCGTCGCAGTAGCGCGGGAGCATCGCGCCGCCGATGCCCGGCTTGCACGGCAGCACCTTGGTGCTGCGGCAGTCCTTGCACATCACCGTGATGTGCGTGGCCTTGTGCTGCGCGCGCACGCCAGGACGGCGGATGTCACGGGAGCCCCTCATGCCCCACACCATGCGGCCGACTCACTGCAGCAGGCTGCAAGGCAAAATCCATGCCGGCGCCTGTGGCAGGACGGCGGCAGCACAGCTCGGCGTGGGCTCCAGACGCGGCGGCCTTGGCGGCGGCGTGCGCAGGGCCGCGGGCGCGCCTTGGGCTTGGACGCCGCCGTGACGATGCCCGGCACCATGACCAGCCGCGACACGTTCTCGGACTGCGGGGGCGCCGGTGCGGCCACTCAGCGCATTGCACGGGTTGCGGTGTGTGCAAGGCATTGCCGCCAACCGCGATGATGCTGCTGGCGTGGACCCGCGAGCACGCCTCAACAGAGCGTGCAGCAGGTGCCCTGAGCCCTGCATGCCATGATCCGCATGGGCTGCGCTCCACCAGGGTCGGCGGCCGCGCACCGTGAGCTCGCGCAGGGAGGCCGGCCCAAACTGGCGGCTGCCGCACAGCAGGACCTGCAGGCCGGCAATCTCGGCCGCCCCGGCCTCCTCCTCGTCCTCCGTGCCGCGCGGCTGCAGGCGCCGCAGCAGCGACACCGCGGCCTCCTCCAGCTGGAACGCGGGCGCAACGACCGTTGTTACATCAGGCCGTGCGTGTAAGCGCATAGGTATCCACGACAGTGCGGCCTGTCAGCTTGCAGGCCAGCAAGACCCCTCGACGCCGCAGCCCCCTCCTCGTGCTAAGCTGCGCAGCAGCAAGCGCCGCAGCAGAGACGCAAGCGCCCCCTTCGCGGTGTTCAGTCTGCGATGGTGCATGTGGGCTGCTCGCACATGGAGATGCTGCCAGGGGTTTGCAAGCGCAGGGGCTGACAAGCACAGCAACACAGCTGCACCCGCAGCCTCAAACTTATGGGTTTCTTATCACAGCCCAGTTGCGTGTGCGGGGCAGGTGATATCCTAGCTTTTGCATATGCACACCAGCGGCAGGTACTCGGACGGATTGTCCTGGAGCAGGTTGCTCAAGTCCGCATCAAAGGCGGTGATGTCCTGGACATCCACGCGCAGCTGTTTGCGCGACGGCAGCAGCGCCTCCCTGCGCCAGTATGTGCTCAGTCCTCGTGCACCCCAGGGCAAGCCTGCGGCACAAACCTGGCAGTGCTCGTGCCCGAGCCGTGTGACCATAAGCAGACTATAAAACACGATGGGGCTCCACCCGGGCCAGCATGCTTGCAGCACTGTCCTCAGTGTGTACGTTTATCAAGAGGCGCAGCAGCAGCAGCACACCAGGCCGCAGCCGGCAGCGGGTGGCGGCCATCCGCGCCGATGCAGAATCGGTCGGTTGTGCGCGTGCGCAGGAACTGCTCAAACTTCGCCTTGACCTCCACTGGGCTGTGTGCTGGCCGCTCCTGCTGGAAGTCATAATCCTGCTCATTGTAAAACACCTGCCCCTCTGCGCGCGTGCCACACGATGTTATCGCAAGTGTTACACGCAGCGCACGGTACAGCCGCAGCGGCTTGACGTACTGCTGGCATACAGCGCACCATCAAAGCCAGCCATCGCTTGGATGTCTCAGCTGAGCGCTTGCGCCTGTGCGCCTGCAGCGCACCCCCTTCTTCGCGCACGCAGGTGATGCAGACTGTCCCAGCAGCTTGTAGCAAGGGTGGGAGCGATCATGCTTTGCGAGAGCTGCCAGATGCACTTTGACAAGTTTAAGTTCATGGTCCTAATTAGGCAGCGCTGAGCATATTGCTGGTGTTCAACATGGCAGGCTCACGCTTTGCGCACGTCTTACGATTTTCCTTACATATGCCTCTCTAGCGCAGGCCCCGCGTCATGCACAGGCCCACTTGCCAGCATGCACAACAGGGCATAGTCCCTCTACGCCCTGCTGTGCATGCTGGCCACTCAAATTTTACAGCGCTATGCGCAGTGTGCAGCAGCAGTGCGCATGGCTATCAGCAGGCAGGCATGCTCATGGGCACTTTGCCATTTTCCTCTACTGCATTGAACCACCATTGTATGTTAGAAAGCAACGGATGTCAACAGGACTGCTGCAAGTGCGAACGAAGAGGAGGCCAGCCAGCACGGGCAGCAGCTTGACGCGTGGCACGCGGAGCATGGCTCTGGGCGCTCCCCATCACATCCTCATGCTCCTGCTCATGCTCCTGCTCTTGGTGAGTCACGCGGGCGCGGCGGCCAGCACGCGCAGCAGCACGTCGCGCACGCGCGGCACGCTGAAGCAGGGCGCGGCCGCCAGCAGGCCGGCCAGGCCGGCCAGCTGCTCGGGGCTGCTGTCGTAGGTGACCTCGCCGACCGCCGCAGCCGCCAGCAGCCACTCGTCGCGCATCCAGCGCCTGCGCGGCAGCACGCAGGCGTCCGCAACACGCATCAGCCAGAGCCAGCCTCCCAGGAGCACCTTCCATGATTGAAGGTACGCACGCAGAAATGGATGTTGCAGTGGACCTGGCAGGCCGTGCTGTGCAAGCAGACATCGCGCTCCAGGCGTGCTGGGCGCATGCCCGAGCTGCTACAGGGCCGCCAAGCCATAGACCAGAGCCACTCTGCACTTTGCAGGCAACTACAAAGCAGTGCGCACCAGATGTCCTGCAGGCCCTCCACGCACTGCGCCAGGCTGGGCGTCGCGCCCGCAGCCAGCGCGCAGCTGGCGGCTGGCAGCACGCTGCCGCCGGCCCCTGCCAGCAGCTGGCCGGCGTTGGCGCCCGCCCTCTCGACCGCCCGCACTACCGCCTCCAGCTCCAGCCTACGCCCCAGTGTGCCCCCAACACTACGGTCAGCACAGGGCCTTGCTGGAGTGTGGGGCGAGCTTGAGAAGGGGGGAGTGGCGCACAGGCAGGTCTGCAGGCAGCGCAGCTGGTGCTCCGTGCGCTCCAAGTGCTGCGCGGTGAGCTCTTCCGCAAAATTCGGCACGTCGGGAGCGGGCTGGAAGGCGTCGCCGGCCTGAAGGGCCTGCCCGCAGGTGCCGGTGGCTGAGAGCTTGGTACTTGCGTCAATTAAAAAAAATGCAAGGCTTTAATGCCCACCGCCAGGCCCCGTATGGCGTCAGCGGCTGCAGAAAAGGTTGCCAACAGGCGGCCCTGCAGCACGAGCGACAGTCACCATGCAGGTCTGCAAGTTTTACAGCAATGAATTGTGCATCTAAACATGGTGATGCGCGCCTTGGCCTGCACCCAGCTGTCCACATCGTGCGCACAGCGGCTGTACACCTGCATGAACTTTGCTATCAGGCGCTCTCCGGACATAACAAGCTCCTCATGCAAGGATCCAAGTGCGCCATTGGCGTCTCACCGGCGGCGCATGGGCACGTTGTATGCTGGTGGCACTCGCTGGTGGTGCAAGAACACAAGAAAATTTACCTTGGCACAGTGGAACGCATCGTTCAGTGGATGGCCAAATAAACTGACTTTATTTCTGAGGAGCTTCAGCACATCCAGACCTAGAGCTCTCACCCTTTCACGTACCCGCTGGGGAACTCGTAGTGGCCCATGTGACTGCATGCATGCATCTACATGCGCTTCAGCATGAACACATGCCCGAACATGCCTGCTGCCAGACCGGCGAGCCCCTTCTGTACTTCGCCCTGTAATTGCCGTCATACCATGTCCTGAACGCGCCTCTGCTGTGTCACAGTCAGTATATAATTCTGTAGGAGCTATATAAGCTTATTACATACAGTACACAATTGCATCATGCCTTTAAGCCACGCTCACAGCAGTATGGACTGCTCTCACTCCGGGAGCGACGTATGACCCACACTGAGTGTGGGTCAGTGTAGCACACTCCCTTGTGTGTATCTATCTGACATAGTACAGGAGGGAGACAGAGATGCAGAGCCGCCAGCACTTGATGGCGACCGCATCCTGAGAATGCATGCGTCCAGCCGCAGTGCTCGATGAGCGTGCATGCATGCATTCCAGGTTAGTACCAACACGTCAGCCCAGACCCTGGTCCATTCCCGAGACACCCTTGCTGTGTGCTGCGGTGAGGCTGGATATATCATCGCAGGAGCAGGTGCCAGGGAAGGCGGGGCAGCGGCCTTCCAAGCATGAAGGCGCTGCCAGGTGGTGCTTTTGTGCTGCGCGGCTGCGCACTTGTCACGCTGCTGGCTCTGCACGCGAGGGCCTCAGTCGTGCTGAAGGTGCGCCGGCCTCCGCTGGTGCACTGGCGCCCATGCTGAGGATGCCACAGTGCGCTGACCGCCAGACATCTGTGCTGCGCAGACCGGCAACTACAGCTTTGACCCGCTGCCGGACATGCCGGCCGACTTCGGGCCGCGCGTGCCGCCCGAGGGCGTCGAGGCGCTGCTGGTGGTGTGTGGCCACTTGGAGTGGCATGCCAGGGCGCAGCATGCACACTCGGAGCGGGCCATGTGCTGACTCTGCTGCACCTGTCGTTGGTGCGTGGCGTGTCTGCTTCCACGTGGCGCAAGCTCGGCCTGCAGAGCGAGCGCGCCGCGCAGGTGACTGACCCCGATGACGCCTGCGAGCCCGTGGAACGGCCGTACCACGACGGCCGGCCCTGGATAGGCCTGATAGTGCGCTCAGAGCGGCTGCGGACAAACTGCAGCTTTGATGTCAAGGTGACCTCTGCCCTCGTGTGTCTGCGCGCTGTGGCCGTGCCACACGTGCTCTCCGGGACTGCCCGCTGCGCTTGTCACAGCCGGGCAGTCACAGAGGCAGCAAGGCGCTTGCCCTGAACAGCCGCGCCTGCCAGAGCAAGGACTGCCTGCGCCGCCAGCGGGTCGTGCAGGTGCAGCGAGGCAGTCGTGAGTCGCTGCCGGGCTGCTCCGGGCTGGCGCCGCTGGGCCGTGCGCAGCGCGCCGCCGAGCGGCGCGCGCGGGCGTACGGCCGCGCTTGCAGCGGCCGCGCCGGGCGTTACCCGCCGCGGCGCTTGCGCGGCGCGGCAGGTGCGGCATGCGGAGCAGGCTGGCGCGGTTGCGGCAATTGTGTACGACGACGTCAACGAGGCGCTCATCATCATGTCGCGGCCGCGCGACCATGCGGAGACGAGCATCCCCGCGGTCTTCGTCGCGCAGAAGACGGGTATCGTTATGCGCAAGCTAATGACGCCCGGGCTCACCTTCGTGCGCATCACGCCGGTGCGCGAGCGTCCATATGTGCGAGGACGCGCTCCTAGATGGTGTGCTGGCACTGCATGCCACCTGTCAGCCGTGTGCGTCTTCCAGGACTGTGGGCTCCAGGTAAGTCAATTGGTGGGGCGTCATGCAGTGCTGCCTGGGCTTGACGCAGACCAGGCCGCAGCCGACCTGGGTAGTCGAACTGCAGCTGAGGCACGCGCCGCCGCCGCGCAGATCACCGATGCGGTGTGGATGTCAATGCTGCTGAGCGCGTTCGCGGGTGTGCTGGCTGTCACCGTCGTGGTGGCCACGTTCTACTTCATTAGGTGCGCTGCATCCACACGCTGGCGGCCCTGCCTGCCTCTTACACATCGTAGGAGTGCGGCTGTGGCCGCGCACTGGCGCACGGCAGCGTTGATTCACGATACAGATCAACATGATGTCATCCATCAATGTGTGTACTGCACTGGGCGCTGCTGCAGTCCAGGAGAACAACACGGGCGAAAGTGCCGCGCGGGAGGCCGGGCAGGCACCGGCACGCGCGCACGCCGGGGCGGCTGGGGCGCATCATGCTGTGCCCAGCGTGGCCTGCCGGCGAGCGGGGTGCCTGAGCCTGCCGGGCTGCGCGGGCCGCAGCGGCAGGCGCAGCCGCATGCGCGGCGCGCCGGGGCGGCAGGGCTACAGCCTGTTGCGCGGCGGCGAGGAGGGCATGTCGCCCGCGGAGCTGCGCGCGCTGCCAGTCGTCATCCACGAGCGCCGCCGCCGCGTGCCGCCGCGGCCGCCGCCACCGCCGCCGCCGGAGGCCCCGGTGCGCGCGCCCCGCCGGCGCGCGCTCGCACCGCGTCCCGCTCGTCTGATGCACTCTCCTCCACCCTCCTTGAACTGGTGTGACCACAGCCAAGGTGTGGGACCTGCCCAAGGCGGCTCCCTCGTCACGCTGTGGGGGGTTTGCAGGGCATCGACCTCCAACGGAAGGAGGTCAGGGAAGCGCGCGCAGGCTCTGGCGCATCGTGCAGCGCACGCGCATGCCAGCAGGCGCCAGGACGGCCCGG
>JAABUR0100009405.1_pt1 | contig 11036 bp, 7 predicted proteins | sample 5560091 | NCBI WGS metagenome assembly JAABUR01 (sample SAMN10711879, study PRJNA513375) | rock metagenome | isolation source: Antarctica rocks | place: Antarctica: Victoria Land, University Valley sud
GACTCGGCGGCGTTCCTGGGGCATCCGGGGTTGCGCTGGCGGGTGCCGCCGAGCACGAGCCCGGCCGACCCGGCCTTCCAGCCGCGCAGCTACTGGCGTGGCCCCACCTGGCCGGTGATCACCTGGCTGCTGTGGTGGGCGCTGGTGCAGGACGGTGAGGCGGCGCGGGCGGCGCGCCTGCGCCAGGCGGCACTGGCCCAGGTGCAGGCGTGCGGCTTCGCGGAATACGTCGAGCCCTTCACGGGCGAGCCCTTGGGGTCACAGGAGCAATCCTGGACAGCGGCGGTGACGCTGGATTGGCTCGTAGGCAGCGGGGCACCGCGTGCCATAGGCCATGGACGACCAGGGTGACCATGACCCGCGCACGACCCGCCCCATTATCGTTCACATGGTATTGCCAACAAAACAGCCCGCGAACCATATTCTAGCCGCAGCCATAAACATGGACCGTGTCCTCTCGCCACATATCAATGACCGTGGCGTTTTGCATAAGTATTCATGATCCCGTGATCATCTCGGTCGCCATGCGGGGTCTCTCCACCGTGTCAGCGGGTGCTCACTGTTAGGCTTCAAACGATGGTCGCCCGCTACCTGTGCTGCTCCGTTGTAGGGCTTCGGCGAAACTCCTTCATGTCGGGGTGTAGGAGGCGCACCGCGCTACCGCTCATATCGTGGCCTCGTGGGCCACCTCACGACGCCCATTGTGCTCTCCGCGTGACTGCTGGCCTACGGTAGGGGCGCCCAGCAGCGACGAGCGGAAGCCATGTACGATCGTGGCGCAATGAATAACTATGCAGCAGCGTCGCCACTGAGCGGTGAACTCATCGTCAGCGCCCGGTCTATGCTGGGACCGCCATTAGCATAACGACGCGCGTGCTGGGCGCCGATATCATGCACAATACTGCTGCTAACAAATTGTCTCTATCTTTGCACTTTTTGTTCGACTACCACATGTTGTTGTTCGTCAAGCGCGACGACCGCAATATCTAGCGGCCAAAAGCCGTTCTACTTGACAATAATCGAAAAGTGCAAAGATAGTGAAATTGTCATCGCATAGGCCCATTAGATGTAGCCAACGAGCCGGTCGGGTAACGCCGAAAAGGGGCGAATCTACTTATCGGCCAGGACTGCTCCGTACAACATGGCCGAGAACACTTCGTCGTGGCCCTGTTCGTCCCGCCGCGTGAGGATAAACAGAAGGCGGCTATCGATCGACTCTACCGGAGACGGAGCGCATAAGAGATAGCAGGGTTGACGGACGACTGCACGAGACAGCGCGCGACAGGCAACCGCTTGCGGTGATCGAGCGAGGGAGATCAGGCCGTGTTGCGGGCCATGCGCCACGGCCTACTGCCGGGACGGCAACGCTGTGCTAACGCTGTTCGCCTCAGCCACACGATCACCGGACCGCTACTGTCGCCGGGATAGGGCACGGCGCGGCTCTCTGGTCTCTATGAGCCGCGCCCCGCCCCTACGGCAGGTCGTACGGGAGCGTCGTCACGCCCGGCGGGAGCGTGACGATGTGATCCGGGTCGTAGATGACGCCGGTGATGACGCCGGTCGTCGGATTACCGCAACTCGTGGGGCTGTCTAGGGTGACCTGAATCATTCCGAGCGGGGCGAACCAGTCGAAGTTGCCGTGGTGCGCGATGCGCGAGATGAGGGGGACCCGCACGATGGCGGGGCACGGCGCGCTGGGCCCGTTATTGCCGCCGCCGGTGTTCTGGGGGCGGTCGACCTCGTCGTTGAACAGATTCTGGAAGCCCGTCTTGGAGTTGCTGTTCTTGACGAGGCCGGTCCACAGGCTGGTGTTGCCGTCGAACCCCTTGAAGTTGGCGTCGTGCCCGTAGTTGTTTCCCAGACCCACCCCGTTCGCGTAGAGGGCGACGTGGGCGCTGATCGTCGTGGTGGCGCTGATGGCATAGACGCCGGGGCAGTAATACTCCTCGGGCTGGTACGTGGCGTCGCCGGGGAGCGGCGTGCCGGAGGCGTCCGGGGGCTCGATTTCGGGCTGGATCGGGTGCGACGCGCCCGTGCACAGGTTGTCGGGGGCGCCGGATACTGTGTAGGGGACCAGGGGCGGGGTCGCCGTCGCCGTTGGCGGGGGCGTGGCGGTCGCCGTGCTCGTCGCCGTCATGGTCGGCGGGGGCGTGGCGGTCGCCGTGCGCGTCGCCGCAGGGGTGACGGTGGCGCTCCCGGGACAACTGTGGCTCATGTACGTCACGGTGACCGCGCTCACGGTGGCCGCTTGGCTGTTGCTGTTGTAAAAGTAGACCGTGTACGTGCCGGCAGGGGCCTGCAGCCCCGGCTTCGGGAGCGCGGTCGCATCGGTCGTGTAGTCGAGCGTTTCAGTTTGGGCGCTGTTGTTGATAGCGCCGACAGAGACGAGATCGAGCTTGGGCGGAGTGGTCGTCAGGCCGGACTTCTGAGTGGTCGGGTCGACCTTGGCTGTGCCCGAGCCCCCCACAAATGGGCTCGGCGCCCCGCTATAGAGGCCAAGATAGAAGGCGGAGGAGCCCGAATTCGCCGAGAACGTCCAACTCGCGCCGATATCTCCGGGGTCACTGGTCGTGAAGGTGGTATAGAAGCCCTGGCCCGACGAAATCGACCCAGGGATGGTGAAGGTGCATGGCGTACTGGGGGGCGTGGCCGTGGGCGTGGTGGTGGGGCCGGTCGTCGCCGTCGTGGTGGGCACGGCGGTGGCCGTGTGAGAGGGCACGGCCGTGGTTGTCGTGGTGGGCGTGATAGTCGGTGTGTCGGTCGGGTAGGCCGTATCGGTTGGACCCGGCGTGTTGGTCGCGGCGATGGACGGCTGGCCGGCCAACGAGTTGACCGCGATGGTGTAGCGCGGATGTCCGATGACCCCGCCGAACGCGGCCAGCTGGCACGCGCCCAGCCCCACCTGCACGCCCGCCGCCCCATCGGGGACGGTGACCGGGGTCGTGGCGGTGATGGTGATAGGGCTGCCGGTGGTGGGGTCGGTGATCGGCGTGTTCTGCCCATTCAGGTAGAACGCCGTGAGCGCGACCTGGCTCCCGCTGTAGCCGGCGGCGCAGGCGTCTGTCGGCGCTCCGGCCCCCGTGGCGTTCCGCACCGTGAGCCCGGCGTTGGCCAGCGAGGCCGTGAGGCTATTCCACACCATCGTGTTCGTCGTGGTCGCCGCGCTCTCATGATCGGCGAGCAGTTGGCGCGCGTCGAGCGCCGCGTTGGCCGCCGCGTTGCGCAACACATGCTGCGTGGAGGTGGCCATGCCCACATCCACGCCGACCGCCGCCATGCCGCACAGCACGACCAGCGCCAGGGCGACCAGGGCGATCGCCTGGCCGGGCCGCCCACGTCCGTGCCCGCGATGAAAATCCGTCCGCGCCATCTAATCCTCCCCTTCCTCAGCCCCCGCGGGAGCCGCTCTACCATGCCTGGCCGGACTAGCCGGAGGTCTGTCCCGGTCCCGGGATCGCCGCTTCCGTGCTTTGCATACGGAACGTCTTGCCCCCCAGAAAAATCCCCACGACGGGAGTGAAGGGCGCCGTCACCGTCACGGTGATCTCCGTCGGCGCCGTCAAACTCGGTGTGCCCACCACGGTCACCTGCGTGTTGCTGATAGTGGTGGTCGTGCTGGGAACGAACGCGCCTCCCGACGGGGCAAGGGGCGCCGCGCTGAAGGCGCCGCCGGAGATGGCTCTTGCGTGGACGAGCGCGGCCTGCAGCGCCAGCGGCACCGTGGTACTGATCCCCTGGTACACGACGTAGGGCGGGGTCACGCTGGCCGTCGGATCAAGCGGGGGCGGCGTGTACACGTAGGGGCTGCCGCTGGTGGTCGTGCCACTGATGGTGGCCAGACCTTGCGCTAGATCGGCCGCGCCCCGATCGAGGCTGTGCTGCACGTAGCCGGCGCGCCCCAGGTCCATGATGGCGACGAGGAGCCCCAGCAGCACGAGAGAGATGAGCGCGAACTCCACCGTGGACTGGCCGCGCCCCGCCCCCGCCCGCGTCCGCCGGCCTGCCGGCGCGCCCGCCCGTGAGCCTCTGGTCAGTCGCCTCATGGCCAGGTCCCCGGCACGGACACGACGCCATCGGCCTGCGTGACGGTCGCGGTGAAGTGATCGGTGGCAGTCACGCCGGTCGCCCCATAGCGGAGCGGCGTCCCGTTGGCGCAACTCGGCTGCAACGCCAGCGGCGTGCCGTTCTTGTACACGGTGCAGACGAGGCCGACGAGCCCGGCGGGCGTCGCGCCCGTGCCCGCGGGGAGGGGGGCGATCTGGAGGCAATAGACGCCGGCTGCCGCCGTGAGGGCGCAATCACTCAGCGTGAGGTCGCTCGCGATGGTCGGCGGGTCGGTCCGCGCGAGACCGGCCGCCTGGACCGCGATACGCACCGTGCCGTTGCTCAGTGCGCCCAGTTGCAGGGCGCGCAGGCCCGGCAGCAGCAACGGATAGGGGTAGGCCGCGGTGATGGTGACATGGTTGTTCCCGTTCGGGTCCGCGCTATAGCTCGCCGTCGCGGTCACGGCGGAGGGCGGTAGGCCCGCTTCGGCAGCGACGGCGGCGACGAGGGGCAGGGTGGGTGTGGCCAGCAGCTTCGACGACGCCAGGTGGGCGCCCTGCTCCAGGCGCTGCGCGACGCTATAGGCCCGGGCAAGGTCGACCACGGCGAGCAGCAGAAAGCAGAGGACCGGCATGAGCAGGGCTAGCTCGATCATGCTCTGGCCGCGGCCCTCTCCTCCCCGCCACCCGCGCGCTGTCCGTCCCGTCCCCACGCGTTCTCCCTCGTGACCTGCCACCCTGTTCGGGACGTGCACGCGCACAGAGCGCGTCCCTGTCCCATCCCCTAAGGCGATGATGGGCCATCAGGAGCGACCGGTCAATAGCCTGATCGGCCCATCGTCGATCACCGTTGGCTACGGGCTGCTAACCACCGTAGGTCGCCAGATACGGGGTGAGAGGATCAGGCCAGCGGGTGAGTGTCGCCATGCCCCCCCTGCTCATTCCTTCTTTGCTGTATGTGACGGTCTATAGCGGCTCACCAACGGTCTATAGCGGTTCACCACTTGCTCCTTGCTCCACGCCGCGTTAGCCCCGGCGTTGCTGGTAGGCCGTGTCGCTCAACACCCTGATCTCCTCCGCCTCGATCACCCACTCGAAGCGGCCATAGGCGGTGTTCTCCGCACCCTCCATCGGCTGCTGCCCGCACACGATCAGGCAGCGCTCCAGTTCAACGATGGTCACGCGCTCCGCCTGACGCTGGTCGAGCGTCCATCCGAGCGCGCGCAGGATGTCTTCGTAGCCGGTCGGCAACAAAGCCGGAGGCCGCAGCGGCTGGTGGTGGCCGCGGATATCGATTGCCTCGCTCACCAGGTGGGCGAAGTGACGGTCGTCAAACTCCAGCGTCTCGACCGCGTGACGCGTCGCCGTGAGGGCGCGCACGATGACGCCCCTCGCTGTCTCCACGTTGGCAAGGTCGTACAGGCCCAGCGCATCGCAGTGACGACCAATCAGGCGCAGGCGATTCTGATAGGTGGGGTCGAGGAGCGCGGCAGGGATCGTAGCGGGCACGTCCAGCAGGCGCGTCTGCGCCGTGAGCGGCGCGTTGGTGGCGCGTTGGGTGACGAGGCGGACCACAAGGTCGCCATAGCCCCGCTTCTTGGGGATGTCGTCGAGAACGCCGCGGTGGAACGCATCGATGGCGGTGTTTTCCACGCGCGCGTCCGAGACCATGATGACGGGCAGGGCGGGGTAGCGCGTGCGCAGGCGCGTCAAGGCCTGGACGCCCGTTTCCCCGCGCAACTGAGCGTCGAGGATGAGGACCCCAACGGTGCGCTGTGCCAGCAGGTCAAGTGCCCCGCGCGTTGTGTCGACGTAGGCAGGTGCGGCGTAGACGGCAGCGCCGATCAAGGCGGCGAGCCGGTTCGCTTCCAGCCGGTCGGGCATCAGGAGGAGGGGGTGCAAGCTGTTCATCGATAGATATACCTCTGTGACGCATCGTCGGCTGAAAATCAGTGTCGCCGCTATAACCCGTTGTCCCTATGGGGGCGATAGCCACGTACTGGGGGGCGTGGGCCGAGCGGTCAGGTCGATCCGTCGGAAGGTGGCGCTGGGGCGCCGGCGTAACGGGGCGCAACCCGTACCGAAGAAAATGAGGGACGGCGTATGGAGGACACAGATGCCCAGCGGGGTACCTTCAGGCCACCCATCACGGGACCTCTGGGTGATGGTGGGGGCCCTGCTGTGTCGTCTATGCTCTTCTCGAAAGAAAGAATGCCGCTGGACCATCCTCCCCAGCGGGAAGAGACTTATCCATGCCGCTGCATCACCCCGTCCTTGTTCGCGCCGCCACGGTCGGACTCGTCGTGCTCGCGACAGCCGTTGCCCCTCTCGGTTCCCTCGGCCATGGTCGTGACCTGGTCACGGCCGCGACCACCGATACGATCACCGTGACCGCCGGGACACCCGTCCAGACCATGCCGTCGGACTTCTTCGGCGTCAACGACGTGGCCTTCTGGGACGGCGCGCAAGGTAGCGCCGCGAGCGCTACGGCGCTCGCGCAGACGCCCATCAAGGCCGTCCGGTTCGCGGGTGGATCGCCGGCCGACTGGTACGACTGGCAGGACCCTTACTACAGTGGGTGGTCGTCCACCTCACCGCTCGACCTGTGGCGCTACGCCCAAAAGCTGGACGCGACGCCGCTGTTCCAGACGAATTATCAGGGCAATCTGCCCAACCCGCCGGGCCAGACTTACGCCGTCAATTCCCCCCAAAACGCCGCCGCCTGGGTGACCTACGACATGACCAGCGGCATCCCGGCGGCGATGGAGGTGGGGAATGAAGAAGATATCCATATGACGACATCCGGGGACCCCACGTTTCAGCCCTATATCACGGCCTTCAACGCGCAGGCGCAGGCGATGCACGCGGCCAACCCCGCGGTCAAGGTCTTTGGGCCAGCCTCGACGAACGAGTGGTATTGGTGGGGACTCGGCTCTCTGCCCATGTTCCTCCAACAAACAGGGACCATCAGTGGAACGGGGCAGGTTGACGGTGTGTCGCTACACTACTACACGGGCAGTGGCTGGAGCGACACATCCAACGTGGCCCAACAGTGGAACGCGCCGGGCGGACCCTGGGCGTTTATCCAGAGTTCCATCACACGCTACGATACACGCCCCCTGCCCGTCGCCATGACCGAGTGGAACCTGGGCGACGCGGACAGCGGAACGGGCTTCAATCAGACACTGGGCCATGGTCTGGTCGTCGCCGATATGCTCGGCGCCTTCGCGCAGTCGGGCGTCGCGCAGGAAGACTACTTCGCCATTCACGGCGGTGGCCAGTACGGTCTGCTCTACGGGACCGGGGAGAGCCGCCCGGTCGACAGCCCGACACCGACCTATTACGCGACGGCGCTGTGGGGGAAGATGGGGCGCGCCGTCCTGCCGCTGACACAGGCGGCCGACCCGTCGACGACCGTGAGCGCCTACGCGACGCAAAAGGACGACGGGTCGGTGCAAGTGATGGCCATCAATAAGACGGGCGCGCCTCAGCCAGTGGAGATTGGCTATCAGGGCTTCAATCCACAGGGCGGAATGTTGCACGCCTACACGCTCTCCGGCGCCACAGGCGCCCTCTCCGATCTGGATGTGAGCTACGACGGGGTGTCCAATCCCTCGCCGCAGCAACCGCTGCCTGGACCGGCCCTGACGCAGGCGATCACGGGGAGCGCCGTGTCCTACACCCTGCCCGCCTACTCTCTTGTGGTGCTCGACGTAGCGCCTGGTATCGCGTCGGACACCGCGACGGCCACCACGGCGCCGAGTGCGACGGCCACCACGGCGCCGAGTGCGACGGCCACCACGGTGCCAAGCGCGACGGCCCCGCCCCTCCCTAGCACAGCCGCGGTGAGCGTCGTTAACACATCGGCGAGTCCCAGTTCGGTCGCCGCGCGCCACAGCGTGCAGATAAGCGCCGGCTTACGGAGCGCGACAACACTTAACGGCGCGACCGTGACCGACACACTTGTCAATGCGGCCGGCGCCACCGTGTACACGCGGTCCTGGACCGGGCAGGCGCTGCCCGCGGGAGCGACGGAGACGTATACGTCGTCGTGGCGCATCCCCAATACGCTGCCGACGGGCGCGTATACCTTTTGCGTTCGTGTCACCAACGCGACTGGGACCCTCGTCTACGGCGCGGACGCCTTGGCTGGCGCGTTCACGGTCGTGTAGGGCACAGCGATACGTGCAACAGAACCTGTCATGCATGCCACGGGTTCTGCTGCATCGCACCGCGCCGGAGATGACATGACGTCGCCCATTGGGGTGATTCGACCAGCGACCAGATATCCTGCCCACGCCGCAGCTCACGCGCGCCCGGGACGATCGCACGCACAGGCGTGCCGCCGCCTCGTTGGTCCTGCCCCCTGCTGACGATGGCGTCCTTGACGGGACATAGGCGTACCAAACCCATCACGATCCACCGGCATCCGTGTCCCACTGGCCCTGTCATGACAAAGAGGCGGTCGTCCCGCACGTATCAGCGCGGGACGACCGCCTCTTTGTCAGCGCTGACGCCCGTCTATGGCGTACTAGGTGGCGCGGTGTCGTGCGTTGTACCGGACTCCCTCGCGCCGTCCCTGGCGTCCGTGTCCGCCGTCGTGTCGGCATCACGCCGCTGAATCGTGATGCGCACCGCGGTATAGGTCATCGCGCCGTTAGTCGTCGCGGACGAAGCTACCACATGGACCTGTTCGCCGCTGGCCAACGCCGCTGTCGTGGTCACGCTGTCGTCCGCCGTCACGCGCGTGCCCGTCGCGGAGAGGCCAACGGTCACCGTCACACCTGGGCTACCTTGGACGCGCAGCGCGAGGCTCTCCGGGGCCACCGTCACGATCACGCCCTCGAACTGGCGCAGGTTTTTGCCGTGCATCACGCCCCTGCCCTGCCCCGTGCGGTGCGCGCCGCGCGCGCCACCCTTGTGACCGTACGCCGCAGCCACGGGTGTCACCCGATGCGTCCCACTTTGGCCGCCGCCAGCCGCCAGGGCGGGCACTCCAGGCGCCACCAATGCTACCGCCACTCCACATGCAATCATTGTGTTCTTTACCACTACTATCTTCCTCGCGCGACACGTCCGGCGTGTTGCCTCTATTCACCTGAGCTGTTATGCCTACTATAGGCGATGGGGTGCCCCTCCGCACCCCCCTACATGTCAACAATGTGTTACCTTTTTGTAAACCGACGTCCCACGAGCGCTTGTTGTTCCGGCACCGCCGGTTGCGCTTCGCCCGATCAGAAGCCGCTGGTTGCGCGGGGGGGACGCCACCCACCCGGATACCCCTGTAATGCCTCGTGTGGGCGGCGTGAGCAGGTCTACCCTCGCTTGGGCGCCAGCGTGTGAGACAGCCGGTGGCGGATCGGCGCGCGGACGGGGGTGAATGGGCATGACGACGATGACGTCTACGAAAGAGGGGGCAGGAGAGTACGTCCTCGGCATAGTGATGGGGGTTATGTCGTGCCGGCGCGCCGGTGCGTCGGCATCCCTGTCCAGTTAGCCCATCACGTCGCCGCGACCTACGCCATCGCCGTCCATGATCTACTGCACAATCCGCCGTTCTCGGATGACGGGCTGGTTTGGGCGGCAACATTATGCGCGGGCCGCCCTATCCCCATAGGGTAATCCCGCTGGCTGCCTGCAGCCAGCTTTGGCATGTGGTCGCATAACGACAGGATTGTTGGGGCGTCTACCTGTCACTTTGGCAGCTTGTTTGCCGCGATCTTTGGGAGCTAACTTGCACCCACGCCCAGGTTACGGCGTCCTTTTGTGAAGTGTCTCGGTGGCGATCCAGGGCCGTGAATGACCGTATCTAGCTGCTCCCTGGCCCTATTCACTTCCCAGAAGGGCTCTTCTGTCTAGTGAAATAGCCGCCCCTGGGTGCAAATTATCGGCCAAAGAACCAGGCAATGAAGCGAACAAAGTGACATCTACCGTGCGCACGGTGTGTTGATTGGTTGATCGTTGCGCGGCGAGCGAGTCTGCGCCACAGCCCTGCGGTCGGAGATCTTCACAATTCAAGGGGTACTGTCGCTGGCCATGATAACGGAGAGACGAGCAGTGCTGATACGCACGCGCGGAGCAAGGATACAACAAAATAGCAGTAGAGAAAGGCTGGAATCACGAGTCGAAATGAGGGCTCGTTGTAGTAGTCAACGTATACGACGTACACCACTACATGTTGTGGGGTACGACGCTCTTTCTCCCGCGGAGCGGCCCTGTGTAGCATCTACTACTATGACTACGTCGTTGCCGACCTTCAGATTCCTACTATTCTCTCTCGTTTTCGCGACCCAGAAGGCTTAACCCGGTTCACGGTTCCGCTGCTACTCGCTACCCACACTCACTGTGATGTTGCACGCGTGGCACTGGCACGGTCCCTCGGTGGCGGTCGACCTGGGGCTGGAGAGCGGCGCATACGTGCGGGGCGCGGAACCCTGGAGGGTGCTGCATGTGCCGGGGCATACGCCCGGTCATCTAATGCTCTGGAATGCCGCGCGACGCATCACCTTGATCGGCGACGCCCTCAATGGGGCGACACAGATCGACCGGCACGGTCGGTGGACGGCCCCACCATCGTACACCGACCGTGACCTCTACCTGATGTCTATTCAGACGATCGAGGCGCTGGAGCCCAAGATCGTGCTCACCGGCCACTATCCGGTCATGCGTGACGCGGAGATCGCCACCTTCCTGGCGGCTAGCCGCGATTTCGTCCGGCGCACGGACGAAGCGCTCGCCCGTCTCCTACGCGACGCCACGGGTCCACTCACCCTGGCGCACCTCATTGCGCGGGCCAATCCCATGCTGGGGCCCTTCGGTTTCCCGCCTGACCTCGCCTTTGCCCTCGCGGCGCACATGGAGTGGCCGGAGCGGTACAGTCGCGCGCGGCGCATCCAGCATGAGGGCGTAGTGGCGTGGGAACGTGGCGTAGACGTCTAGCGTATCTCGCCCTAGCAATATCTTTAACTCGACTGGTGTGATTTGGACCTCAGG
>JAABUR0100009407.1_pt1 | contig 11033 bp, 9 predicted proteins | sample 5560091 | NCBI WGS metagenome assembly JAABUR01 (sample SAMN10711879, study PRJNA513375) | rock metagenome | isolation source: Antarctica rocks | place: Antarctica: Victoria Land, University Valley sud
GGATCGAGGCCCGCGGATACGGCATGGCCGTCTGCACCAACAAGTTGGAGCGTACCGCGCGGAAGCTGCTCGATGTGCTGGGCGTGTCGGCCCGCTTCGAGGCCATCTGCGGCCAGGACACATTTGCCGTCTCGAAGCCCCAGGCCGGAGCCCTGCTGGGTACCATCGCGGCGGCGGGCGGCCGCCCCGACCGCAGCGTGATGGTGGGCGACAGCATCACCGACATCGCCACCGCGAAGGCCGCAAACGTCCCCGTCGTGGCGGTGGATTTCGGCTACACCGACACGCCGGTCGCGGATCTCGGGCCCGACCGTGTCATCGGGCATTTCGACGAACTCGATGCGGCCGTCGAGGCGCTGCTCGTCGCAGATCGGGCCAACGGTGGGCGCGACAGGGATTGAACCTGTGACCCTTCGCGTGTGAAGCGAATGCTCTCCCGCTGAGCTACGCGCCCTGACCGTGTGGCGGGAGGTATCGGTCGTCTTCAGCGCTGTCAAGCAAGCGTGGCGTGCCGGCACCACGCCGCCGCTGTCACGCCGCCGCTACACTCGACCGCAATCGGCCAGCAAGGGCAGCCCTGAGGCGAAATCATGGCAACTTGGTAACCCGCTAGTGACGGATTCCTCGTAGTCCGGTCGCGGGCTACTCCTGATCCCCATGAGGCATGACGATGCGGTCGAACGCGCTCGCCTTGGCCGGAGCCTTCAGCGTCGCGATCGTCGCGAGCCAGGCGCCGGTTCAGGCCTATGAAGGCAGTTTCTTCACTGAACAGCACAAGGCTTATTTCGAGAACGGAACCACACCGCAACCTGCTCCTTCCGTCGTGCCGACGACACGGCCGCGGGCTGTCGCGGCACGGCCGAGCACCGCGGCCGCAGCCGAGCCCATCGCAGATGTCGGCACCGAAGCCGAGCAGGACCAGCAACCTGCCTTCAACAGCGGCCATGTGATCTACGGAGGCGCGCCACAGACCGAAGGTCGCCCGCTGGCGTCGGCGATCCCGCGCGAATTGGTGGCCTTCGACGGTCCCCAGCCTGCAGGCACCATCGTGGTGTCGACCGAGGAGAAACGTCTCTACTACGTCATGTCCGACGGTCAGGCGATCCGGTACGGCGTCGGGGTGGGTCGGCCCGGCTTCGAATGGTCGGGCGGGCAGACGATCACGGCCAAACGGCAATGGCCGGATTGGACGCCACCGCCCGAAATGATCAAGCGTCGTCCCGAGATTCCGCACCACATGGCGGGTGGCATCGACAATCCCCTCGGTGCCCGCGCCATGTACCTCGGCGGCACCATGTATCGCATCCACGGTTCCAACGAGCCCGACACCATCGGCCAGGCCGTGTCGTCGGGCTGCATCCGCATGACCAACGAGGACGTGGCCGACCTCTACGAGCGCGTGAAGGTCGGCACGAAGGTGATCGTCGAGCGCTGAGCCACGATCAAACCAGGCGAGTTCCGCCCACGAAGCGCCGGGCACCCCTGCCCGGCTCTTCGCGTTGCCAAAGGACCTCCGTTCACAGGCTCGGAATGTCGCGCGACAGGTTCTTGGCGTCGAGTTCGCCGATGTATCGTGCCCATTTGGCGTCCTGGTCGGCGCCGAGTTCGTGCAGGTAGTCCCAGGTGTAGAGGCCGCTGTCGTGGCCGTCGTCGAACACCAGCTTGACCGCGTAGTGACCCACCGGCTCCACCGCCGTGATGAAGACGCGCCTCTTGCCCCCGACCGTCCGCCGCTCGGCGGCCGAGTGGCCCTGGACCTCGGCGCTGGGACTGGTGACCCGCAGGTACTCCGCCGACAACGCGAAGGTCGCGTCGTCGTAGCTGACGTGCAGGGTCCGTCCTCCGTCCTTCAGGCGCAGTTCTTTGGGCCAATGTTCAGTCGACATCGTGTTGTCCCCCCCTCCGGCGCGTGAAACGCATTGCCACGTTCACGCTAGCCCTTGTAGTGTTCCGGCCAAAGCGGGAGGAGTTCCATGGTCCATCGGATCGACGGCAAGCCACGCCGCAAGCGCTCGTCATCATGGCTGTGGCTGCTGCTCATCCCATACCCGGCCGTGCTGTGGGTCCCGTTCTACAACACGGTCGAACCCCGGATCCTCGGCTTCCCGTTCTTCTACGCCTATCAGATGGCGTTCGTGGCCATCACGGCCGTGCTGACGGCCTTTGTCTATTTCGTCACCGATTGACGCGGCGGCGCCGTTCGGGCGCTGGACCGTGTCCGGACACCATCCGTTTTCACATCGAGAGAAATCATGCCGGTCAACTGGGTAGCCCTGACGGTCTTCGTGCTCTGTTTCGGCGGCGTCACCGTGCTGGGTTTCGCGGCCGCCTACTGGCGCCGGGGCGACCTCGACCTTCTGCATGAATGGGGCCTCGGCGGCGGCACATTCGGCACGCTCATCACCTGGTTCCTGATCGGTGGCGACATCTACACGGCCTATACTTTCATCGCCGTGCCGGCGCTGGCGTTCGGCGCCGGCGCGATCGCATTCTTCGCGGTGCCCTACACCACGCTGATCTATCCCATCACCTTCGTGGTCTTTCCGCGCTTGTGGTCGGTCTGCCGACGCCACGGCTACATCACGGCCGCGGATTTCGTGCGCGGACGCTTCGGCAACCGCTGGCTGGCGCTCGCTGTGGCGCTCACCGGCCTCGTCGCCACCATGCCGTATATCGCGCTGCAGTTGGTCGGGCTCGAGGTCGTGATCGCAGGCCTCGGCGTCGAGACCAGCGGCGTGCTGGGGGACCTGCCACTCGTCATCGCCTTCATCATCCTCGCGGCCTTCACCTATACGTCGGGCCTGCGGGCACCGGCCGCCATCGCGGTCGTCAAGGACCTGATGATCTATACCGTGATCTTCGCGGCGATCGGCGCCGTCGTGGTCAAGTTCGGCGGCTTCTCGGCCATTTTCGCGGCCGTGCCGGCCGACAAGCTGATCTTGACGCCCCCGCCGGCCGGTTCGACGGGTTCGTACAGCGCCTATGCCACGCTGGCCTTGGGCTCGGCGGCCGCCCTGTTCATGTACCCGCATGCCATCACGGCCGTTCTGAGCGCATCCAGCCGCGACGTCATCCGCCGAAATTCGGCTTTGCTGCCAGCCTACTCGCTGGTTCTGGCTTTCCTGACGCTGCTCGGTTTCATGGCCATCGCGGTCGGGGTCAAGACCAACCCCGCCTACGCCACGCTGTTCGCGAAATACTCGAACACCTTCGCGGTCCCTGCCCTGATCCTCGACATCTTCCCGCCCTGGTTCGCTGGGTTCTCCTTCGCCGCCATCGGCATCGGGGCGCTCGTCCCGGCCGCCATCATGTCGATCGCGGCCGCCAATCTGTGGACCCGCAACATCCACCTGGAGTTCATCAATCCGCGGGCCACGCCGGCCGAGGAATCCCGGATGGCGAAGCTCGTGTCCCTGGTGGTCAAGGTGGGAGCTCTGTTCTTCGTCGTCGGGCTCGACAAAAGCTTCATCATCACGCTGCAGCTTCTCGGCGGCATCTGGATCATCCAGACCCTGCCGGCCGTGCTGCTGGGACTCTATACGCGCTGGTTCAACTCCTGGGCACTGCTGGCCGGCTGGGCGGTCGGCCTGTATTTCGGCACATCGGCCGTGGCGGCGACGCAATTCAAGGCCGCCACCTACACGCTGGCGCTGTTCGGGTATCAATTTCCAGGCTATGTGGCAGTCTATTCCCTGTTGGCCAACCTCATCGTGGCGACGCTGGGAACCTTGCTGCTCAACATGGCGTGGCGTCCGGAACACCAGGACGCAACGATCGCAGCCGACTACATCTGACTACCGCAGTCGCGGGCGAGCCCCTATATCTACCCGATGATCTATCCACCCCCGTCAGGCTTCGCGGCTGCCGGACCCGCAGCCCTGGTCGACCCCTTCGGCCGCGCCATTACCTACCTGCGCGTGTCGGTCACGGATCGCTGCGACTTCCGCTGCGTCTATTGCATGTCGGAGCAGATGCAGTTCCTGCCGAAGCGGGATCTGCTGACGCTCGAGGAACTCGACCGGCTCTGCACCGCCTTCGTCGAGCGTGGAACGCGCAAGCTGCGCATCACGGGCGGCGAACCGCTGGTGCGTCGCGACATCATGGGGCTGTTTCGCAGCGTCTCCCGGCATCTGAAGACGGGTGCCCTGCACGAGCTGACCCTGACCACCAACGGCTCGCAACTCGCCCGTTTCGCCACCGAACTCGCCGATTGCGGTGTGCGACGGGTCAACGTGTCCCTGGATACGCTCGATGCGGCCAAGTTCGGCGTGATCACCCGCTGGGGCGATTTCGGCAAGGTCGTGCAGGGGCTCGAGGCCGCCCAGCGCGCGGGACTGCAGGTCAAGATCAACACCGTCGCGCTCAAGGGCGTCAACGAGGACGAACTCGCCGAGATGGTGGCTTGGTCGCACGGCCGCGGCATGGAGATCACCTTCATCGAAGTGATGCCGCTCGGCGAGGAGGGCGGAGACCGCTCCGACCAGTTCCTGTCGCTGGAGGACGTCCGCCAGCGGCTAGCCGAGCGTTTCACGCTCGAGCCGCTGTCGGTCTCGACCGGCGGCCCGGCCCGCTATGACAGGGTGGCCGAAACGAACGGCCGCGTCGGTTTCATCACGCCGCTCACCCATAATTTCTGCGAGAGCTGCAACCGCGTTCGCGTCACCTGCACGGGGACGCTCTACATGTGCCTCGGCCAGAACGACGCCGCCGACCTGCGCGCCGCCTTGCGTTCGGCCGATCCCGACGCTGCGCTCGATGCCGCCATCACGGACGCGATCGCGCGCAAGCCCAAGGGCCACGACTTCGTGGCCGACCGTTTGGCTGCGAAACCCCGCGTGGGCCGCATGATGAGCGTCACCGGCGGCTGACGACACACCGGGCAGCTTCGGTGCAGAGCTTCGGAGCCGGACCAGGCCACCGCGCCCTAGAAGCCCTGCTCGTAAGGATCGGTGGCTCGCCGAACAGCGGCAGGAGAACCCGCTCGGTTCCGTGACACCGCGGCGTGCAGTATCGGCTTCGGCGAGGGCAGGCTCGAAGCTCCCAGCAGCTCGGCACAGAGGGTTTGACGGTTTGCTTGAGCAGCTATCCGGGCTCCTTTAGCCCGACGCCCCAGGGTTCCAGTCTGCTGCGAACTGCCGGCTTCTGGTAGCAGGCGCCCACCTGACATCACGCCGGATACCGACTTGCTCGATGACCGAGCTGGGTGGGAAGCAGAACGGCCGGTTTTGGGTGGCAGGGCACAGTAGCGGCCGTTCGGACGCGTCCCGGAGCACCCACCTGGAAGCCACGCGCCCGGCGCGGCCTTCTATGGCTGTGCTCAAAAGGAACCAAGATGCACGAATGGAGGGTTACTGCTGGAGCTACGGCCAGCGTTGGATCACGCATCACACCCACTGGTTATGCAATGTGCAGGCGCGATGTCGTTGGCGAGCTGAGCAGCCCATCGAGGCGGCGCCAGCAAATATCACCCCTTCGGCAAACTCTCGGAACGCCAGACCTGGGCCCCTGCATCGGCCCAAGCTTGGATCGGGGTGGCACTTGCCCCTGATCCAATTCCAAGGCTCACCTCGGAAGGATCGCGATTTCTCAGCTAGCTGTGGTCCCTTATGACATGCAGGTGGGTCAATGTTCCGCGCCGATGAGGAGTCACACCGCGCGCTGATTCACAGAGCGTCAGCTTCGCGTGGACTGGCGTAAGGCGCGGTGAGGCAGGGATGCCTGCTCGCAGTCGCGGGAGCATTCGGACGACTGCCGCGCCCTCTCGCGGTCTGCCCGGCATGGGTCGCGCCGGCCGTCCCGGCATGCGAGGTGCGCTCGATCATGATCGGTCCGGAGCAGCGCGGCCGTCGGGCACCCGCGTGATCTTTTTGCCTTTGCCTTGCGCGCCGTGTGCCGTTGCGACCCAGATGCCCGCGAAGACCGTAGCGATGCCGAGAAGCAGGCGCCACCGCAGGGGTTCGCCGAGGAGAGCGGCGCCTACAAGCGACGCCGTGACCGGATTGACCGTCACGGTGATCGCCACGCGCGTCGGCGAGGTCCGCCCCAAGGCCACGGACCAGAGGTAGAAGGTGACGGCCGCACCGAAAGCGCCAAGGTAGAGGATGGCCGCCCATTGCTGCGAGCCGAACGAGGCCAAGGCGGTAAGGCTGCCGCCCCCCCATGACATGAGCAGCAGGCACGCGGCGCCGACGCCCATCCCCATCGTGGTGAAGGCCAGCGGCCCGGAACGATGGATGTATGGCCTCGACCGCACGCTGTACACCGCCATGCAAGACGCTGCGCCCACCATCAGGAGGTCGCCGCACCAAGCGTTCGACGGGGCGGAGGCCGATCCCGCGGCGAGGGCCAGCACGACCCCGAGCATCGCCACCGACACGCCGACCGTCTTGCGCGAGGTCAGCCGCTCGGTGCCGAGGCAGGCGCCCGCGACCATCGTCAGCAGCGGCAGGGTCGAGAGGGCAAGGGCCCCGCGGGCGGCCGTCGTGAAGATCAGGGCAGCGTTGAACAGTATCGGGAAGGCGGCGAAGAAGAGTAGCCCCAATCCCGCGACGCCGGGCCAGTCTCGCCGTGGCGGCCATCGCTCGTTCCGGAGCCAGGCCACGGGCAGCAACAGCAGGAACCCGATCCCGAACCGGAGCGCGCCGATCGCCAGAGGATCGAGCGCGCCGACGAGGAAGCGGGTCGCGCCGACCGACGTCCCCCCGAGGCCGCTCGACAGGACCGCCGCCACGACCCCCCAGACTTCTCCCATCGGCCCCCTCCTCGGTCACGTTGCCGAAGGGTAACGACGGTGATACCTATGAAGGAATGGAATTTCTCTGATCAGTGAGATCACGATTCGTGATGAGCAGGCCGGTCCTCGACCTCGAACTCGTCAAGGCCTTCGTCGCCGTGGCGGAATCCCGGTCGTTCACCCGTGCCGCCGGCGTGCTGAACCGCACGCAGTCAGCGGTCAGCATGCAGGTCAGGAAGTTGGAGGATCGGTTGGGGATCGGGCTGCTGCACCGGACGACGGTGAGTGTCGCCTTGAGCCCTGCGGGCGAGAGCTTCCTCGGCTATGCGCGCCGCTTGCTGGCGTTGAACGACGAAGCCATCGGTCGCTTGCTCGCGCATAGCATGGAGGGGCACATCCGGATCGGCGCGATGGAGGATTACGCGACCTTCGTCCTTCCCGAGATGCTGGCGGCGTTCGTGGCGGGTCACCCGAACGTCCACCTCGAGATGGAAACGGGCCTGACCCACGCGATGCCCGAGAGGCTGGGCGACGACTTCGACCTCGTGATCGCCATGCATTCGGAAGGATGCGGTGATGGCGAGTTCCTGCGGCGAGAGCAGGCGATCTGGGCCGCTGGCGCATCGCACGAGGTCGAGACGCAGGAGCCGCTGCCGGTCGCGCTGCATCCCCAAGGCTGTCTGTTCCGACGATGGGCGATGGATGCCCTCGACGCCCAGAAACGGCCTTGGCGACTCGCCTTCGTCAGCCAGAGCCTGGCGGCCGTGGAAGCCATCGCGGCACAGGGGCTCGCCGTGACAGTAGCCAAGGCAGGCACGTTTCCCTCGCGGTTGCGGGCCGTGGGCGAGAATGGGGGCATGCCGCGCCTGCCCGTGGCTGAGATCCGATTACATCGAGCCCGCGGTCTTTCCCCGGCCGGCTCGCTCCTGGCGGAACATCTCGTCACCGCCATGAGGTCGCCGTGATCGTCCGCGGCGCGCCAACCAGGCAGCCGATCGTCCCGAACGGGCGTCCTTTTCCCGGCTGGGTTAATCGTCTGCTTCGGAGCCAGCCAGAGATAGGCTTGAACGTCTACGTCGGGTCGAACTCGGCTGTCCCGCCGCGCCTCACCCTCCCGGCCGGAAGGTCTGCCGATAGCCCGGCATCGAACCCATCGGATCCTCTTTGATGAGCCATTAGCCGGTCTCGGCAGGAACGTGGCTTGTCACCCCGGCGTTGGCGACCGATCACTCATTCGAGCGGAACCAGCATGCGTCGCCTCAGGGACCACGACCGCCTCTTGAACAGCGTCCTTCTTACCGCGACGGTCCTCGGCGCTACGATGCTCGGAGCCCCCACCTTCGGCCAATCTACCACGGCCAGCGCCCCGATGTCGGGTCCGACCGTGCCGACCGCCACTCTGCAGAAGGTCGCCAGTTTCGACCATCAGGTCACGGGCGTTGCGGTCAGCGAGGACGGGCGGATCTTCGTCAATTTCCCACGCTGGTTCGAGGACTCGCCGGTTTCGGTCGCGGAGATCACCAAGGACGGCAAGCTGCACCCCTACCCCGACGGGGAGTGGAACAGTTATCGCAATGCTGCGCCCAAGTCGCCGGGCGACCATTTCGTCTGCGTCCAGGCCGAGACGGCCGATGGCCACGGGCATCTCTGGGTGGTCGACCCCGCCGCACCGGCGACCGAATTCATCGTGCCGGGCGGCCCGAAGCTGGTCGAGATCGACCTCAAGACCAACAAGGTCATCCGCACCTACAATTTCGGCGGCGACGTCGCCCCGCAGGGCAGCTACCTCAACGACGTGCGGTTCTCACCCGATGGCAAGCACGCCTATATGACGGACAGTGGCGCCCAGGGCGCGCTCGTGGTGCTCGACACGGAGACCGGCCAAGGGCGCCGCGTGCTCGACGGCGACGGACCGACCCGGGTGGACAAAAGCGTCAAGGTCGTGATCGGCGGCAAGGAGATCCGCACGGCGGATGGGCGCGGCGTCGAGTTCGCGGCCGACAGCATCTCCATCGACCCCAAGGGCGAGTACCTCTATTTCCAGCCCCTCACCGCCAAGGCGCTGTACCGCATCCCCACCGCGGCCCTCGACGATGCGAGCCTCACTCCCGACCAGGTGTCGGCCAAGGTCGAGACGGTGAGCCCCGGCGAGCCCAATGACGGCTTGTGGCAGGACAAGACCGGAAGACTGTATTTCACGGCCGTTCAGAAGAACGCTATCGAAACCCAGGAACCCGGGGCCAAGACACGTCGGCTCCTCGTCAAGGATCCGCGCCTCGTATGGCCCGACACCTTCGCCGAAGGCCCCGATGCGGCGCTCTACGTGACGAATTCGGCGATCCAGAATTCCCCACGCTACAATCCCCACGGCTGGACCGAGCGGACCTTCGATCTTTGGAAGATCGTGCCCAAGACGCCGGGCACCATCGCCGCGAACCCGGCCTTCGACCACTAACCCCCCGCTTGACCCGGCCGCAGCGGAAGATCAAGTCGCCCGATCGGGTCCAGCCCGATGCGGGAGGGGGCTGATGCGATCGACACGGGCCATCGCGGTCGTGGGCTGCCACGCCGAAGGCGAGATCGGCGACGTCATCGTGGGCGGCGTGCTGCCGCCTCGCGGCGACACCGTCTTCGCCATGATGAAGACCATGGAGCGCCAGCACGATGACCTGCGCCGCTTCCTGATCCAGGAGCCGCGAGGCAGCGTGGCACGCCACGTCAACCTCATCGTGCCGGCCGCACGGCCCGATTGCGTGGCTGGCGCCATCATCATGGAACCGACCGAATATCCACCGATGTCGGGCTCCAATACGATGTGCATCGCCACGGTTCTGCTGGAAACCGGCATGGTGCCGATGCAGGAGCCGGTGACGCAGTTTCGGCTCGACATGCCGGCGGGTCCCGTCGAGGTGACGGCGCAGTGCCGGGAGGGGAAATGCGTTTCGGTCACGATCGTCAACGTGCCGAGCTTCGTGGACCGGCTGGATGCACCGCTCGAGATCGGCGGAATCGGCACCGTGCCGGTGGACATCGCCTATGGCGGGATGTTCTACGCGCTGGTCGATGCGACCCGGCTCGGCTTCGCGATCCGGCCCGACGAGGCCCGCGATCTGGCCATCCTCGGCGAGAAGGTGAGGGACGCGGCACGGCAGCGCTACGCGGTCGTCCATCCGGACAACCCCGAGATCCGTGGCGTCTCCATCGTCCAGTTCAACACGCCGTTCACCGGGCCCGGCACGGAGGCCCGCAACACCTGCATCGTGTCGCCCGGTCGCTCGGACCGAAGCCCGACCGGCACGGGGCTCTCGGCCCGCATGGCCGTGCTGCACGCTCGCGGCCTGCTGAAGCTCGGTGACCACTTCAGCCATCGCTCGATCATCGGCTCGCGCTTCGACGGCCGCATCGCGGCCGAGACGTCGTGCGGCGGCCGAGCCGCCATCGTGCCGGCCATCACGGGGAGGGCCTGGATCACCGGGACGATGACCTACATGCTGGACCCGTCCGACCCCTACCCCGAGGGCTACGTCGTGTCGGACACCTGGGGCACGTCGATGACGCTGAAGCAGTCGGCGGACCCCGATCGGGCTGTTTCACAGGCCTGAGCGGGTCCGGCCGTCATCACGCGACTCCCAACGGCATGCTCGTATGGCGGGCTCGCGTCTCTCGATCGGCAATGCAGAGCGACGGGCACCGACCGCGCACCGAACCATGTTCAGCCACGATCAGTCTCGGGATCGTTCTGCCCCGTCGAGTTCCTCCCGCAAGGGTGCGTGGTTGAGAAACGCGACCAGCGACGTGCCGCCGATCGTATTGCCCAGGAACGTCGGCAAGAAGAACCGCGTAAAATAATCTCCAAGATCGATCTGGTGGGTCACGACCAGATAGGCCACCTCGGACGAGCCCGCGATCAGGTGCGAGAAATGCGCGATGGCCACCAGGTAGGTGATGATCAGGATCAGCAGCAGCCGTGACTGGCCGGCGCTGGGCAGCAGCCAGACCATGAGCGCGATGAGCCAGCCCGCCAGCACCGCCTTGGTGGCCATCGGCCAGAACGGATCCTGCATGGCCTCCCGTCCGACCTCGGTCAGCGCCTTGGACACGTGTTCCGGAAACAGGCCCGGCGCGGATAGCAGCCAGGCGAAGATGAAGGTGCCGACGATATTGGCCAGGAGCACGACACCCCAGAGTCGGAGCATCTGGGAAAACGATCGCATCGTGCGCTGAGTCAGCACGGGCAGGACGGCCGTGAGGGTGCTTTCCGTGAACAATTGCTGGCGGCCCAGGACCACGATCATGAAAC
>JAABUR0100009411.1_pt1 | contig 11032 bp, 9 predicted proteins | sample 5560091 | NCBI WGS metagenome assembly JAABUR01 (sample SAMN10711879, study PRJNA513375) | rock metagenome | isolation source: Antarctica rocks | place: Antarctica: Victoria Land, University Valley sud
CGCCGCAACGGCGGGATGCCGGGCATCCGTTGGTGTCCCGGCCGCCGCTGCGCCGGCCGGTGCCGCTGGGTGTGTATGCCCCGGTGCCGTGTTGGTGGTCCCGAGAGCGGTGGTTGAAGCACGTGGAGCGGGTGTACCGCCGGCACTACCTGCTGCTGCGACCTGCCCTGGTGGCTGTCAGTGGGGGAGGGATCTCCCTCCAGGCTGTGCTGGCCGTGGCCGGCGCCCACGCCGCGGCCGCGGACTTCGGCACCGGCCGGGACAGTCGCCCCATGCTCGGGGACACCGGGGGAGAGCGTGGTCTGACCGCGGAGACCGGGTTCGGGGCGCGCACCATCACCCGGGCCCGGACGGTCCTGCGCCTGGCCGGGTTGGCCACTGAAGTCCAACCCGGCCGCCACCGCACCCTCACAGAGCGCCTGGACTCCTGGGAACGCGGCGACACCGCCCGCGGCTGGACCGCCGTCTACGCCCTGCACCACACCACCACCCACCCTGTGGACAACCTGGGGAGCATTAGCGCAGGTCACACATCAGATGGCACCCCACCACGTAGTGGTTCTCTTCCCCCATCTTCTTACGAAGAGAAAGTAGTTACTACGAGTGCAGAGCGGAAGGATCGAGGCGCTACGCGCCCAGCTTCAACAAGCACACGCCGGCGCGGGCGACGGCGGGCGGTGCCGGATGCTCGGGGGTTGTTGCTGGCCACCAGATGGTGCCAGGACCCCGATTCCCCACCGTGGGCGAGGTACAAGACCCCCACCACCTGGGCAGCTCTGCTGGCCCTGCCCACCGCCCACGGCTGGACCGTGCGCGATCTGCACCGCCTGCTGGAAGACCACACCGCCAGCGGACAGCACCTGCTCACCCACCCCAGAAACCCCATCGCCTACCTGTCCTGGCTGCTCAACCAGACTGACCTCACTGACCGGCCGTGTGCCATGGAGGAGGTCTACGCCGCCTACGAAGCCGACCTCGCCGCCCAACGCCGGGCCGCGGCACCCGCACAACATGCCGCCACCGCAGCAGCCCGAGACGCCGGCCGGGCGGCCCTGCACGGCGAGGCCCACCAGCAGGTGCGGGACATCCTCACCCAACGAACCCATACCGCAGCCGCCGGCAAAGCCGACCGCATCCGCGCCGAGCACGTCGCCAGCGCCGAGTTCATCACCCGCCAACGAGGGGCCCGGTGACCGCCGCCAGCCCCACGGAGTCCCCGAGGCAGGATCGCGACGCGATAGGTGTCTCCCCGACAGCGGCATCGGCACCATGTTCGGTGCCCGCGGCCAGCGACGGTAGGCCGGGCTCAGGCGTAACGCTTGTGTACGGCCTGCACGGTGATGCCCAGACAGGCCGCGATCCGCGCCCAGGTCGCGCCATTGGCTCGCATGTGGGCGATGGCATCGCGGCGCGCCGCCTCGATCACCTCGCCGGCCTGGTCCAAGCCCATCAGCCCGAACCCTGCCTCGGTGGTGTCCGGGTCGGCGGCCCTGTCCACCATCTCGGCAGCAGCCGCGGTGATCGTCGCCAGGGGAGTGGTAATGCCCGTCATGGTTTCAACCTTAGTTGAAAGCTCGGACAGACCGGGGCGACGAACGTCGTAGCGGTGAGCCCCTGAGCACCGGGCATTTAACCGGGCGGGTCTACTACGAATGCGCAGGTCCAGGTCACGGCGGGTCGACGGGTGGCGCTCGGTGTGTGCGGTGGGGGTTCGGCATACGGTGATCAGCGTGGTCGTGCTCCTCAGACGGGGCTATTGACCGCGGCCTCGGGTAGTAACTTGCCCCGCATGAGTGTTGTAAGCACCGATCCCGCCCGGGATGCAGGGGTGAAGCTCCTCGTGGTGGGGGCCGGCGTAAGCGGCCTGACCTGTGCCGTAGCCCTGCTGGAAGCTGGTGCCGACGTGACCGTGGTGACCGCCAGCGCACCAGCGGGAACGGTATCGGCAGTCGCTGGAGCGATGCTAGGGCCGGTATTCGGGTCCGGCGACGAGCGCAGCCTGGCGTGGGAACAACGATCCGACGCCGTGTTCCGACAGTTGGCAAACGATCCGGCAACCGGCGTGCACCTGGTGAACGGGCGGTTGCTTTCCGCACCTGAACTCGGGCCCGGGCTGCCGCCGTGGGCCGCCGACGTGCCCGGCTACCACGGAGAGCTCGTCGACGCGCAACTCCCGAACGGGTTCACGTCCGGCTTCGCGGCGCAGCTGCCATTTGCCGACATGCCGAGCTACTTGGCCTGGCTGACGAACCGGATACAGACCCTCGGTGGTCGGGTCGAGCAGCGACTCGTGACCGACCTCGCCAAGAGCGGCACATCGGCGGACTACGTGATCAACTGCTCGGGACTGGGCTCGGTGACACTCGCCGACGACGACACGGTTGAACCGGTATGGGGACAGCACGTCGTGGTCAGCGCCCCGGCCGTCACCGAGTTCGTCATGGAGGGTGGCGGACCCGGAGACTGCATCAGCGTCGTGCCCCATCGTCGGGGTGTCCTTCTCGGTGGAGTACGTCGCCGCGGTTGCACTCAGCTCATGCCCGACCACCAGATCGCCACGGAGACGATCGCGCGGGCTTCGCTGGCAATACCCGCGCTCGCCACAGCACCGGTGCTCGGCATCGAGGTGGGGCTGCGACCTGCTCGCTCACGGGTCAGGCTCGAGACGCAGCAGGTGGGTGACACCACGGTGATCCACAACTACGGCCACGACGGCAGCGGTGTCTTCTGGTCTTGGGGGTGCGCGGCCGAGGTCGTCAGCCTCTGCGGCATCAAGGCGTGATGAGTAGCGCAGCGTTTTCCCGACGGGAAGCGAACGCTTGCAGGGTGTCGCGGGTCCGCGGCAGTCTGATCGGATCCAGCTGAGCGTGTCCAACCCGAAGTGCCATTGCAGCTGCAGCAGGTCACGGCCGGCCACGTCCCGCACAGCGCAAGCTCGGTGGGCCGCAACGAACTGGCACCCGCGAGGAAGCCGGCAATGTCATAGCAACGGTCTTGTCCGTGCACGGCTGCCCGCTCGTCCCAGTTCCGCACATTGAGCTGACGCGCCTCCTCGAGAGCACCGAGAGCGGCCTTCTCTGCCATGGCCACAGCCTGCCAGCCGGCAACGTCGACGCTGTTGCAGTTGGCGATCCTTGGCTACTGGGGCTCCGAGTCGACTCCTGGATCAGAGCGGCGATGACGGACGAGCGGGGTGCGAACACGTCCGGCACGCCGACGGCGCTAAGCCCAGATGGGAGCACCCGCAACTGGTTCACAACGGCCTCCCGATTCGGCGCTGCCCCTCTGGCAGGTCCTCGGGGAGCTTCGCGTTTGCGACGAACGCCGCCACGGTGCCCTTGCGACGAGGATCCGTCCAGCGGACGGAGCGATGGAGGCGCTGGTGGTGGCCAGCGAACTGCGATCCTGTTCGCAAGGAGACTTGGCCATCCCAGGCTCAGCGCTGGACACGAGTGAGTAGCCGCGCGGTGTTGTCGTGGAGCACTTGGTGGAGGACGGACGGGGCGGTTATCGCCGCTTCGATCGTGGTGCGTGATGCGAGGACGTCTCCGTAGGGGGTGTTGGAGCCAAAGAGGCACTGCTCGGGCACCTCGTTGATGGCGGCTCGGACGGCGAAGACCTGCAATGCGCTGGAGAGATCGATGTAGAGGTTCGGGTGCTCACGGGTGAGGTCGATCAGCTGGAGGCAGTTCAGTCCGCCGAAGGCACCTACGATCAGAGGGACGCTCGGGTAGCGGCCGGCCAGGTTCGCGTAGGTGGTGAGGTCATCGCTGGTGTTGGGTGCGAAACCATGGGTAAGGACCGGCACCCCGGCGTGGTCTGCGCTGACTTGCAGCACCGGTTCAATCTGGCCGGCTGCGCCGGGCGCCGGGGTGAGTTCGCCGATTCCAACGATCTGGGGTTCAGCCAGATAGCTGGCGATCCAGGCATGCACGTCCTCCACGGGTTGGTCGAGTGAGACGTTGACGAATCCGACGGTGGTGTCTGGGTGCGCGTTCAGAGCGAGGCGAAGCTCGTCCATGGCCGCCTGGTATACCTGGCGTGAGCTCGCAGCGCCGCCGATCACGGCGCCGAGCCGAGCGAACTCGGCACGAACCTGATCAGGGGTTTCGGCGGCTTCGGGGTGGACCCGCGTGGACAGCAGCACCGTACGGTCCACGCCTGCCCTCGTTGCACGCTCCAGTTGGCCGGCTGGGTCGTTGGTGACGTGGGCGTGCACATCGACGGTCACTATGGGCTCCCTCGTATACGTTGTCGGTCCCGAAGGACGGTAAACTTTCACGCCCATGTCAATGTCAAGGCCGAGAGCGTCCGGATGCTGATCGGCGAGCTCGCCAGGATCACGGACACGAGCACCCGAGCGCTCCGTCACTACGATGACCGTGGCCTCTTGATCTCGGCGCGTCAGGCGAACGGATACCGAGACTTGCCCGAGTCCGCAGTCGAACGGGTCCGCCGGATCCGCATGCTCCTTGACGTGGGTCTGAACCTCGACGCAGTTGCCGAGCTGCTGCCTTGCTTCGCCACCGACGGTGCCCTCGGTGCCTGTCCCACCGCACAACGACGACTGGCAACCCAAATCAAGGCGTTGGACGAACAGATCGACACGCTTCAAACAACGCGACGCATGCTGAGCACCGCTCTGAGCAGGATCAGCTCCTGACGACCCAGGAACTTCTCCGACGCCGTTTGAGTACCGGCCAAGGATCGGACTGCGGGACTTTTGGACACCGCCGCGAGCTAGGCCAGCGAGTCGTCATAGGCGGCGGTCAAGGCCCCGCCCGCGTCACCGGTGTTGACGACTCCGGTCGGCTCGATGAGCAGTGCGTGGACTTCGCCGTCTGCGACCGGGCAGTGCTCGACACCGCGCGGTACGACGAACAACTGGCCGGCGCTGAGCCTCACGTCGCCGTCGCGCAGCTGAATGCTCAGCTCACCAGCAACGACGAGGAACAGCTCATCGGTGTCGTCGTGGGTGTGCCAGACGAACTCGCCCTTGACCTTCACGACCTTGATCTCGTAGTCGTTGAGTCGTGCCACCACTTTCGGCGACCAGTGCTCGGAGAACAACGACAGTTTCTCGGTGATGTCCACCACCTCGTTAACCATGTCCCCAGCCTCGCATGTTGCAACTGCCCCGACGAGCCCGCTCGGCCGCGGCACGTGACCCGGTTCAGGATCATCGAATGAACACTGGGCCGCGGCGCAGATGGGGCCTGGGGCCATCGCTTGACGGTGGCGGCGATGAGTAGGTGACCAAGATCTGGTGCGCCTGCGGCGCTGGGTGTTGCCGGGAAGCCGGTGGTCGGTTCTGGCGTGCAGGGTCACGCGATCTGGTCGAGCAGGATCCGCGCTGCCTGCTCCGCGCCGTCGGTGCTGATCGTCTCGGCTACCGCACTCGCGCGAGCCGTGGTCGCAGGCGTCAGCGCCACTGCGAGTGCGTCCCGGATCGACTCGCTCGTGGGAGTCGGGTTGTCGACGGTGGCGCCGATGCCGAGGTCGACGACCCGCGATGCCCAGTACGGCTGATCGGCGACCTGAGCGACGACCACCTGCGGGGTGCCAGCTCGGGCGGCGGTCGTCGTCGTCCCCGCACCACCGTGGTGGATGACGCAGGCGACCCGTGAGAACAGCGCCTGCTGGTTGCCTTCGCCGACGCCGAGGCAGTCCCCGTCGTCGGCGACCACGTCGAGGTCAGCCCAGCCGCGACCGACGATCACTCGGCGGCCAAGCACGCGGATCACGTCAATCGTGGCCCGGGCAGATTCCTGCCCGACGAGCATGCTGCCGAAGCCCATGAAGACCGGAGGATCGCCGGCCTCCAGGAACGCCTCGACCTCGGGGGACAGTGGGCGCTGGTCCGGCAGGACCCAGGCGCCGGTCCGCACGCCCGTGACGGGGAACAGCCGCGGCGGGCTCAGGACCGGGTCAGCGGCCACCCATGGTCGTTGCGTAAGAAGAAAAGCGCGAACATCATCGACCGGCGGCAGGCCGAGCGAGGCGCGGTGCGCGTTGATCGCCGGGCCTACCCGGCTCTGGTAGCCCTGGGGCTCCAACAGGCTCGGAGAGAACACGACGAACCGGTTCGGGATGCCGGCAACCTCGGCGGCGGTGCGCGCGACGAAGTGCAGCATGCCGGTAGCCAGCAGGACGTCGGCGTCCGCCGCGGCCCCGGCGAGCGTGTCGTAGGTCCCGTCGACGTGGTCGTTCACGAAGTCGTCGACGCTGGGAACTCGCTCCTGCGCGGAGGTCTCGGCCGTCGCCCAGGAGCGCCACGACCTCACGAACGGCACGAGCGGAACGCCTGCCCGCAGCAGCAGCGGCTGGAACACCTCGTCCGGCGGTGCGCACAGCCGCACATCGGCCCCCAGCAGACGTAGCTGCGCGGCCAGCGCAACCATCGGCTCGACGTCACCGCGCGTCCCGTACGTCGCCAACAACACCCGCATGTGACCACATCACTTTCATCGGTTCCGGATTGAGAAAGGAGATGATGGGTCCCCCAGGGGGGCTTGAAACAAGCCCCCCTGTCAGCCATAATCTGAACCAGGCGAAGTTCGATCCGGAATCAATTGGTGGCGCTCCGCGGCTCTCCGCACAGCCCCCTGGACACCGGGCCGAAGCCAGCAACCTCTGCACGTGGTGCCTCGCAAGCTGCCCTGCAGGTCGACCCCGTCCCGGTCGCCGATCGGCTACTGGGGCTCCGAAGTCGGCTCCTGGATTAGAGCGGCGATGACGGACGAGCGGGGTGCGAACACGTCCGGCACGCCGACGGCGCTAAGCCCAGATGGGAGCACCCGCAACTGGTTCACAACGGCCTCCCGATTCGGCGCTGCCCCTCTGGCAGGTCCTCGGGGAGCTTCGCGTTTGCGACGAACGCCGCCACGGTGCCCTTGCGACGAGGATCCGTCCAGCGGACGGAGCGATGGAGGCGCTGGTGGTGGCCAGCGAACTGCGATCCTGTTCGCAAGGAGACTTGGCCATCCCAGGCTCAGCGCTGGACACGAGTGAGTAGCCGCGCGGTGTTGTCGTGGAGCACTTGGTGGAGGACGGACGGGGCGGTTATCGCCGCTTCGATCGTGGTGCGTGATGCGAGGACGTCTCCGTAGGGGGTGTTGGAGCCAAAGAGGCACTGCTCGGGCACCTCGTTGATGGCGGCTCGGACGGCGAAGACCTGCAATGCGCTGGAGAGATCGATGTAGAGGTTCGGGTGCTCACGGGTGAGGTCGATCAGCTGGAGGCAGTTCAGTCCGCCGAAGGCACCTACGATCAGAGGGACGCTCGGGTAGCGGCCGGCCAGGTTCGCGTAGGTGGTGAGGTCATCGCTGGTGTTGGGTGCGAAACCATGGGTAAGGACCGGCACCCCGGCGTGGTCTGCGCTGACTTGCAGCACCGGTTCAATCTGGCCGGCTGCGCCGGGCGCCGGGGTGAGTTCGCCGATTCCAACGATCTGGGGTTCAGCCAGATAGCTGGCGATCCAGGCATGCACGTCCTCCACGGGTTGGTCGAGTGAGACGTTGACGAATCCGACGGTGGTGTCTGGGTGCGCGTTCAGAGCGAGGCGAAGCTCGTCCATGGCCGCCTGGTATACCTGGCGTGAGCTCGCAGCGCCGCCGATCACGGCGCCGAGCCGAGCGAACTCGGCACGAACCTGATCAGGGGTTTCGGCGGCTTCGGGGTGGACCCGCGTGGACAGCAGCACCGTACGGTCCACGCCTGCCCTCGTTGCACGCTCCAGTTGGCCGGCTGGGTCGTTGGTGACGTGGGCGTGCACATCGACGGTCACTATGGGCTCCCTCGTATACGTTGTCGGTCCCGAAGGACGGTAAACTTTCACGCCCATGTCAATGTCAAGGCCGAGAGCGTCCGGATGCTGATCGGCGAGCTCGCCAGGATCACGGACACGAGCACCCGAGCGCTCCGTCACTACGATGACCGTGGCCTCTTGATCTCGGCGCGTCAGGCGAACGGATACCGAGACTTGCCCGAGTCCGCAGTCGAACGGGTCCGCCGGATCCGCATGCTCCTTGACGTGGGTCTGAACCTCGACGCAGTTGCCGAGCTGCTGCCTTGCTTCGCCACCGACGGTGCCCTCGGTGCCTGTCCCACCGCACAACGACGACTGGCAACCCAAATCAAGGCGTTGGACGAACAGATCGACGCGCTTCAAACAACGCGACGCATGCTGAGCACCGCTCTGAGCAGGATCAGCTCCTGACGGCCCAGGAACTTCTCCGACGCCGTTTGTGCACCGCCCAAGGATCGCTCATCGGGCCCTGGCCAGGATCTGCTAGTAGGTAGCGTTACCATCTAGATAGATGTACAATTTAGTGATGGAGGCCGATCGCCGCGGACAGTGGCTGCGCGGCGTGCTGGATTTGTGCTTGCTCGCCGTGCTCGCGGGCGGGGAGGGACACGGCTACGGATTGATCCAGCGGCTGGAGACCTCCGGGATGGGCCGGGTCAAGGGAGGCACCCTGTACCCGGTCCTGGCCCGCCTGGAGCAGGCCGGGCTGGTCGTGGCCCAATGGCGCGCCGGGGAGCACGGGCCCGGGCGCAAGTACTACTGCCTCACCAAGGCGGGCGCCGACTTTCTGCGGTCCCAAGCCCAGGCGTGGCGGGCCTTCACCGAGAGCACCAACACCTTGCTTGGTGACCGAGAGGAGTCGTCATGAGTGTTGATCCCTACCTCCGCCAGGTGGACACCGCACTGCAGGCTCGCGGCGTCACCCCGCAGCGGCGGGCGGACCTGCTGGCCGAGATGGAAAGCCACCTACTCGACAGCGGGGAAGATCCCCCGGAAGCCTTCGGGCCGGCCGAGGTCTTCGCGCAGCGGCTGGCCGGGCAACTGCCCACCGGCGACGACGAACCGGGCGGTCAGGGCTGGGATCGCCCTCGTGCCCGATCCCTGGTCCGGGAACAGATGCAAACCAACCAACAGCTGGCCGAGCGAGGCTGGAACCCGGGGTGGAAAGGTCGGCCCTTCTATCGGCAGCAGGCACGGTGGCAGTCCCCGCAAGCACCCGGCTCGGTCCTGGACACCGTCACGGCCTTCACCGCACAGCACCACGGCCGGCTCCGCGCCCGGGACTCCGATGGACTCACCGCGACACTTGGCTCCAGAATCGCCTTCCGGATCTTCGGCGTCTTCATGAAAACGGGCCGATCCCGCCTGCCGATCCGATTCCAGGTGGTGGTCCACCCCAACACCGGTGGCACCGACGTGGAAGTCACCGTCGCCGAAGACATGGGCTGGGGCGTCCTCGGCTTCTCACTCGCTACCGGCCCTTACGAGCGGGCCTTCGCCGAGCTGCTCGACGCCCTGCGAAACGCCACCACCGACGACGTGATCAACACCTGACCCCTGACCTCGGTCTCGCAGTTCCCCCGGGGGCAGAAGCCGACTGCGCGCCGGTGCTTCCCAAGACGCCCGGAGGGTGTTCGCATCACGACGTACCGCACGAGGAACCCCCACCGCACACACCCCACGCCCACCGTCGACCCGCCGTGACCTGGACCTGCGCATTCGCACAAACCCCGCCCGGTTAAATGCCCGGTGACCGGGGGCTATCCGCAACACCATTTCCGGCCGTCGTCGCTCGGTTTCGGCGGCGTGCGCCCCGACACAGCTAGCGACTCTTGGTCGCTAGCTGTTGGCGTCGACAACTCTGCGACCGCCCAATGGCGCACTAAGCTTGACCATCACCCGTGACATAGTTCCTACTGCCTCGCACAGGGGGCCTGGTTCAGCCTTGGAGCCAACTTCGATACCAACTCTTACCTCGTCGGCGAGCTCAGTCAGGTGCACCCGCGCAGCCTGGCATATCGCCAGCCCCGAGCCCACCAAGAACTAGACTGCCCAAAACTGTTCACTTTTCACGCGCCGGAATCGTTCAGTTCTGCAGCGCCGTCGACAACTCCAACTCATTCTGGCTGATCATCGTCCAGGAATTCCAACGAACCGGATATGGACCCAGCAGAGTATCGCGGGTCTCCAACACTTGAAAGTGCGGCGGTGCCACGGATCCGCCCGTCGAGGCTGGCAGGTGAGTCACGGTGATGATGTTCTTGCCGTCAGGATGTTGGTTGCCGGTGCACGACACCATCAGACCGCCGATCAGGACGAGGGCGCAAACGCCCTGGCGCACTTTCACCCAACACCCCGGTCACAGGCCCGGCCAGCGCAGCAGGCAGACGCGTCATCCAACCAGGACCGCCACCTCAACAGTGTGGAATCGACCCGACAAGGATCGCCTACCGACACTTCCTACCACCTGCCGCCGAAGTCGGTGGCGACACTGGTCCTGCCGCAGCGGCGTCGCCGACGAGCACCGTCGGGTTGGGGTACACCCCAACACGACGTCAGGTAGGGGAGTTTCGGCGCGCCGTCCTGGTGCAGACGTGCTGGCTTTGGGCACGCGCCGGCGCTGGTTTCGGCCTTCAACCTGGCGCCTGGCGCTGCAGCCGACCGGCATCGGGCAGCAGTGCCGGAGCGAGCACGACAGCCATCAGATCACCATGGTGGGCAGTGATCGTCAAGCGGGCCGGAGGCAGCGTTAGCGTCTTATTAGTAAAGTTACGATGGCCCCGATGACCGCCCCAGCGGGGATGGTGATGGCTGACAGTCTGAGGTTGGCATGCCTGTCCGCCCGGCGGTTGCGCACCTCAGAGCGTGTGGTCGCCCGGATGCGGTGCCCAGGCCACGGGTACGGGTACTTCCGGCGCATCTTCAGGGACAGTTCGAAGATCGATGAACAACCAAGCGCGACGAGCAACGAACCGACCACCATGAGGCTGACGGCAGGACTCGCAGCTACTAGGTACCAGACCCACGCGCCAATCAAGACCGGGTACAGCAACCCCGGCAGCGCAGGCAGGATGCGACGCCACTGCACCCTGGGGCGTCCAGACTTTAGGAGAATCTCCGCGACCGAGTTAGCCAGGTCGCCAAACCCTGCGTTGTTGTAGATGATGGAGGGCTGTTGGCCTCTGCGAAGATCTACGGTGAAACTGCTGTCCTCGCTGGTGATCA
>JAABUR0100009414.1_pt1 | contig 11027 bp, 7 predicted proteins | sample 5560091 | NCBI WGS metagenome assembly JAABUR01 (sample SAMN10711879, study PRJNA513375) | rock metagenome | isolation source: Antarctica rocks | place: Antarctica: Victoria Land, University Valley sud
GGCAACGAGCGCCGCAGCGCCCTCGGCACCTTGCGGTCGGTGAACAGGTCCTGGAGCGTCTTGGTGCCGCCCAGGCCGACCGGGCGCACCCGGTCACCGTCGCGCCAGCCGCGGACGACGAGCCCGCGCCCGGCCAGGGCGCCTGCCGAGATCGAAGCCTCGGTCGAAACGCAGCCGGCAAGGGTCTCGACCTCCCACTCCCCGAAGCGAGCGACGCCCGGCACCGCAAGCGGGACCGGGTCGGGTGGCGGCGCGTCCCCACCGCGACGTATGCGCAGCGTGCCGTACTCGCAGAGCGCGGTCAGCCCGGAGCCGAGATCCAGGGAGCGGGTCCCCCCGGACCCGCCAAGCGCCACGATCGCGTCCACCCGGTCGCTCGAGAGCGCGAAGGGCCCGCCGGCGGCGGCCTCAGCCAGACGCCTGAGGACCAGCCGCACGATCGCCGTGGGTCGAGCGGCCAGTGCGGCCAGCTCCACCGCCGGTCCCCCGCCGAGATCCTCCAGCGCCTCGTCTGTGGCGGCCTTCAGCACCGCGGCCTCGTCGCGCAGCACGCGCGCCGTCTCGGCCACCGTACGCTCGGCGCCCGGAGCTATGTCGCGCAGCGCCTCCAGCAGGCCGTGCCTCACTCGCGCGCGCGCGAAAGCTGGATCATCGTTGGACTCGTCGTCGCGCCAGGACAGGCCTTGGTCGCGGCAGTACGCGCGCGTCTCCTCACCCGTGGCCTGCAGTAAAGGGCGCACCAGCCGCCCACGGCGCGGCTGCATGCCCAGCAGTGCGCGGCTGCCGGGAGAAGTGGCCAGCCGGTACAGCACGGTCTCGGCCTGGTCGGAGGCGGTGTGGGCCGCCGCGTAGTGGCCGCGCGCGATCCGCTCGGCCAGGCGGTAGCGCGCATCCCGAGCCTGCGCCTGGGTGTTGCCCTCTTTGGGCAGCCAGGCCCGTTTCACGGTCAGCGCCACCCCGAGGCGGTCGCACAGGTCGCGGCAGTGAGCCTCATCCTGCTCGGCAGCAGCTCGCAGCCCATAGTTCACGTGCAGCGCGGAGACCACGGCGCCGAGACGGAGCGCTACGTCAAGCAGGCACACCGAGTCGGCCCCGCCCGACAGCATCACCAGCAGCGGCTCCTCCTCGGTCACGAGGCCGCTGCGCCGCGCAGCGTCCAGCGCGCCGAGCGCCATCAGTCTCCGTCGCGGTCGGGCAGGACCGCTCGGCACAGCCGGCGCGGCTCGTCGAAGCCCTTGAGCTTGACCTGCCCAACCTCCTCGAACACCAGCCTGTCGGACTCCGACACCCGCTCCACCACGGAGTCGGTGACCAGCACCTCGCCCCCGCGGGCGCGCGCCACCACCCGAGACGCCGTGTTCACCTCGCGGCCGAAGTAGTCGCCGTCGCGGTACACCGTGGCTCCGTGGTGAATCCCGATCCGCGGCTCGGGGCGCTCCGTGAAGAGCGTCTGGAAGCCCACCGCCCAATCGGTCAGGGCCTGCGCGTCCTGACCTACGATCATCACCTCGTCGCCGATGGTCTTTATCACGCGCGCACCTTCGGGAAGCGTGTTGACCACCGCGTCCACGAACCGCTCGACGAACGAGACGGCCTCGTTCTCTCCCTGCTCCTCGGTGTAGCGGGTGTAGCCGGCCAGGTCGCAGAACGCGATCGTCACCCGCAGCCGGCCCAGGGCGGTATCGCTGTCCGCGGTGTCGATCTCCATGTGCCCGACCACGTCCTGCTCGATGTAGTGCTGCAGGTAGCGCTGGTGAACGAAGTCCATCAGCGGAGAGGCCAGCGGCAGGAGATCGCGGGCGAGGTGCTCCATCTCCTCCCCCATCTGGATGCCGGGCATGCCCTCACGGATCAGCGGCTCGTGCACGTAGAGGTGGAAGAGACGAACCTCGGCGTCGGCAATCTGGGCCAGCGCCTGTCCGTACACGCGCGCCAGCTGGAGGAACGCCACCAGGGGGAAGCCCGACGAGAGCATCGAGGCGGCGTACTGGAGGGCCTGTATGTCCTCGTCGGTGAGCGAGTCGAGGCCCCGGCCGGGCAGGCCCAGGCTGGTCCAGACGCGCTCGATCAGCGCAGGCTCGAGACCCGTGGCCGCGGCGGCGTCGTGCACGGTCAACCTCCCGTGGGCCTCCCCGAACAGCTGCTCGATCTGATTGGAGGCAAGCTTGCCCTCCTGCGTGGCCCGGCGAATGCTCTTCAGCGTGTGCCCGCGCTCACGCAAGCGGGCCACCAGCCGGGCGTGCCCGGCCGCCGGGAGCGGCCATTGGGCGGTGCCCCTGCCCTTCATCTGCGGGATGACCCCCGACCGCACCCAGCGGCGCAGGGTGTCCGCCGACACCCCCGCGACCTCGGTCACCTCCTTGAGCGTGAGCGTTCGCTCGGCCATGCAGCCATGAAACCAATCAACCGCCCTGGACGCACGGTGGCATAGACTCGCCGCCCGGGATGCCGGCGATCCGGACGCCATCCATGGCGCCCGAATAAACACGGGATCCGGACGCCATCCTTGGCGCCCGAATAAACACGGGATCCGGACGCCATCCATGGCGCCCGAACAGCGGAGGGGAATGGGAGGAGCTTGGCCGTGAACTACTTCGTCACCGGTGCGACCGGTTTCATCGGCCGTCATCTGGTGGAAGAGCTGACCAAGCGCGACGGCACCATCTACGTACTCGTGCGCGAGGGCTCGCGCGGCAAGGTCGACGCCCTGACCCAGCGGCTCGGCGCCGATGAGGGGCGGATCGTCCCCGTGTCCGGTGACCTGTTCGAGGAGCGCCTGGGGGTCGAGGACTTCACCGAGAGGATCGACCATCTCTTCCACCTGGCTGCCGTGTACGACATGGAAGCCGACGCGGACTCGTCCGAGAGGGCGAACGTCCAGGGCACCCGCAACGTGGTCGACTTCGCCAACGCCCACGAGGTCGACCGATTTCACCACGTCTCGTCGATCGCGGTGGCGGGCTCCTACAAGGGCGTGTTCCAGGAGGACATGCTCGACGAGGGCCAGAAGCTCTCCCACCACTACCACCGCACCAAGTACGAGTCCGAGGCGATGGTGCGCCGCAACGTCGGGGCCAAGGCGCTGGTGTACCGGCCCGGCATGGTCGTGGGTCACTCCGAGACGGGCGTCATGGACAAGGTCGACGGCCCGTACTACATGTTCAACCTGCTCAAGAAGATGCGCGGCGCGCTGCCGGCGTGGTTCCCGCTCGCGGGCCCCGACGGCGGCAAGACCACGATCGTGCCCGTCGACTTCGTGGCCCGGGCGATGGACCACATCGCCCACATGCCCGACGACGAGCTTCCCGGCGACACCTTTCACCTGGTCGACCCCCACCCGATGACCACCGGGGAGGCGCTGAACACCTTCGCCAGGGCCGCTCACGCCCCGCAGCTGGCGATGCGGGTGGACGAGAACCTCACCAAGGCGATCCCGGCGCCCGTGCGCTCGGGAATCATGGCCCTGCCCACCGTCAAGAAGATCCGCGACCAGGTCTACAACGACCTCGGCATCCCTCCCGCCGCGATGGAGGTGCGCGACTTTCGCTGCACCTTCGACGCCCGCGACACCCAGCGCGCCCTACAGGGGACGGGGATCGCCGTGCCGCCGCTGGACTCCTACGCCGGCAGGCTTTGGGACTACTGGGAGCGCAACATGGACCCCGACCTGTTCCGGGACCGGTCGCTGGCCACGGCGATCAAGGACAAGCGGGTGCTGATCACCGGCGCGTCGAGCGGAATCGGCCTGGAGACCGCCCTGCGGATCGGCGATGCCGGCGGCACCGTGCTGCTGGTCTCGCGCACTCGCGAGAAGCTGGAGGAGGTGGCGCGCCAGGTCGAGCAGGCCGGCGGCACCGCCCACGTGCACCCCGCCGACCTCTCGGACCTCGAGGACGTCGAGCGGATGACCGCCGAGGTGCTGGACGAGCACGGCGGCGTGGACGTGCTGATCAACAACGCCGGCCGTTCCATCCGGCGGTCGGTCGCTCGCTCGTACGACCGCTTCCACGACTACGAGCGCACGATGGCGCTCAACTACTTCGGCGCGCTCAAGCTGATCATGGCCTTCATGCCCGGCATGCGCGAGCGCAAGGCGGGCCACATCATCAACGTGTCCTCGATCGGGGTGCAGACCAACACCCCCCGCTTCTCGGCCTACGTGGCCTCGAAGTCGGCGCTCGACGCCTTCTCGCGCTGCGCGGCGCCCGAGTGCGTGGCCGACAACGTCAAGTTCACGACGATCTACATGCCGCTGGTGCGCACCCCGATGATCGCGCCGACCGACATCTACAAGGCCTTCCCGACCATGACCCCCGAGGAGGCCGGGCAGATGCTGTGCGACGCGATGATCGACAAGCCCAAGCGCAAGGCCTCACGGCTGGGCACCTTCGGGGAGGTCCTCTATGCGCTGAGCCCGCAGACGGTGGACCTCGTGCTCAACCAGGCCTATCAGCTGTTCCCCGACTCCAAGGCGGCCAAGAAGCAGGGCAAGGAGGGCGAAGGCGGCGAGTCCAAGGACGGCGATTCAGGCGGCGACGAGATGTCGACCGAGGCCGTCGCGATGGCCTATCTGCTCAAGGGCGTGCACTTCTAGGCGGGAGCTTCGTTCAGCCGTTCCTGGGAGGGTCCGGCGTCGCCTCCGATCTCCCGGCCCCCTTCAGGGCCTGATGCCTGCTGGCGAGCATGTCCCACTGGGCCAACGCACCATCGAGGAACGTGCAGACGAACCAAAACCGCTCCTCGACCAGGGCGCCGCCGTCCTTCTGCCGTCCGCGCTGGCGGATCTCGGCCACGACGCTTTCCCCGACCTCGATCAGCTCCCCGACCGTCAGCTCGAACTCGTCGAAGGGCGCGGTCCATTCGCCCCAGGCCATCAGCATCCCGGCAGGGCCCTGGTAGGCCTTCGGATCGGGAAGCGGCGCTATGCGATGAGTGCGCACCTCCATGCGCACGTCCTGGAGAGCCGTATGGAAGTCACCCCGAGCGAAGGCATCGAAGGTTCGCCTCACCTGCTCCTGGTTCTGCTGCGACATAGCCCGACCAGTATCGGGGCTCAGCGCCGAACTGTGGCCTCCTGGCCCGTCATCGCCCGGCAGAGCTTCTCATGGTCCATCCCCAGACCCTGCGGAGCCTGGCCTGTCCTGCTCTTGGTTGCCGCCGGTGAGGGCGTCGCGGGCACGTTCCACCACCCCGCGGTCCCCCCGCAGGCCGGTGGTGCGCTGAAGGTCGTCCTTGACCCCGACGAGGGTCTCGCGGAGGGTTCGGACCTCACCGGCGAGCTCCTGGACGGTACGCTCGATGGTGTCCAGACGGTCATCGACCGGCGCCAGGGCGTCAGAGAGGGCCCCCACCTTGGCGCCCAGCTCCTTCGTGGTGCTGTTGAGATGCGACTCCTCGCTTTCGAGCGCCGCGACCACACCGTGGACGGCGTCGAGTCGGGCGCCGAGACCCTCCTCGAGGCCCTTGAGGGCCGGCAGCAGTTCGGTCATCGGCTCGGTCTGCTCCGCACGCGGGTGAGCTCCAAGCGCATCGGACGCAGCTCGTCGAGCGCGTCCAGCACTCGCTCGGGCAGACGCAGAGGCGCGAGCAGCCCGGTCAACACGCTCCCGCTTCGACCGCCCGATGTCTCGTCTGTCGCCACTGCACGCCGCCGATCAGCGACGCGCTTGGTCGGTCATCCGGCTCTCAGGCACACCACGGCGTTGTGGCCCCCGAACCCGAAGCCGTTGGAGATCGCGATCGCTCCGTCGCCGCTCTTCGCCTCAAACGGACGGGCCTCGGGCACGTAGTCGAGGTCCATGCCCTCCTCCCGCTCCTCCCAGCCAACGGTCGGGGGCGCCACGCCTTCGCGGAGGGCGAGCAGGGTCACGATCGCCTCGACCGCGCCGGCCGCGCCCAGGAGATGGCCGATCACCGACTTGGTGGAGGAGACCGGAAGCCGCTTGGCCGCCTCTCCGAGCGCCTTCTCGATCGCCATGGTCTCCGCGCGATCGTTGAGCGGCGTGGAGGTGCCGTGGGCGTTCACGTAGTCCAGGTCGTCGGGTCCGATGCCCGCCTGCTCCAGCGCCCTCTCGATCGCCCGGGCGGCGCCGACCCCCTCCGGCTGGGGCGCCGTGATGTGGTGTGCGTCGGAGGTGGCACCGAAGCCGAGCACCTCACCGAGCTCGGGCTGCCCACGCTCTGCCGCCTTCTCCGCGTCCTCGAGCACGAGCACGCCGGCCCCCTCGCCCATCACGAATCCGTCACGCCGGGCGTCGAAGGGGCGAGAGATGCCTGACGAAGAGGTGGCGCCCATGTTCTCGAACGCCGCCCGCGCGAGCGCGGTCAGGCCCGCCTCGGCCCCGCCGGTCACGACCGCGTCGACCTCCCCCAGGCGGATCAGGCGCGCCGCCTCCCCGATCGCGTCCGCGCCGGCCGCGCACGCCGAGCCCACGCTGTGCGACGGGCCCTTCAACCCGTAGCGAAGAGCGAGGCTGCCGGCGCTCGCGTTCGACATCATCATCGGGACGACCTGCGGGGAGACGCTCCCCTCCCCTTTGTCGCGCAGGACGTCGTAGCCGTCTTCGATCGTGCCTATTCCGCCGACTCCGGTCCCGATGATGCAGCCCACCCGCTCTGGATCGATCGTCAGCCCGTCCTCGAAACCGGCCTGGGAGAGCGCCTCCTGCGCGGCCGCGATCGAGAGCTGGGTGAACCGATCGGCTCGCCGAGCCTCCTTGACCGAGAGGAAGTCGGTCACCTCGAACTCGTCGCACCGGCCCTCGCCATCCTCGATACCCGAGTTCCCGGCGACCCAGCGTTCGAAGCTGGTGACCGCGCCGACGCCGAGCGGCGTGACCGCCCCGATGCCGGTTATGACTACCCGACGGCTCATAGCGTCGGCCCCCCGGTCTCGATGGTCACGGGCAAGCGACCCTCATGATGCGCCCTTCTTGTCTTGTGCTGCTGGCTCATTTGCCTCGTCCAATCCCCAGTCGACGATAAGTGCGCCCCACGTGAAGCCGGCTCCGAACGCGGCGAGCAGGAGCCGCTGACCCGGGGCGAGCTTGCCGTCCGATTGGGCCTCCGCGAGCGCGATCGGGATCGTGGCGGCTGACGTGTTCGCGTATTCCGCGATGTAGTCGAGCACGCGCTCGGAGCGAAGCCCGAGCCGCTCGCCGACGGCGCGAAGGATGCGCTGGTTCGCCTGGTGGTAGACGAAGAGGTCGATGTCGGCGACCTCGAGGCTCGTCGCCGCGAGCGCCTCGGAGGTCACCTCAGTGAGGCGGGCCACGGCGTGCTCGAAGGTCTCGCGCCCCTTCATTTCGAGCTTCGCATCACGGTTCGCGAAGATCAGGTCCGCTTGGCCGCCGTCAGCGCGGAGCACCGGAGCGCTCACCCGGCCCGGCGGGTCGGTCGCGGTCATCACGACGGCGCCGGCGCCGTCACCAAAGAGAGCCGCGGTGCGCTTGTCGTCGTGGTCGAGGTACTGGACGAGCGCGTCGGCCCCGATGACGAGCACGCACGTCGCCGCGCCGGTCTCGATCTGCCCGCGCGCGACCGCGACCGCCGCGACGAAGCCTGTGCAGGCCGCGCCCACATCGAAGGCCCCCGCACGCAGGGCGCCGAGCTCGGCTGCCACCAGCGGTGCCGCGTCCGGAGTGATGTGATCCTTGCTGGTGGTCGCGACGAGGACCAGGTCGACGTCATCCGGGTCGAGCTTCGCCCGGGTCAGCGCTGCGGCTCCGGCCTTCGCGGCGATGTCGATCAGCCGCTCCCCTGGGGCTAGGACGTGGCGCCGGCGGATACCGGTGCGCTTGACGATCCAGTCCGCCTCCACCCCGAGCCGCTCCGCGATCGGCTCGTTCTCGACTATCTGTTCGGGCACGGCCATCCCCGCCGCGCCGATCGCCGCGCCGGCCACCATCCGCACCAGTCCGAGTGGCGGCCGCTCGCTGACGGCGGCATCAGGCATGCGCGGCCTCCGGGTCGTTGTCGCCGGCGACGCTCAAGCCGAGCTCGCCCTCGCGCGCGACGCGCCCGCGTCAGGGTTCTGCCCCGGGAACGGGGCGGCACTGGATCGGTGGTCTGCCTGCATGAACTCTCCGCCCCGCTTCGTCTACACGTACGCCGCCAAGGCATAGTACAGGCTGCGCTGAGCACGGAGGACGTCCCTGGTGTGCGGTGACGGCAGACCGCGGCCGCGAGCCGGCCGGGCTCGGCTACGGTCGCACTCCGAGCAGCTCGTCGAAAGCCTCGTCCAGGTCTGAGCCGAGGGCGTCGGCGTCCGGCAGCGTCAGCGCGTCGGCGTAGATGCCGAAGCAGACTCGCCCGGCGACGGTGACCACGCCGATGGAGAGCGCGTGGCTACCGGTGAGCGGCACGGCCGAGTAGGTCTCCCGCAGCGGGCAGCCGCACAGCTGACGCGCCACGGCCGGGCCCGCCATGGTGGAGATCGTGAGGTTGAACAGCCGCGGGTGGGCGAACACGTGCGCGAGCGCCCGGTGAACCGGGCCTGGTGTGAGCGCGAGGGCCCCCAGCGCGGCATCGAAGTCCTCGGCCTCGCCGTCGCGCTCCCGCTGTGAGGTCGCGCGGTGGATGTCGTTCAGGCGCGCCACCGGGTCGGGCTCGTCGCAGGGGAGCTCGACGAACAGGAAGGAGATGCGGTTGCCGGTCCCCGCGGAGTCGGTCGGCGAGCGCACATCGGCGGGGATCATCACCTTCAAGCGCTGGGGCGCCTCTCCACGACGCTCGGTAAAGCGCCGCAGCGCACCGGCGCAGACGGCGAGCAGTACGTCGTTGGGCGTCACCCCGAATCGGCGCCTGAGCGTACGCAGGTCGGCGACGGACCGCGTGACGCGAACGTGGTGGCGCTCCGCGGACCCGGGAAGATTGAAGGGCGAGCTGGGTGCGGGCGGCAGAAGCGTATGCGCCAGCGTCCGCGCGCCGGCGCCCACGGCGCCCGGCAGCCCGCGCACGCGGGACGGGGAGGTCGCCAGCCGCACCGGCGCGAGCGCGAGAGCGGCGCCGTCGGCGACACGGTCCACCAGGCCGCGCAACAGCCGTTCGCCCCCCGATGGAGGGGGGACCCCGAGCCGCCTGGCGCCCTCGTCCGGGCCAGCCCCGTCCTCGGCATCGGACTCGCGACCGAGGAGAAGCTCGCCGAGCTCGGCGACGGCCATTCCGTCGACCATGCAGTGGTGCATCTTGCCGACCAGCGCAAGGCCTCCCCCGGGCAGCGCATCGGCGATCCAAATCTCCCACAGCGGCCGGTCACGCGCCAGTGGGGTGGACAGGATGGTGTCGACGAGCGCGGTGAGATCCTCACCCTCGGCGTGAAGCAGGTGGGCAGCGGGGTCAAAGCCGGCGTCGTCTACCCAGACCGGCTCGTGGAGCCCCAGCGGCACCCCGGCCAGGCGCTGCCGATAGCGCGGCGCGCGATCGAGCCGCCCGGCGATGTGGGCAAAGAGCTCGGGAAACATCGGGCCCGAACCCTTCTCCGGCGGGTCGAACACCGCCACCCAGCCCACGTGCATCGGCGTGGAGGGGCCCTCGACGGCAAGAAAGGAAGCGTCGAGCGCGGATAGGCGCTCGCTGCTCATGTGGAGGCTTCTCTAAGTGTCCGCTCTATACCCCGCTCGACGGCCTCGATGAGGTGGGGCCGGAGTGAAGCGGCCGGGATGATCGCGTCTATCGAACCCTTGCGAAGCGCCCGCTCGATGCTGTGGACACCGTCGAACTCGGCCGCCATCTCACCGAGCTTCTCCGAGCGCACCGAAGCCCTCACGTCGGCCAGATCGGCTCGCAGCCGGGCTCGCTCGCCGTCGTCCGCCGCGTCTACGCCCGCCTTGAGGTCGGTCACGCGCGAATCGGCGTCGGTGCGGTCGTTGACCTCACGCGCGAAGACGGTGGCGGCCGCCGGAGCACCGCCGATGACCGAGGCGTACGAGCCCTCGACCGCGATCACCTCCATGCCGTCGTTGAGCGTGCCAGAGAAGACCACGAAGGCTCCTCCGTGGTAGCGGGAGACCACGCAGAAGACGATCGGGCCGTCGAAGTTGACCACGGCGCGGCCGATCTCGGCCCCGTACTCGAGCTGGAGCTCGCGCAGGGACTCGGGCGAGCCGTCGAAGCCCGAGAGGTTGGCCACCACCACCACGGGCCGGTTGCCGCTGGCGGCGTTGATCGCGCGGGCCACCTTCTTCGACGACCGCGGGAAGAGCGTGCCGGCCGTCCACTGGTCAGGCCCGTCGGCGGGCAGGAAGCCGCTGCGGGGGACCGACTGGGACTCGATGCCCAGCACGGTCACCGGAAAGCCGCCCAGGTGGGCGTCGAACACGACAGCGCTCTGGGCGCCGGCCATCGCTGCCCAGCGCTCGAGCGGCCGGTGGTCCTGGTCGGCCACGGCCCGCATCACGGTTCGGATGTCGAAGGGCTTCTTGCGCTCGGGGTTGGTTTCGCTCGAGAAGATGTCGCCCACGGTCTGGAAGTCGCTGTTGGGAACGCTGTGGGGATGCGTTTGGACGTCGCGGTCGACCGGATCGGTCGTCGAGGCCTGCCGCGGGAAGCGCTCCCCGGGTGCGACGTAGGTGTGCTCGTAGTGGGCGAACAGGATCTCGCAGGCCGCCGCCAGGTCCTCCGCCCAGTACTGGGCCTGGCCGTTGGGCCCCATGATCCGGTCATAGCCGCCGATCCCGAAGTTGTCCTCGGCCGAGACCCCACCGGAGTACTCGAGCGCCTGCTTGCCGGTGAGCACCATGGCCCCGTCGGGCGTCATGACCAGGATGCCGCGGGTGTGCAGGAGCATCGTCGCTTCCGCGTTCCAGTAGGGCTGGGCGCCCACGTTGATCCCGGTGACGACGACGTTCACCTCGCCGCCGGCCTGCGTGAACTCGATCAGGCGGCGCAGCACCCGTGAGATCCAGTCCATGTTCTCCGTGCCGCTGTCCATCGAGATCTTCGCCCCGGCGGACACGGCGAGCCACTCCACCGGCGCCTGCATCTCCTCGGCGAGGTCGAGCGCGCGCATGATCCGAACGGACTCGGGC
>JAABUR0100009415.1_pt1 | contig 11023 bp, 11 predicted proteins | sample 5560091 | NCBI WGS metagenome assembly JAABUR01 (sample SAMN10711879, study PRJNA513375) | rock metagenome | isolation source: Antarctica rocks | place: Antarctica: Victoria Land, University Valley sud
TATGCGGCATCCTCCTGCTGGCCATGCCTTCTGGGCGGTTGGATCAGGGGCTCGGTTCCTCCCCCGTGCCATGTCCGGCTGGCTTCGACGGGCTTGAGGTTGCCTTCGGCAATTTCTTCGATGGGGAGCCGCCGACCCCCGAGGTAGGCGCGCTGCTGGAAGACCCCAATTTTGGGGCTTCGGCTGGGGCGACGGAGGATCTCAGGGACGGCATCGTGGACCCGAGGCTGGTGAACACGCTGCTCGTCCTTACCGAGAAACATCAGATCTGCGTTGATGCATTCAAGCAGGGACACTACTTCATCGAGGGCATCGAGGACGGCCCGTATATCCCGGACGAGTACGGCAGCGCTGGCGGGCTGGTGAACACGCACTACTTCGGGCGGGCTGCGGACATCTGGGACGTTGACGGCAAGGCGGTAGAGGGAAACGGCACTGACGAGGACGTGCTCAGCGTAGGTTGGATGCTTGCGGGAATGTCAGCGGAGGAGAGGCCGGATCAGACTATAGGCCCGCCTGGCTGGGCGGAGAGACTTGACCGCTCGCGCAAGGAAGGTTGGATCCTGGCCGAAGACCAGCTCGAACTACACAGGGACCACATCCACATCGGATATAAGGAAGAAAACAGCAACAAGAACCGCAGGTAGGCAGCTCAGATCCAACGCCGCACCCGCGCCTTGTATGAGAGATACTCCTCCCCGAACTTGCGCTCCAGATACGCCTCTTCCCGTTCGATCACACCTTTCCGCATCACGGCAAGGACACCAGGAAGCATCAGAAAAGGCAGAAGCGAGTTGGCGAGAGCGGAGATCCCGCAGTAGATCAGCGTCATCGAGACGTAGAGCGGGTTGCGGGTGAACTGATACGGCCCCGCATCCACGATGGCCGTCGTCGGCTTGCGCGGGTCCACGTTCGTCTCAGCCCGGCGCATCTCACGAACGCCCGACAGGCCAAGCAGCAAACCCCCGACGATCGAAGCCAACCCGAACAGCCTGAGTCCACGCGGCAGAAAAGGCGTGGGACGCAGTCGGTTCAGTAGCAATCCCGCAGCCAGCGTGCCAGCGTAAGTAAAAGGCGGGGGCGCTATCACGCCTGGGTTGTCCGAGTCTCCTCGATTTTCTTCGCTCATCTCGACTCCCTTCTCAAACCTCCACCAGCACCGCGTCGCCTTGCCCGCCTCCGGAGCAAATCGCCGCGAGCCCCTTTCCTCCGCCACGACGCTTGAGTTCATAAACGAGCGTCATCAGGATGCGCGCCCCGCTCGCCCCTACGGGATGCCCGAGCGCCAGCGCCCCGCCGTTGACGTTCACGATTTCGGGATCGACGCCCAGGATGCGGGTCGAGTGGATCGTCACCCCCGCGAACGCCTCGTTTATCTCCACGAGATCCAGGTCGTCCGCGCTCCAGCCAGCTTTCCCGAGCGCAAGATTGCCAGCATTTCCCGGAACGGTCAGCAAGTTCGGCGGCTCCTCCGCCACCTTCGCGTGCGCCACGATGCTCGCGAGAGGTTCGAGACCGCGCCTCTCCGCGAAAGATTCGCCCGCGAGCACGAGCGCACCGGCCCCATCCGTGACGCCTGGCGCGTTGCCAGCGGTGACGGTGCCGCCTTCGTCCACCGGTTTGAGGGACGCGAGTTTCTCCAGGGTAGTGTCGTGCCGGATCGACTCGTCAGCCTCGACGTAATTGGTCTGCCCTTTCCTGCCTGGAACTTTGACCCCGACGATTTCCTCGGCCATCCTACCTTCGTCGGTGGCGGCAGCGGCCCTTTGGTGGCTGCGGAGGGCCCATTCGTCCTGCTCTTCGCGGGAGATATCGAACTTCTTCGCGCCGTCGGTGCCGAACTGGATCATGTTGACGTCCTCGAAGGCGTCTAGGAGACCGTCGTGCATCATGGCGTCGTAAGCCGTCATGTCACCCATATGGCCACCCCATCGCGCTTTCGGAAGCAAGTACGGTATGTTCGACATGCTCTCCATGCCACCAGCCAGTATCACCTCGTAGTCGCCAGCACGGATCAGGGTTTCCCCGAGCGTCGCGCTCCGTAGCCCCGAGGCGCACACCTGGTTCAACGTTTCCGTCGTGAGCGAGAACGGCAGGCCCGCTTGATGGTTTGCCTGGCGGGATGGGATCTGTCCAACCCCAGCCTGTACCACTATGCCGAATATGGAGTGTCCGATCTCCGCGTCTTCGATGCCTGAGCGATCAATAGCCTCCCGTATCGCCGCTCCCCCGAGCTGGGGTGCGCTCATGGGAGACAGAAACCCTCCGAACTTCCCGAAAGGTGTCCGCGCCGCCCCAAGAATTACCGCCCGTTCCACAGTTCCTCCTAGAAATACGTTGTGAGAACCCGCGACACAAGTTTAACGCAAACGAAGCTTATCCCGGAGAAGGCTGATCGCCGTCTTCGTTGTGGATCGGATAAACTCGCCTGTGGGATAGGGAGCCAGGATTCACGGGTTCACGAAAGGCGCCGCAGGTTGAAAGGACATGGATGATAGCAGCCGTTTTCCACGGCCCGGGTGAGATGGAAGTCACCGAGGTCGAGAAGCCAGAGATCGGACCAGATGAGATCCTGGTGCGGGTCGGCGCGAATACCCTGTGCGGCACGGATGTGCGCGTCCTGAACGGGGAGAAGACACGCGGCATCAGGCGACCCTCGATCCTGGGGCACGAGATCTCCGGCCACGTCGCCGAAGCCGGGCCACGGGTAAAAGGCTACGAGGTCGGCACGTCGGTCGGGATGGCGCCGATGATCCCGTGCCGCCGCTGCTTCTACTGCCAGCACGATATGGAGAACGTCTGTCCCAGCAAGCAGGGTATGGGCTACGACCTGGACGGCGGCATGGGCGAGTACGTACGCATCCCGGCTGCTGGCGTGGAGACGGGCAACCTTTTCGCCGCGACGGAGGATCTGCCGCCGGAACACATCTCGCTGGCGGAGCCGCTCTCGTGCTGCATCAACGGCCAGCGCCGACTGCGGATCGGGCTGGACGACACAGTTCTCATAATGGGGGCTGGCCCGATCGGTCTTTTCCACCTCCAACTAGCCCTGCTCTCAGGCGCGAGGCAGGTAATCGTCAGCGAGCCACGCCCAGACCAGCGTCGCTTCGCGGAAAAGTTCGGCGCGCACCTCACAGTCGATCCGAACGACGTAGACCTCGCCCCGGCAGTCGAGGAGGCGACAGGGGGTCTCGGGGCGGACGTGGCGATCATCTGCCTCGGCAGGCCGCAACTGGTGAACGAGGCATTCAGGCTGGCCCGTAAAGGAGGCCGGGTGAACGTCTTCGCCGGGCTGGCTGGCGCTGGATGGGCCGAGGTCGAGGCGAACCTGATCCACTACAACGAACTCGAAGTCTCTGGCGCCTCAGACTCCCGCCGCCCCGACTACGGCGCCGCACTGCGCCTCATAGAATCAGGCAGCGTGGACGTGTCCAGGATGGTCACGCACCGCTTCCCGCTGACTTCCATCAAAGAAGCCCTCGACGTGGTGGCCGGCGGCGATGGCGTCAAGGTCGCTGTATTACCGTGAGTCGTAAGTAGTAAATTGTAAGTCGAAAAAAGCAAAACTCGACTTACGGCCCACGCACCCACCGGGTAAGGAATTCTTCTACCGGGGTTCGGTTCAGAGTACGGCTTCGAGGAAACGTTGCGTGCGGGGATCTTTGGCGCCCCTGACCAGTTCGGAGGGCGGTCCTTCTTCGATCAGGCGCCCCTCGTGCATGAACACCATCCGGTTCGCTACCTCGCGGGCGAATCCCATCTCGTGGGTCACAACCATCATGGTCATGCCCAATTCCCCGGCGAGATCCTTCATCACCGCAAGCACCTCCCCTATAAGCTCGGGGTCGAGGGCCGACGTTGGCTCGTCGAACAGCATGACTTTGGGTTGCATGGTCAGGGCGCGTGCGATGGCGACGCGCTGCTTCTGCCCGCCGGAGAGACGTATGGGGTGCTCGTCTTTCTTGTCCGCTACGCCAACCTTCTCAAGAAAGTGCATTCCCAGTTCTTCTGCTTCCTTCTTCTGCATCTTCTTGACCGTGACGGGGGCTTCGATGACGTTCTGTATGACGCTCAGGTGTGGAAACAGGTTGAACTCCTGGAAAACCATCCCTGTTCGCATCCGGATATCGTGTACCGTGGCCCGTCTGAGGCGTGAGGTGTGCGGCCCCGCCTCGAACCCTATTCCATCCACCTCGATGTGGCCGGATGTCGGCTCCTCGAGCAGGTTCACGCACCGGAGCAGCGTGCTCTTCCCAGAGCCAGACCGACCGAAGATCACGATTACTTCACTGGAAGCCACGTCCATGGTGATGTCTTTCAGTACCTCGTTCTGACCGAACCACTTGCAGACGTTCCTGAGGCTGACTATGGGGTTAGTGTCCATGCGTCTGATTCCTGACGTAGCCTCTTTCGAGCCGCCTCTCCAGTTTGGCCTGGAAATAGGTGAGGATGCTCGTGAGGATCCAGTAGATTATCGCGGCGACGACGGCGTCTCCAGGCTGTGGAAATACTGGCGGCCTATCTTGGAGGCGCGGAAGAACAGTTCCTGGGTGCCGACGATGCCGACGAGCGCGGAGTCCTTGGTCATGGCTATGAACTCGTTGCCCGTCGGCGGGATGATGGTCCGCACTGCCTGGGGAAGCACTATGCGCCTTGTGGTCTGCCATCGCGTCATGCCAAGAGCCTGCGCGGCCTCAGCCTGACCGTACCCCACGGATTGGATACCGGCGCGGAAGATCTCAGCCATATAAGCCCCGTAGTTGAGCCCGAGTGCCAGAATACCCGAGGTGACCGATCCAAGGATAAAGAGCGGGGCCAGCGCCTCAGGCGCGTAGCTCGCGAGTTGCGGAAGGCCAAGGTAGATAAAGAAGATCTGGACGATGAGCGGCGTCCCCCGGATGAAGGATATGTAGAAACCGGAGACGCCGTACAGGACCGGGTTGCTGGAGATCCGGGCCAGCGCGGCCACCAGCGCGAGCGGAACGGCGAGCAGGATGCCGCCGACGGAGATCAGGATAGTTAGCGGGACGCCGCCCAGTATGTAGGGCAGCCAGTCCACCATGAACTGCGTGTCGAACTGGAACGCCACGAAGAGGACGGCGAGCGCCACGAAGATGAACGCCCACACCACCGCGAGCTTGGTTCGGAACGAGAAGCGCCCGAGCCAGGCTTCGATGGCGTCCCTGACGCCGTCCACGGTCCTGGTCGTCATGGGAGTACGGACTCCGTCCCTACTCCTTGGTAGTCAGGTCGGTGCCGCCGTACCACTTCTCCGAGAGCTTGGTCAGCGTACCGTCATCGTGCATCTCGCCTATTATCTTGCTCATCTCGTCCCGGAGGGGCTTGGAGTCGGACGACGAGTTCTTGTCGAGGGCGGCTGCCAGGGGCTCGTAATAGAGCGGGGCGCCGACGATCTTGATCGGCTTCCCGGCCTCGATGGCTCCCTCAAGCGTGGGCAGGGCCGAGATCGCCGCGTCGAGCCGCAGCCCGTCGCCTATCTCCAGGTCCTGGATCGCCGAGGTATCCGTGTCGTAGGTCTGGATCTGGGGGTCGTCCACGACGAAGTCGATCTTCTCCCCAGGCACGTTGAGCGTCCCGTCCAGATATTGCTCGTAGTCGCTCTCCGGGAAGAGCCTGGTCCCGAACCTGCCCGGCCTGACGGAGGAACAGGAGAGAAAGACCTACCACTTCCAGCTCTTCCCGAACATACTGATCAGCGCCCACCCAGACTACGTGATGACCCATATCCTGTGCCCCCTTGCCCCAGACCGCACCCGCATCGAATGCGAATGGCTGTTCTCCCGCGAAGCCGTGGAGTCGGATGGCTTCGACCCCACATACGCCAGCGAGTTCTGGGACATCACCAACGAGCAGGACTGGAAGGCATGTGAAGCCGTGCAGCGGGGTGTCTCTTCACGCGGCTACCGACAGGGTCCCCTGTCTCCCCGTGAAGATGCAGTATACGACCTCATTACGCTCGTGGCCGGTGGCTATCTGGAAGGCGGCGTAGCACGTCCGGCCAGCCGCAACCCCGAGGCCGTCTGGTAGCCGCAAGTTTCAAGGAGCTACGCAGACTTGCGGAGCTTATGATCCGCGGACTACTTCGTCGAGCGTGGCGCAGAAGCGTTCGATCTCTTGGTCCGTGTTGAAGTAGTGGACTGACGCCCGCACCATTTCGCCCAGGTTCCGTGCCTCGGAGTCGAGGAGGGTGGAGGCCGGCGGCGCGACGGATACGTTGATGGCGCGGGCAGCGAGGACATCCTTTATCTCCCCAGCGCTCCTGCCTTCCGCAGTGAAGGTCACGATGCCACAGCGCTCTTTGCCGATGTCCCGCACCGCCACGCCAGGAATATCGGTGAGACTGATGCGAAGGCTCTCCGCGAGGGCGTAGACACGATCCCGGATCGCTTCGAGCCCTATGTCCAGGGCATAATCCACGGCGACACCGAGGCCGACCTTGCCAGCGAAGTTCGTCTCCCAGTTCTCGAACCGTCTGGCATCCGGCCGGATCTCGAATCGGTCACTGGCCGTCCACTCGGCGGCGTGCAGATCCAGGAATGGAGGTTCGAGATGCTCAAGAACCTCGCGCCTGACGTACAGGAACCCGGTCCCCCTAGGGCCGCGCAGGTACTTCCGGCCCGTTGCAGAGAGCATGTCGCAGCCGATCTCCCCTACATCCAGCGGCATCTGCCCGGCTGATTGACATGCGTCGAGCAGGTACAGGCAATCTGCCTCGCGGGCGACTTCCCCTACCTCCTTCGCCGGGTTGACGAGGCCACCGTTGGTTGGAACGTGCGTGATGGCGATGAGCTTCACCCGCTCGTCTATCATGTCGCGCAGGGCGGGGATGGAGATCTGACCGTGCTCGTCGCTCGGGACCGGCTCGACTACCGCACCGGTCTTCCTGGCCACCTGCAAGTAGGCTATATAGTTGCTTGCGTACTCGGCCTGGGCGCTCAGGATGCGATCTCCCGCCTCAAAAGGGATCGAGTAGAAAGCCATGTCCCAGGCGCGGGTGGCGTTCTCGATCACCGCGACCTCATCCGCCGCGCACCCGAGCATCCTGGCAGTCGCACCGTAGACTCGCTCCAGTGCCTCCTGCTCGCGCGCGGCAGCCTCGTAGCCCCCGATCCTGGCTTCCAATTCTAGATGCCCCACGGTAGCCCGCAACACAGGCTCGGGCATCAGCGAGGAACCGGCGTTGTTGAAGTGAAGCACTTCCCCGCAACCTGGCGTATCGTTTCGCAACTTCTCGACATCCAGCGTCATCGGCGCAGGCATGAATACGTCTCCTTTCTCACACGGTGAAGATAGCAAGAAAGGCGGGGCATTGTGGGCTGATGTCGCATGGTTCTGTGGCGTGCATTCGCAGGTTTACCGGGTTACGTTGGCAGCTTGCCAGTCTCCTCGTAGTCGATGATGACCTGGACCTTCTCCGCAGACGGAGAAGATGGGTCGAACTCGTAGCCGAGCCACTGCTTCACTATCCTGTCGGCGAGTTTGGGGGCAACGACGCGCTCTCCCAGCGCCAGCACCTGGCAGTTGTTTGAGAGGATGGACCGCTCTATGGAGTACGGGTCGTGGGCCACCACGGCCCTTATGCCCTTCACCTTGTTGGCCGAGATGGCCTCGCCAAGGCCCGTGCCGCCGAAGAGAACGGCTCTGTCCGCCTCACCCCTGGCGACCGCCTCGGCGGCCTTTATGCATGGGATGGGATACGGGGTCTTGTCGCCCTCGTCCTCCACGCCGAAGTCGCGGACTTCCTTCACCCGTGGGTCGTTGCGCAACTGCTCCGCTATGAAGTTCTTGAGGTTCACGCCAGCATCATCCGAGCCGACCGCCATCACGTACTGCCTGTCATCCAAGGCTATCCTCCATGTGGTCGGGTTTCATTAAGATCTCCAATGATCTCTCCTCCCGGCTTCGCATCGGTCGGCCGCGCAACAGCGATGGATGCGCGACCGACGAATGAAGTCGGATTCCCTCAGTGGCCGAACGAAGGCTCCGCGTCCTCCGCAGAGTATCCTTCTTCTCCAGGATCGGCCTCGCTCTTTATGAACGAGGTAAGGAAGGCGCTTATCACGTAGAGGGCTGAGTAGGCGATCACGACGCCACCGTAACCCACGAAGGGGTTGAGGGCGGTGGCGACAGCCGTCCCGATGAACGCGGCGCCGCCGGCGCCGGTATTGAGGATGGCGAGCGCGGCGCCCTTGTCATGGCGTTCGACCATCGAGGGCATCAGGGCGGAGAGCGGCACGAAGCCAGCCAGCAGGATACCGTACATCATGCCGAGCGCGACCGAGACGGCGTAGCTCTGCGTGAGCAGGGACCCGAAGTACCACAGTGGCACGGAGATCGCGCAGCCGATGCAGCCGAACCAGGTCACCGTCCGCCGCCATCCGAAGTAGTCGCCGAAGATCCCAAAGAACAGGTTAGCGCCGATGTTGGCCCCGTAGACCAGGGACACGAGGATCGAGTACTGCCCGCCGCCCATGAAGCCAGACTCGCTGGTCCCCGTCACGAATACGAAGGGCATGAAGTAGAAGAACCCGTACTGCGGCGAGGTGTTCACGATGCGGACGAAGCCGCCGAGGGCCGTCCGGGGATCTCGCCAGAGTATGTCGATGCCTTCGAGAAGGCGCTTGTAGCTCCTCGGGTTCTCCACGTTTTCGTCGGCGATAGGTTGGAGACCATGCGCCTCGCGCACCAAGAACCCTCCTATAACGCTGCCGATGGCGACGATGATTAGCGAGAGCCAGAAAGTGTTGTAGATGCCCACGAGCGGTACGGAGATGGCGGCGACAACGGCGCCCAGGGTAGGCAGCCCGCCGGTAAAGGCGAACCAGAACCACCCGGCTGCAGATCCCCTCATGTGTACCGGGGTAACCGTCTGCGCCCACACCAGGAACCCGAACGCGAACAGCGGGTACGCGAGGCCGCGGATGCCGTAGACCGTGGCCACGAAGAAGAGGCTCCCCGAGTTGATGGCAAAGGTGAGGAAGATTATCTCGAAGATGATCCAGATCGCCGCGCCAAGTTGCATCACCCGCTGGGAACCCCAGATCGCCGAGAGCGTGCCGGAGAACCACGAGGCAATGAGGACGCCGACGCCGTAGACGGTGCCGGTAACCAGCGTGGCCTGGCCGCCCGCGAGTCCTCCTTCGGAGGTCAGGTAGCCAGGGAGCTGGCTGATCTCGACGCCGTCCCCGATCATGAAGATAAAGACGGCCACGAAGCCCCAGAAGATCGGCCTGGGCATCCCCAGGCGCTCGATCCTACGGCCGAAAGCCCCGTACTCGGATTGTGATTCTTGCTGACTACTCAACCTGTACTCCTTTGTGCTGGGTTATGGGCGATGGCTGACGGTGAACGAGTGGATTCACAACATGGCTTTTCGCTCCTGCCTCAAACGCACTATCCGACCGCCGTTCGAGACCGGGCGTCAGCATCACGCCCCCAGAAACCATCAGGGGCAAAAAGCTCATCGACGCATTCTTCGAGGACGCCGGTTTCGTGGGCGAGGTCGAGGACCGTGTAGCGGGTCCGGATCATGCGCGACCGGAAATAAGTCGCCCGGAACTCATCCCACCCCAGCCCGATCTCCGTCGGGCTCGTGGGACACGCGGCCTCCCGCAACATCGCCCGCAACTCGTCCGCCGGCATCAACTGTTTCACGAGTCTTTCACGCAACCCTGGCCACCGCTCCTGGATCAGTTCGAGGCGGTCTACCAGTTCTTCCGCATCCAGATATTTGCCGAGGGTCTGCTCGACGGCGGCCTCATCCAGCGGCGGCGAGTGCGCCTCCCGTACCGACTTCTCCACATCCTCTCGGGAGGGCCAGTTGCGGCGTATCTCGTCCACGTCGAGGTTGCCGAGGTCGCGCTCCAGTATTCGTTCGTACAGCGCAGCTATGGCGATGGACCCGACCCCAACCTTGAAGCCGTGGGAGAGCGGTGGGTCTTCGTCTCGGCCCAGTCCTTCTCCCTCCCACAAATGGCTGAAGAGGTGTTCCCCGCCGGAGGCCGTGCGGGATGACTGGTACGCCTGCATGGCTAGACCAGACATGATCAGACCTTCTATCAGCCCGTCCATCGCCGCGCCTTCACCCGCGATAAGCTCGGCGGGGCTGCTGATCCAACCCTGCAGATGGTCCTGCACCAGCGACCAACCCGTCTCATCAATCTTCTCGACCTCGAGCGCGTCGGCAACCATCCAATCAGCCCCTGACGTCACCTTGCCAAGCAGGTCAGCGTACCCCGAGGCCGTCATTCTCCGCGGGGCGTTCACGAGTACGTCCACATCTGCCAGGACGACCGTCGGGGCCGGGCAGGTAAGCGTCTGCTTGTGTCCATCTTTCTCGATGGAGGCCCCGAACGCCGTGTACCCATCCATCGAAGCGGCTGTGCCGACGCATAGATAAGGACGCTCGACCTCGTAAGATGCACGCTTGGCCAGATCGTTGAGCGTCCCCGAGCCCACGGCAACCGGGATGGCGTCATGCTCCCGCAGCGACCTGACGAGCTTCTCCACGTTTCCATACTCTGCATACACGGTCGGTTGGCCTGGGAAGATGTACGGCTCGACCTGCTCGCACCCGGCGCCTTCAAGGCTGCGTTTGACAGCCTCGCCAGCGACCTCGAACGTGTTCTCATCCGCGACGATCACCGCTTTTCGATCCCCGAAGTTCTCCGCGAATACATCCCCGACGGAGGCGAGAAGGTCCGACTCTATCCTGACTATTTTGGTGTCGGTCGCGTCCTGTAGCGCAGCCTGAATCCGCTCTTCGTTCACCTGCTGCCCCTCGTCTCGCCGCTGCTACACATCAATCGTCCTGCCATCCAAGCTCCTCCCTGAGATCCTGCGGCATCAGGTGGTCTATCCGCGCGAGGACGTACTCCGGCACGTTTTCCTCCGGCTCCTCCGCGAGCGATTCCGAGGTCGTCTCGCCGGTGAGGACTACGGCGGACGGCATACCTGCGTCGAGGCCCATGCGGATGTCAGTGTACAGCCGGTCGCCGCTCAT
>JAABUR0100009416.1_pt1 | contig 11022 bp, 12 predicted proteins | sample 5560091 | NCBI WGS metagenome assembly JAABUR01 (sample SAMN10711879, study PRJNA513375) | rock metagenome | isolation source: Antarctica rocks | place: Antarctica: Victoria Land, University Valley sud
TTTCAGAGGTGCCGGTTGTCGACGTGATCACAGCAATGCCGCGCCCACATCAGCCGGACACGCTCATCCGGATCGTCGTACAACACCTGACCGGACTCAACCCCCCAAACCCCCGCCCATCCGCCAAAACGAGCCCGACGCTGCTAGATCCGGGCGGACGTACCCGCCCTCAACGCGGCACGAGCGGACGTCTGTGAAGGTGGGGAATGCCCTGCGCTATTGCAGGAGGTCCAGGTAGCGCCTGCGCGCAGGTATGGCATGGATGATCAGCTCATCGCCGCCCTCAAAGGTCAGGACCACGGTCTCCAGCAGACGGGCGCCGGTGTCGAATCGCAGGCGCAGCTCCCGCGCAGGCAGGTCGTCATCTCCTACGGGCTCGATCCACAGGGACCACTCCGCGGCTTGGATCGCATCCTCGGCGGAGACGCCGTGCTTGAGCGCGCTCGGGTGGACCCTCAGGCAGCAAAGTGGGTCAGCGCAGCCCGGATGGCCTCGGACCTGCTCATGTCCTTCCCGGCTGCGGCGGCGTCGAGAGCCTTGAGTTCCTCGGTGGTCAGACGGACCGCCACGACCTGCATCGGCTCAGCCCCGCGACCGGGACGTCCGCGGCCCCGGCGCTTGAGCTCGTCGACGTCGTAGCCTTGTTCGGCTTCAGCGGCCCACTTCTCGATCTGCTCTTCGCTCACCATCCCGAAAGCGTATAACGAAAATGCTCGCGTTGCCAGAGGCGCGCCGCCGTCAGCCCCGGTAGCCCGCCCGGTCTGAGCGCATGCGCGGCGACATGGTCTGGGGTCCGGTCTCGTCGGGCAGCAAATTGGGGCGGGCGTAGCCGCCCTCCACGCGGCCAAGTCGGGCGAGCGTAGCGCCCTCCACGCGGCATGGTCGGGCGTCGCCCCGACAGCGGCATAGCGGGCGGCTCGGCGACAGCGGCATGGTCGGGCGTCGCCCCGGCAGCGGCAAATCCGTGCGTTCCTGACGCCGGCAGAGTCGGATATTCGATCCAACGAAGGATCGGATGCGGGGGATCTGCATAGGTCGCCGTGGCGCACGCCGGGTGCCGGCTTAGGTGATGAGGTCGGTCTCGATCTCGTTGATCTTGACGAGAAGTCCGTCTGGGGTGCGCAGCTGTAGCTGTCGTCCGAACCCTTCGTCGGAGGTCGGTTGCGCCACGACCACACCGGCAGAGCGCGCGCGCTGTTCGACGTCCTCGAGGGGGGTCCTCGACTCGAAGTTCAGTTCGACGTCTCCTGCTCCTTGGTCGGGGTTGGCGGGGTGGGCGAGTAGACCGACTTCGGCGCCGCCGATGCTCACCTGGGTCCAGTCGCCGTCGCGGCTTCCCTGGATGAGCTCACCGCCAAGGGCTTCCAGCATGGCCACGGTCGCGGCCATGTCCCGCACGTGCACCATGGGTTGCAGCGTGAGCTTTGGCTTGGCGTTCACGGTGGCTTCTTTCTGTGGTACTGCTCGAGGATGTGGCTCACCAGGTCCGACACCGAGAGCTGGGCGTCGATGGCGCGGTGTTTGGTGCGCCGGACAAGGTGGGGGTCGAGATTGACGTTGAACTGCTGCTTCACACGCACAGCCTCCACTTTAGCGACCTAAATATCTAGCCTTCTTAGAGTCTCTTGGGGCGGGTTTCGCACCACGCTCGCCGCGATGGGCCCACACGGTCCGCGGCATGGTCGGGCGACCCCGCCCCGACAGCGGCATGGTCGGGCGACCCGCCCGACAGCGGCATGGTCGGACGTATGGAGGCGCCACAGACCCATGCGACACTTCGCGTCTTTCGCGGCGGAAAGACGCCCTTTCCAGGGTTGCCCGAGACGAGCGGACGCGGCAGAACCGGATGTTCGGCGCCCAGCATCGAGGCTGCATGAATGTCAGTTGTGGCGGGCTCCGGGAGACTGGGTCTGGTTGGAGCCAAAATTTCGAGGGCGGATTCCAGTGAACGTCGCAACTCCGAGCGTGAGTGGAGGTTGCGGTGGAGCAAGCTGTGGAAGAGGGTCGGCGGCCGCGGCGTCGTCGTCCGGGCGGTGGAGCTACGGATAAGCAGGAGCGCTTCGTCCGGTTGATCGAGCAGGGCGTCAGTAACTCTGAGGCGTGCAGGATGGTGGGGATCAACCGGCGGACCGGGACACGGTGGCGGTTCGGGCGCACGATCCAGGACACCGCGGGCCAGCCGGTGCACTATCCGCCGGTGAGTGCACCGAGACCACCCAAGCCGCGGCATCCGAGGTACCTGTCCGCAACTGAGCGGATAACGATTGCGGACCTGAACCGGGAGGGGAAAACGCTGCAGGAGATCGCCGCGGCGATCGGGCGCAGCACCTCGACGATCAGCCGCGAGCTGCGCCGCAACGCGGACCCGACGACTGGGCGCTACCTGCCCGCCACGGCGGACCGGCTGGCCGCCGCCCGGGTCGCCCAGCCGTGTCCTCGACGGGTCACCCGGGATGAGGAGCTGCGCGCCGTGGTGGGCGAGCTGCTGGCCAAGCGGTGGAGTCCGGAGCAGGTCGCGCACGAGCTGCGGCAACGGTTCCCCGACCACCGCGAACGGCAGCTATGTACCGAGTCCCTCTACCAGGCCCTGTATGACGTGACGGTCGAGGTGACGCGGCCGACCAAGCGTCGTCGGCGGCGTCGACGACGCCGGGTCCAGGGACTGGAGCGTCGAGGCCGGCTGACGGGGATGACGATGATTGCCGACCGGCCCGCTGAGGTGGACGACCGGGTGCAGGTCAGGCATTGGGAAGGTGACTGCATCATGGGTGCCGGGAACCGTTCTTCCATCGGTACTTTGGTGGAACGGCACACCCGGTTCGTCGCCCTGATCCACGTCCCGCTCGACCAGCCGACGCTCAGGCCATCCGCGACGGGATCTGCTCGGCGATGGCCGATCTCCCCCCGCACTTGCGCCGCTCGCTGACCTGGGACCAGGGCAAGGAGATGGCGCTGCACCGTCAGGTCACCGCGGCCGTCGGGACGGCCGTCTACTTCTGCGACGCCCACTCACCGTGGCAGCGAGGCAGCAACGAGAACACCAACGGCCTGCTGCGCGACTACTTCCCCAAGAGCACGGACCTGGGCGCAGTCACCCCCGAAGAGCTCGCCCAGGTCGCCGACGAGATCAACCACCGACCCCGGAAGACTCTGGACTGGGCCCGGCCCGCCGACCTGCTTCACCGTTACCTCAACGGCGATGACGCGCAACCTGCTCCGGTGGGTGCCTAAGCCGCTCGAGCGAAGCCGTACCGAGCCCCAGAAGATCGCGGTCGGATCGAGGTCCAGCTCCATCAGCAACTCCTCGAGCCGATCCGTGGGCGCCACCCGGTCGTACTCGTGGAAGCGAAGATTCCGGTCGCGCCAGTACAACGACCACTGACCGGTGCTCCTCGTGTAGCGGAACCGGGCGATCGGGTGCCGCGTCCAATTCGGCCCGACGTCCGCCCGCCACGGCGGTCGGCACTCCACGATCGTCCGATGGCGCGGCGCCACGTCGACCTCAACCCGCACCTGATCACGCACTCTCTCCGGCACCCGGGCGCGACACCACCGCTGTACCCGCGCAACATCCAACTCCGGCAACGTCATGCCGATAGTCTGCGACCCAAGCAGTTGCGACGTTCACACGAATCTGCCGAGTTGAGCGCACGGAGGCGGTGTACGAGCCCTGTGTTGAGCGTGGCGTCCTAACCTGAGCTGAGGGCGGACAGCGCCATAGGCGGCCCAACGTGCCTACGGCGCAGCGCCGCCCGCATCGGTGATGCGGCGCCGTGGTGGCGCGGTCGTGCCCCGGAGTATGAGCTCGGTTGGGAGCATGACGTCGGCCGGCGCCTCCTCGGGCGGCTCGCCTTGGTTGGTGTTGAGGGTTTGGAGAAGCAGGGTCGCCGCGAGTACTCCCTGGCTGGCGGCGTCCTGCCCGACGGTGGTCAGATCCAGAACCTTGGCCATCTCGTGGTCGTCGACGCCCACGACGGAGATGTCGTGCGGGACGGCAAGTCCGGCGCGGCGCAGGGACCACAAGGCGCCGATGGCCAGTTCGTCGTACTCCGCGAAGACGGCTGTCGGAAGCTCGGCGCCGGATAGGAGTCGTGCCATGGCCGCGGCGCCGCCGTCGATCCCGTAGCCCCCGAAGACCTCCTGGGCGGCTCTCGGCTTGTGGTCGACCGACGTCAGCGCCAGCCGGTATCCCCGGAGCCGTAGTTCGGAGGACACGAAGCCGAAGTCGGCGTCGTCGGGAACGCCGCCGATGAAGGCGATGCGTTCGTGCCCGAGGTGGATGAGGTGGTTGACGGCGGTCTGGGCTACCGCGACCTCGTCGATGCACACCGATGGCAGACCTGCCATGCGTGAGCCGACGCTGACGATGGGGATGTCGAGGGCGCGGAGGGCCAGGGTGTGGTCGTCGGTGAGCGGCATGGAGAGACTGAGCACCCCGTCGACGCGCCGGGCGAGCGGCATCCGGGCGAAGAAGCGGTCCCGGTCAGCGGCGCTGCCGAGGTGGTAGAGCAGGACGTCGTAGCCCGCCGCCTCAAGAACCTCGGTGACACCGGACACGACGCTGCTGAAGTACCAGCGGGTCAGGAAGGGGACGACGACGGCGATGGTTCGCGTGCGGCCGGAGGCGAGCCCCACGGCATAGGGGGAGGGGACGTAGGACAGTGTGCGGGCGGCGTCCCTCACCCGTTCACGCGTGCGCGCCGCGACATTGCCCTGACCGCTCAGTGACCGAGAGACGGTGGCGGAGGACACGCCCGCCAGTGCCGCCACGTCGGCGATTCCAGATCGGCTCTTGCCCGACCCTGGGTCGATCCCAGCATTCACGGGACCAAGAGTAGAGGGTCGACAACGGAACCCGAAGAGGCCGAAGAGGCGGAGAACGGTACGGTAGGAAAACCCTTGCCTCGGCCTGTGAACCTCATCCGGCACCGCGAAAGACGTTAACAGCAAAGCAAATTCGATATCGGACATGATCTATTGCGGAGGGATGTGACTCTGGTTAGACTGCACTCTGCAAACGCTTCCACGGGAGCCGTTGCCGTGAGATCGATACGCCACAGTGAGGTGGGTCATGACAGGGATGTCGGACGAGTGCCGCTGGCACCGCGACCATCGGGGAGCCCGCCAGTCGAGCGGAGATCGGCGATGACCGCGAACGTGATGGTCGTTGTCGAGCGGCAATTCGACAACGAACGGAAGCAGATCTTCCGGGCGTGGGTCGAGCCCGACCAGTTGAGCCAATGGCGAGGCAGCCCCGGCTGGCACGTGGAGGACGCCACGGCCGGTGAGCACGCCCTTGGCGGCCGGCACCACCACGTCAAGGTCCGCGATAACGACCCGGCCAACCGGGTGACGACCGACGGGGTCTACAGCGAGTACTTCGACCCCGATGTCTTCGTGTCCCGCGAGCGGATCACCGGCGACCCGGGCATCGACCCCGACAAGCCGCTCGAGCTGCGCGTTGAGTTCACCGAGTACGGGCGGAACGGCACCCTCCTGCGGATCATCCAGGGCCCCTACGACCCTGACGTCGCCGGCTGGCACGGCGAGGGCTGGGAGAAGGAGCTGACCAGGCTCACGGCATACCTCGCAGCACCGACGACGGGGGAGACCCGATGAGCACCGAGGCGCAGCCGACCACCCAGCACACCACGGTGGTGCGGCAGAAGCCGCTGATGAACATGCGGCAGATCCTGCTCATGAACTTCGGCTTCTTCGGGATCCAGTACAGCTTCGGGATGCAGCAGACCGCGGTCAACCCAATCTTCACCTTCCTGCACGCCAGCCCGTCCGAGTTGCCGATCCTCAATCTGGCCGGGCCGATCACCGGTCTGCTCATCCAGCCGATGATCGGGGCGCTGTCGGACAAGACGTGGAGTCCCCGCTGGGGTCGACGCAAGCCGTTCTTCCTGATCGGCGCGATCGGCTGTTCGATCTGCCTGTTCCTCTTCCCGTTCGTCGCTGCCGTCTGGATGGCCGTCCTGCTTCTGTGGCTGTTGGACGCGAGTAACAACACGGCGATGGAGCCCTACCGGGCGTTCATCGCCGACAAGCTGGCGCCATCCCAGCTGGCCAAGGGCTTCCTCGCGCAGAGCTTCTTCACCGGCTTTGGCATCACCCTGGCCAACATCTCCCTGTTCGTCTTCCAGAAGTTCATCACCGGCGGCACGTCGGCCGGGATCCCCTACTGGGTGCTCGGGTCGTTCATGCTCGGCGCCGTCTGCTCGATCGGCTCAGTCCTCGTCTCGGTCCTCACCACCCCGGAGATCCCGCCGACGCCCGAAGAGCTCATCGCGATGAAGGTGAAGAAGGCCAACCCGGTCAAGGAGGTCATCGGGGCGATCGTCGAGATGCCCACCGAGCTGCGCAAGCTGGCCCTGGTCTACCTGTTCCAGTGGTTCGGCATGGTCTGCTACTGGCAGTTCATCACCCTGTCGATCGCCAAGTCCGTCTACGGCACGACCGACCCGACGTCCCAACCGTTCCAGGAGGCGGTCGGCTGGACCGGCCTAATTAACGGGTGGTACAACATCGTCACCTTCTCGGTCGCGTTCTCCCTCGTGGCCATCGCCCGTAAGCGCGGCGCCAAGCTGGTGCACGCCGGATGCCTCAGCCTGGCGGCCATCGGGCTGGTGGTCTTCCCGCACCTGACGAACAAGTACCTGGAGTTCATCCCGATCATCGGGCTCGGCATCGCCTGGGCCTCGATCATGGGCGTCCCCTACATCATGGCGGTCCGGATGATTCCCTCGACCCGCTACGGCGTCTACATGGGCATTATCAACATGATGATTGTCGTGCCCATGCTCATCCAGTCACTCACCTTCGGAACGATTTACGCGAACGTCCTGGGCAACAACCCGAACAACGCGATCATGTTCGCCGGCATGCTGCTGCTGTGCGCGGCGGTGGCGATGATGTGGATCAAGGAGCCGCCCATCGTCCGCGACGTCGACGAGGTCGCCTACATGCCCAGCGCTCACTGAGGAGGCCGGCCGTGCCCATGAAGGACTACCGGACCATCGTCGTCGGCACCGACGGGTCAGAGCTTGCGACCCCTACGGTCGCTCGGGCCGCCTGGTTGGCCAAGCACGAGGACGCCGACCTCGTCATCGTCTGCGCGTACGCCGAGATGTCCCGCCGGACCGAGGCCAAGAACGTCGTGTCGCTCGGTGGGGACGTGCGCATCGGCCAGGTGCTCGGCCGGGGCGCCGCCAACGACGCCATCGCCCAGGCTGTCGGCGTCGCCAAGGAGTATGGGGCCACCATCGTGGCCGCTCTGCTCGTCGAGGGTGAGCCGGCCAAGTCTCTGCTCACCGTGGCCGAGGACCGCAACGCCGACGTCATTGTGGTCGGGGCGCGCCAGGACCGGTCCGTTGCGGACCGGCTGCTCGGCACCGTCGCAGCCGAGGTCACCAAACGGGCTCGATGCGACGTCGTCATCCTCCGTCCCACCGAGGAGACCGGTGACCTCGTCGTGCCAGAAGACCCCCCCGCCGGCAGCTGACCGCTCGATCAGGGCCTGAGAAACCCGGATTCAGCGTCGTTCACGAACCGTCCCAGGGGGAAGCTGGCCATGCCTGACCAGGTGCAGCTCATCGCGTACGCCGACCGAATGGGCGGAGACCTTCCCGGTCTGAGGGCGGCCCTGGATGGGCCACTACACGGCCTGTTCGGTGGGGTCCACGTCCTGCCGTTCTTTCGGCCCTTCGACGGAGCGGACGCTGGCTTCGACCCCGAGGACCATACGGAGGTCGACGCACGGCTGGGCTCCTGGGACGACATCGCCGCGTTGGCCCGCGGCTACGAGCTCACGGTCGACGTCATCATCAACCACATCTCCTCATCCTCTGCGCGGTTCCTCGACTGGCTCGCGCAAGGCGCGCACTCCGACTACGACGGGATGTTCCTCACGTTCGCCGGCGCCTTCCCGGAGGGGGCTACCGAGGCGGACCTGATGCGGCTGTACCGGCCTCGGCCCGGCCTGCCGTTCACCCCGTACACCTTGGGGGACGGCACCAAGAGGTTGGTCTGGACGACCTTCACGCCACAGCAGATCGACCTCGACGTACGAAACGCACAGACGCGGGACTACCTGGTGCGGGTGCTGGACCGGCTCGCCGAGGCCAGGGCGACCCGAGTCCGCCTCGACGCGGTGGGGTACGCCGTGAAAACACCGGGGCTCACCTCGTTCATGACCCCGGAGACCTTCGCTTTCATCGATGAGATCACCGGCTGGTGCCACGAGCGCCACCTGGACGTCCTGGTCGAGGTCCACTCCTTCTTCACTCAGCAAGTGCAGATCGCGCGCCGGGTTGACCGGGTGTACGACTTCGCCCTCCCCCCGCTCGTGCTCCACGCCCTCACCGCAGTGGACGCCGGCCCCCTGCTGACCTGGTTGGGCTTGCGCCCTCCCAACGCCGTCACCGTCCTGGACACCCACGACGGCATCGGCGTCATCGACGTCGCGGCCGACGCGACGGACCGGTCACGGCCAGGCCTGCTCACTCCCGAGCAGATCGACACGCTTGTCGAGACCATCCACACCAACAGCGGCGGGACCTCGCGCCAGGCCACGGGTGCCGCCGCTTCGAACCTCGACCTCTACCAGGTCAACTGCACGTTCTATGACGCGCTTGGAGGTCACGACGACCGCTACCTCATGGCCAGGGCCATCCAGTTCTGGGCTCCCGGCATCCCGCAGGTCTACTACGTCGGACTGCTCGCCGGATCCAATGACATGGAGCTGCTGGCCCGCAGCAACGTGGGCCGCGACGTGAACCGGCATCACTACTCGTGGCCCGAGATGGAAACTGAGCTAGAGCGCCCCGTCGTACAGGCCCTGACACGGTTGATCCGGTTTCGCAACACCCACCCGGCCTTCGACGGCGAGGCCGAATGCACTGGTGGAGGTTCCCACCTGGTCATGACCTGGCGCTTCGGCGACCAACTGGCCGAACTGGACGCCGACCTGGCCGACAGCAAGGCCCTTGTCCGCTGGACTGCCAACGGCCACACCCATGAGGCGACTCTGGCCGACCTCCCCGCCGGACTCTAAGCGCTCACGAACATTGCTGCGCGGAACGCGCCGAGGCTCAACCCCGGCAAGACCGCTATGTCGCGTCCTCCGCATCCCGGCGTGGCGTCGCTGAACGTCGACATCACCACGCGCGAATCGCGTTTGAAGGGCCCTGGTTGACGGCGTAGGTGCGGTGCCGGACAGCAACTGCGCGGGGTCGCGGGTACGAGAAACCACTACCTGCGAGCTGCCCAAACCGCACGTCCTCCATTCAGCAGGATTGAGCACGCCGTCAGCGGCAGTTCCGGACGCGCGTAGCCGTACTCAGCGCGGCCAAGAGAGCACTTCAGTTGATCGCCCTTCGGTGACTCGGAGCCGACCGTCGATGAAAGGGCCCCACCTCAATCGCCCGTTGGTCGAGATCTCCGGCTCGACACTGCGGTGCCCGACCCAGGGCACTGGCGGCAGAACCACATTGGACACTTGGATGCAGTGCGGACTCGTCGACGGGTGCTCGGTTAGCGTGCAGCCTATGAGCACACAGGATCCTTCATCGCGCGTCCGCACTGAGGGCCGGCGGCTGTCGTACGTTGGTTTTGCCGTCGTGGTGATCGTCTATCTTGTCATCATCCAGGTGGGCGGCATCGTCATGAAGAACATTGCCGGTCCGTCTGGTGATACGACGTTCACCACCAAGGGTGTGCTGATCTCGCTGGTTCTGCCGCTGGCGGTCGCGTTGGCCTTCACCTATGGCGTGGTGGCCTATCTGGGTTGGTGGCGCCCAGTGCTACGCGATGACCACCCGGTCCGACGCTGGGTCATTGTCGTGCCCGTCATCATCGGGGTCGCCATCCTGGCCACGATCAACTACGGCGCGCTGGCGAACAAGGGCATCGTCTACATCCTTGTCCTTCTCTTTGCCACTCAGCTCGTGGGCTGGGGGCGAAGAGGGCATGTTCCGCGGAATCGGTGTCACGGTCCTGCGCAAACACGGCCTGCGTGAAGGGGGCGTTGCGTTGTGGTCGAGCCTGATCTTCGGGGCGGCACACCTGACCAACGTCTTCAGTAGCGGCCTCTCCGCGTTGCCCCAAGCCCTGATCGTCAGCTTCGCCGGGTACTTCTTCTACCTCGTCCGCCGCGTCTCGCGAGGAAACGTCCTGAACTCCGTGATGCACGGGCTGTTCGACTTCTCTCTACTATCTGGAACCGCGATCGCCGCCAATCAGACCCCCTACCCCGGCACGTTCGCGCCGATCCTCGTCTACCTCGTCCTGGCGATCGTCCTGCTGGTCAAGCGACACAAGATCGAGCCGATCACCACCCCCTCCAAGGCAGCCTGACAAGTCCCGAGAAGGTACTCGCGACTCGCCCGGATGTATCACTCGCCAAATACCGAATGAAATCGTCATGCGACCCCCCGGCCACGGCAGAACGCGGCATCCCCCGAGGCTAGACGCAGAAGGTTAGAAAGTGGACGGGCCCTGTCATCCGACATCGCCAGGACGCCCTCCTGGGCGCTGACAGACGCACCTCGTTGAACGTCCGACTTTCGGCAAGAGCGCCGTCCGCGGCAAAGTCGGGTTGTGGGGAGGGGGCTCTCTCACGGTAGACGCGTGGGGAACGACCGCGTGGAGGGTGCGATCGGCTCACTGGTGACCCACCCCGGCATGTCGGGATATCTATTGACTGGGGGCGTCATTGTCGGGTTCGAGGCCTGGGTTGTGGGGGAAGGCGGTCACGATCCGGTCGGTTGGGACGTGCAGTTCCCGGCCCAACGCCGCGAGTATTCGTCCGTCCCTCAACGGCAGGTCTTGACCTGATTCCCATTGCAGGTATGAGCGCAGCGACACGTGCACCGACGACGCTAGCCTCGCCCGTTCGTGCGACCAGCAGATGGGAGGTCATCGTGGGTAGGTGATCTGTTGTCGTCAAGCTCGTTGTCGCCTGCCGGTGTGAGTCCGGTCCGGGTAGCTGCCAGGAGGCCCGGTAGCAGGCTGGCGGCG
>JAABUR0100009424.1_pt1 | contig 11015 bp, 8 predicted proteins | sample 5560091 | NCBI WGS metagenome assembly JAABUR01 (sample SAMN10711879, study PRJNA513375) | rock metagenome | isolation source: Antarctica rocks | place: Antarctica: Victoria Land, University Valley sud
CCCCAGTTCGGCAAAGATGTTGGGGATGATCAGCCCGCTGGTCTTGCCCATGCCCGGCGGAGCCACCACCAGCGCGTTGAGGTACTGCAGCTCGCCCACCAGGGAGACCACCCGCCCGCCCAGCCGGCCCAGCATCACCCCCGCCTGGCCACGCCTGGCCCGGTAGCGACGCAGATCACGCCAGGTGGCCCAGCGCGCCGTGCCTCCCGCCCCCACCGGCTTGATCCGCCGCCCGCGTTGGGCCAGCCGAGCCAGTGGCACGCCCAGCAGGAGGGTCAGCAGCAGACCCAGGCCGCCGTACCCGTAGAGCATACCCCGCCGGGTGGCCAACCCCTGCGTCCTGTTGGCCTGTAGCGTCCTCCAGCGCCAGTCCACCCCGTAGCGGGTCCAGGCACGCCAGGGGATCACCAGAGAGGGCACGGGCCGGCCCTGACTGATCGCCTGCGGTACCCTGTCCAGATCACCCAGGACGCTGGCCACCGGCCAGGCCAGGGCCACGTAGCCGGTCTGGTATACGCCCACGCCCCACCCCTGGACCTGCGCCCCGACGGGCGTGGTCGCCGCGACGCCGGCGCCCAACAGCGCCACCACCACGAGTAGTCCCATCATGCGTTTCATCTGCCCTGCCTCCCCTCCTCACGCTCCTCTGCCCTGCCTGCCCCTCACCCTGGCCCGTGCCAGCCTAGCGGCCACGTCCCCGCTTCTCCTCCAGCGTCACGGCGTCGGCGCCGTCCGCCGTCCCAGCCTGCCGGCGCAGCGTGTCAGCCAGCACACGCGTCGCGATCTCGCCTGCTGAGGGGGCGGCCCGCTCAGGACGGTGGGGCACGCCTCCGGTCTTCTCCTGGACGTCAGGCGCCACGCCGCCACACCTTTCCCCCGCCCCGTGAGGGGGCGGCGCGGTGATCCCGCTCTCCCGTCCACGGTGCCCCTCCACTCCCTGGCGACCGACCTGTCCTGGTGCTCCTGCCCTCCCTGCTCCCTCCCGCCCTGCCCGTGCGCTCGCGTGAGGCCGTGCGGCGGCGCTACGCCCTGGTGCGCGAGGTCCTGCGTCTGGAACTGGGGACGACCCCGAGTGAGCGAACACGCACCCTCTACGAGCGTCTCATGGAGCAGGGGGGAGGGGATCGGGAGGATCACCTGCCCGATCACGTGGCCTCGTAGGGTAAAACCAGCCGGCCCGGGCGGGCCTCTCCGCTCTGACCCACAAGGGCCGCAGCCGGCCCGCGCCTGATGAGCCCACCTCACGTGGCTGTGGGATCGGTATCCCCGCTTGTCGTCGCGGGGGCGGACGCCTCGCCCCGCTATGCTCGGGCCGTGTCCCCGGGGCCAGGACCACACTCACGACGCCGGGGACCGACGCGTGGCCCACTCGCCGCGTCGTTGGGCGCGCCTCTGCCACGGATGAGCACGAGCGGCCGCCTTCTCCTCGTGACTGACGGCTCGGTCGGACCGCGTCCGCTGCCGTCGTGGGCCTTGCCTACGCCGACGGCGGACCGTCAGGGACAGCGCAAGAGCCACCGCGCGGCGGGCCGCATGGGCGCATGGGCACCGACCGAAGTCCGGGAGCCACGTCGGGTAGCGCCGCCGGCGTCGGGCCGCGTGCTCCACGTCCAGGCATGGAGCACGCGGCATGGGCCGGGAGAGTCGCGGGGCTACGAGGCGGATCAGAGGCCGCTGATGGCCACGCGGGCCATATATGACCGCGCGTGTACGAGTCTGCTCAGTGGTGAGGACCTACACTCGTCTCCGTCGCCCGCGCCCTATGTCAGGGCGTCGGCGGGACGGCGCACAAAAGCAGACGAGGGGAGAATGTATGTCCAGCGCAAACACGGCCACTCAATCGCGGAACGAGCACCTGATCGAGCGTGTCGCTCACGCCTACGGGATCTCCACGGCGGCGCTCACCGCGCCGTCGCGCGCGCCCCAGCTGGTCGAGGCGCGCCGCGTGGCCATGGGGCTGCTCGCCGAGCGCGGCCTCGGCCCCACGCATATCGGCCGCGCCTTGCGGCGCGATCACAGCACGGTACTGCACCATCTAGCGCGCCTCCGCCACCGGCCCACCGGGGAGGAGCAGGAGATGCTTGCCGACCTGCGTGATCGGCCGCCACGGCAGGCCCCTCCAGCCACGACGTGTATAAGGTGGTTGACGGAGCAGGCGTCCCGTGGCTAGGATACAGAGACCGTGCGCCCCCGCCAGGGAGAAAGGCTCCTCGGCCTGTTGGCTCTTTCTCCTCCAGGCGCCGCGCAAGGCAATCAGAGGCGGCAGCAGGCAAGGCACGCGCGTGGAGGAGGGGCGTGGTGACGTGATGAAGGTGTCTCAGGCCGGTAGCGCCCGGCCGTGGCGCTACCGGCGGCAACCGCGCGCCGCCTATCTGGATGTGCGGGGCTGGTCGAACGCCGACCTCGTGGCCATGCACGACGATCTGCGCGTGCTCCTGTGCTGGCACGACTATGCGACCGAGCGCACCGTCCAGTCCGCGACCGCCGCGCTCGGTCTTCCTCTGGGCCGCTCCATCATGTCCCCTGCTGCCGAGGACGGGGCCGCCCCTGGGCGGGGAGAGGACTCCGTGACCGGAGCGGGATTCTCTCGGGCTCGGGCCGTGGAACTCGTCGATGCGTTCCTGGCGGCGCCAGGCGAGGCCGCGCTCTCCGCGCTACCGGCCACCGCCCCCCGCTGGGTGATGCGGTTATGTCATCTGATGGCGCGTCTCCAGGGCATGATCCGCTCGGAAGACACCAGACGCGCCATGGGAGAAACCCGCCCCGTTCCCCGCGCCCCGGCCACGGCGCTGCGGGGGCTGCGACGGGTGCCCTCCATCGCTCCGGGTTTCATCGACGGCCTGGGCCTCGTGTCGGCGGATCAGGTGACGGCGGCGCTTCTGGCCAGCATGCGCGCCGGGCGGGAGGGCTGGCACGGCACCGATGAGAACCTGCCCGTGTTCCCCTATGTGCAGGGGGCCACCGGCGCCCCGGCGGCCAAGATGGATGTGTTCATGCAGCCACCCGACGGCACTCCTCTCTCGGGCGGCCTGACGGCCACGATGTGGGATATGGTCGGCGGGCTGAGCGACCTGGACACGGATATCCTCAACGTGCTGCAGGCGCACATCTTGCGCTATCGGGATGCTGACGGCTTCGCCTGGATCACGGCTCAGGCCATCCTGGACGACCGCGAGATGCTGCCCATCACAAAGCGTGAGGGCCACGATCGGCGCACCGCCGGCCACCGCACTGAGGATCTCGCGGAGATCGCCGCCTGCATGGCCCGGCTGCAGCACATGTATGTGCGCATCTCCACCATGACCTATGGGCGCAACCAGGTGGCGCACCTGGACTCGCGTGTGCTAGATGTGGATCTGCACGGCAGCGACGAGCGCTACCCCATGGCCTGGCACTTCACCCTCCCGTTCCTGACTCGGCTCTTCCTGCAGCCGCCAACCAACTTCGAGGCAATCATGCTGCAGCCGGTCCTGCGCTACCACCGGAAGAACAACCGGCGGGAGAAGAGGATCGGCGACTACTGCCTGCGCCAGTTCCGTCTCGCCCTGACCAGGCAGTCCGCGCCCCTGCCGCCCGCCGCGGCGCACGCCCTGCGCGACATCGAGGGAGATAGGCGGCCGCTTGTGGTCGTCCGCGTGCTGCGGGACATTTTCTCCGAACTCTCGCTGTTCGTGGACGAGCGCAACCCCGAACGCACGCGCAGCCAATTCGAGGCCACCATGCGCGACCTGGTGGCAAAGGAGATCATCGGCTCCTGGGGCTACTGTGACACGCAGTCCCTGCCGCCCCGCCGCTGGCTGGATCGGTGGCTAGGTCAAGCGATCTGGTTCGGTTCAACTGAACGGGTGCGCGAGTATTATGCCCACGCGCTGCCTGGTGACCGGAAGACGCGGGTGGAGTCCCGCGCCCTACCTTCAGGCGCCGACCCGCCGCGCTGACGGGCAGGCCACCAACCGGCCGCTCCCAGCCCCCGAACGAGCAGAACCAGACTTCGCACGGGTTCCGCGCGACGCTACCCTATGCGGTGCGTTGCGGCCGGTTGATAGCGTGCTTTTGTCGCCTTACCGCGCGTGATGACGCGCAGCAGGATCGCTCGGGCTGGGCTAGCCATGACGCGCCCGCCGCGCCGCCCCTGTGCGGGGAGCATGACCGCCGCCTACTCCGTGCTGGCGTATGTCCCACGGCTGCGGCTGGGCCAGGGGCGCGCGCTCAAGACACACTCAGCGTCAGGATGGACAGGGTAGGATAACGGGTGGGACGTGTCCAACACGCGCCTCATCGGGACTGCGTCGACGGTGCCCCAGCGTGGCCGTGAGCGGCCCTCTCCCTGGGCGCCAATGACAAGCTGATTCTGCTGATCAAGCTATCCTGGAGGGGCGGGGGGGGAGTGACCACCGGACCAATCATACGGCACGGCCGGGCCACGGAGGGAGTGCCAATGGATGCCAGGGAGCGGGGAGCCGAGAAGGCACGAGGATCCGTAGCCCGGCATCAGCGCCCCTGGTCTGAAGGCGCGCGACACGCATCCAGGCGGCGCGGCGTCGTAATCGCTATCTCCATGGAGCCCGCGCACCGTGTGTTGGGCAGCGCACGGCGCTACCCTAACCAGTGCGTAACGCTACCCTAACCGGTGCCAAAGGCTACCCTAACTGGTGCGTAACGCTACCCCATGCGGTGCTGATTGCTACCTCATGCAGTGCTGATTGCTACCCCATACGGTGCGCTGGGCTACCCTATGCGGTGCATTCCCCCGCGTAAACGGCTCCAGACCGCGTCGCGGATGGTGCCCGAGGAGTCGTCGAGCCACTGGGGAAGGCCCTTGCGGCGGCCTGCGTCCGCGTGCGTTAATTAGGGCAGAGTGGCAGGGGCCTTAGCCATTACGTTGGTCATAGCTCCCGACACGTTCGCCCTGCCGCATCCACCCCCAGCGTCATGAAAGGCACGCCCATCAGAGGACAATAACCCCAGAGTACGGGGATAGACCCCTCCCGTGTCCATTGGCGTTCGCGGACATACAACGGCGAAACCCCCTGGGGCCAACCAGGGGGTTCCACGGACGCTACTATCCATCCAGCCCGGGTGCGTGCTCTCGCGGGGACCACCGGGCCCGTATAACGTAGGGTGACACGAATCCCAAGGGAGGGCCAACTCCGTTGGGGCGAACGTCACCGATATGGAGGCTCTTTATGCCTACAAGCAGTGTCGCGCTCCACCGACAGCATAGCAGCGGGCGCGACGCGCGTCAAGCCGTGCCCGCCGCCGCCACCAGCCCACCCCTCCCGCCGCTGGGCCGTGCACCTGGCCAGGTGGCGGGGCGGCTAGCGGATACCCGCCACCCGACGTCGGCGCACGCTGGCGAACTGACCCTCCCGTCACCCATGGCGCGCGACGGGGACAGTGACCACCTCAGCCTACCCAGCCCAGAGCCAACCATGGGCACGGATCGCCGGCTGACCGTGCGCTTTGGTGACGCCATCCTCGCCGCCGGCCATACCGCCGTGCCCAATCTGGTCTTGCGCTACTATGCTCAACTGGGCATCAGCGACGGAGAGATGATGTTCACGCTCCAGGTGTGGAGCCACTGGTGGACCGCGCGCGACCCTCATCCGTCCATCCAGACCATCGCCGCCCGCATGGGAAAGAAGGAGCGGCAGGTCCAGTACTACGTGCAGGGCCTGCGGGATAAGGGCTTACTGCGGGTGGTCGACCGCTTTGATCCCGCCCAGGGTGGTCAACTCACCAGCGAGTACGACTACAGCCCCCTGATCGCCGCCGTGGTGGCCCACGCGCGCGATCAGGGAGCGGTCGGCGCCAACGAGGAGGCGGCCGTCGTCGTTCGGCGCGCGCGCCCTCCGGCGCAGTCGCAGGCCGCCCAGACCGGGGTGCAAAATCCTGCACTCCCCCCGGCGCACCGGGATGCAAAATCCTGCACTCCCCCCGGCGCACCGGGATGCGCCCCCCCACCGCACTCGATTGCACCCAAAGAAGACCCATTCCAAGAAGACAAACCGGCACTAAAAAGAGATATCGATTCGATGCCCCCTACCCCCGCTGGCACGCTTGAAGATCACCGTGGGCAAGAGATGACCATCCCGCTCCGTGATCAGGCACTGAAGATGGAGCAGCGGGACCAGGGTACCGCGCCCAAAATCGCCCTGCGGGCGGGTCCAGCCAGCCCCGCGCCTCCGGCCCCGGCGTTAGAGCCGGAGGCGCGGCTCCCGGTAGCGCCCGAGCCGGGTCAATCCAAAGAGGGCAGGGAAGACGCCATCGCGCGTGCCCTGGCGGAGCCGATCGCCTTGCTGGCCGACGAACTGGGTGATCGGGCCCCGGCGGCGTCTAGCCTGCGGCGCGCCTGCAACCTGTACCACGCCGCCGGCGTCGGGCTCGCCGTCTTCCTGGATCGGCTTGCCGAGGCAGCGGAGCGGACCCGCGTTCACCGGGACGGAATTACCGCCCGCCGTCGGGATGGCGCGGCGGCCAACTGCATGCCGTATCTTTTCGCCGTGCTGGAGAACTTGCCGGACCGGGAGCGCGTTGCCTCCCCGGCGCGTCCGTGGCGAGGGAGACGGTCGACACCCGCGGAGGCGGACAGGGGAGATGTGAGCCGCTATACGGTGGGTCCCTATGGGGTGTGCCCCAGCTGCCTATCCTTGCCGTGTGAGGACGATTGCCCACTCGGGGCCACGGAGGACGTGGGATCGAACCCCGTCCCCCTCCCCGGCGCGGCGCGCGCGGTGTAGCCATGCGGGCCTCTCCCGGTACCTGGTGCGCTTCACCCACCGGGTGTGGCATACTCCAAGAGACGGTGAGCGGGAGATCACCACGACAGAGGAGGGAGACGAGACATGGGTGCGCAGGGGCGGGTTGTTATCGCCGTGGTCGGCCGCAAGGGCGGCGCGGGGAAGACGACTACCGCGTTCAACCTGGCCGGCGCGCTCGCCGAGAAAGGGCACGCCGTGCGGCTAGTGGATCTGGATCCTCAGTCGTCGTTGGCTCGTCTCGCCCCGGGCGTGGGCGTTCTGGATTACGGGGCTCTGGCTGAGAAGCACGCTGGGCGCGGGAATACGGCCCGCTGGCTGGCTGAAGCGCTGCCTCGGGAGGGGTACGTTGTCGTGGACACCCCGCCCCACCTAGGGGCGATCATGGATGCCGCCATCGCCGTGGCCGACCGGGTGCTGCTCCCCACGCGCCTGGCTCAGCAGGACATCGATTCGCTGCTCGACACGCTCAGCCACTGCCCCGGTGGCGCCTTGATCGTGCCCAACGCCGTCTCGTCGCGTTATCGCATCCACCGCGACATGGTCGCCGAGTTGCGGCGCGTCTACGGCTCCGCCGTCTCAATGCGGGAGATCCCCGAGAGCGTGGTTGTGCAGGAGGCGCTCAATGCCAGCCAGCCCGTGGTGCGCTACCGCCGACGGTCGGCGCCCGCTGCGGCCTACCGCGCGCTGGTGGCGGAGGTGGCGCCGTGACGGACCGCAAGCGGCCCTTGGCCGCTCTGACCGACCGACCGGCCACCACTGTGATTGAGCAACCGTTGGCTGGGGCCATTGAAGCCCCCCTGACGGTGGTGTTGCCCGACCCAGATCAGCCGCGGCAGGACTGGGAGCATGGCGATGGTCGCCAGCGCCTCGACGAACTGGCGCGCAGCATCCGGGAGTTCGGCGTGCTGCAACCCCTGCTCGTCCGTGAGGACGAATCCTCGACTGAGACGGGGCCGGTCTACCGCATTATCTCCGGGGGCCGCCGTCGCGCGGCCGCCGAGTTGGCTGGATTGACCTCGGTGCCGGTCGTGGTGCGCACCGCAGACACGGCGCGGGCCCGTGTCCTGCAACTCATTGAGAACCTGCAGCGGCAGGATCTCTCGCCTTTGGACGAGGGACGCGCCTACAAGGAGCTGATGCGGTGGGAAGGCCTCTCGCCGCAGGGCGTCGCCGAGCGGCTGCACATCAACGGCCAGACGGTGCGCGATCGCCTGCGCCTCCTGGCCGACCAGATCCTGGCTGACGCCGTGGAGCGACGCCAGATCAGCGCGACAGCCGCCCGCGACATTACCCGCCTCCCCGACGAGCAGCTCCAGGAGTTCCGGGCGCGTGTCGAGGCAGGCGAGGTCATCCAGAGCAACGATGTCGCCGTGGCGCGCGCCTACCTCCGCGCCCAGGGGTACATCCATCCCCGGCTCAAGAAACCGCCGCTCCCCCCGACACAAAATAATACGACGTATTATCCGGTGACCAGCCCACGCCCGCCCGGAGGTGCCGATCCGCCCCCAGCTTGGAGGGCCGCCCCAACGACTGAGGCCAGCGCCCGCTCGGCCATATCCCCTTCCGACGCCGTGGCGCGGGATCACCCACACGGCGCGGGTGACACCATGGCGGAGCCCGACCGTCGGCGGGCGCTGGCCAGAACATTGACCGTTGCGCTGGTTGCCGGCCTGCCCACCGTAGAGCGCGACGCGCTCGATGTGCTTGATGAGGTGCTCGCGGGTCCCGACGGCGCCGAGTGGAGCAAGGGTGTCCTGACCGAGGTCGCGGCGCGGTGGAGGCATATGCAGGCCTCTCCCTGACCCGCGCCCCGGGCCATCCCGGGGGGTGTTTCCATGCCCACCACCCACCAGCGCGCGGTCAGCGCAAGGAACCGCTGGGCACAGGGAGGCGGAGGCCGGTCACATCTGGCGCATCGAGGCGCCCCCAAAGAGCGGGCAGGCGGGGCCGGCGGATGACGCCCGCCACAACGGCAGGCCTGGGTGCTGCATCACCCGCGGACGATAGGACCACTCAGCCCGCGGGAGTATGTGGCGGCCATGGGGATTGACTGCAAGACGGCGCTCACCGATCTACGCACATTGGCTGAACGTGGCGTGATCGAAGCCCAGGGCACGACGACGGATCGTCGCTATGCCTTACGACTTGACGAGGTGAAGCAGGCAACAGAAGGGGAACGACGACCTGAGGACTGAGTCGATCAGACTTGGGGAATGCTCCAGGTGGCTTGAGGCATTCCCCAAGTGCATGGGCCTCCTCGATCCCTGCCGCTGCATACCACTGGTGTGGCAAAGGATGAGAAGAGAGACCGCTGGCGACGATGTGGGGAAGACGCACCCGAGCGTCACGGGGAACCCGCAAGCGCCCGGAACCGCGCGGTGAGCGTCATAACACTGGTGAGGGAGACCGTCAGCGCGCACAACCGCTGGGGTAAGGCACGCAACAGGCCTGTCCGACGCGTCGCAGCCTGTCACCCTCAAAGAGCGGTGATTGGTATGGCCGCCGTCGTCGCGCACCTCGGCTCCGATGTGACCGAGCGAGCGCATAGACGTGCGTCCCTGGTCGCCCGAGACACCCAGGATCACGTCGGGTGGCGATCTGCCTCCAGGTGGCACCGCTTGTACTTCCGGCCACTGCCACACCAGCACGGAGCGTTGCGCCCTGGCGTCGGTGACGGCAGAACCGGGACGGGCACGGGCCGCGGCGGAGGCGCAAGGGGGAGGGCGTGGGCCTGGTTGCCGACGCTCTCCAGCTGAGCCATGACGGCAGCCTCCTCCGGGAGCTTGCCCCACGCGCCGTACACAGCGCGGCGCTCCCGCAGACCAGGACGGGCCAGGGCCAGCCGCAGGAGCGCCGCGGCCCTGTCGTAGGCAGGGGGACGCTCCCTCTCCAGCCAGTACTGGTCCGCCCAGCCGATGTAGGCCCAGGCGTCGTCAGGCACCCGCGCCACCAGAGCCGCGTAGACCGCCTCTGCCTCGGCGTGGCGTCCCAGGCGCCAGAGCGCCTCCCCCTCCGCACGCGTGAAGTTGATCCAGAAGGTGGTGTCAGAGTCGGGAAACAGGGCCAGGAACTCCCGGGCGTAGTGGAGCCGGTGCGCCGCGTACACGGTGTCGAGGGCGGCGGCGTTGCCCAACTCCATCTCCAGGTCCTGGCTCCAGTTGAACACGGCTTGGAACAGAGCATGCGTCTGATCGAACGCGGAGGGGGTGCGCAGCGCCGGTGTCGCCATCTGCTTGACGAGGTCCCACGCCTCCAGCCAGCGATCACAGGCGGCGGTTGTCTGCTGGGCCTCCAGCAACTGATAACCCTCTTGTATCAGGTCATCGAGCCGCTCCACTGCGGTCATCTCCCCCAAGGGGAGTACGCCGGCACGCGCCTGCTCCTGGTGGATGCTGTCGGCTTGGGCGAAGGTGTCCACGGCCCGCAGCGCGGCGACGAGAGGCACGCCCTCCGCCTGATGACACAGGGCGGCCCGCAGCGCGTCCAGGAGCAGCACGGTGATCTCGGGAACGTCCTCCCCGTCCTCGATCTGCACTTCCAGGGCCGCGATGATGGTGGTGATCTTGCGCAGGCGCAGCAGAGGCAGACCTATCTGACCCACCGCGTCTTTGAGCGGCTGCAAGCGGTCTACCCGCTGCGGATCATAGCGCCCAGGGTCCATGCGACGCTGTCCCGACCATCATGCTGCTCCCCCTGCGGGCTAGCGTGCGACCGCCTCACACAGACCAGGCCTACCTCCCACCAGGACGGGGGCACTCCGGAGCGCGTACTCTGTGTGTCCTGGCCCAGTGCTGGACTGCGGTCGCCTGCCGTTCAGTGTAGCGGGCTGAGGCTCATGAGGCAACGGCGCTGACAGTGTCCAGCCGGCAAGCCAAGCGCGCGGAATCACTGGGCCGCGCAACCTGATCCATAAGGACCTGCACACCACTGCATGGAAAGGTCGTCCAGAGAGAGGCAGGTAGCACGCCCCAACACGCTCTGTGCATGAGCGGTTCCGCGCGTCTAGTCGGCCGTGTGCCTCACCTGTGTCTCGCGTGTGTTCCTAAAAAGAGGAGAGGGCAGCAGTTCTCGGGGCACGTGTGCTCGACGTGCGCCCGGGCGTGGGGTAAGATAAATGGATCAGGGAGAAGGGCAGGATGGCGCGCGGACCCGGATGTGTCCTCCGTGCTCCTCTCAGCCTGTTGTCAGCACAGCGCCTGCCCTGTATGGTAGCGCACGGAAACGCGTCTGGTGCAGAGGCGCGGGTGAGGAAGA
>JAABUR0100009425.1_pt1 | contig 11014 bp, 12 predicted proteins | sample 5560091 | NCBI WGS metagenome assembly JAABUR01 (sample SAMN10711879, study PRJNA513375) | rock metagenome | isolation source: Antarctica rocks | place: Antarctica: Victoria Land, University Valley sud
CGCTACGGTCGAGGACAAATACCAGAAAGAAACACCTGAGAAGACTTTTACCGAGATGTTGCCCGCCATCTACCTTGATATGGCGGCTATGTGGAATATGGAGTTTCTTGAAGAGGATGCGGAGAGTTTCAGAGAGTCCGTGAGATCGTGGCCTCCCTTCCCGGACTCTGTGGAGGCGCTCCGGGAATTGAAGGAGCGGTACCGGCTCGTCGCCGTGACGAACGCCGACTCGTGGGCGCTCGAACACATGAGCGTGGCTATGGGAGACCCTTTCGACGAGAGCATCACCTGTGATGAGGTGGGGATAAACAAGCCGAGTCCGAAGGTGTTCGAGTACGTTCTCGAAAAACTCTCTCCCGCAGGCGTTGAGAAGAAAGACATCCTTCACACGGCCCAGAGCCAGTACCATGATATCGTTCCAGCAGCGGCTCTCGGTTTCTCCACGATGTGGATCGAGCGCCGTAGCGGCAAAGAGGGATACGGAGCAACGCCGGAACCCGAGCGAATAGTAACGCCGACCTTCCGCGCCGACGGTATGGCCGACTTCACCCGTCAGGTGCGAGAGGAACAGTAAACGCCCGAAAGTCCGTCTTATAATCCCACCCATGACTGATATAGCCTGGAATCCAGCCGCAGAGTTCACGGACATCAAATACGAGAAGGCGGAGGGTATAGCCAAAATAACCATCAACCGTCCCGAGGTACGGAACGCCTTCCGTCCCCTGACGGTCATCGAGATGTCGCGGGCGCTCGATGATGCGCGGGAGGACAACGAAGTCGGGGTTATCATCCTGACCGGCGAAGGCCCTGACGCTTTCTGCTCGGGTGGAGATCAGAAGGTGCGCGGCGACGCCGGCTACCTCGAGGACCCTGACGACCCGAAGCGAACCCCCGGTGGAGCATCGGTCGGACGTTTTCACGTGACGGATCTGCACGTCCAGATCCGACGTTGCCCCAAGCCCGTAGTCGCGATGGTGGCCGGATGGGCCGTCGGCGGGGGGCACGTTCTGCACGTTGTCTGCGACCTCACGATAGCTGCGGACAACGCAAAATTCGGGCAGGTCGGGCCGAAGGTCGGCAGCTTCGACGGTGGCTTCGGAGCATCAGTCCTCACCTCCCTCGTCGGGCCGAAGCGGGCGAAGGAGATGTGGTTCCTGTGCCGGATGTACTCGGCTGAGGAAGCCCTGAATATGGGGCTCGTTAACACGGTGGTGCCGCTTGCAGACCTGGAAACCGAGACCGTCGGCTGGTGCAGGGAGATGATGGAGCGGTCGCCTTTCGCGCTGCGGCTCTTGAAGGCGAGCTTCCACGCGCACGAGGACGGGTTCGCCGGCATCCAGCAGCTCGCCCACGACGCGAACCTGCTCTTCTACGGGAGCGAAGAGGCCCAGGAAGGCCGCGACGCATACAAGGAGAAGCGCCAGCCAGACTTCTCGACGTTTCCCCGCCGCCCTTGATGCAGGGTTCGGGAGGTCGGGAGTCGGGAGTCGGGAGTCGGAAAACCCGGTGAGGCTCTCGGATTTCGGGATCTATCGTTACGAACTTCCCTTCACCGAACCACTGACCCTGAAGGGCGCGACGCTCCACACCCGCGAGGGATTGCTGCTGCGGCTCACCGGCGACGACGGCTCCGAGGGCTGGAGCGAGGCTTCCCCGCTCCCTGGCTTTAGCCTCGAAACCCTGGATGAGGCGGCCGATCAACTGGTGAAAGCTTCCGAAGCAATGACCGCCGCAGGAAGATCTCCGTCCGAAAACACGCCATCCATCCTCCATCTCAACACCGCTCCCTCCGTGCGCTTCGCCATCGAACTTGCGACCCTGAACCTGAACGCAGCCCGCCGTGGTGTCTCGGCGTTGGAATTGCTGGATCCGAACGCTGGTGGGATTCTGCCCGTGAACGGCCTTCTCTCCGGCTCGGCAGATGAAGTCGTGGCGGATGCCCGCCGTATGCGGGATGCTGGCTACCGTGCCGTCAAGCTCAAGGTCGGTGGCCTGGCCGTGAGGGACGATGCGGAACTGGTGCGAGAAGTAAGCGGCGTTCTGGGTCATGGTATCTCGCTGCGCCTCGACGCGAACCGGGCCTGGAGCTTAGATGAGGCAATCGAGTTCGCCCGCGCCACACGGGACGTTCGCATCGAATACATCGAAGAGCCGCTCTCGGACAGCGCGCTTTTGCCGCGCTTCGCGGACGAGTCACGAATGCCGGTGGCGCTCGACGAGTCGCTGATCGGGATAGAGCCGGAGGAGCTGTCCCGCCACGGATATGCGCGGGCCGTGGTTCTCAAGCCGACGCTGATTGGCGGTGTTCGGCACACGCTACGAATCGCGGAGGAAGCGCATCGTCTCTGCATGACGCCCGTCGTCAGCTCCGCATATGAGAGTGGTGTCGGGACGCTCGGCCTGATCTCACTTTCCGCCTCCACAGGTGGAGCGCCCGCCGGGCTGGACACCTACAGGCGGCTTGCGGAGGATATCCTCATCCCACCGCCTGAACTCCACTCGCCCACCATAGATGTCCGCCCAATGCTGGAAACACCGAGGTCGGTTGACGTGGACAGGCTCGAACTCATCGCGAGTCTTTGATCCCCAACCCAGCGGCACGGTATACTCCCGGCATGTAGCTAACTCCTTTGCCCGAATATCCACGGTTCCCGTTCGTTCCGTTTCGCAAAGGAGTCACGCGTGCTAGCCCAACTCACAAACATCTCACTCTCGTATCCAGATAAGAAAGTCCTCGAAGAAGCCTCCCTGACCGTCTATCCGGGGGACAGGATCTCGCTTACCGGCGAGAACGGCTGCGGCAAGACGACGTTGCTTCGCATGCTCACAGGCGCTGTAAAACCGGATTCCGGGGACGTAGCAATCGCCAGGGGAGTCAGGCTTGGCTATCTGGAGCAGGATTTCGCTGGCCTCGAACGAGATCCTGGACGCTCCTGCCTGGATGCCGCGCTCGAGCCTTTCCACGACCTGATCGAACTGGAATCGCGCATAAATCATCTGTCAGCCGCGCTCGGCGAGGCTGATGGCGATGAGCAGGATAAGCTTCTCGAAGAACTTGGTGAAGCCCAGCAGAGGTTCGAAGCTGGGGGCGGCTATGGTTTCAGGCCGCGCGTGGAGGCTACCTTGAATGGGCTAGGGTTGCCTGAAGAGTTCTGGGATCGGGCGGTCGGGGAGTTGTCAGCGGGGCAGAGGATGAGGCTCGCGCTCGGGCGGATGTTGCTGGGGGAGCACGACCTGATCCTGCTCGACGAACCAACCAACCACCTCGACGTGCCGGCCCGCGAATGGCTGGAGGAATATCTCCTGTCCGCGAACTCGGCGTTCGTGATCGTCTCCCACGACCGGCGCTTCCTCGACGCCGTGGCCTCGAAAGTGGCCCACCTCGACTGCGGACAGCTCAAACTCTACACGGGCAACTACTCTGCTTTCCGTCATCAACTCCAGAGATCCGAGGACGAAGGCTGGCGCAACTTCGAGAAGAACCAGAAACGCGCCCGCAGGCTGCAAAAGCAGGCCAACGAGTACCGCAACTGGTCAGGCTCGAAGGAGAAAGAGAAGCGTGGCGCGGCGGACAAGGGATTCGTCGGCCATAGATCCGCGAAGCTGATGAAACGCGCGCTCCACGCCCAGCGCCGTATGGAGGAGGCAGCCGAGAACGCCCGCACCGACAAGCCATTCGAGAAGGATCCAGTCAAGATACGGTTCGCCTCCACGCGCGGCCGAAACCTCCTGACCGTCGAAAACCTGGCGGTCGGCCACGGAGACCCGCTTGCCGAAGGCATCTCTTTCCATCTCGAAGCGGGGTACCGTCTCGCCATAGTTGGTCCCAACGGCTGCGGCAAGACCTCGCTGCTGAGGACCGTGCTGGGCGAGATGCCACCCCTCGCCGGGAGCGCGCGCCTCAGCCCCTCCGCGCGGATCGGATATTTCGATCAGGACAACCGCTGCATATCCCGAAACCGCACGGCGCTCGAAGCAGTTCTCGAGACTGGCAGCGACGAGACGCCCGCCCGCACCGTGATGGGCAGGATGGGCGTAAGGCGGGAGACCGTAAATAAACCGGCGGGCAGGCTCAGCTCCGGCGAGCGGGCCAAGACCCTGCTCGCGAAGCTCATCCTTGGCGGGCACAACCTGCTCGTCCTCGACGAGCCGACCAACCACCTCGACATCGAGACCCAGGACGTGCTCCTCGACGCCCTTGCGGAGTTCCCAGGCGCCATCCTCTTCGTCTCCCACGACAGGCACTTCGTGGACACCCTCGCCACGCAGCGACTCGAGATGGGCGCTGGAGCGGCTATCATGGGCGAGTTATGAATGGCCTGGAGACCGTACCCTGCCCGCTTCACGCGGCTTCCCTCGCCTCACCCGATGCGCCCGCCATCATAGGGCCATCCGGCAAGCTGACCTACGCAGAACTCGACCTATGGGTGTCGGCGGCCTCGGAAAGTCTGGCGAAGATAGGTGTGGAGACCGGCGATCGCGTCGCGCTCTATTTGCCCAAAGACGAGCGATACGTAGTTTTGCTGCTCGCCATGATCCGGGCCGGAATCATTGCGTGTCCCGTAAGCACGCGGTTTCCGCCTGCCGGTGTCGTGCCGTTGCTCCGAAGGGCCGCGTGCAAAGCCCTCGTCTCGGAAGATGAAGATCTGTTCCAGGCTGTTGATGACGCCGTTCGGAAGCTGCGCCCCGGCGCCTTGCTAAAAACTGACCTGGATCGCATCGAACCACCTGACCCACCGGAGCTTTCGCTCTCCCGTGCGGCCACGGTCGTCTTCACGTCGGGCAGCGCCGGCGCACCGAAGGCGGCGCTCCACACGTTCGGAAATCACTACTACAACGCGCTCGGATCGAACGAGAACATCACGCTCGATCCGAAGCACGGAGATCGCTGGCTGCACTCGCTGCCGCTCTACCACGTCGGTGGGCTCTCGATCCTGTTCCGATGCCTGCTCGCCGGCACAACGATGGCCCTGCTAGACTCCGCAGTGCCGATTGCCAGGTCCATCTCCGAAAGCGGCGCCACACACGTTTCGCTAGTCGCAGCGCAACTCAGGCGGCTGCTTGCGGAGGACGCGGACCTCGGGGGATTGAAGGCGATCCTGCTCGGCGGCAGCGGCATCCCCGAAGACCTGCTGGACGAGGCGCACGGGCGCGGGCTGCCGGTACATACGAGCTACGGCCTGACCGAGATGGCCTCACAGGCGACCACGACCCATCCCGGCGCATCGAGGGACGAGCTTCGTACCTCCGGGACTGCGCTGCGTTACCGCGGGGTGAAGGTTGCTGGGGACGGGGAGATCCTGGTCTCCGGCGAGACGCTCTTCGCCGGATACCTCCACGAAGTCGGCCTCGAAGAACCTTTCGACGAGGCCGGATGGTTTCACACCCGAGACACCGGCGAGATAGATGGGGAGGGCCGTCTGCGCTTCGCGGGTAGGAAGGACAACCTCTTCGTCTCAGGCGGCGAAAACGTGCAGCCAGAGGAGATCGAAGCCGGGCTCCGTCGCCTCGAGAGTGTAGAGGACGCCGTCGTCGTCCCCGTCCCTGATGCCGAGTTCGGAGAACGCCCCGTCGCCTTCGTGCAGATGAAGAAGGGCGGAGGTCCACCGCCACAGGACATCTCCGCTGAACTGTCCCAAGTTCTGCCGCGGTTCAAGATCCCGGTTTCCTTCCATGCCTGGCCCGAAGATGCCGGGCAGGCCGGGATGAAGGTTGATCGGGCGTTCTTCCGGGAGCGGGCGAAGCGTCTTTCTTCCGAGGGCGGGTAGGAGGCTACCCCTCCTCGATCACCGCCACAGCCTCTATCTCGATTAGAAGGTTAGGGTGGATGAGGGAGGAAACCTCGACCATTGATGAGGCAGGGTACGGCTCCCCGAAGTAGCGGCGGCGAACCTCGTGGATGGCGTCGTAATCCTTCATGTCGCGGATGAAGACCGTGATCTTTACGACATCCCGCAGGGTTCCACCGGCTGCTTCGAGCGCGGCATTCACGTTCTCGAGCACCGTCTCTGTCTGGAGTTTCACGGCACCCTCGCCGACAACGTTACCGTCCGCGTCCATCGAGACCATTCCTGAGACGTAGATGGTGCGTCCGGCCGGAGCCTCCATTCCGGCGGAGAATGCTCCGCCCCTAGGTGGGTCGGGGAGTTTGGAACTTTGGATCACCTTTCCTGCCATGCATCCCCCTTTTTCGTATTACAGCCCGGCTGGCGCCTGGTCTAGCTGGGCCGCCCCGCTCTCGACGGCCGCCGCGCGTACTGCCTCTGCAACCCGCTGATGCACGTTCTCGTCGAGTGCGTCTGGGACTAGCTCGGACTCGGCTGTGAGGTCGGCGAGGGTCTCGGCCGCTGCCAGCTTCATCTCCTTGTTGATGGACTTCGCGCGGGCGAGCAGCGCGCCCCGGAACACGCCAGGGTAGCCGAGCACGTTGTTCACGCTCGTCCCGTCGGCGGCGAACGCGGCGCCTGCGGCGAGCGCATCATCAACCTCTATCTCAGGGCGAGGGTTTGTGAGGGCGAGTATGACCTGTCCTTCACGCACGGACTCTGGTTTTATGAGGCCGGGGACGCCGGTGGTTGCGATCACCACGTCCGCTTCGGCCATCAGGGTGTCGAGGTTGGGGCAGATCTCGATCCCCTTGTTCCTCGCCCTTTCGTGGCTGGCCTCGTTCGGGTCCGAGGCGATGACCCTGTGAACCCCGGCGTCAACCATCAGGGCGGCGAGGCCGTACCCTGCGGCGCCGAGGCCGATCTGACCTACCACCTGCTCGTTCAGCTTCAGCCCCGCATTGCGGCAGGCGACGATGGCGGCGGCCACGCCAACGACTGCAGTCCCGTGCACGTCGTCGTGCATCACAGGCATCGGCAACTCCTCGATGAGGCGGGCTTCGATCTCGAAACACTCGGGCGCGGAGATATCCTCCAGATGGATGCCGCCGAAGCCTGACGCTATGCGCTTCACGGTCTCGACGAACTCGTCGGGTTTCTTGGTGTCGATAAGAATCGGTATTGCTGAGATACCGGCGAGCTGGCGGTAGAAGACAGCCTTTCCCTCCATCACGGGCATCGAGGCGAGTGGTCCGATGTCACCGAGGCCGAGTACGCGGGTGCCGTTGGTGCAGATTGCTACGCTGCGCCCGATCATGGTGAGCCTGCGGGCCTGGGAGGGGTCGTCCTTGATCGCCGTGCACGCACGCGCCACTCCGGGCGTGTATACGTCGCGCATATCCTGGACTGTTCTGACAGGATGGCGCGGCTCGACCGTCAGCTTGCCGCCCTCGTGCTTGATGAGCGCGCGGTCCCTGTACCAGAGGACTTCGGCGCCATCCAGTGTGTTGATGTGATCGGCGACTCTTCCGGCATGGGCATGGTCCGTGACTTCGATGGTGATCTCACGTATCGAAGCGTCGCGCCCGACGTTGAGCGTCGTGACGTCCCCGATGAGCCCTTCACCTTCGCCGATAGCCCCTGTCACCAGCGCCAGCGAGCCCGGCCTGTGCGGCGCCTGAATACGGTACGTATAGTCCAGCGACAAAATATCTCCCCTCATTCCCCAGGATGGTCTTCACCCAAGCTTACCGGAGCCCCATCCGCGGGGCCAACGCCGCCCGTAATTACCGCCGCGGGTTGTCAAACGCGCGTGGTCTGCTAGACTGGTACCTGTAATAGAAGGTGGGTTGCTGCAGCATAGGATACCGTCCTGAGCGTGAGCAGGGGGCGGTTTTGTTTTGTTTGGTGGGGCCCAGGAACAGAAAGGTGGGCTCCAACTATGGCCCAGGGAACAGTGAAGTGGTTCAGCGACGAGAAGGGCTACGGCTTTATCTCTCCCGATGACGGGGGCGAGGATCTCTTCGTGCACCACACGGGAATAACGGGTAGTGGCTTCAAGAGCCTCGACGAGGGCGCCACGGTGACCTACGAGGCGACCCAGGGCAAGAAGGGGATGCAGGCGGAGAACGTCACCCCAGCCTAAGGGACCGGAACACAACCGGATAGCGTAAGGACCGGGGCATAGTCCCCGGTCTTTCTTTTTTCACCGAAGCGAAGTGACATGGGGATGCGTTTGCGGACCGGTAGGGTCCGCGAACGTGCCACTGGGAGGTCTTTTGCAATACGTAGTTGCCGTACTTGTCGGGTTCGTGCTGGCGGAGGTGGCTACTTTTATCTCCACCGTTTATTTGCACCGGGTTCTTTCACACAAGTCCATCCGGCTCCATCCGGCCCTGACGATGGTCATGCGCTTCGGAACGTGGATGCTAACGAGCATCTCGCCCAGGGAGTGGGTCGCCGTCCACCGCAAGCATCACAACTTCACAGACGTGGAGGGAGATCCCCACAGCCCCCACGTCGAGGGGTACTGGCAGATCATGATCGGCAACGTCTACTACTACCGCCGGGAGGCCAACGACGGAGACACCCTGGAAAAGTACGCCTCCGACCTGCCATACGACCGGCTGGACCGGATGCTTCTTCGGCGTGGCATCCTGGGCTTCTCCCTGACGGGTGTGATCCTGGTGCTCGTAATGGGCCTATGGCCCGGCCTCGTGGCGCTGGCGACCCTGGCTGTGGTGTACCTCGGGTTCAGCGCCGCGATCAACGGCGCGGGCCACACCGTTGGCTACAAGACCTTCGAGAACGACGCGACCAACCTCCGTCTTCTGGCCCTGATCACCTTCGGCGAGGGCCTGCACAATAACCACCATGCCCGACCCGCCGCCCCGAAGCTCTCCGCCTTCCGGGGCGAGTTCGACCCCGCGTGGCCCATTATCCGGCTCCTGGTCGCCCTCCGTTTGGCCGAAGTTCTTACCCGCGTGGACGAGGGCTGGGAGAACCACCGCCGCCGTATCCCGAAGACCACCCCTGGTCCTTTGGGCAAATCCACGGCCGCCGCGAAAGTCGTGGTTAAAGACTGACCGCGCGCGGAGAGCATCGGCGGCGCCAGGTAGCGATTCTTCACTTGTAGGTACACACGCCGCCTTCCGCCCGTCAATCACGGACATCGGGCCAAAGACTCCGGTGGCGGTGGCGGATAGATTACGACGAGCAACCTATCAGGAGGTCGAGTTTTGGAGACGTTCGGCAATGCGCGCAGCTACACGCAGTATGACCGCATCGCGCTTCCAGAGGGCATACCGGATCTCGGGGTGGCGGCCGGGAGCGAGGGCATAATCAGCCGGCTGGATTACAGGCGCAACAACGTCTACGCCGACGTTACCGTAACCTACTCCACCCGGCAGCCGCGGGGTTCGGTGTTCATGGAGATCACACCGGAAGAGAAGATTCTTTCCTACTCAGCTAACGTATAGAGAGCGGATAACCTTCCGCGCCGCTCAACCCAACAGTAAATAGAGCAGCGCCTTCTGGGCGTGAAGACTGTTCTTGGCCTGTAGAAGACGCAGTTCTGGGACCGTCTGTTTGGAGTGTCGAAAGTATCGGCTTGGCTCGCGGAGATTACCGTTCAGTTTCCGAAAGTCTTCCCCGGAGGAAGCGGTGCTTGCTTTGAGTGTTTTCCTATGACGTAGCTTCGAGCCGAGTCACGCTCGCCTTCTCTGCCAGGGTAGAGCAGTCCTGCGGATAAGCTGCCCGGAAATTCTTCCAATGTCCTGCGCTTCTCGACCCTTAGACGAATGTCGCCACCCTCGATATCGAAGGCTACCCTGTCTCCGGGCTGCAGTCCCAACCGATCTCGAACCTGTTTTGGAGTAGTGAGTCGTCCTTTGCTTGTTATCGTCGCCTTTCGCATACTTCAGCTCCTTACTTAACCTAAGTTGCCCCTTACAGGCACTGGACGGAGAAGGCCAACAGGAACCACACGATCTTTAGCTCGAACCCTCGCGGCGTCACCGCGTGGATCTTCTTGGAAAACAGACCGGTTACGCCGCTGAACACCGTCTCTATGTACTTGCGGATCGGCTTACTCAAGAACTCCTCCCACATAGGCATCGGTCGCTTGGAGTTCTTCCTGCGCTGGGCCTTCAGGTGCAACCCCGCTGCTTCTTCTAGGAGGTCTTCGTAGTGTTAGTCGGTGTAGGCCTTATCCGCGCAGATGATGGACCCTTCCGGCAAATCCAGTTCCATCTCCTTGAATACGCTCACGTCGGCTTCCGACCCCGCCGCCAAAGAGAACTCCACCGGCTCTCCCGCGCCCGTGACCACCAGGTGTGTACGCGCAAACCGTAAAAGTAGCGCCGCTTGCTCGACACGTAGCCGCGGAACGTTCCTCCGTGCTCTTCTGGCGGATAAAGGCGGCAGCGCCTGATGCGGATGTTGTCGCACGCCGCTACCGGCAGGGAGTCCACCGCGTAGGTCCGTTCGGAGTTGTTCCTTTTGAAGAACTCGGCCAACAGCGAGAAGAGTCCTTGCCAGAGGGCGGGATCGATCTCGTGGATGCGGTGGTTGAAGCGGCCCTTGGAGATCATCTTGTTCATGTAGCCGTACTCGTGGAGGAAGAGGCGGGTCTTGTCGATGTTCCCACCGAAGAAGGTTGAGGCCACCAAGGGAACGGGCATCACCTCGGCGGTGGAGAGCCGGACCTGGGGATCGTCGGGGCGGCGGTTGATGGCCTTGAGGAAGTCGTCCAACAAGCAGTAGATGGTGGTTATGGTATCTTCCAATTCGTCCTCTCGATCCGGGAAGGTTTTGGTCGGCCTTCGGATCGGGAGGATATTGTTTGTCCGGATAGGGGGCAACTTGGGTTACTTAGCAAAGCAATCTTACTGTACGTGAGATCAGCCTGGGTAAGCTGTCGGATCGACAGTCTCGCTGGACCGGTTGGACGCCAGGAGAGCGGGCACGGTAAAAGTTTGCCGATAGTACCGCGACGCGATAATATGAGGCGTGATAAAGAGCTTCGCCGATAGGGAAACGCGGTATCTTCCGGGAGCGTCCCCGCTCCCGGAAGATACCGGTCGACTTGCACCGGCGGGCGCTGAGGAAGCTGGCGATGCTAAACGCCGCAGCGTCTCTAGACGTGCTTCGGGCGGTGCCCGGCAACCGTCTGGAGAAGTCGTCCGGGA
>JAABUR0100009430.1_pt1 | contig 11007 bp, 14 predicted proteins | sample 5560091 | NCBI WGS metagenome assembly JAABUR01 (sample SAMN10711879, study PRJNA513375) | rock metagenome | isolation source: Antarctica rocks | place: Antarctica: Victoria Land, University Valley sud
GCGGCCAACCTCCTGGAGCGCGAAGTCGAGCCGGTTCTGACGGCGATGCGCGGCCAGCTTTTTCAGCATGACCGAGGGCAGCACGGCGTGCGCCTTGATGGACGCGGCGAGCCGGACGATCTCGTCCAGCTCTCCCGGATCACCGCGGTGTTGATCGGGCGGCCGATCAGCGACGCCAGCGCCGGGTAGCGCCCGTGCCCCTCGAACGTACCGAGCTTGCGGTCGGCGAGATCGCGCAGGCGTGGCACGAACCGGAATCCGAGCAGGTGCGCCAGGCTGAACACATGGTCGGAACTGCCGCCGGTGTCGGCGTAATGCGTGGTCGGTTCGATGCCAGTTCCGTGCGCAATCAGTCCATCAAGGACGTAAGGCGCTTCCGCCGCGGTCGCGGAGATCAGCCGGGCGTGGAACGGGGCGTAGGTATCGGCGACATGGGTGTAGATCTTCTGCCCGGGCTCCGAGCCGTAATGCACGTTGATGCTGCCCGCCGATCCGCGGCGACCGCTCCTGAAGAACTGCCCGTCCGAGCTCGACGTGGTGCCGTCACCCCAGAGCTGGGTGAGCGGAAGCTCGGCCTGCGCATCGATCAGGTGGCGTAGCGCGCCCGCATAGTTCTCCTCCGAGAGATACCAGCTGTGCGTCCAGGCGAGCTGCGCGTAACTGACGCCCTGACTGGCGTTGGCCATTCGCTCGATCCCGAGATTGGTGGCATCCGCCAGAATGGCGGCGAGTAGAGCCTCGGGATCGGGATGGGACCGCCCCGAGCGGAGTTCGAGAAAGGCTGACGTGAAGCCGGTGCGCCTCGCCACCTCGGCGAGAAGCTCGGTGATGCGGACTTTCGGCATGAGCCGGTCGACGAGGGCATCGAGCTGGTCGGCTGCGGCCGGTGTCGTTGCCGCAAGCGGGACCACGCGCAATTCGTTGCCCTTCAGCTCGACGCCGTCGAGCGTGCCCCGCTTCAGCGCGTTACCGAAACGGCGCAGTCGCCAGTCGAGCAGCGTTGCACGTCCGTCGAGATAGCGGTCCACGTCCGTGTCGAACGGCAGGTTCGCCGCGATTGCTGCGGCGTCTGGACGGGATAGAAGGTAGGAATCGAACCGGAGGTGGTCACGGGTGCCCTCCACCCAGAGATCGCCCGAGCCAAGCCGCTCGCGCACCATGGCTACGGTCGCCGTCTCATAGCGTCTGCGATCAATGCTCCCACCCTCCGTGATCGCGGCCTTCCAGCTCTTCGGGAACGGCATGGGCGCGTCAACCGGCACGTCGCGCTTGCCGGTCGCGTTCAGCTCGCGCACGAGCTTGACGGCCGCGAGCACGCCATCGCGCGAGCCTGCGGCCTTGAACCGGAATGCGTCCAGGAAAGCGGGCGCATACCGACGAAGCGTCATGTACTTGTCGGACGCCCTTACCAGCGGCTCGTCACGAGCGAGATCCGCGATAGCGGAAACCTCATCGGCCACGCCCATCAGCCGTTCCCAGCCGACGTCGGTCTCAAGCGCAACCCAAGGATCAAGCCCGTCCTCGCGCGCGACGCGCAGCGTGCCGATCGTCGACCCGAACAGCCGCATGAGGCGGCCCACGTCCTTGGTGGTCGCTTCGTAGCGGCGTTTCTGCGAGGCGCGCGCCTTGGCGAACAGGAGTCCGGTCTGTTTACCAAACATCTCGACCGCGGCGTCGGCGAGCCGGGCTTCGAGGTCGATCATGGCCACGGCCAGGGTCGCCCGCCGGCGACGGAGCGAATAGTCGGAAAGAAGGAATGCCGGCGCGACCGCTCCCTCACGTACGAGTTGGCGGAACCGGCGCTCGTGGATGCGCTCGACCACTCGCGCGTCAATGCTGATACCGCGGACGTAGGACAGTCGTGCAAGGATGCCGGCAAGATTCCGGGCGGACGGGCTGTCGCCCGTGTCGCGTAACCAAGCGAGCGGGGTCACCTCACTTTTCTGATCGGTGACGAGCAACGCGTCCAGGGCCGCGACCTGTTCGGGCGTGAGCGCGTCCACTACGATGTCGGCCGCGAGCTTGCGCGCCTTTGCCCTCCCTGCGATCCCAATCCGCTCGATGCGGGCTGGCGCCGGTAGAACGATACGCGCTGCGCGAAGGTTGTCGACGATCGCGGTCGCTATCGCCATGCCGCGCTCGGTTCCGCTCGCCGCCTCGGTCGCGACGTCGAGCGCGCAGGCTACGTCGCCGGGCTCGAAGCCGCGCAGGCCCAAGCTTCCCATTGCTTCCCAGGCGTGCTCGAGCCGGGTCTGGGCGCGGCGGGCATAGTCAGCCATCGCGCCCGATCTCAAGCCGAGTTGGTCCGCTATGTGCCGAACCAGAAAGTCGGAGACGACCTCGTCGTGTCGCAACCCAAAGCCAGGATGCTGTAGAAGGGCCAGGTGGAGCGCGAAGCCAAGACGATTGGCGTCGCCGCGCCGCGCTTCGATCAGCGACCGATACTCCGGCATGACGGTGTAGAACTTGGCGAGCGAGGCGTGATCTGAAGGAACGCCGAATAGCGCCCGTCGCTCGTCTCCCGTCAAAAGGTCGCGTCGGGCCATACGACTCCCCCTTCTCGGGACAAGCGTAGCGCGGGCGGGGCCGTAGCGCGAGTTGTCGCGTGGCGTGTGATCCTCCTCCGGTCGCGAACGTTCCGGCTTATGCGACAAGGCAATGGGGAAGATTGGTGGAAAGCTGTCCTTCCTCGACACTGCGGGGACGGCCATGCCAGGATGGCGGCGATGATCCCGTCGATGGATGAAGCTCTCCGGAAGCAGACGCAGGCGCGGCAGGAGCTTGCTGTGTCGCTTGCCGCCATCCCTGGTGGCCGTGATCTCATCGACTGGTTCGAGGGCGAGCCCGAGTTCGGGGACGCCGAGATCGTTAGCCTGCTCCTCAACCGCCAAGGCCCGAGTACGCTTCGCATCGCGCTCTACCGCCGTGGCAAGAGCGCGATCTTCGCGTTCGAACTGGCCGCTTGGATCGATGCGGACGTGCGCGGCTTCAGCCATCAGAATGTCATCGGCGGCTTGAGGCTGCGCTGCGCAGAGGATCGCGAGGTGCAGCCGTGGGAACTCGGCGTTGGATGCCAGCCGGGCGAGTGGCTGATCGAACTCGAACCTTGCTTCGGCGCGTACGGCCTGATCCGCGCCGACATTGCCCGGATTGTCATCGAGCGCGCGCCGAATCGAACGGATAGCCGGTAGGGGTCGACAGCTGCCGCGACCGTTTCGCAAATGTTGTAACTTCCGCGACGGTGTCGGGCCGCACGGAAATCCGGGCGCGGAGTTGTCGCAAAAATCTGTTGCTAAAAGCAATCTTTTCGATGCACATCTGCGACATGCTGATCGGCTATGCGCGCGTGTCCACCGACGACCAGGACCTGCGCCTCCAACGCGCGGCGCTGAAGGAAGCCGGTGCCGCCGCACGTTCGAGGAGAAGGTGTCGGGCGCCAAGCGCGACCGGCCCGAGCTCGTCCGGCTGATCGAGCAGCTCCGCAACGACGATGTGGTGGTGATCACCCGGCTTGACCGGCTCGCGCGCTCGACCAAGGACCTGCTCGACATCGCCGAGAAGCTGAACGAAGCTGGTGCCGGCTTACGATCACTCGCCGAGCCCTGGGCGGACACGACGTCGCCCGCGGGCCGCATGGTCCTGACCGTGTTTGCAGGCATCGCGGAGTTCGAGCGCGCGCTCATTCACCATCGCACCAGCAGCGGGCGCATCGCCGCCAAGGCGCGCGGCGTCCGGTTCGGTCGACCGTCCAAGCTCAGCCCCGAGCAGGTCGCATTAGGTCAGCGCCTCGTCGGCGAGGGTACGTCCGTGCGCGAAGCCGCCAAGCTCCTGAAATGCCATCACGCCACGCTTTACCGGGCGCTCAATGCGCCGATTGCCAAACCATAGCGCTGTTCGTCAAACGTTCCACTTACCGCTGTCCGTGTAACAAACCTTGAGGTGCCCCCTACGAGGCCAGGATGGACGTCTCCGAAGCCATGGTCGATATCGCCATGGGTGGGTTGATGATCCGAAGACTCGCCCACCCATAGTTGTCAACGGACTCTAAGGATGGCATCGCGGCCGCAAGGGCGAAGGGGAAACGGCCGGGACGTCAGCCGCTCGACGCTGACAGGATACAGGCTGCTCTTAAGCTGGTTGGGGCCGGCCTATCGCCGACCAAGGCGGCTAGCCAGCTCGGGCTTGGACGATCGACCGTCTATCGCGAGGTCGCCGCAGCAGGGCTCAGTCGCGAGACGGGCTGACTCATGTCGGCCGTTCCTGGTTCGTTCGCTCTTAGCGTTGTTGAGCGAACGACGGCCGCGCTGCCCTCAGCATCAGCCGCGAGACTAGGAGAAGTACCCACTCTCCCGCATGTCGGCGAGCAGGCCCTTGTGCTGCGGCTGCCAGCCCATGGTCTTGCGGGTCAACGTGCTGGAGGTCGGTTTGTCGATTTGTACGAAGCGCGCCATCCAGGTGAAATGCGCGGGCGCTTCTTCCCTGCTGAGGCTCCGGACTGGAATCCCGAGTTCCTGCCGGATCGTCTCAGCAATCGCACGCATGGCGATACCCTCCTCGGCGACGGCGTGAAGCACGGCGCCGGGCGCAGCACCCTCGACGGCCAGTCGAAACAGCCGGGCGGCATCGAGCCGGTGAACCGCAGGCCAGCGGTTGGCGCCGTCGCCGACAAAGGCGACGACGCCCGCCTGCCGGGCAGTGGCAATCAGCTGCGGCACGAAACCATGGTCGCCCTCACCATGAACAGAAGGCGACAGTCGAATCACGATGCCCCGCACGCCGTGCTCGGCAGCGGCTATGACCACCGTCTCGGTGGCACCGCGGCCACTGGCTCCTTCGCCTAAATCGGCCGCATCGGCTTCCGTGCCGGTCCGTCCTGATGCGAGGAGGATACCCGACGCGATGACAAGCGGTTTGTCCGAGCCATGGAGCGCCTCCGCCATGGACTGCACCGCCTTGCGGTCGATTGCGATATTTTCCTGGAACTTGGAAAAATCGTGGTTGAAGCCCAGGTGGATCACGCCGTCGCACGATCCAGCGGCGCCGGCGAGGCCGTCCGTGTCGCCGAGGTTGCCCCGATGCACCCCGACGTTCTGATGTGCCAAGGCCTCAGCCGCCTTGTCGCTCCGGGCCAACCCGAGAACATCGTGCCCGGCCCCTTGCAGTTCCCGCACGACGGCGGTGCCGATGAAGCCGGTAGCTCCCGTCACGAAAAGCCGCATGGTGATTCCTCTTCGCCGTTATGGTTATCGCGAAACCGCTGTCCCCCGCGTGGCGCTGAAGGCAGCCGTGTGCCGAACCGCTTTCGGCTTATCGAGAGACGGCGAGCGGCATTGGACACGCTCGCGCCGCAACTGGAGCCGTTGGAGGAGAAGAGCGCGGGATGGCGGCCACGGCGGACGACGCCCCGTATTTCCTCAGGTACAACTCCGCCAGGATCGCGTTTGGCACCCAACAGAGCCATGCGATCGCCGGGTAGGCGTTCATCATGTCTAAGCCTAGCACCCCTGCGAGCGGCATGTAGATCCTGAGCGTGACGGCCGCGAAGGTCATGGCGAACGACCGGATCATCCATCGCCGGTGTTCCGGCCACTGACGCGCGCGCGCCGTGCGCCAGCCCTGACCGGTCACATACATCCACACGACGCCCAAGGCTCCGAAACCCGCCCCGGCGATGGCGCCCGAGGACACGCCTGCGGCGAGGACGAGGGCAGAGGCTCCGCCGGCCAAGCAGCCAACGACGTATGTCCGCCCTGTCCAGCGATGGACTCCGGGACAGCGCCGGCGCACCGCCGGCAGGAACTGAACCGGGCCGAGCAGGAGCGCGGTTGCTGCGCTGGTGGCGTGGACGATGATCCACTGATCGAGGAACCGGTTGTGCGCCACGGTTGGCGGCACGGGACCGACCCTTGCCAAGTATCGATAGGAGAAGAGCGCTACGCCAGTGCTGAGCACGGCGCCCCCAAGCCACGGCATCTTCGAGAGCCTACGTTTCGGATCGCCTCCGGCCGGGGCAACTGCGTCCGCATCCTGGGTAAGCGCGATCATAGCGCGACGACCAGCTTCTGAGCGGAAACCCCCTTCTTCTGAGCCTCCAGCGCCGCTGGTATCTTGTCGAGCCCCCGTCCTATGACGAGCGGAGCAGGAGCTGCGACATAGCGGCCATGGGCGAGCGCATCCGGCAGGAAGTCCACGTAGATCATGGGACCGACTTCGTTGTCGAAGAGAGTGGTTCCGAAGATGAACTTGGTGCGGATCCCCCTCATTTTAGCTTTGACCGTCATGGCCACGGTCGACGCGATCATGCGCGCCATGGTTGGAACCAGCCACAAGGTCCTACCACGGCCCGTGGGCGCCTTGTCGAAGGAAACCGGGGTGGTAGCGATCGAGACGAACTTGTCGCCTTTGCACGCGTGAACGATGTCAAGACAGGCCTCGGTTGACCCGAGCCCGATGGCGAGGGCGCCGGCGATCGTCCGGCCCTTGAGGGCCTTGATGATGTCCTTGACGATTGTCCTGCTTTTGTAATCGAAAACCTGGGTAGCGCCCAGCTTCTTGACGTAGCCGAAGTTCTTCGGCGAGGCCGTCGTGATGACGTCGTAGCCGGCCGCGACGGCGAGCTGGATCGCGTTGCTGCCGAGGCTGGTGGAGCCTCCCCAGATGAGCAAGGTCTTGCCGGTCGGTTTGGGATGGGCCGAAGGATATTGAAGCGCCAGTTGGTCTTTCTCGAACATGCCACAGGCCGCGGTGGACAAGGTCAGCGGCAGGACAACGGCGTTCTCGTAAGCCATCCCATCCGGGATCGGGGACGCCATGTGAGCGAGCAGGACCGTGTACTCCTGAAAAGCTCCCTCCGCCGAACTGTTGCGTTTCTTGTCTGCGCCGACCGCGTGACCCAGGACACGGTCACCGACCTTGAATCGAGAGACGCCGGTCCCGACCTCGACCACTTCCCCTGCGACGTCGGAACCGACGACGAATGGGTATTTGATCCACGAGAAGAAGAGGTCACCCATCGACTGCGTCAGCCAGTCCAACGGATTGATCGCCACAGCGCTGTTCTTGACCACGACCTCGTTCTCACGAGGGGAGGTGTACGGCGCGGGCTTGATCTCAAACGGGGCGTGCTTCTCTGGCAGCCAAACGGCGTTGTTCACGGGCATTTCTACTCACCTTTCTCTCTTTCCGGTCTGACGTCCCGCTGGAGCGCGCGCAGCTGGGCGCTCGTTCGACCCAGCAGCGTTGGCGGGTTGATATGCTATTGAAAGCAGACGATCCATGCTTTAGCGTCCGCACTATCTTCGCAAACGTCCGGATCGCCATGGACCCGCTCTCAGATGTGCTGTCGCTGCGCTGGAGGGCAAACCCTCTTCAGAGCTGCGCCGCGTTCAAGGGGAGGCGCGCCGCCAGACGAGGTGGGCGGTGCGGGTTACGCCGGCGATCCGCGTCGGTAGGCCGCTCAGCTCCAGCGGTCGCCAGTCAGCTCGACGTGGCGGACCTGCTGTTCGCCGATCCAGTTCGGCACTAGTGGTCCGACCCAGACGGATGATTCATCCGTCTGGAATGGTCGGCCCACCAGCTTGGAGGCGGTGCACCGATTCATCTCAGACGGTAGGTGTACCTTCCGTCTGAGTCGGTGCACTAGGCTGAGCGCCACGACGTGCGTCACGGTGGCTCGCTCCTCATCGACTTCGAACGTCCCGCAGTAGCCGAAGTAGCCCCGCGCCGCGGCTGCCCACTCCTCCGTGGTCCCCTGGCTGATGTCACCGGACGCCAAGTTCAGGCGCCCCGGCGCCATGATGTGGACGGAGACGTTGCCATCCTCCGTATAGGTGATGCGGCCCTCCAGGTTCTCCCCCATGGGATAATCGTCTCGTCTCCCGCCTGCCTCGCCTCGTACGAGACTACGTGACATGTGCCGATCAGGCGATCCTGCAACGTCGTCATCCCTCAACGCGCTGCGTTGGATAGGTCGAAGCTGTCTTCGAGCATCTGGAAGCGCGTCACGACGCCCTCGGCGATGGTCAGCACCAGCGCGAACTGCGTCGCGGTGACCTTGCCCGTCCGCTTGATCCGCGTCCGCAGCGAGCCGACGATCACCGCGCGGTTCTCGCTGGCGAGCACGTCCTCGACGTCGAAGGCGAGCGGCTCCGTCATAGCGCGCAGGTCGCGCATGAAGTCGGCCATCGCGCCCCGGCCGGTCTTGCGGCCGATCCAGGGCATGACGCCGTCGTCGCCCTGGATTTCAAAGGCGAGGTCGCTGGCGAACGGCGCAGCAATTTCGGCCGGATCACGGCCACTGCTGATACCTTCGAGCAGCCCTTGGGCGATCTGAATGTTTTGCTGGGCGCTCATAGCTGGCTTCCGGTCCTTTGATGATAGCAACCATATGGACCGATGCTGCGGCTTTGGGCAGAACCTACCTAAAGGTAAGTGCCGGAGGTGGCTGTGGTTGCAGATGAGGCACGATGCGGCCTTGACGTGGCGCTGGCCGTCATGGGCGGGAAATGGAAGCCCCTGATCTTGTACCATCTCCGCGCCAGGCCGGAGCGATTCGGAGAAATCAGGCGGAAGCTGCCGGGGATCAGCGAAAAGGTTCTTATACAACAGTTGCGTGACTTGGTAGCGGCTGGCGTATTGACCCGACGCGACTACCAGGAGGTTCCACCGAAGGTGGACTACACCATCACTCCCTTCGGGATGACCCTCGTGCAAGCATTATTGCCGCTGTGCGATTGGGGAACCGAGCATCGATCCCGTGTCGAACAGATCGTAACTTCGGGTTAGCAGTCTAATCACGCCCGGTCTGGATTCCCACAAACGAATGTCTGACGTCCTGCCGCCAAGCTGTCCGCCAACCCTGCTTGACGGCGGCTTTGCGGACGGGTTGATTGGCGGACGGCAAAGCGGACAAGAGGACGGCTCGGATGGCGCTGATCGGGTATGCGAGGGTCAGCACGGCCGAGCAGAACCTCGACTTGCAGAAGAACGCGCTTGCCAAGGCCGGCTGCGAGGATATCCGCGAGGACCAAGCATCGGGCGCCAAGACCGAGCGGCCCGGATTGGCCGGGGCGCTCGGACACGTCCGCCGCGGCGACACGCTGGTGGTCTGGAAACTCGACAGGCTCGGCCGCTCGATGGCCCGCCTGATCGAGACGGTGCGCAAGCTGGACGCCAAGGGCGTGGGCTTCCGCTCGCTCACCGAAGGCGTGGACACCACGACGCCAGGCGGCACGCTCTTCTTCCACATCTTCGGGGCGCTGGCGCAGTTCGAGCGCGATCTCATCCGCGAGCGCACGAGCGCGGGACTGAAAGCAGCCGAGGCTCGCGGGCGCAAGGGCGGAAGACGGCCGGTTGTAACCCCCGACAAGCTGGCGCGAGCAAAGGCCCATCTCGCCGCCGCGTTGAAAGTGCGCGAGGCTGCCGCACGGGTGAAGGTCAGCAAGACCGCGCTCTACAAGGCGCTGAACGGCTCAGCCAGTTCGGCCGAAAACTGAATTTCCTCTCCTCGCGCAAGGCATCCTGTCATAGGCTCTCGGTGGAGAAACCCATGGTAGCGCGACGGGATCATGAGCGCCCTGGCCCACACAGGCCGGCCAAGGACCCATACCGGACGGCGGCGTTCCGAGAGGCTGCGCGCGAGATCGTGCACAAGGACCGCTATGACCGCCGCGCCGGCCTCAGCGTGGATACGGCCGGCACCATCGCGCGGGCGCTGGAACGCGCCTACGGCCAGCGGGTTCGCGCTCGCGAACCGCGCTTATGATCTCCGGCTCATCCAAGACTACCTCGGGCACCGCGACCCGAAGCACACCGTCCGCTACACGCGGACCGCTGGACGGCGGTTCGAAGGGCTGTGGCGGTTAGAACTCCAAACGGCCATTTTGCACAGCTTCGCGGTGACGGGGCCAGGATGGCGGGACCAAGAGGAAGTGTGTGGTATTTACGCCGCCACTGCTTGACCGGCACTGGATGGATTGTCGTTTGCCAGCCCCGGATACCACCGCTCGAACAAGCGCCGGAGCGTGCCATCGAGGCGCGGGTGCGGGTTTGCAGCAACAGGTGGGCGCCCCGCCGGGTCCACTGCATCTGCTGGCGCTTGACCTGCACGACGCCGGCTGCATCGGCGACGGGCGGTACCGCATCAGGGTCAGCGGCAGGCTTCGGTTGCGTCGAAGGTCGGGCACCAGCCAACCGTATCGTGCCTGCCCCTATGCCGTCGCGGGGACCACACACTTCCTCATGGTCCCCTTCTTGCGGTGCACGGACCGTTTCGGCGCCTTCGTGACCAAGCCGCGCGACTGCAGCACGCTCTTGGTCCAAGTGTAGCTGCGCTTGAAAGACGCCCCGTCGGCCATCGGCCGGTTCACGACCGCCTCATGGAAGTGCTTGACCGTGAAATCGAAGTACCGCGTCCGGAACTCCTCCACCATCCATTCGATCTCGTCCACCGGGGCACGCCGCCCAGAGGCGCGGCCGCGCCGCCCATCGATGATCCCCTCGGCACCCTCAGCCTCGTAGGCGTCCCGCAATCGGCGAAAATGACGCTCACTCATGCCCAGCATCTCGGCCGCTTCCACGCAGCTCAGCTTCTTCGATCGATGCAACCCGATTGCATCGGTGATCCGTGCCATCCGAACCTCCGGCAGCATGCGACCCTCCGGACCAAAATCCGGACATGTCGCCCGCTACCAATCCCGGACATGCCACTAGCTACCGACACGCCCTGGATCAGCATCTTGCGCAGGTATTTGCTGCCGCGTTTGGTGATGCCGAGCAGCTTCGGCCGCCCACCCGTCGTCACCTGCCGCGGCACGAGGCCGAGCCAGGCCGCGAGGTCCCGCCCTCGAGCGAAGGTCCCTGCATCACCCACGGCTGCCACCAGCGCCGTCGCGTTCAGTGCGCCGATGCCGGGGATGGACAGGAGCCGTTTCGCCCCGTCCTGCGCCTTGGCGGCTGCGGCGAACTCCGTGTCGAAAGCCTTGATGCGCTCGTCGAGCGCGACCCACT
>JAABUR0100009431.1_pt1 | contig 11006 bp, 12 predicted proteins | sample 5560091 | NCBI WGS metagenome assembly JAABUR01 (sample SAMN10711879, study PRJNA513375) | rock metagenome | isolation source: Antarctica rocks | place: Antarctica: Victoria Land, University Valley sud
GGGCCGCACGATCCTCCCTGTCGGTCAGGTAGCTGAACAATAGACTCGGGTGCATGGAGGGGTCGCCCGAGCTCGGTGATGTCAGCGGAGGGCACAACGTCGGCAAGAACCCGAGCTATGAGCAGGCACGGGACGAGTTGGCCGCCATCGTCGTCGCGCTCGAGGGCGGCGGGCAAACCCTGGAGCAGGCGCTGACCCTGTGGGAGCGCGGCGAGGTCCTCGCCTCGATCTGTCAGAGCTGGCTCGACAACGCCCGGGAGCGGCTGGAGACTGTGCGCGCCAGTAAGACCGGCGCCACCACCGAAACGCCGTCAGACGGCTGACCCCGCCGGGCCCGAGGTCTCCCCCACACGGCCTTCTCCTGCGCGGTTATGCACATAACCGCGAGAAGTGCGCTGCCTGCGTGACGGTTATGCGCATAACCGCGAGTTTGTTCAGGCGCGGTACGGGGACAGGGACTCGGCCAAGGTGCGCAGCTCGGCTTCGCTCGCACTGCCGGTGACGACGAGTCGCAGATCGCCGTCGGTGCGCAGATAGAGCCGCTCGCCACGGGTGGTGCGCAACTCCTCCCAGTCCCGACCGGCCAGCGTCAGCGCACCGACGACGTCCGCGTCGGTGAGCAGATCGTCGATCAGTTCCGAACCCGGATCGGTGCTGACGACGTACCGGGCGAATTCCGCGCTCGGGCTCAAGTACCCGATCGTGAGCGTCACCGGACCCGGCTGTCCGTCCTCGGTGGCGACGACATCGACACTGGTCGCCCGCCAGGTGTCCCCCAGCGCCGGTACGGGCAGCGCAACCGAGGCCAGCGATGCTGCGTACCGGATCGAGTTGGCGGGGTCGACCTCGGCGACCGGGTCGACGTCCTGCGGCGTACAGAAGTAGGCAAGGCCGAGCACGATGACGACCAAAGGCAGCAGGGAACGCAGCATGTTGGCCGTCGTCATCTTCCCGAGTCGCACCGACGTCCCAGCCGAGGACTCACCTGCCATGTCATTAGGATCGCAGTAGCCTCACGCCAAAGAACGACCCAGGGAGCTTTTCCCATGAGCCACCCCACGGATCTCCCCCCGGCCGGCGCGATGCCTGCGCCGGACCGCAACCTGGCCATGGAACTCGTACGGGTGACCGAGGCCGCCGCGATGGCAGCAGGACGGTGGGTCGGGCGCGGGGACAAGAACGGCGGGGACGGCGCCGCCGTGGACGCGATGCGCAAGCTCATCGGGACGGTCTCGATGAACGGCATCGTCGTCATCGGCGAGGGCGAGAAGGACCAAGCTCCGATGCTCTTCAACGGAGAAGAGATCGGAGACGGAACCGGGCCCTTCTGCGATGTTGCCGTGGACCCGATCGACGGAACCACCCTGATGGCCGACGGCATGCCAAACGCCGTCGCCGTACTCGCCGTTGCCGAACGTGGTGCGATGTACGACCCTTCGGCGGTCTTCTACATGGACAAGCTCGTGGTCGGTCCGGACGCAGCAGGAGTTGTCGATATCACCGCACCGGTGGCCGAGAACATCCGGCGCGTGGCCAAGGCCAAGAAGAGCGATGTCGCCGACGTCACGGTCTGCATCCTGGCCCGTCCGCGGCACGACAAGCTCGTCCAGGAGGTGCGCGAGGCCGGTGCCCGAATCCACTTCATCACCGACGGGGACGTCGCCGGCGCCATCTCCTGCGCGCGGGAGGCCACCGGCGTGGACATCTTGATGGGCATCGGCGGTACGCCTGAGGGCATCATCACCGCCTGCGCTCTCAAGTGCATGGGCGGAGAGATGCAGGCTCGGCTCTGGCCGAGCGACGACGACGAACGACAGAAAGCTCTCGACGCCGGCCATGACCTCGATCGGATCCTGCACAACGACGACCTGGTAAGCGGCGACAACGTGTTCTTCGTGGCTACCGGCATCACCGACGGCGACCTCCTGAGAGGCGTGCACTTTCGCGCCGGCGGCGCCACCACACAGTCGCTGGTCATGCGTTCGCGGTCAGGCACGATCAGGATGATCGAGAGTTGGCACCGCTTGGAGAAGCTGCGCGCGTACTCGTCCATCGACTTCGAGCACGCCGGTGGCCTTCCGATCTAGGGTTCTGGACAGGCAGCAAGTAGCGTCGGCAGCAATGACTGACCATGACCCCAGCCAAGTAGCCGCTCCGGCTGACGCCCGGCCGCTCGCCCATGACCCCAGCCAAGTAGCCGCTCCGGCTGACGCCCGGCCGCTCGCCGAAGAGGTGGTACTCAGCCACCCCGGCGGCGAGTTGCGGATGCCGGTCGTCCCAGCCTCGGAAGGAGCATCGGGCATCAACACCAGCAAGTTGCTCACGAGCACCGGGCTGGTCACCTTGGACAACGGCTTTGTGAACACTGCCTCCTGCTCCTCGGCGGTGACCTACATCGACGGCGACGCCGGCATCCTGCGCTATCGAGGATATCCGATCGATCAGCTCGCCGAGCAGTCGACCTTCATCGAGGTCTCCTACCTGCTGATCTACGGCGAGTTGCCCTCGGCCGAGGAGCTCGGTGACTTCGATCAGCGGCTACGGAGACACACCTTGCTGCACGAGGAGTTGAAACGCTTCTTCGAAGGATTTCCGCGTGATGCGCATCCGATGCCGGTGCTGTCCAGTGCGGTGAGTGCTCTGTCGACCTTCTATCAGGATTCCCTCGACCCGTTCGACGACAAGCACGTGGAGATCTCCACGCTGCGCCTGATGGCCAAGCTGCCAACGATCGCGGCCTATGCGTACAAGAAGTCGGTGGGCCAGCCGATGCTCTACCCGGACAACTCGCTCGGTCTCGTCGAGAACTTCCTGCGGATGACGTTCGGATTCCCGGCCGAGCCCTACGACCTCGATCCGGCCCTGGTCAAGGCGTTGGACATGCTGTTCATCCTGCATGCCGACCACGAGCAGAACTGCTCGACCTCGACCGTACGACTCGTCGGGTCCAGCCATGCCAACCTCTTCGCCTCAGTCTCTGCCGGCATCAACGCCCTGTTCGGTCCGCTGCATGGCGGGGCCAACCAGTCAGTGCTCGAGATGCTCGAAGGGATCGCTGCCGACGGTGGCGACATCAACAGCTTCGTACGGAGGGTCAAGGACAAGGAACCCGGCGTGAAGCTGATGGGCTTCGGGCACCGGGTCTACAAGAACTACGACCCACGCGCTGCAATCGTGAAGCGGACCGCCGACGAGATCCTCGATCGGCTCGGCAGCGGCAATGAGTTCCTGGACCTCGCCCGCCAGCTGGAGGAGGTCGCGCTGTCCGACGACTACTTCATCGAGCGCAAGCTCTATCCGAACGTCGACTTCTACACCGGCCTGATCTACCGTGCGATGGGGTTCCCCATCCGCATGTTCACCGTGCTGTTCGCGATCGGCCGGCTGCCCGGGTGGATCGCCCAATGGCGCGAGATGATCGCCGATCCGGCTACCAAGATCGGCCGCCCGCGACAGCTGTACACCGGGCCGGCCGAGCGGGGATACACCGTCATCGACCAGCGCTAGCCGGCGCCCGGCCGAGGGGGAATCGCCGGGCAACGGATCCGGACTAGACGATGTCCACGCAGTAGCGCGCATCGACCTCAGCCTCGTCGATGCGGCCGCCCGGCAGAGGCGACCGGCGAGTCGAGGAACAAATCGTCGCAGGCGCCCATGTCGCCGTCGAAGCAACTCTGGGCCAGCTGATTCAGTGCCGCGTCGTCGCCGATGACCACCGGGCCCGGATCAGGAAGCCGGTTGACCAGCACGACGGCCAGGATGATGCCGCCGATGGCTAGCGCGCCGACGACCCTGCCGCGATGATCAGCGCAGTCTTGGACTTCGGGACCTGCGAGCACCGTACTGAGCACCGGGAGCTCCGGCTGGCACGGCGGAGTAGCCCTGCGGCACAGGTGCCCCGTGCCCACCCTGCGCCGGCGCCCCATACCCGCCTTGCACCGGCTGCCCGTACCCACCCTGCGCCGGTGGCCCGTACGAACCTTGCGCAGGCACGCCTGGGACGCTCGGTGGTGGCGTACCTCCGCCGACGGCCTGCTGCGGGTTCTGGTAGGGATCAGCGTCAGGACCGTACGGCGGCTGGCTCATCGCAACATCCCCGCTTTCGGTTCAGGTGTCGAGCTGTCTCAGGCGTCCGGCCAGATATCGACGCAGAAGCGCTCCGCAATCTCTTCCTCAGTCAACCGGTCACCACAGGTGAAGGCGTAGTCGAAGAAGGGCTGGAAGGCCGGCGGTGGGTCGGGTGCCTCCACATCAGGACCCGCACTCGCCTCATACAGGTCGTCACATGCCTGCATGTCACCCTCGAAGCACGTCTGGGCGAGGGTGTCCACGTTGGCGTCACCGCTGCCCGTCGGCGCCGGCGAACCCGCCGGTGGCGGCGGTCCCACCTCGGGAGTGGGCTCGGAGGAATCCGTCGATTCTTCGGTGGTCTCCTCCTCGGAGGTGGTTTCCTCCGAAGATTCCTCCGTCGTCTCTTCCGTCGTCTCGGAGACGGTCGTGGTACTCGTGGTGCCGCCGGCGGTCGTCGTCGCGTCGTCGTCCTTCAGCAGGAAGAAGAGCCCGATTCCGCCAGCAACCAGCAGCAGGACGAGGCCACCGATGATCCACGGAAGGGGTGACTTCTTCGCAGGTGGACCGCCGTAACCACCGCCCCCGCCATAGCCGCCATAGCCGGTCTGGCTCGGGTCGGTCGGCTGCTGACCCCACTGCGGGGTGGGCTCGCCGTAGCCGCCCGGAGCTTGGGCGTACTGCTCGGTGGGCTGATAGCCGCCCGCCGGCGCACCGTAGGGCGGCTGGCCGTACTGCTGGGTCGGATCGGCCGACCCGGGAGACCATCCGCTTTGGGAAGGTCCACCACCGCCGGGCTGTCCACCCTGCGGGTTGTACCCGCCATCACCTGACGGGGGATATCCGCCCATCGGCGGTTGGTTAGGAGGCATCGACACGCGCGAGACCGTACCTCATAAACCAGGTGCTGTGGGCGTCGGACTCAGGGGAACGTGATGGTGCACAGCGGGTTCGTCTCGTCATCCGGGATCCGGTTCCCACACGTGTTGCCGTACGTCTCGTAGGCAGAGTCGACCGGTGACTGGAAGTAGAGGTCGTCGCAGGACGTCATGTCGCCGTCGAAGCATTCCTGGGCAAGCGCGTCGAGCGTCGGATCGTCCCCAAGTCCCTCCGGGGAAGATGCTTCGGGCAGTTCACCTGAACCACCGCCGCCGTCTTCAGTGCTTTCCTCGCTCGATTCGGTGGTGGCTTCGCCACCCTCACTCGAGTCGTTGGACGCCGCGCTGGTCGTGGCGGCGGTCGTGGCTGGTTCGTCGTCGTTGTTGAGCAACAGGAATGCGGTCACCCCGCCGCCGATGATCAGGACGGCTGCAACGATCGCAGCGACGATCACATTCGTGTTGCTCTTCTTCGGCGGCTGCCCATAGCCACCGGCTGCGCCGTACGGCGGTTGTTGCCCGTACCCGCCCTGGGCGGGATAGCCGGGCTGCTGAGGATAGCCGGATTGCTGCGGATACCCACTCGGCTGGCCGTACCCCTGGTTCGGGTCGTAACCGCCCGGCTGGCCGTACCCCTGGTTCGGGTCGTAACCGCCCGGCTGGCCGTAGCCACGATTGGGATCGTGACCACCTTGGTTGGGGTCGGTTCCACCTTGGCCGTACGGGGGCTGCGTCATCCTCGTGCTCCGATCTCGCTCTGGGTTCGGACTGATGGCATCCGCCATTCGGCGCCACACGATAGCGGCTGGCGCACCTGAAATCAGCTAGCACGGACCCTCATGATTTGCCTACGGGAAGATGACCACACAAGTACGGCCGAACACCTCTTCCGGGGCCAACCGGTAGCCACATGTGCTGCCGTACTCCTCGTAGGCCGAGTCAAGATCGGCCTGGAAATACAAGTCGTCACAGGACTGCATGTCACCGATGTAGCAACTGGTAGCCAGGGAATCCAACGCCGGATCATCCCCCAGCCCGTCGGGCGCCACGGGCTCAGGCAAGACCCCGCCGCCTCCTCCGCCGGCGATCGGTACCTGGCTGTTCGACTCGTCCTTGTTGAGCAACACCACTGCGGTGATCGCACCGCCGACCAGCACGACGGCCGCGATGATGGCGGCGATGATCAGACTCGTGTTGTTCTTCGGGGGCTGCCCGTAGCCAACCGGGTTGGGACCGGGATATCCGGGTTGGCTATACGCAGCGCGGGAGTCATACCCAGCCTGGTTGACCTCTTGGCCCCCTTGAGGGTATTGATGCTGAGTCATTCGGATGCTCCGATCAGATGAGATGTGACGGCTGCTGAGACACCGGGGCCCGGCCGCCACGAGCGCACCCGGAGTGGACGCTCCGGCCCGCCAGCCGGTTCCACCAGCGCCGCTAGAGTCGAATGCGCACGGGCCGAGTTGAGAAGGGAGTCGGGTGGTCGAGCAATCGTCCGGGGATCCGACCGCGCGCCAGCGTGTGGGTGTTCGGATGGAACGCGACTCGATGGGCGAGGTCGCCGTCCCCGCAACGGCGAAGTACCGGGCTCAGACCCAGCGTGCGCTGGAGAACTTCCCGGTGTCCTTCCAGCGCATCGATCGCGAGCTGATCGGCGCGCTTGCCTCGATCAAAGGCGCCAGCGCTGCACTGCGGGGGAAGGCGGCTCGACTCGACCCCGCCAAGGCTGCCGCGATCCACGACGCGGCTGCCGAAGTGGCGCGAGGCGACTGGGATGCGCACTTCCCGATCGATGTCTTCCAGACCGGCTCCGGCACATCGTCGAACATGAACGCGAACGAGGTCATCGCCACCCTGGCCGCGGAGAAGCTCGGCGAAGGGGCGGCCGTACATCCAAACGACGATGTGAACGACCCGTTCTCGTCCAACGACCAGTTCCCGGCGGCTATCCACATTGCGGCAACTCGGTCCATCGTGCGCTTGCTGATCCCGGCGCTGGAGCACCTCGAGGCCTCGCTTTCGGCCAAGGCCGCTGAGTTCGCTGCCGTCGTCAAGTCCGGTCGTACACACCTGATGGATGCCACACCGGTGACCCTGGGCCAGGAGTTCGGCGGGTACGCGGCAAGTGTGCGCCTGGGTGTGGAGCGGCTGCGGGATTCGCTGCCGCGGATCGGCGAGTTACCGCTGGGCGGCACGGCAGTCGGGACCGGTATCAACGCACCCGCCGGCTTCGGCGGCGAGGTCATCGCCGCACTTGCCGCAGACATGGACCTGCCGCTGACCGAGGCCCGGGATCACTTCGAGGCGCAAGCCTCCCGCGACGCGCTGGTAGAGGCCTCCGGCGTACTGCGGGTGATCGCCATTTCGCTCTACAAGATCTCCAACGACATTCGCTGGATGGGCTCTGGTCCTCGCGCCGGGCTGGGTGAGATCCGGCTTCCCGACCTGCAGCCTGGTTCCTCGATCATGCCTGGCAAGGTGAATCCGGTTATCCCGGAAGCGGTTTGCCAGGTTGTGGCGCAGGTTATCGGCAATGACGCGGCGGTGGCTTTCGGTGGATCGGCCGGCAATTTTGAGCTAAACGTCATGCTGCCCGTCATCGCGCGCAACCTGCTCGAGTCGATTCGCTTGCTGGCCAACATCTCTCGGCTGTTCGCCGATCGCTGCATCGACGGGATCGAGGCTGATGTGGAGCGCTGCCGTGAGTTCGCCGAGTCGTCGCCGGCGATCGTGACACCGCTGAACCACTACATCGGGTACGACGAGGCGGCGAAGGTGGCCAAGCAGTCGCTTGCCGAGCGCAAGACCATCCGCGAGGTCGTCATCGAGCGCGGGTACGTCGCCGACGGCAAGCTCACCGAGGAGCAGCTCGACGCGGCACTGGACGTGCTGTCCATGACCCACCCCTGATCTTCGCAACGTCCGTCCGCGTCGCAAGGGGCCACTGTTCATCCGTACGGATTGCACCCGTTCTGGCCGCTTTACACCTGATGCGATGGGTGGGGTGGGGGTAGGACGGGTGCAATGTTCGCGCTCCTCGTCCGGCGCGGGGTTGTGGATTGTCGGGGTGGATGTGCACATTCCGACGTCCATCGGCCGCTGGGGACCGTACGCCGATCAATGTGGCGGCATGTCCGTACCCGCAGAGTTGCCAGCTCTGATCCTGCGTCCCCTTGCCCTTGCCGATGGCTACGACGACAAGGAGATCGCTCGGAACCGTCGTTCTGGACTCTGGTCGCCGGTGCGACGGGGTGCGTACGTGGGGAGTGCCTCCGCGGAGGGACTGACCCGTCGCGACCGCCATCGCCTGCTGATCCAAGCGACATCGACCAAGCTTCGCCGACCGGCCGTGGTCAGTCATGTGTCCGCCGCTGTCCTGCACGGCCTGCCGCTGTGGTCTGTGCCCCTGACCGCAGTGCACGTGACGAGGAATCCGCCGGCCAAGAGCGACTCTGACCGCAACCTGATCTGCCACGCCTGCCGGCTGGACCCGGACGAGGTCACCGTTGTCGATGGGGTGGCCGTCACAACTCCCACGAGGACGGTCCTCGATCTCGGCCGGCTGATCGGTTTCACACCGGCCGTGATCGCCGCCGACGAGGCGCTGCACCGAGGACTGACTAGTCCTGCGTTCCTGTCGAGTTCGCTCGAAAACATGCACGGGTGGCGGGGCAGCCGAAATGCCGCGCGGGTGGTCAATTTTGCCGACGGTCGCAGCGAAAGTGTCGGAGAGAGCCGCAGTCGGGTACTGCTTGCTGAGGCTGGGCTCCCGACGCCGGACCTGCAGGTCCTGGTGTATGCAGAGGGCGGCTTCTTCCTCGGTCGCGGCGACTTCGGGTACGCAGCCGACAAGGTGCTCGGCGAGTTCGACGGGCAGGTCAAGTACGGCCGGCTGCTGCGGCCCGGGCAGTCCGCTGGCGAGTCGGTGTTCGAAGAGAAGCGCCGCGAAGACGCCATCCGAGATGCCGGATGGCAGGTCGCGCGCTGGACATGGCCCGATCTCGACGTCCGTGACCTGGTAGCAGCCCGAGTGCAACGCGCTCTAGCCAGAAGCCGCCCGAGCTAACCGACTCGGGGCAAAGGCCCACCCGCTGTCGTTACACCCGAATCGGAAGCGCTGCACCCGGCGCATCAGGCGCAACGCGGGCAGAACGCGTGCAAAGCGGCGACCCGATCGAGCCAGTGCGGGGTGGGCGGAATGGGTGCAAAGCGTTGGGGTACGGCTGGGCAGCTTGGGTCAGCGGGGTGGGCGGAGAGGGAGCGCGTCGTCGCTGCCGAGCTGCGCGCGGACGAGCTGCTCCAGAACCAGGCGGGTGGACTGGAGGGCTTCGCTTCCGACTGCCGAGCGCAGGTTCGCTTCGGTCTCGGCCCAGAGTCGCGTTCCCGCCTCGATGCACACCCACGCGCGCGGGGTCAGCTGCACAACTCGGGCACGCCGATCACTGGCGATGCGCTCCCGGGTCACATAGCCGCCGGCTTCCAACTGATCGATCAGCACCTTGGCTGATTGTTTGGTCATGCCGAGGTGCGCCGCGATCTCTACTCCGGTGGCACCGCCCCGGACCGCGATCAGCGAGAAGGCGTAACCGTGCGCCGGTCGGATGTCAGCGAAGCCCTCCGCGGCAAGACCCGCGTGCACCGCTTCGGTGACCACGCGAGTCGCCAGGCCGAGCAGGGCCGGCAGGGGCAGCCGTGTCAGCACGGATGGTGGCAGCAGGCGAGAGTCAGCGGCCATGTACCCATCCTCGCGCCGCTGCCGGGACGCCCGGACCTAACCCGAATCCCGGGCCGGTCAGAGCGACCATGGCGGCGACATCGTCCGGTCCCCCAATGTAGCTCGGAACCCGGCCGAGGTGATCACAGTGGCGTGCACCGGCTCCGAGGTCGCGTTGCTGAGCACGAACGACGTCTGCGCAGGGACTATCACCGCATCTCCCCGACCGGCCTGGATCTGCTGGGTACCAATGGTCGCGCTGACCTGGCCGCTGTGAATCACCAGGACTTCCTCGCAGTCGAGGCTGTGCGCGTCACCGGACATCCCCGGCGCGAGCTCCAAGGCCCACACTGCGAACTGGGTCGAGCCGCGCGACGGTACGGCCAGCGAGCGGAACACCGCGTCGCCCAGAACGAACTCGGGTGCTTCGGAAAGAGTGGCAACAGGCATCAGAAAAGAACTCCCTAAATAGTCAGCTTGTATGACTAAACGGTAAGGCAAGCTGACTACCTCCGTCAAGCGGGAGGCTCAGATCTGGCGGTTTACGTCAAAACCGCCAATGGGCGCACCCGTCCGTTCGCCTCCGCTTACAGGGGTAGATCCTCGAGCATCTCGGTGACCAGGGCGGCGATCGGCGAGCGCTCCGAACGCGTAAGCGTGACGTGGGCGAACAGTGGATGGCCCTTGAGCGCCTCGATCACTGCGGTCACCCCGTCGTGCCGGCCCACCCGGAGGTTGTCCCGCTGTGCCACGTCATGGGTGAGCACCACCCGTGATCCCGATCCCAACCGGGACAGCACGGTGAGCAGGACACCGCGCTCGAGCGACTGCGCCTCGTCCACGATCACGAAGGAGTCATGCAGCGATCGACCCCTGATGTGGGTGAGCGGAAGCACTTCCAGCATCCCGCGGTCGGTGATCTCATCGACCATCTCGGCGCTGACCAGAGCCCCCAGCGTGTCGTAGACCGCCTGGGCCCAGGGCCCCATCTTCTCGCTCTCACTGCCCGGCAGATAACCGAGTTCCTGGCCGCCGACGGCGTACAGCGGCCGAAACACGACCACCTTCTTGTGCGCCCGCCGCTCCATCACAGACTCGAGTCCGGCGCACAGCGCCAGGGCCGACTTGCCGGTCCCGGCCCGGCCGCCGAGGGAGACGATGCCGATCTCGGGGTCCAGGAGGAGATCGAGGGCGATCCGCTGCTCGGCCGAACGTCCATGCAGCCCAAACGCTTCCCGGTCCCCCCGGACGAGCTGGATCTGCTTGTCCGGCGTCACTCGGCCTAGTGCGGAACCGCGGGGGGAGAGCAGGACCAGTCCGGTGTGGCAGGGCAAGTCGGAGTCCGA
>JAABUR0100009433.1_pt1 | contig 11004 bp, 6 predicted proteins | sample 5560091 | NCBI WGS metagenome assembly JAABUR01 (sample SAMN10711879, study PRJNA513375) | rock metagenome | isolation source: Antarctica rocks | place: Antarctica: Victoria Land, University Valley sud
GCTCCCGGTGCAGCGGGTGGCGGTGGTGGCGAACAAGGTGCGCTCCGCGGCTGACGAGCGAGCCATCGCCGAGTTCTGCGAGCGGCACGGGTTGGCTCTGGCCGGCGTGGTGCCGTGGAGCGACGAGGTCGTCGCCGCGGACCGGGCGCGGGTCCCCATCGTCGACTGGTCAGCGGCGCGGGAGGTGGTTGCCGCCGTGGCCGCTTTGTCCGACGTGCTGAGCGCTCCGGTCTCCACCCCCGTCGCCTGAGACCCGACCGGCGGAGAGTGTCGTCACCGCGGTGGAAGAACCGTCATTTCAGCGAGCCGACGCTGTCTGGTGTTTTCCACTGGCGCTCGCCGTACGACACGCTGGGTGATTGGGCGAAGGTGAGCTACTGCATCCCGCCTTCGCCCTTGGGAGCCGGGATGAAGATCGGTGGCGATGACTTCCTGGCTGGGGGCGGTTCTCTCCAGCAGTTGTTGGACAGCAGTCGTCCGAGCCTCGCCCACTGGGAACCGGGCCCGACACGTCGCTGACGAACTCGGTGTCGGCAGAACGCCTCGAGCAAGACGTGATGGTGGACGAGTTCCGCTACGTCCAGACATCAGCTGGCTGGCTGGCGTTCAACGGTCGCCGCTGGGGCGAGACCGGCGAGGGCGTGCGGTCGAGTGTGTCCGCACCCACACCCGCGAGTTGCTGGTCGAGGCCTCCGAGTCGGGTGCCGGCCCTCAGCGGCAGAACGAGCTGGCCAAGCTTCAGTACGCCGAGCGCATCAGGGCGGTGCTGGTGTGTAGTTCTGCTAAGTGCCGGTAACATCTACCGCTGGGTGATGTGTCACGCGCCACCTCGCAGGAGGGACCTCCGGATGGACGTGGACCGCGCCGCCTCGGCCGCCGGAGCCTGCGCAGGTCTGGACGAGCGACTCCCTGCCAGGCGGTGCTGTCGATGAACGGGCTCGGGCCGTCGCTGCCGGGCACCAGTGCAGATTGGCTGCTTGGGTGGTGGAGCGGTCTGTCGACCACACAGGTCACGATCGCGACCGGCCGGCAAGCGGCGTCGTCGCTCGCGGAACTCGGCCGGAGCTTGAGTCTGAGCCGGGAGCGGGTACGACAGCTCGAGTTCGCCAGCAGGCGGTCGCTGTTGGAGGCTCAGCGCCACCACCAACCAGAGCTTCCGGACCGGATGCATGAAGTGCTCAGCAGCGCCGTGGCTGTTCCCGAGAACGTGCTGGGCAACCTCGCTCCCACTCGATGCGTCATAGCCCGCGACATCTTGTTCGTTTCGCTCGGAGCCGTTCGGCCTTGTACGTGGGCAGGAAACCAGCCCCGCTGGTGGTGTCGTGACCCCGACGCGCTGGCGCAGCGGTTGGTCGGGCTGACCGCTGGCATGCCCATGACGGGCGCCTCGCTGGATGACGCCGTTCTGGCGTCGGCGCTCCCGGAACACCTGCCCGTACAGCATCTGCTGCTCCACAGCCAGAGCCCGATCGTGAGAACCGATGTCGGGTGGGTTCGCCGCGCCTATCTGCTGACCGACACGGTCGCCCTCTACTTGAGGGACTGCGGCGCGCCGCAGTCCCTCGCGACCCTCGGAGCATGTGGGTCGACCTCGGAGGCGACGCTGCGCAAGGCGCTGCTCCGCGACGACCGCTTCGTGTACTCGCGGCCGCGCCAGTTGTGGGCCCTGCGTGAGTGGCATCCGGAACTCGCGAGCCGCTATCAGAACGCCGGCGATGCACTCGTTGACGTCCTGCGCGACCGCGGTCCATTGGCTCGTGAGGTTCTGGTGTTCGAGACGCAACGCCGCTATCCGGTCACTCCGGCACGGCTCCGTCAGTCGCTCAGCAGCAGCCGCATCGGCCTGCACCCCGACGGCCGGTACGACCTCGTGGAGCGAGGGGCGGCGATGCGTAGCGACGCCGAGCCGAGTCGGCCCGGCAGCATCAGATGGGCGGACGACGGCTCGGTGCTGGAGGTGTCGCTCGTGACCACGGCTGCGGTCCTCAGTGGGGCCGTCGTGGCCGTCCCTCGCTGGCTCACCTGGCAGCTGGGGCTCCGGACGCCGCCGGCTCAGCACGACTTCGCACTGACCAGCAGTGACACTCTGGTCGTACGCCGTACGATCCGAGGCTCTTCGCTGTCCAGTCTCAGAGGTGTAGCGCAGGAGCTGCAGTTGCGGCTCGGTTGTGTCCTGCTCCTGTCCCTGGACGTCCGGTCGGGGCGCGCCTCAGTTCGGGACGCCTGTCGCCAACCGGCGCGGACGCAGTTGCCCGATCAGGAGTGCCAAGCGGCTTCCGAGGAGGGCGGCTCGTGCCTGCGTGGGCCATGATCGCGTGCCATGGTCAGCATCGCACTCGAGCAGGTGACGAAGCGGACCCCGGCGATGTCCTCGCTGTTCAGGTGGTCGACTTGGCGATCGCCGACGGTGAGCTCATGGTGCTGGTGGGGCCTTCGGGATGCGGCAAATCCACCATCCTTCGCCTGATCGCCCGCTTGGAACGGCCCATCGAAGGGGACGTCCGGATCGGGGACCGGGTGGTGAACGAGCTGGTCCCTGGTGACCGCAAGATGGCCATGGTCTTCCAGGACTACGCGCTCTACCCGCACCTCAGCGTGTACGGCCACCTTGCCTTCGCGCTCAAGCCCACCGTCAGGTCGAGGGCCGAGCTCGACAAAGCGGGTCCGTTCCGCGGCAGCGATGTTGGGCCTGGAGCCGCTGTTGGCCAAGAAGCCGCCCGCGCTGTCCGGCGGCGCGGTGTTGCCAGATCTCGATGATCTTGCACTACACGCACGCCGTGCCGCGGCTCGCCCTTGACGCCGCGGCGCCGATGGACCAGGCGCTGTGGGGCCGGTCCTGACGGCCGCCGACAATACCGAAGGCAACCACAATCGCAGCACACGATGGTCAGCGATCTTGGGATCCGACCCGTTCCCGCAGGTGAGATGTGGAGCCGCCTCGGAGAATCGAACTCCGGACAACCTCATTACGAGTGAGGTGCTCTACCGACTGAGCTAAGGCGGCGGACTGCCGGACCAGACTCTAGGACACCCCCGGTCGGGGGTCGGGACCTCAACCGGCGCGGAGCCCCAGCGCCATCGCCTCGACCGCGAGCAGCGGCGCGACGTTGCCGTCGATGGCGGTGCGGCAGGCAAGGACGGCGTCGATGCGGCGCAGGGTGCTCTCCGGACTCGAGGCCCGCGCCACGGTGGCTGCCTGTTCGGCGAGGTCGCCGTGCACGAGCGGCGCCGTCGTACCGAGCTGGAGGGCCAGTACGTCGCGGTAGAACGCGGCCAGGTCGACCAGCGCTCGGTCGAGGGCGTCGCGCTGGGTCCGGGTGCCGCGCGACTTCTGCCGCTTCTCCAGCTCCTTGAGCGCACCGGCGCTACCCTTGGGCGCGCTGCCGGTGTAGCCCCTGCCCGTCGCACCGCCACCCAGCGCCGTCGACAGCGACTCCCGCTCGGCGCTGTTCCGGCCCGAGCCGAGCCGGTCGGACTCGGTCCTGGCTGCGTCGACGAGGTCCTTGGCCGCGGCCAGCGCCGAGCCGACCGAACCCAGGGACCGCGGCAGCGACAGCACCTCCTGGCGCTCGCGGCGGGCCTGCTCGTCGGTGGCCAGACGGCGGGCCCGGCCGATGTGACCTTGAGCCGCGCGCGCGGCGAAGGACGCCATCGCCGGGTCGACCCCGTCTCGACGCATGAGCACGTCAGCGACCGCCGCGGCGGGAGGGGTGCGCAGCGGGACCAGTCGGCAGCGCGAGCGGATCGTCGGCAGCAGGTCGTCCACCGAGGGCGCGCACAGCAGCAGGACGCTGTGTGGTGGGGGCTCCTCCACGGCCTTGAGCAGCGTGTTCGAGGTGCGCTCCTCCATCCGGTCCGCGTCCTCGATGAGAGTGACCTGCCAGCGGCCGCGCGTCGGGGCACGGGAGGAGCGCCCGATGACCTCGCGGGCGTCGGCGATGGACAGGTGCAGCCCCTCGGGGACGACGACCGCGACGTCCGGGTGGGTGCCGCCGAGCGCCTGGTGGCACGCCTCGCACTGGCCGCACCCTGCGTCCGGGCACTGCAGGGCGGCGCCGAAGGCGCGCGCCGCGACGGACCGGCCCGACCCGGGCGGCCCGGTGAACAGCCAGGCGTGCGTCATCCCGTGACCCTGCGCAGCGGCGAGCAGCTGGGCCACGACCTCGTCCTGGCCGACGAGGGAGTCGAAGACGCTCATGTCGGCGCCAGGGCGCGGTCGGCGGACGGGAGCAGCTCACTCATCCGGGCGACCACGGCCTGGTGCACGACCACCGGCTCGCCGCTGGCGTCGACCACGAGGTAGCGGTCGGGGTCCCGGCCGGCCAGAGCCAGAAAGCCAGCCCTCACCCGACGGTGGAACTCCAGCGACTCGGCCTCGATGCGATCCGGGCTGCCGCCGGCCCGGGTCAGTCCCACCCGCGCGTCGACGTCGAGCAGCAGCGTGAGGTCGGGCCGCAGATCGCTCGTCGCCCAGGTGGACAGCCGCGCGACCTCCTCGACGTCGAGCGCCCGACCCGCGCCCTGGTAGGCGAGCGAGCTGTCGACGTACCGGTCGGAGACCACGACGGCCCCACGGAGCAGGGCGGGCCGGACCACCGTGGCGACGTGCTGCGCCCGGTCAGCGGCGTAGAGCAGCGCCTCGGCCCGTGGGTCGAGCGACCCGGTCGCCGGGTCCAGCAGCAGAGCGCGCAGCTTCGCGCCGACGGGGGTGGCGCCCGGCTCGCGCGTCAGCACGACCTCGCGGCCCTGCGTCTCCAACCACGCCGCGAGCAGCCGCAGCTGGGTCGACTTGCCGGCGCCCTCACCGCCCTCGAGCACGACGAACACCCCCGTGTACGCAGGGTGCTCGCGTCGGCGAAGCAGCGCCCGCAGGTCGCGGCGAAGGGGTACGCCGGGCCGGTCGTTCATGGTCCGGTAGGACACCATCCCGACGGCTGCGGCGAGCAGGCCGGCAAGCAGCAGCGTGACCGAGATGCCGTTGACCTCGAGGTGGCCGACCTTGCGCTGCCCGATCAGGCCGGCGATCGGCGGTGCGATGGACACGACCAGGAGCAGGTCGATGCGCATCAGCGCGTTGACCAGGCCGAAGGTGCGGCCGCGTACGTCGTCCTCGACCTCGGCGCCGAGCAGGGTCAGGCCCAGCACGTAGGCGATCCCGGCGAAAGCCCCGAGCAGCAGCGTCGCGACGACCACGAGGGCCAGGGACGGCACCAACGCCATAAGCACCAGGCACGCACCGGCACCGACGATCGAAGGCCCCAGCGCGCGCCGGCGCGACATCGTCCCGAGGGCCTTCGGGCCCAGGGCAACGCCACCGGCGATACCGACGAAGACCGCCCCGAACAGCAGGCCGTATGCGCCGTCCCCGCCCGCCAGTACCGTCGTCGCGAACTGCTTGCCGTTGCCGATCACGACACCCGCGGCAGCCAGGGCGCCGAGCATGCCGACCAGGAGACCGCGTACGAGGGCGCTGCTGCGGGCGAACGCCAGCCCCTCCCGGACGCTCGTCAGGACCGAGGGCGGCGCCTGGCCGGCCGCACGCTCCCCGCTCCGACGAGGGATCTCGCGGATCCGGAAGACCTGCACGGCGGCGAACAGGAAGGTCCCGGCGTCGAGGTACAGCCCGACGGTGGTGGTCGTGCCTCCCGTGGCGCTCAGGTCCGGCGACAGGGCGATCAGGCCGAACACCGCCGCGGCGACGGGGGCGGTGCCGTAGGTCGCGATGAGCGAGAGCTGGTTGGCGGACTCGAGCCGGTCCTTGGCCAGGTTGGGCACCGAGGCCTCCTTGGCCGGGATCCAGACCAGGCTCAGAGCCTCGGTGAGGAAGGAGGCGACGAGCAGCCAGATGAGCGAGTGCGACAGCGGGATGGACGCGAAAAGCGCAAAGCGCAGCAGGTCGCTGACGACCATGGTCAGCCGCCGGTCGAAGCGGTCCGCCAGCACGCCCGACAGCGGCCCGAGCAGCACTGCAGGTAGCAGCCGGAAGGCGAGCACACCGCCGACCGCGTAGCTCTTCGCTCCGAAGCCCTGCACGAGCGTCGTCGCCAGCGCCGTCGTGGCGAGGTAGCCCAGCCAGTCACCGAAGCTGGAGAGCACGAGGGCGAGGTAGAGCCGCCGGAAGCCCCGGTAGCGCAGGGCTCCCGGCCACCTCACCGCAGCTCTGGCCACGACGCGAGGGTACGGCGTGCCCGGCGCGCGCCATCCGGTCGTACCGGCCCTCAGGGCTTGGGCGCCTTGTTCGCAGTCGCCTTCTTGGTCGCGGCCTTCTTAGTCGCGGCCTTCTTAGTCGCGGCCTTCTTGGTCGCGGCCTTCTTCGTGGTGGCCCTCTTGGCCGGCGCCTTCTTTGCCGCGGCCCGCTTCGCCGGCGCCTTCTTGGTCGCCGGACCCCGGGCCCGCCGGTCGGCGAGCAGCTCCGAGGCACGCTCATCGGTGAGCGTCTCCGGCGTGTCGCCCTTGCGCAGCGAGGCGTTGGTCTCGCCATCGGTGACGTAGGGGCCGAACCGGCCCTCCTTGACGACCATGGCCGCGCCGGTGGCCGAGTCCTCGCCGAGGGTCTTCAGCGGCGGCTTGGCGGCCGCGCGGCCGCGCGTCTTGGGCTGGGCGAGCAGGGCCAACGCCTCGTCGAGGGTGACGGTGAACAGCTGCTCCTCGTCGGTCAACGACCGCGAGTCCTTGCCGCCCTTGGTGATGTAGGGCCCGTAGCGCCCGTTCTGCGCGGTGACGGGCTCGCCGTCGGGGGCCTGTCCGAGCGTGCGCGGCAGCGTCAGCAGGCGCAGCGCCTGGTCCAGGGAGATCGAGGCGATGTCCATGCTGGCGAACAGCGACGCCGACGGTGGCTTGTCCGGCGAACCCTCCGGCAGCACCAGCGAGATGTACGGGCCGTAGCGCCCGGTCTTGGCGATGACGTCGTGCCCGGTGACCGGGTCGGTCCCCAGCACCCGGTCGTTCGAGGGTGCATCGGCCAGCTCGAGGGCCAGCTGCGGCGTCAGCTCGTCCGGCGCGAGGTCGTCCGGCAACGACGCGCGCTTGTCCCCGACCTGCACGTAGGCGCCGTACTTGCCGACGCGGACGACGGCCTCCTGGCCGTCCTCGGTGCGCCCGATCTCGATCGAGTTGACTTCACGGGCGTCGATCTCGTCGAGCCGGTCGGTCGTCAGGGTCTTGAGGCCGCCCTGCTTGGCGAGCCCGCCCTCCTTGCCGTCCTTGGCGCCGAAGTAGAACCGCGTGAGCCACTCGACGCTGTTGCCCTGGCCGCCCGCGATCACGTCGAGGTCGTCCTCCATGGAGGCGGTGAAGCTGTAGTCGACGAGACGGCCGAAGTGCTGCTCGAGCAGCCCGATGACGGCGAAGGCGGTCCAGGTCGGCACGAGCGCCGAACCCTTCTTCCACACGTAGCCGCGGTCCTGGATCGTCGAGATGATCGACGCGTAGGTCGACGGCCGGCCGATCCCGAGCTCCTCCAGCTGCTTGACCAGGGAAGCCTCGGTGTAGCGCGCGGGCGGCGAGGTCGTGTGCCCCTGCGGGTCCAGGGACGTGACGGCGAGGCCGTCGCCCACCGCGACCCGGGGCAGGCGCCGCTCGGTGCTCTCCAGCTCGGCGTCGGGGTCGTCCGAGCCCTCGACGTAGGCGCGCAGGAAGCCCGGGAACGTGATGACCTTGCCGGACGCCGCGAACTCCGCGTCGGTGCCGTCGGCGGTCCGCGCCCCTAGCCGGATGCTGGCGCTGGTCCCCCGCGCATCGGCCATCTGCGAGGCGACCGTGCGCTGCCAGATGAGCTCGTACAGCCGAAGCTCGTCGCCGGTGACCTCGCCGGCCAGCTCCCCCGGGGTGCGGAAGGCGTCCCCAGAGGGGCGGATCGCCTCGTGCGCCTCCTGCGCGTTCTTGCTCTTGGACGTGTAGCGGCGCGGGGCCTCCGGCACGTACTCCGGGCCGTAGAGCTGGCGGGCCTGCTGGCGCGCGGCAGCCACCGCGGTCTCCGACAGGTTGACGCTGTCGGTGCGCATGTAGGTGATGTGGCCGTTCTCGTACAGCCGCTGGGCGGTCTGCATCACCCGCTGTGCGCTGAAGCGCAGCTTGCGCCCGCCCTCCTGCTGCAGGGTGCTCGTCATGAACGGCGCGTAGGGCCTGCGGGTGTAGGGCTTGTCCTCGACCGAGCGGACGGTGAACTCGACGCCCGTGAGGCGCTCGGCCAGGGACCGGGCGCTTGCCTCGTCCAGGTGCAGCGCACCCTCGCGGGTCAGTCGGCCGGTGTCGGCGTCGAAGTCGCGGCCGGTCGCCAGCCGCTGGCCGTCGACGGCCACCAGCGTCGCGTCCAGCGCCCGAGGGGCCGTGGGGTCGTCCTGCTCCCGAGCCTGGAAAACACCCTCAACGTCCCAGTACTCGGCCTGGCGGAACCGCATCCGGGCCCGCTCGCGCTCCACGACGATCCGGGTCGCAACGGACTGGACGCGCCCCGCGGACAGGCCGCCGAGCACCTTCTTCCACAGCACCGGACTGACCGAGTAGCCGTACAGCCGGTCCAGGACCCGACGGGTCTCCTGGGCGTCGACCAGCGCCCGGTCGAGCTCGCGCGGGGAGTCGACCGCGTGCTGGATCGCCGACTGGGTGATCTCGTGGAACACCATCCGGCGCACCGGCACCTTGGGCTTGAGCGTCTCCAGCAGGTGCCAGGCGATGGCCTCGCCCTCGCGGTCCTCATCGGTCGCGAGGTAGAGCTCGTCGGCGTCCTTGAGCAGGGCGCGCAGCTTGGCGACCTGCTGCTTCTTGTCCGGGCTGACGACGTACAGCGTCTGGAAGCCGTTGTCGACGTCGACCCCGGTCTTGGCCCACGCGAGGTGCTTGTGGCTGGCCGGGACGTCGGCGGCGTTGCGCGGCAGGTCGCGGATGTGGCCGATCGAGCTCTCCACGACGTAGCCGGGGCCGAGGTAGCCCGCGATCGTCTTGGCCTTGGCGGGCGACTCGACGATGACCAGACGCGTCCCGGTCCCGGTGCGCACGCGGGGTGCGGCAGGGGTCCCCTCGGCGGTCGAGGTGGCGGTCGTGGTCTTGGGCACAGGTCTCCATCGAAGAAGGGCGGGCGGGACCGCCCGTGAACAGGGTGGCCGACTTTGTCAAACGGGTCGGGCTGCCCGGACGTGCCCCTCCCACGTTCGCAGGCGCCACCCGGCCTGGTGACAGGCACCCCCGCGACACGCGGGTCAGGGCACCAGGAAGCCCTGCTCGACCAGACGTCGTACGACGGGGACGACCTGCTCGGCCGCCTCTCCCGCACCCAGTCCGGCTGCCGCCGCCAGGACAGCGACGAGCTCCCCCAGCCGCCGGGTCCCGTCGCAGCCGGCGAGCAGGGTCGCGCCGTAGGCGTCCACCTCACCGGTCCAGCGCAACCCTGCCTCCTGGTGCAGCAGCTGGCTCGTCACGGTCCAGCCGTCGGCGCCGCGCTCGGCGTCCTGGCGCAGCCGTACGTCCTCCCGCAACCGCCAGGCCACGCCCAGCGGATCGGCCTGCAGCGCCCGGCGCCGGTCGAAGTGCCCGAGCACCTCCTCGCCCCAGGTCGCGGCCAGCGGCTGGTCGACCTGGTCGAGTACGACGCTGCTCGGGCCGGCCTCGTGCGGACGGCGGATCGCGATGATCCCGAAGGCCACTGCGTCGACGCCGTCCAGCGCGGCCAGCCACTCGTCATACAACGCGTCGAACCGCGCCCCCTCGTCGGTGTCGCGCAGCCAGGCCGTGACGTAGTCCTCGGGGACGGCGAGCTCGCGCTGCACGATCCAGCCGTCGGCACCGGTGCCGTCGAACCAGGACCGGACGCGGTCGTCGCCGTCCTGCCCGGGCAGGTGCAGCCAGTTGGCCAGCAGCACCGCGGTGCCACCCGGGACGAGCAACCCCGGCAGCCCGGCGACCAGGCGCCGGCACACCTCGTCACCCGGATAGCCCGCGTCGCGGTAGGTGTAGCGCCGGCCCGGGCTGATGACGAACGGCGGGTTGCTCACGATGAGGTCGAAGGCCTCGCCGGCCACCGGCTCGAGCAGGTCGCCCTCCCGCACGTCGTACATCGGCTGGCCGGGCACGGATTGCTCAACCCTCGGGACGTACGGCGGCGAGCCGGCGAGCGCAGCGGCGAGGCGGGTGAAGGCCACCGCCCGGGGGTTGCGGTCGGTCGCGACGACGGCGTCCGCGTGGCGCCCCGCCAGCAGGGCCTGGATGCCGCCACCGGCGCCCAGGTCGAGCACCCGGGCGACGGGTCGGCGCGGGGTGGCGGCAGCCAGTGTCAGCGCGGCTGCCCCGACCCCGAGGACCTGCTCCGGCCGCACCCGGGCCGGGCCGCGGCTCGGGTCGTGCGGGACCGTGACGTCAGCACCGTCGTGCAGCACCGGCTGCAGCCCCACCAGCGCCGTACCGTCGTGGGACAGCCAGGACTCCGGCACCCCGGCCGCCCGGGCCTGCGCCGGCTCCACCGGTACGCCGAGCACGAACAACCGGGCGAGCACCTCAAGGGCCGAGCCGCCTGTCGTACGCCGGAGCAGGGAGGCCAGCTCGCCGCGGTCCAGGTGGGTCTGGGCCGTGACACCGAGCAGGTCGTCCAACGCCGGGCTCGACCAGCCAGCCCGGTCCAGGGCCTCGGCCACGCGAGGCGCCTCGGGCAGCAGCAGTGACGGGTCGGGCAGGTCCACGCGGGCGACGCTAGACGCCGAGGCTCCGGGCAGCCGGGTCAGACGCGGGTCGTCGCCTTCTCGCCCTCGACGACGCCCACCTCGCCGGCCACGGTGCGCCGGTTGCTGATGGTCACCGCGGCCACGATGCCGGCCACCGCGATCACGGCCACGATCGCCCGGATCCCCTTGTTGGCGTCCACGCCGATGCCGTACTTCACGACCGTGGGCGCGATGAGCAGCGCGACCAGGTTCATGACCTTGAGCAGCGGGTTGAGGGCGGGACCCGCGGTGTCCTTGAACGGGTCGCCGACCGTGTCCCCGATGATCGTCGCCTCGTGCGCCGGGGAGCCCT
>JAABUR0100009435.1_pt1 | contig 11002 bp, 14 predicted proteins | sample 5560091 | NCBI WGS metagenome assembly JAABUR01 (sample SAMN10711879, study PRJNA513375) | rock metagenome | isolation source: Antarctica rocks | place: Antarctica: Victoria Land, University Valley sud
AGGCTGTGGTCTGCCGCCTGCGCGCCGTCCAGGCACGGCACGCGCGCACATGCGCACACACGCAAGACTGCCGCGGGACAGGGTGGAGGGGGCATGGATTGGGCGTGAGTGTTGGTGCAGCGGGCGTCTACACATGTGGTTTGACAATGATCACCCCCCGCTGGCGCCGCCCCAGCAGGGCTGCCTCCAGGAGCAGCGCTCCAACAGGTAGCGCAGCCCCGACCATGGACGGCACCCCCCAAGCAGCGTGCAAAGGCGCCCAGGCGCTCACGAGACTGTCCGCTCGCACGGCCGTGAGCACCCGCCGCCTGGACATGTGGCAGCTCACCTGCTGTCTGGCGCGTTCACGGTATAAAGGTCGTTGGCGTTGTCACGAACTCCAGCCTCTACAGGGACCCTAATTTGCTTCCTACTCCTGGGGACCAGGCCTCGAGAGTCACGTCCGGCCTGAGTGCGCTCTCGTTCGGGATGCACGTTCTATTGGCATAGTTCCAGCCGCCAGTGCCGCCTGGGGTGCTGGGAGCAGTCCCAGAGCTCGCTTGGGGAGAGAGTCCACGCCTGCAGCGCCCATGGCGGACGAGAAGCTGGCAAACTTCTTTACAAAGCTGTGAGTCCTGCGTCTTCTGCCCTCAGGACTGCTTTCGGGCACCTGAACGATTGCGCACGCTGCCTCGCTCTGGCGCCCAGTGCCTGCGGCATTCGCCTTGGAACGTCTGCATTGGCAGACCTGGGGCACGGGCCACCTGTCCAAGGCGGGCCACTGCGAAAAAAGTATGCATTGGTGTTTTTTCAATCAACAAATGCAGGCAGGCAGCAGACCGAGCACCGTGCGACGCTCGCGTGGCCAGCGCGTGGTGAGCATGCTCGCGGGCTGGGCGCGCAGGTACAGGCTGGTGGACGATCCCAGCACAGATGACACCGTGTCCTGGTGCATCGATGGCCGCAGGTACGTGCCTTACCCGCCCACGCTGCACGCCAAAGGCGGGCGCGCTGCCCGCGCACGCGCCGGCCTGCGTGCCCCAAGAAGCGCTACCCACCTGGACAGGGAGAGGCCTGCTGACCACCTGCTGCGCGCGGGGCGCGGCAGCTTCACGGTGCGGCAACCTGACAAGTTTGTGCGTGAGGTGTGGCCGCAAGGCTGCGAGAAGGATATAATTGCGTTTGACAGCTTCGAGGGCCAGCTCTACAGCCATGTGCGTGCCCGGTGCCAGGGCCCGCCCTGCGTATGTGCTGCCCCATGCACGCTTGCTGACACTGAGGCCATGACGCGGCGCAGGGCTTCAGCAAGGTCGGTCACAAAACATCGACGTATGCCAACGAGCATTTCGTGTGCGGCGCGCGCGATGACGAGCTGGCGAACATCCACCCTCGCCCTCCGGAGCCCAAGCCCGCCGCGTGGTCCGCCGAGCCAGGGCTGGACCCGCCGGTGTCCGCCAATGGCAATGCCGGCCCACCCGCCGCTCGCGCGGCCGCCCCGGCGGCCGCGGATGGCGTCGGCGTCGCCAGCCGCAACGCCACGGCGGCGGCGTACGCGGCGCCCATCCGCGAGCCGCAGTACACGGCGGCGGAGCAAGCGGCGAACGATCTCCTGGTGCAGCGCGTCCTTGCCGGGGGTCCCGACCCGCTGGATACCAAGGCAGCCACTTGGAAGCAGGATACGTCGTTCACATGCGCGGGCCCGATCGACTTCGACGCGCTGGCTGCCTCCCTCGGCCCGGGCTACACCTGCCCGTACGGGAGGCGCATGCCTGCGCGCAGCAGTCAGCCGCTGGCGGGGCGGGCCGCCCCCGGCGGCGGCGCCGGCTCGCGCGACGTCCCCATGCCCGGCGGTGCGCGCCCGCGCCGCCCGGCCGCAGGCCGCCTGGGACACGCTCCACCAGCGCCGGTGTGCTTGTGCCGCGCGCCCTCGCGGCAGGCTGCCGCCCGAGCAGTGCATGCATGCCGCTGGCAGCGCCGGCGCTGACGCGCGCGGCGCGCCGCGCAGGCGAGTCTGACACGGAGTCCGACAGCTCCTTGGAGGACGACCAGCCGCGCAGCGAGGGCTCGCTGGCGGGGCGGGCCGCCCCCGGCGGCGGCGCCGGCTCGCGCGACGTCCCCATGCCCGGCGGTGCGCGCCCGCCGCGCCTGGCGGCAGGCCGCCTGCACCATGCTCCACCAGCGCCGGGCATTGCGCGCGGCGCAGCGCACATGCTGCGCCTGTGCGTCAGCCATGTGAAGGCGGGCAGACATTTGCTCTCTGTGCCTTACTCCAAGTGCTTTAAAAGCGCGACAGGCTGCTGCCTGCGGCCCCCAGGGTGGCAAGCAGCAGGCTTGGTGTGCTCATGCCGCGCGCGATATCGCCCAGCAGCTCTGGAGCGTGTGCATGCATGGCTCTGTTTGCGCCCGCTGTGACCTGCGCAGCGCGCCGCGGGCGCAGGCGAGTCAGAGGCGGAGCACAAGGAGGCCGCGGCGTCCGACAGCTCGGACAGCGCCCTGGAGGACGCGCCGCTGGGCGATGATGGCGCCGCGGAGGGCGCGCAAGCCTCCGGCGCGCTCCCCGTGCGCGGGCCCGCCGGCTAGGCGGACACGGCCAAGGAGGGGCCGCCGCCTGCGCCCTGATAGCCAAGCACCTGGTAGCCAAGCTGGGGGAAGGCTGCGCCGGAGGCGCGTGGGGAGTGTGCACAGGAGGCGGGCAGGGAGTTCGTGGAGCCGCTTGGGGCCTGGCTGCTGCTAGCGCATGCCCTCCGCCCCGCCAGGGCTCACCGCTACGAGCAGCGCCTCCCACAGGTATCTCAGCCGGAACTGTGGGTAGCAACGCTCGCTGTGGGCCACTGCGGCCTGCATTGACGGACAGGCCGTGCGGCTGGCGGCAGAGTGCACTCTGACGCGGCAAGCAGCAGGACACACGGGCAAGCATGCCAGGTGGTCTGCTGCGCCTGTGCGCCAGAAAAGCGCCGAGCATGTGGGTCCAGCTTGGTCTATTACTAAATGCATGGGGTAACCACGGGCTTGTCCATGGGCACCTCCCCCGGGCTTGCTCTTCACTCATGAGCATGAATCAGGCATGCATTGACAGCTCCTTAGCTCAGGCATACTGCCCAGCTCTTTCAATGCAAGCTTGGTTGAGCTGCAAGTACTTTTGTCGTGCTCGCATTGAGCAGCTTGAAGAGGGGTATGCCAGCACAACAGCGCGCATGCGCATAATTAGCCGTGGGCCCGAGGACGTTGCGCTTGCACGGCCGCAGGCTGTAATGCAAGTGCCAAATTGCATGTCTGGCGGCTTCTTTGCACTTCAATGTCTGGCGCACCACCTGTGAAGGCCTGCAAGTACTTCGAGGAGCGCAGATGTTTTCACGGCATCTGTCACACAAGCCTTTTAAAGTTTGTAGTGTGGGTCCTATATTCACAATCTAGTCTTTATGAAATACCAAGGAGTCCAAGGAGAGTTCAGGGAAATCAGATTTTCAGCACAGGCCATCCCTGTAGCATGAGCCTCGCTCGCATTGTCTGAGCGCTGGTAGCAGTGCTAGGGCAAAGAGGCCTCGCTTGCCTGCCACGCCGACAGCTCCTTCGCAGCGCAGGAGGCGCCCAAGCCGACAAGGCTCCAGTCGCAGAGCTCGAGTCCGCCTTCTCTTGTCCCTTGGAGTCCGCAAAGTAGCATCTTACAAGACAGCTCCACCAGCAGCTGTATCCATGGCGAGCGCCGCCATGGCATAGACAGGCTTGCGCTTTATTTGGAGGGTGCCAGCAGCCAGGCTATTGTGAGCACAACTGCACGCTTGAACTAGTGAGCCTACAGTGTCTCACTGCTTGACGCCTAAACTGACGACAGTCCGGTGGTGAGCACCTTGGTGAGCAATATGGCCTGGCGCGCGCGCAGATGCAAGCTTGTGGATGCGGCGCTGACCACCTTGTGAGCTGGTGAGCTGCATGCTCGCAGGTGCGAGCCTCGCCTATGCTGCACGCTGGCAGCAGGCGCGCTGCCTGCGCACGCACCGACTTCCGTGCCCTCTGCCAGCGCTGTCTCCTTGGACGGGAAACCCTCGTAGCCACCGAGGTAGCCGGAAGTGGGCACACGCCCCTGGTCGCAGCCAAGGCCGCCCAGGATGCGACCATGCAGTGTGTATTGTGGGCCACCTTCATGCGGAGGCAGGAGGCCGGGGCTATGCAGGTGGCTGGCCTCATGCTAGCAGATGGGACCAGCGCAATGGACAGGCTGTACCCCAGCTAAGTCTGGGGTCAGGGGACATGTTGGTCATCCGGGCCCCTTTGCTCCAAGTCGGAAAGCCGGGCGCGGTGCAGCCACGGGAAGCGCAGCTTGGTGAGGTTCAGCCTTGCCTAAATCTGGCCAGGTTGCTTGGCCTGTTGCTGGCTATGTGCATCCTGGCTGGACTTACCCAGCTGTCTCTTCCATCCATGTCCAGCAGCAAATCCCAGCCTTAACCCAGTTTAGTGAGGAGCGATGTCACCCTACGTCGCTGACAGGCGTTCTGCAGTGCTTGAGCATGGCGGGCATCTATGCGGGGCAGACGCCGCACATGGCATTTGCAGGGGTAGCATCCAGGCTGCCCTGGCGGCCAAGGAGTCTGTTGAGTCTGTCATGCGACGCGCGTGCATCAAAACACTTGCCAACTTGCTGAAGTATGCCAATCTAAAGAGGCACCTGAAGGACCGCAAGGCCTGGCAAGCATGCAAGGTGCATAGAATGCACTGAGCAGCTGGCCAGGCCTTGCGGTCCTTCAAATGCCTCTTCAGATCGGCATGCTTCATCAAATTGACGAGTGTCTTGATACAGGCTCGCTGCATGATAGACTCCACGGATTCCTTGGCCGCCAGAGCGGCCTGGATGCCAACTGTGGTGTCCTTCCTGTTTAGCTGCACAAACACGTTGTGCAAATTCACAAGGAGGTCGTCCGGCGTGCTGCTGCCGCTGCTAGCAGTCCAGCCAGGCCTCACACTTTGCTAGCAGTACCTCGCGCTTGCGCTGGGCAGCCCCCCATTGAGGCTCTGGGCTATGCGCGCGCAGGCGGCACACCAGCCCTCTTGGACGGCGGGCCCCCCGCCTGTGGACACCCCGAGCGCCGCGGCAACCGGCCTAGCTGGGGCCCCCGTGATGTCATCATGGTCCACGATCGGTGTGCGGTACGGTGCGCACCGCAACAGTGCGCTGCGGAATGGCTGCGCACGGGTTCAGCAGGAGCGCCAACTGCCTGCAGAAGCCACATGTTGCTGCGGGTTTGCAGCGCGACATGCGCGCACAGGTGTGAAAGGACTCTCTTCCTGGCGCGCAGCTCGGCTACAAGCGGGTGGGAGGGGGCGTGAGGGCCATGCCGCAGGCGCCTCCCTCCTGTGCGCATGCTGTTGTGTGAGGTTGATCCTGCTTCCCGGGCAACTGCCGCCCGCGCGTAAGCCGATCCTCGCCAAGTGAAAGCCCAATGCATCATACCCCGCCATGCTTAAAGGCGCATGCGTCCAGAGCCTGCGACACAGGCAGGGTGCTCATGCGCTGGCTGGGCTGGGTGGGCGCCGCATGCGCAGGTGCCTAGGTGCTCCTGGGCGCTCCGGGAGCCGCCTACAGGCACCCTGTGCGCCTGCGAGCTCTGCACGCTGGTGCAGGCCAAACGGGTCGCTGACGGAGAGCTTACATGCTGCCTGGGCTGCTGGGTGCCCTGTGCGCGGCTTGCAGGCGCCCTGTGCGCCGCCTGCAGAGTTGGCATGCTCATGCACGCATCACTGCAAGCCTCAGACGTCGGCACAGGGCGTGCATGTGCACTTCGAGTCGGTGTGACATGTGTTGTCAAACTTCGAGCATGTGGACACTGGCCCTTTGCCTGCAACTGACATTTTGCTGCGTAATCCATCAACCCCAAATACCTCCCTGCATGGGCCTGCCCAAGGAAACTGATGTATAGGCCTACATTCTTGCAATCACATGCGCATCGGTGTCTTCATGGCCTTGTTAGCCTTCCACCAGCAGCTACAGCTGACAAGGATTGTGACAGTAATGAGGATAGCCATTGCGCGCGTCAACACAGGAGGGCGCGGGGCTCGCCTGCGCGAGGCTGCGGCGGGCGGAGCCTGACGGGCATTGCGCGGCCCACAGCCCGGGGTCACATGTCGCACGTCCAGGAGACGGTGCAGGGTAATGCAAGCAGATGCGGCCGGCTGGCGTGCTGTTCCTGGGGGAAGTCTGGTGACACATTTCACACCGGGCCGACATGCAGGGCGCGCAGCAAAGCAACAGCACACACACCTGAACACACGCGCAGTCCCAGGCATCCCACTAGTGTACCTTGCCTCTCCTACAGGCGCGCAGCAATCCTAGCACGCATGCAGCCGTGCCGCACTGCATCGCTCCCTGCATGCCCGAGACACTTGCCGCCAGGCTGCGCGCTATACCCCAATTAAAGCGTTGATGCACTGCTCGGGCGGGCGCACATGGCTTACACAGGCGCCTTGGCGCTGCAGGCCCCTCGCTGATCTACACCAGACTACAGCGCATTGCATGCAACCCACCCTAATGATCATCATTCTTACAAGACAGCAGCATTGCCGCGGCCATCCTCAACACAGCAGGCACATGCGCTTGCCCGTCAGGGCACTACTCCTCGTCAGAGGAGGACTCCCAGTCAGAGGACTCTTCGTCAGAGGACTCCCCGCCAAAGGACTCCTCGTCAGAGGACTCCTCGCCAGAGGACTTAAAAGTCAGAGGCCTCCTCGGCAGAGGAGTATGCATCGTACTCAAACGGGAACCCCGCAGCATCCAGGGCGGCACGGAAGTCGCAGCTGCTGCGCCGCCCCGCGCCGCGGACGCGGCTGCCCACGAGGCGAAGCACGCGTGAGCGTCCTCGCTTCACCAGAACACAGGCATAGCCACGAATGCCATGCAAGTTGGGCCGCCAGGATACGCAGTCGTGAGCCTGAGCTGCTCCAGGCGCGGGTGCGCGGCCGCGGCCTGGAAGTCTGAACAAAACTGCACGCTGCAGTTCTCAAAGCTCAGCCTGCGCAGGCGCGGGAAGGCGGCCAGGCTGCCCAGGGCGCGGGCGTCAATGCTGCCCCCAACCTCCTTTTCGACGAGCGAGGGCCACCCGAGGTGCAGCTGCTCGAGGCCGGTGAGCGCGCTCACGCCCTCGGGCAGCTGCCCAAAGCAGCAGTCGGCTAGGTCGAGGAACTGCAAGCGCGTCGCGGCCAGGATGCACAGCGGAAAGGCCCGCAGGTTGCGCGCTGCCAGGGTCAAGCGCGTCAGGGACGCAAAGCAGGGCGCGCCGCCCAGGGGCATGCGCAGATTGTGCCCGGTCAGGGTCAATTCCGTGAGAGACGCAAAGCAGGGTGCGCTCAAGGGCAGGCCCAGGACCGACACCGCGCTGCGCGGCTCGCCGGCCTCATCCCACGTTTGGGCATCATGGCTAAGGCAGCGCAGCTGCGACAGCCGCCACAGGGACGCGGGGAGCAGCCGCAGGCTGGGGCACCTGTCCAGCTCCAGGCTGGTCAGGGCCGCCAGCGCGTCCATGCCCGGCAGCGCAGCCTCGCCGTCGCCCGCAAACTCGCAGTCCACAAACTGGAGACGCGCAAGCGCCGGCAGGCGCGCCCAGCCGGGTTCGCAGCGCAGGCCATGAATGTCGGAGAGGCGCAGATAGGTCAGCTGCGCCAGGCGCGACACGCTGGCGGGCAGCGTGGCATCCATGCAGACGTTCTGCACTGTCAGAATCAGCGCGCGCAGCCGCGGCAGGCCGGCCAGGCCCGCCACCAGGTGCGCGAGGCTGAAAGTGACCGGCCAGTCGGGCCTGCTGTCCTCAAAGGTCTCAAAGGTGAGGTTGACCTCTTCCAGGGTGCGCACGCTGGCCAGCGCGCGCACCAGCGCCTCCGGGAGCTGGTCCGCCAGCCCGCCGAGCAGGGTGATGCCCAGATGCAGGCTCTGCAGGCCCGAGCAGCGCCCTATGGCGCGCGCGGCCCCGGCCAGGAAGGCCCGGACGGCTGCTGCGGTGGGTGTGCGGTGCGCGTCCGCGCACAGGGAAACAGGTTCACCCGGCGAGCCGATGGATGTCAGCGCGGGCAGGCTGGCCAGCAAGGTCGACAGCCGCACGGCGTCCAGGTTGCGGCCAGGCACATACCCTGCATCCACGCCGACGGCCAGGCCCCTCACGCACTTGACAGCGCCGCCTTGCACCTTGAGCCACCGCCGCGCGCTGTCTTCCTCGTGCGTGCCTGCGGCAGCCAAGGGGAGCTGGTGAAATCACCACCAAGCGAGGCTGGCGCTCGATCTGTGCGTGCTCAGTCGAGTGCGAGGCGCACTTTCCCACGCTGTGCTCTGTGCACCAGTAGCAGGGTGAAGCTTTTCTACGCCATGTAGCACAGGAAGGGGCGCGCCGGGCCGTCCAAGCGCCCGCCACAGCCTGGCAGCCAGGGCGCCCCCCAGCACGCTCCAATAAGGCCGCTCGAGCGCCTCCTTCAACCGCCTGCCAAGCGCACCGGGTCCTAAGCATGGCGGCGGCAGGCCTGTAGCTGCTTCGTATGTGAAAGGTGTGGTGCGCGCCTGCAGACTGTCGGCAGCAAGAAGGCTTCTGTCAAGGCTTGGGGCTCGATCCAGCAGTTCTGGGCAAGGTGGACCGCGCACGCCTGCAGGACCTGCAAAGGCCGAGCAGCACACGTCAAAGGCGACGCGATCTCCCTGCGTACAGAGCGCCGAGGCCCCAGCGTCAACAGGCAGGGCGTGCGCTCCTCTGCACGCACCTCTGCGGGGAGCTGGTCCAGGCGCAGAGCTGAAGGCCCAGCTGCTCGGTCAGCATTGGACTCGCGCGTGCCCTTGATGCGCTGTGGCATTTGGTGCTAAAGAACCTTGCACACGGCGCAAAGGACACACCCGCCGACTATTGTAGATGAAACAGCGAGTGGTGGTGCACAAGGTGGATGCCTTGACCAGCCAGGCCCAGGCTGCTCAGGCGGCCAACCTTCACAGTGAGACTGCCACCGCAGCAGTGGTCGAGCAAGGGAGGCCTAGAGTTTGACGAACTAGCTGTTCGTACTTTGCCTGCATTGCCCTTGAAGAAGCTTGCAACCAATGCAGGGTCCCTTAAGCTCTTAGATCACTGCATGCCCATGGGACCGGACAGCAGCTGATTGCAGGGGATGCTCAGTCGGTGGGAGGGCGAGGCACGCGTTGTCGCGCCCGAGGAGGTTGCCCATGATCATGTTTGGTGTTGACATTAAAGCTGCAGCCACAGGCAGATGTACCCGGCCGGCAGTGAGCCAATCGGCGGGCCAGGAGGAACAGTGCCATCTGTTTCGGCTGCGTGTGTGCTCGAGGATCCCGCCCTGAGCCAATCTGACGTGCACTTGGCCTTTGAAAGAGCTTTCAGGTGCGCCACGAGTCCACCGCTGACACTCTCGGGCTGCGTGCACGTTCGCTGCGGTTGTGACTGGATGTTACTGTGTCTGCGTGTGCGCAGGGCCAGGGCAGCGTCTGACACGCCAGCACCAGCACTCCCAGCGCGCGGTGAGCTATGTGTGCAGCTCATATCAGGCAGGCTCAGCAGCAAGCCACCTTGCCTGAGCAAAATCTTTTCGCCGCCCACGCTGCAGGCGACCGCCGACGCAGCATGGGGAGGCCGCCCGCGCTGCTCTCGGGTCGCGCGGCCGAGCGGCTGGCCCGAGTGCAGCAACAGGCGGGCGCCCCGGAGCGCGGCGGCCCTGTGCGCCTGGAGCTCGCGGCCGAGGTGCTGCGCCGCCCCGCGCCGCTGGCGGCGCCGGCCCCGGGCGCGTGCGACGGCGCGGGCGCAGCCCCGCAGCCGCGCGACGCAGGGCGCGACGCAGACAGCGAGCTCGTCGTCGCGGCGGCCACGCTGCTCCGGCTGCGCGTCTTCCACGGCTCCCTGGTGAAGGTGCGGCGCGGCGCGGGCTGTGCGCACCGCGCAGCTGCCAGCAGCCCGGTGCGGCGCCCTGAGCTCGCCGGGCCCGGCAGGTGAGCGCGGCGGGGCGGCCGGACGGCGTGGTGCGCGTCGCGCGGGTCCTGGCTGGCGACGCCGAGCCGGCGGCAGTGGACGCGCCCGCGCCGGCCGCGGCGGCTGCTGCCGAGGCGCCGGCGCAGCCGCGATGGCGCGAGGACACGGCGTACCTGGCGCCGCAGCTGGCCTTCAACCTGGGGCTGCCCTACCAGCTGGCGCCCTTCCTGCCGCGCGCCGCAGCCGCGCCGGGCGCCGCTGGCGGCGAGCGCGGCGGCTGCGCGGTGACCGTGGAGGCGCTGCAGCCGCCGTCCGCCGACGTGCCGCCGGGCGAGGGCCGGCCGGCGCGCGGCTTTGCGCAGCGGCCGGGCCTGGCGGCGGGCGTGACAGTGGCCTGCCTGGCGGAGCCCGACGCGTCGGTGCTGCGGCGCGGCGGCGGCGCCCGGGACCCGGCCGACCCCGCGGCCGGGCCCGCGGACAGCGACGCGGCGGAGCCTGCGCCCAGCGCAGAGGTGGCCGGGGAGCAGCTTGTGGCTGCCTTGCGCCGCCATTTCTCAGACGCGCCCAGGCGCGAGCCCCCCGTCGCATCCCCACCAGCCACGCCCGCTTGCCATCTGGCCCACCCGCCCAGGGGCTGTGAACTCGGCCGGCTGCGCGTGCGGCGCAGGTTGCTGGCCGAGGGCGACGTGTTTGCGGCCGCGACAGAGGATGCGTCGGGGCAGTGCGACCTGCTGCGCGCCCTGTTCCGCCCGGGCGATGCCGGCGCGGCGCTGCCCGTCCGACTGCGCTACTTCAGGGTGGTGAACATGCAGCCGCGCACGAGCGGCAGCCTGCTCGTCGACTGCCGCCACTCGTCCATCGCGCTGGAGGTCTGCCGCAAGCCTGCCTTTCTCAAAGCACTCTGGGCACAGGAGCACGTGTGCACTAAGTTGCCGGTCCATGCTGCGAGTGAGCCGTGCAAGCCTCAGGCGAGCCTGCAGGCGACACAGTGTCAGGAGGGCTTGCGCAGTGGATTCATCTGAGAGCGCGTGTGGGCCAGCAGGGGTCTTGCAGCGGAGCCCTGCCGGTGGGCATGCGGGCGTTCC